>MTBK01170379.1_pt1 | contig 10499 bp, 14 predicted proteins | sample 1535981 | NCBI WGS metagenome assembly MTBK01 (sample SAMN06109225, study PRJNA356200) | anaerobic digester metagenome | isolation source: biogas reactors fed with pig manure or primary and secondary sludge | place: Spain | collected 2016-06-30 | reverse complement strand
CGACGCGGCGCGCCGGTGGTCCCATAACTGGCAATCCAGGTGGTCCCATCACCCTGGCAGAATCAGGTCAAAACGGTCCCATGCTCGTGGCAGACGACATCAATAAAGCCAATCCGGAGCCCTGAGAACCATTGGGCTGCTTGGAATCCCGTCGATTCGACTCCTGGCAGCACTTCGACGGCGTTGTCTGGCCCATCGCTCACGCTCGGGTACATCAATGCAACTGGAGTTGTATTCAAGGCGGCCGCCAGCACCAGTAATTCGCTGGTGGTGACGAAGCGCCGCCGGCCGCTTTCAAGGTCGGCGATCGACTGCCGGGTCATCTTCAGGCCAAGCTGCGTGGTCCGTCTTTCTAGCCAGGCGGCCGGCAGTTGACCGCGCTGTCGCTTGACGGCTTCGCCGAGCCCGGCTGTATGCCGTCTTTCCCATGTTTTCGCAGGTCGGCGGTCCTCTTGAGAAGTGTCCGGTCGCACGGTTAGAAATTAACACAGCACAGAAACGACTGTGTCAAACGATTACGAACGGAGTGAACGGTGTCTGGAACGAACGGAGCAAATGACTGGAGTGCCACGGGCGAGAAGCTCGGTGGTCTCTGCCGATCCTTTGTATTTAGCCTCTGGGCTTCTGGCGAGTTGGCGTCAGTCAAGATCGGCCGCCGCAGGTTCTCGACCGATCGCCAGATCGCCGAGTACCTGGCCCGGCTCGAATCGCAGGTGTCGGCCTGATGCGTGTCCGTCAAATGAAAAAGGGCCCGGGGTTGCAGCCCCAGACCCTTCAGAACCCCACCGCCCTCCAAAGGAAATGGAAGTTCGATTATGAATCCTAACCACGCCCGGTATGACGAGCCGCGAATCGCACTCGCTGACCTCAAGTCAGCCTTATCCCTGGAGCGTGACAAGTCGAAAAGCGAGCTAATTGCCGACTTGGGCGGCCTCAGTAATCGTTCGGAGGTGGTTGGTCGCGACAGGTGGATGTGCGCGCTTGGCCGGTATGTCGCCATTCTTAACGGGCTCAAACTAATCCGCGATCTCGAAACCGCGGTTGACCGCCTCGACGGCGATAAGCGACGCGGAGGTGCGGTATGAGCGGCAAGTCCGAGTTGTCGGTCGACGCCATCATCGAAGAGTTGACCGCTCTTAGCGCGGAACGATTGCGCGAATTGGAGGTAATGCCCGTCAAGCGAGGCAGTCGCCTCAGCGAGGACCTGAACGCAGTCGCGTTGGGCACGGGGCTCGGCGTCATGCATGCGATTCAGCGCATCGAGGAGATGCGCCGCAGGGCGGCGGTCCCTCAGACGAATGAAATGCGCGACGGGTCTCTTCAGCGGGAGCGAGACAGGCATGTCTGAGTTAGACGGTCGCACGTATACCGCGTCCCGAGCCGTCTCCTGGTGGCCAGTCCACGAGTTCATGGCGGCTCTCCTTTCCCAGGCGAACGACCTCCCGTCGGCCGGAACACCAGCATGGTGCGCCCTAGGCGATGGTGACCCGCGGAAGCTCCTTGCGGTTGCGGCAGCCGGCGAACACCATGTCCTCCGAGTCGAGACGGCGCAGGAGGTACACGCCGAAGCATCGAAGGCCATAGCAGCCGCGGCAGATTGGTCCCAGATCGCCCGGGAGATGCAGCAGCGAGAGGATGCCCGCAACTCCGGGGTGCGGATCGAACGAGAGGCGCCCGCCGCGTGAACGGCGCGGCAAAGAGCGGCAGATTGATTCCCCTCAATGGCAGACGCAGCGCTTCGCCCACCTCTGCCGACTCTGGTGAAGCCGACGAGGAGGGCAGGAAGAGGTCGGTTGCTCTGCAGCTTGTCGATCTCGCACTGGATGGGTACTGCCTCGGCGTCTCCGAAAAAGATGAACCGTTCGCGGTATCCAACGCCCGACCCCACATCGCGCTGCCATTGCGTGGGGGCAGGACCGGATTTCGACAGGAACTCGCCCAGCGCTTCTTCGAGCTGACGGACTCGGTTCCGTCTGCCCAGGCGCTTACCGATGCATTCACTGTGTTGGAAGGCATGGCTGCCCGGAATGATCGGCGCCGCGTGTATCTCCGGGTGGCCGAAGCCGAAGGGACCGTTTACATCGACTGCGGCAACGCTGACTGCCAGACCATCCGCATAGCCAATGGAAGCTGGGAAGTCGTCGACACCGCTCCCGTCCTTTTCCGGCGCACCAAAATCACCGGCAGCATGGCCGCCCCCGTTCGCGGGGGATGCCTAGACGATCTGTGGCGATTCGCGCTTGTCACCGATGTGGACAAGCCGATCGTCCTGGCGGTCTTGGTTCACTCGCTGATTCAGCCCGATACCCCGCACGCGATCCTCACGTTGGTCGCCGAACAGGGCCAAACAAAGTCAACCACCACCCGAACGCTCGTTGACCTGATTGACCCTTCGCCGGTACCCCTCCGCCGGCCCCCGCGCGACCAGGAGGCATGGTCGACCGCTGCCTGCGCATCGTGGGTAGTCGCTTTGGACAATCTCTCTGAAATACCAAAGTGGCTCTGCGACTTGCTGTGCCGGGCCGCGACAGGAGAAGGCGACCTTAAGCGGGCTCTATACACCGACGACGACGTCGCGGTAACACAGATTCAGCGGTGCCTCATCCTCAATGGCATCGACCTAGGGGCATTGCCCGGCGATCTCGTGGAGCGAATGGCATTCGCGGATCTTGATCGGATGAAGCCCGGGAGACGGCGCACTGAGGCCGAGCTTGCCCTCGAATGGCAGACAGCCAAACCGGCCATCTTCGGAGGCCTCCTGGACTTGGCCGCGTGCGTTCACGAGCGGCTCGCTGCCACCGTCGTTGAGGACCCGCCGCGCATGGCTGACTTCGCGCTGATCCTTGCCGCTGTTGATGCAGAACTGGGGACCGCCGGTCTATCTCGCTATCGCGAGCGCGCCGGCCGTATGGCCGCCGACTCTCTTACCTCCGACGAGTTCATCGGCCGCATCCTGGCCCTGCGGTACCAGTGTTCCGGCGTCACCGCGGGCCGAATGCTGGCCGACTTGACCCCAGAGGGTAAGGACTGGCGTAAGCCTCGAGATTGGCCTCGCAGCGCCCGTGCCGTCACGACGCTGCTCCGGCGCCATGCCCCGGCGCTGCGCCAGCTCGGCTGGACCGTTTACGACGACGGTGGCCGGAACAAAGCGAACGTGACGCACTGGACTGTGGCGCCGGTTCCGCTAGATCAAGGTCGGGATCCAGGCCAGCCTTCCTCGCCGGCCTCGTCTTCGCAGCTCCGGCAGCATCCTGTTGGCGAGTTAGCGCACAACCTGGATGACTCGCCCTAAGGAATAGCGAGTCGGGCGGGGTAGCGGCGAGGCACCGCAGTGTCGTGGCCTCGCCGAAAAAGTGCTCCGCTAGGTGCGAAAACGAGTTGGCGAGTCAGGCGAGGTTCAAATCTGCCTCTGCTCGTACCCCCTTCGCGGCGGGGCACCGGACACGCGACTGCGGCGCCGGCTGCGCTCGCGAAATCGACGTGGAATGCAACGCGGTTGGCGAAAATCGCGGACTGTTGGAGAGCCCGCGTATCCCCCGGTGGCGCATTGCTGGTCGGGAACGATCGGAGTGCGGCATTTCTGGTCGCGCTAAGTTACTGCTTGTTACCGCACAGGTTGCCGACGAACCGCGGCACCGCGGTCTGCCGGCGAGCTGCAGGTCAGAGCGTGTGCGCACCCCCGCGCTTCCATCGCACCGCGCTGACCGCGGTTGGCCGCGGTTGGCCGCGGTTGGCGGCTATTACCGCCGCGAAGTAATAGCAATTCACACCGCGCAAGAATTAGAAGCAACATTGGTAATAGCACCGCGCACACTTACCCGACCGCGGTGAAGGCAGTGGTTGCATGGAGTCTGTGGCACTAGACGCTCCGCTCAACCGCCGGCAGTTAGACGTCCTGACGTGGATCAAGGACGGATGTCCGGACGGCCGGTGGACTGACCACACCTTCAAGACCACCGCGCAAGCCCTCGCATCCCGAAGGCTTGTGACGGTCTCCAAGCGCGGGGGAACGTGGAAGGCCGCGATTCTTCCCGCCGGCGAGCACTACTTGTCCACGGGTCGATACCCGCCAGGGCACTGGAGTCGCCGCCGGACATCCGCTGCGGACCTTGACCGGCCGGCAACGAATTGGGTCACGCCAAGCCGACCAATGGCACCCGCCGCCGAGCCCGTCGACCGACCCAGGAAAACGTCACGGCCCGACGATGGATTAACGCCCACGCGAAAACTCCTCAAAGACATCGCCGACGCCGGCGGAGTGCTGGAGATCGACACCTCCGATGACAACACCCGCTACCCGAGTCTTGTCGGCATCATCAACCGCCGCGGAATGGCACCCGATGGGCAGGAGGTGATTCTGATCCACCCCCGCTACAACCGGATCATTCTTCGGCTCTCGTCTGTTGCGGATTGGAAAACCCAGGATCCATCGGAAACCATTGCCACGGAGCGCATTGGACGGTGGCATACGGCCGTCGCAGCGTTACGGAGCGAGAGACGCCTCGACTCGATTGAGAAGAGCCATCGAGCTAAGGCCTTCCGACTGCTCCATGCAGTCGCTCGTGAAGCAGAGGCGCGGGGCTACACCGTCCGACTCCCGCAACGGAATCGGAACGGCTACGTCGAGGATCGCAGTCGCCTGACCGGCGACTTGATCATTGTGATGCCTGCCATCGAATGCTCGATTGATATCCGGCAGCCGAAGGACCGTGTGCCGCACACGCCGACCGCTTACGAACTGGAGCGCCAGAAGAAATACGACTGGCCACCTTCGCAGTACGACTACGTTCCGGCTGATCGGCTGAGCATGGACATCGAAACCAACAGCCGATACTCGTCGAAAGTCTCCTGGACGGAGACGAAGACATTGAAGCTGGAGAAGCGACTCCCCGATGTCTTCATCACCTTCGAGCGGTGGGCAGTGATCCACGCCGAAGCGACTGAGGCCGCTCGTCTGGCCGCGATCGAGGAGCAGAAGAGAAAGGAACGCGAGGACGAACTGGCACGGCAGACCTACGTCGAACATGAGCTCGGCAAGCGGCTGGTAGCCGACCTCAATTCTTGGGAGCTGTCGGCAAGGCTGCGAGGCTATCTCACGGCGATGGCTGAGCGCGTGAAGCTTCTCGATGACCCAGACGAGCGATCGGCCGCGGAGGAATGGCTCGACTGGTGCAGGGCATACGCCACAACACGGGATCCGCTGACACAGCCTGTCCGGAAGCCGAAGGTAAAGCCACCGGATTACTCCGAACTGCAGGAGTTCAGACGTCGACTCGGTTTCGGGTCACGGTTCTGGTGAAACCGGAAGTCACGCTGGCGATCTACCAAGGTCGAAGCAGAACATGTCGATAATCTTTGCGCGGCTCAATTTGTGCGTAGTCACCGAATCGCTGCCGAACGTGACGGTCCGCGACTCGTTGTGCAGCGTGTCGATGTCCTTCCGATTGGCGCGGTAGAACGCCGCCAAGATGTTTAGGGAGTCAGTGGTGAGCCGGTGAGACGGTACTCGTGCCCGGTCACCGAGCACGCGGCGGAATCCCTCAGAGAAATACTGATCAAACGCGGGTATGCAGCCGAGGGTGGCGACCATGATCTTGGTAACCAGCGTGATGTGGCGTTCGCGACCGATCTGCAGCGCATCTTTGAGGAGACGGTACGTATCTAGAATCGCTGCGATGTTTTCGGGAGTGTAGTTGTCGAGGTCGATCTTCGAGAGTTCGGGCCGACGTTCCTTGATCACACGAACCGCGTGAATCAGATCGCTCGAGTTGGTTCTTCTCAACAGGAACGATGATCCCCGGTACATGCCCCAGCTGGCGAGATAGAAGCCTAGGACAGCGCAACTTTTCTCCAGATCAGCTTCGATGTCGGCGGTGTCGGCGAAGTAGTTAAAGCAGTGGTCGTAGGGCTGTGAACGCCTATGCGTGACCCCGCGGCTGAGCGGCCCGCCGCCAGCGAATGCGTTGACCCGTTCGTTGATGTCAGCGCGAGTCAACTCGCTTTCCAGGACGAGGATTTGCTCGGGCGTGATTCGAGTTCTCATGCGACCCCCTCGGCCTCGGATCCTAGGCTTCCGGGCCGACAAACCATGACAAAAAGACTTGTCCGGTCGCTAGTGCAGACTCCGATGCATGAGCAATTTCCACGACGCACAAGCATTTCTGCAGAGCTGGAAGGCCGGCGTAAAGCTCGCCGGCCCCAGTTGGTTTGGGGACGGGAGCGACCCAGTCTCCGCCGAAACGAAATGGGACCTAGCGCCCCGTGTCGAGCACATCAAGGCCAACATCGGTGCCCTCTCGACTTGTGAAGCTGTGTTCCTCGCGGCCATGGTCAGCTTTTACAACGACCGCATCGGAGGTCCGTTGCTGCAGCAGGTGGTCGGGTACGACGATGTCGGTATGGCGGACATCGCTTCGTCGTTGGACGAGCCTCGTCGCCGCGTCGTCGCAACCCTCTTGCTTTCTTATTGTGGCTGGTAGGAGTGGGTAAGAGCGTGCCTTCCCGATGTCGTGTCCGGTGGTTGATGGAGACTCCAAAACCATGAGCGCATATAAGGAAGAACTGTTCCTCGAGAGCTGGATCGAGGGCGTGAAAGTCGCAGGGCCAGAGCTCTTTGGCGACGGTCTTGACCCAGATATCGCGACTAGCAAGTGGGATCTGCGGCCGCGAATTGCGGAAATCGAGCACCACATCAGTCAAATGTCCTGTGGTGAAGCACTCTTCGTGGCTTCAATGGTCTGCTTCTACAACGACGGGGACGGCTCCACCCTGCTGCGAAGCCTCGTCGAAGATTCGGACTTCGGAATCGGCTTCATCGCAGCATCTCTGGATGAGGATCGACGCCGAATCATCGCGGATCTCTTCGCCAACTATCCCGGTTGGTAAGACCCTCAAGCATGTTCGGTGTCTTCCGTGATGCGGCGGGGACGTCCCGAAGAGCTTTTCTCCTAGAGGAACTGTCCGGCAGGGGTGCGAATCCGCCTAGGCCTCCGGCGGTTGATGCTCAGGAAGAGAGTCATAGGCACTGGCGAGGTAGCGGTTGACCCCATTGAATTGCCTCAAGGAACCGAACAACAGTCGCTGCAGACTTTCCACCGCCTCCGCGGCGTATTCGCCGAGCTCAGCTTCAGCCGGCTGCCATTTCGATCTGAGTGTCTTGAAGAGAAGAGCTATCTTGTCTTCGATTTCTTCAACGATCGACATTGAGCGGAGGAACATTTCCTCGCGCGTGGGTAACTCTTCCCCGTATTTGCCCGTCACTGCTCTTTCCTTCTTAATCGGATCGAACAACTAAGTACGATACGCATGGGCCGGATACGCTCTGGCCTGTTTCGCGTGGGCCGTATGAGGTTGGCACCCGTGGCCGACTCCCTCGCTCCAGCGCTGAACGAAACCACTCGTGTATTCGGCGAGCGGGTCAGGGAGCGACGGCAGGAGCTCGGCCTCAGCCAGGAGGCCGCCGCGGTGCGGTGCGGGATCCACTGGACCCAACTTGGCAAGGTGGAGCGGGGCCAACGCAGTCTGAGGCTGGAAACCATCGTCAAGATTGCCGCCGGCCTGGATATTGACGCTGGGCGGTTGGTGGCCAAGCTGCCCGTGCCCTAGTGCCTCCATCGGGGCTCTGAACGGCCAGATGTTTGGCGACAATGCGGATGTATACCGCAGCATGCCCGCGGACAAAGGCCGCGCATCTGTTAGGTCGTGATGCGCGTCAGCCGCAGTTCAGCGCCATGTTGACCCACCTCGACGGTATGTTTTCTAGGTCCGTTGCCTGGGCTAAACCCCCAGGAGACAGGTAGGGGAGGAAATCGCGTTGACCTCGGCAAGCACACTGCCCGAGCCCGGCCAGGTCGTCGAGGTCAGAGGATCTTCCTGGGCAGTGGCGAATGTCCAAGTTCAGGGCCTTCCCCGTAGCCCAGCGGACGAGGCTACCGCCCACCTCAATCACGTGGTCGAACTCCAGTCCCTAGACGAGGACCGCCTGGGCGAGCAGCTGTCCGTCATCTGGGAGTTGGAGGTCGGCCAGACCGTCACCCCGGCCCAGGGCCTGCCTGAGCACATCAATCCAGAAGGATTCGACGATCCCAAAGACCTCGCCGGATTCGTCGACGCAATGCGCTGGGGAGCGGTCACCTCAGCCGACCCGAACCGCTATCAAGCCCCGTTCTGGTCGGGTGCGGCCGTGGAGGCCTACCAGCTTGAGCCGCTGCGTCGGGCTCTCTCCAGCCCACGGGCTAACCTTCTGCTGGCCGACGACGTGGGCCTCGGAAAGACAATCGAGGCCGGCCTCGTCCTCCAAGAACTTCTACTGCGCCACCGCGCCCGGACCGCGGTAATCGTCTGCCCCCCCAGCCTCGCTTTGAAGTGGCAGGACGAAATGCGAGATAAATTCGGCTTGCAGTTCACCATCGTGAATAGCGAACTAATGGCAGAGGTGCGCCGCACCCATGGCTTGCAAGCTAATCCCTTCCTGCTTTATCCCCGTGTCATCGTCAGTATGGCGTGGTTGCCGAAGGTCCGTGCCCAGCGTCTGCTGCGCGATGTTTACGCACAGACCTCAAACCCGAACTCAGGTAAGCGCTTTGCCTTCGATGTACTAATCGTCGACGAAGCCCACCATGTGGCACCGTCGAGCCCCTCGGCGTTGGCAAGCGGGCGCGGTTATGCGGTGGACACCCAGCGCACGGTGGCAGTGCGTCAGCTGGCCGATAAATGCGAACATCGGCTATTCCTCAGCGCAACACCGCACAACGGGTATCCGGAATCGTTCACTGCGCTCATGGAGATGATCGACCCGCGTCGGTTCTCTCGGGGCGCGATGTTGGATCCCAAAGCGCTCAAAGATGTCGCGGTACGACGCCTCAAACAGGACTTGCCCGACAAGGGATTCAAGAAGCGTCAGGTAAAGGCTCTCACCTTCACTCCCGACAAGAGCGAGCAGGAGATGTTCTCCTTGCTCGACGAGATCGTTACCGCCAGCGCCAAACTCAACGGCACGAAGCCTGGCGGTGACATCGTCGCAATGTTGCTCAAGAAGCGCTTCCTGTCGAGCCCGTTCGCATTTGGGATGACGCTGAGCCACTACCTCGCTTCTAAGGCAGCTCGAGGTCTGACCGCCGAGGACTACGACGACATCTTCGGTGAGGGTCAGTCCGACGAAGAAGAGGGACTGTGGGAGCACGACGAAGCTGAGCGGCTGCGTGAGTCCAAGCAGTCCGATCCACTTCGGGCCGCTAAGCCCGGACAGCTGGAGAAGCTGGCTCATTGGGGCCTGGAGTACGAGAGTCGCCCCGACTCTCGGCTGAAGGCCTTGATCGCCTACCTCGACGCGGTCTGCCGCCCCGACGGCAAACACTGGACCAACGAGCGGGTGGTGGTGTTCACCGAATACGCCCACACGGTCGACTGGCTTCAGCGTGTCCTGGCCCAGCATGGCTACGGCGATCGACTAGCGGTGATTCAAGGCTCGACCCTGGCCGAAGATCGCGAATACATTCGCTCACAGTTCACTGCCGACCCGGCGAGGGAACCGGTGCGTGTGCTGCTGGCCACTGACGCGGCCGGGGAAGGCATCGACCTGCAGACTTACTGCCACCGGCTGGTCAATTTTGATGTGCCGTTCAACCCGTCGCGACTTGAACAACGCATCGGTCGCATCGACCGCTACGGACAGACGCAGGAACCGGAGGTGCGCCACTTCCTGCCGGACACCACAGCTTCGACGTATGCCGGCGATGCCGAATTCATGGGCCGCATCGCCAAAAAAGTTGGCCAGGTCGAATACGACCTCGGCAAGGTGAATCAGGTAATCGGCGACGAGATCCAGCAGCACTTCACCCGCCGGGCCCCCTCCAAGCGCAAGGCCAGCAGTGTCGATGCGAATGAGGTTGTCAACGCCGCATTGGCCGGCGGCCGGGAACTCAACGCCCGCCTCACACAGCTGGAGCAGGAATTTGATGCGTCTCGCGTCGAGTTGCATCTACAACCCGGAAATCTTCGCCGCGTTGTGGACACCGCATTGCGCATCAACCATCAGCTGCCGCTGATCCCGGTGGGCGATGATCGCACAGACGCTGAGGTCTTCGAGCTGCCCGCGTTGACATCGGGCTGGCAGGACGCGCTTACGGGCCTCGACACCCGGCTCAGCCCTGGCGTGCTCCGCCCTATTACTTTTGACCCGGAGGCTGCTGACGGGCGCAGCGATCTCGTCTACGTTCACCTGGGCCACCCAATCGTCCAGAAAGCTCAACGGCTGCTTCGCCGTTCGCTGTGGAGTGTTGACGCCCCGTTGAACCGGGTCACCGGGGTGGTGGTCGATGACCTGCCAGAGTCTTTCGTCGCTGCGGTGACCCGCATGGTGCTTGTTGGACGTGGCGGCCTTCGACTGCACGAGGATGTGTTCCTGGTCGGTGTGCGGTTGAAGGGCCGGCGTGCGATGGCCGAAGAGAAGGCCGAAGCCGCTCTCGATCATGCGCTCGACGGTGATCGGCTCAGGCCTG
>MTBK01127141.1_pt1 | contig 10499 bp, 9 predicted proteins | sample 1535981 | NCBI WGS metagenome assembly MTBK01 (sample SAMN06109225, study PRJNA356200) | anaerobic digester metagenome | isolation source: biogas reactors fed with pig manure or primary and secondary sludge | place: Spain | collected 2016-06-30 | reverse complement strand
CTTAGGCTGTATAGCCAGAATTCCTGCTGATTGTCATTGGTGTTTCCCGGTTTTAGATCTCTTCTGTAGATAGATATACGTTTTTTCTGAGCCATAAAGTTTTTGAAAATTTTGGATTGCGGTGCAAAACTAATCAAACTTAACGGTCTTAAGTATTGCACTAAAATTAATTTCGGTAAATTTGCGGTTTATTAATAATTATTAACTTAAAGCTATTAAAATGAAAAACTTACTAATTTTATTAACAGTAGGAAGTGTAATTATGATGTATAGTTGCAAAGACCAGCCTCAGTTAAAATACCCTGAAACACATAAGGTTGATCAAAATGATGTGTATTTTGGTGTTGAAGTTTCTGACCCTTATCGCTGGCTCGAGGACGATAATTCAGAAGAAACTGCCGAATGGGTTAAGGCTCAGAATGAATTGACCTTCAGCTATCTGGAGAGTATTCCTTTCAGAAATAAAATTCGTGACCGGCTTAATAAAATGTGGGATTATCCCCGTTATGGTTCTCCTTTCCGTGCAGGTAAATATTATTTTTACTTTAAAAATGATGGTATGCAGAACCAGAGCGTCCTCTACTTTCAGGAAGGACTTGAAGGTGAAGCAAATGTATTTCTCGATCCAAATACTTTTTCAGAAGATGGAACTGTGGCGCTTTCAGGTTTGAGTATTTCAAATAATGACCGTTGGTTTGGCTATAGCATTTCACGTGCCGGCTCTGACTGGAATGAAATAAAGGTCATTGACATTGAAACCCTGGAAGAACTGCCCGATCTGATCGAGTGGGTTAAGTTCTCAGGGATCTCATGGTGTGGCGATGGTTTTTATTACAGCCGCTATGATGCTCCCAAGGCTGGTGAAGCATTATCAGGTAAAAATGAATTTCATAAGGTGTATTTTCATAAACTTGGAACTCCTCAAAGCGAAGACGAACTTATTTATCAGAACCGCAATTATCCTTTGCGTAACTATCGTGCCAGTGTTACTGATGATGAACGTTTTCTCATTATTTACGAATCGGAAACTACAAGTGGTGAAGCTATGTATGTAAAAGATCTGAGTAAGAAAAATGCAGGCTTTATTCAGATAGTTGATAATTTTGAAAAAGACTATTCGGTTCTCGATAATATTGGTAATGAACTGCTTGTACTAACAAACTATGGCGCACCACGTCAGCAACTGGTTCTTATAAACCCCGATAAACCCAAACCAGAAAACTGGAAAACCATTATTCCTGAAAAAGACGAAGTGCTTGGTGGCGCAAGCCTTGTTGGAGGGCGTATTATTGTTCAGTATATGAAGGATGCTACAAGCCGTGCCCATATCTACGATTATGAGGGAAATTATATAAGTGAAGTAAATTTGCCGGGAATAGGCTCATTATCAGGTTTCTCAGGCAAAAAAGAAGATAATATTGCTTTTTATTCATTTACTTCTTTTACTCATCCGTCAACAATCTTTAAATTTGATGTAACAGCCAATGAATCAACGGTATATCGCGCTGCTGAGATTGATTTTGATGCTGATGCCTATGAAACCAATCAGGTGTTTTACACCAGTAAGGATGGAACTCAGATCCCAATGTTTATCACTCATAAAAAAGGACTTGTGATGAATGGTAATAACCCGACATTGCTTTATGGATATGGTGGGTTCAATGCTTCAATGACACCATCGTTTAGTGTTAGCCGTTTGATTTTACTTGAAAATGGTGGAATTTATGTGCTTGCCAATATCCGTGGTGGTGGTGAATACGGTGAAGAATGGCATAAAGCAGGCACAAAACTTCAGAAACAAAATGTTTTTGATGATTTTATAGCCGCTGCTGAATATCTGATAGATCAGAAATATACCAGCCCTCAGAAAATTGCTATTCAGGGTGGCTCTAATGGTGGTTTACTTGTTGGCGCCTGTATGATACAACGCCCTGATCTGTTTAAGGTGGCATTGCCGGCAGTGGGAGTGATGGATATGTTGCGTTTTCATAAATTCACAATCGGGTGGGCATGGGTAGGTGACTACGGTTCGAGCGAGAATGAAGAAGAATTCCATTATCTGCTCGGATACTCGCCGTTGCACACTCTTAAGGACGGTGTTGAATATCCTGCTACTCTTATAACAACTGCCGATCATGATGATCGTGTAGTTCCCGCACATTCATTCAAGTTTGCTGCAAGGCTGCAGGAAGCTCATAAGGGGGCAAATCCGGTACTCATTAGAATTGATACCAGTGCTGGACATGGAGCCGGAAAACCTACTGCAAAAATTATTGATGAGCAAAGCGATATTTGGGCTTTTGTTTTCAAAAACTTTGGCATTACGCCCAAATACTAAATTGCCTGTTTATAAACCGGCGGAATTTTATTAAATCTGCCGGGATTTTTACATAATTACCCTTACAGGGTTTGAACACTATATGACTATAGACGTACAAATAATCAAGGCATCAGGTGATGCTGAGGTGTTTTCTGAAGAAAAGCTCCGAAATTCATTGCGTAGGTCAGAAGCTACTGATGAAATGGAGAATATTGTGGTAAACGAGGTTCTAAAACAACTTCGCCCTAATATGACAACCGCTGAAATACATAGGATTGCATTTCGCTTGCTAAGAAAACTAAAATCATCGTCCGCTGCTCGTTTTAATATTAAAAAAGCAATAATGGAGCTTGGTCCGACCGGTTTCCCTTTTGAAAGCCTTGTAGGAGAAATTTTTAAAGAATTTGGTTATTCTGTCGAAGTTGGTAAAACTGTCAGAGGTTTATGTGTTGAACATGAAATAGATGTGGTTGCTGATAAAGAAAATCGCCTTGTAATGGTGGAATGTAAATTTCATAATACTCCCGGAAAACTTTGTAATGTTCAGGTTCCCCTTTATATACGATCGCGCTTTAACGATATTGAAAATCTTTGGAATACAATCGAGGAAAATAAATATTTCGAAGGCTGGGTTGTGACAAATACAAGGTTCTCCGGCGATGCATTGCAATATGGTAATTGTGCAGGATTGAAACTCATGGGGTGGGATTATCCTGCGAAAGGGAGCTTGCGGGAAATTATTGAAAAATTCAGGCTCTTGCCTGTGACAGTGCTTACTGACCTAAACCGTAAACAAAAAACACAATTAATCGGGTCAGGTGTCCTGCTTTGCACTCAACTGATACAACAACCCGGTCTTTTGGATCAGATGGGGCTTGATAATAGAAAGCAAAAAAGAGTGATGAGGGAGCTGGAAGAGGTAGTTTCACTTACAGTATAAGTTGTTAAAACTGATTAAAACTTTGAATTGCATGATTTAATTATAGGATTTCCAATTATTTGTTATGACCAATAATGATAATCTTAATACTAACTGGCGGAAAGTAGCGGCTGCTGTTTATAAAAAACCTACTGACGCTAAAATTCTTGGTTCGGTTGAAATTGATGTTACTGATATTGAGGAATATATAAATAAAAAGCGAAAGGAAGGACTTAGAATTACACTCACACATATTTTTACTTTGATCATTGCAAGGGCGCTTAAAGAAGATGTCCCTGAACTAAATGTATCAGTTGTTCGTGGTAAGGTCATTCCCCGTTCTTCAATTGAAGCCAGCGTAAGTGTATTGCTTCGCGATAATCAGCTTAGCTCGGTTAAAGTTCCTGACGCTGATAAAATGACCCTTAAAGAACTTGCTGATTTCCTTTTTCAGGGAATAAAAGAATCACGAAAAGGTTCGGAAAATAAAACTATGAAGATGAAAGGCTTGCTTGGCTCGATTCCATGGCCTTTTCGCGGATGGATATTCAGATTTTTTAAAATACTTACCATTGATCTTGGTTATTCAATTCCAAGTCTGGGTCTCTCATCCCGCAGCTTTGGATCCTTTGTAATATCAAATATTGGCAGCCTTGGACTTGAAGCCGGATTTCCTGCATTATTCCCGGTTTCAAATGTTTCGTTTGTAATGATACTGGGTGGCGTGGATACAAGACCCTGGGTAGTGGACGGAAAGATCGTTCCAAGGCGTATATTATGGCTTGGAACTGCCATAGATCATCGTGCTGCTGATGGTTTTCACGGTGGTAAGCTTTTTCGCTATATTCGTGAAGTGTTAAAAGATATTGAACAACTGGAACGGAAACCATCATGGTGCGAGTAACAGGTATTTCGGATTTTGCTAATTTTTAGAGAAATTTTGAATAAAGCAGCAGAAAAGATTCCGGTTTGATGATAAAATTATCCTCTGTGCTTCTCTGTGTCCTCTGTGGTGAAGAATAACCACAGAGAACGCAGAGGTTCATATAGAAATACGTTGAAAAGCTTCTGTGCCCTTCGTGCCCTCCGTGGTGAAGAATATAACCACAGAGAACGCAGAGGTACACAGAGAAATACGTTAAAAACCTCAATGCCTCTCCGTGCACTCCGTGGTGAAGAATAACCACAGAGAACGCAGAGGTTCACAGAGAAATACGTTAAAAACCTCAATGCCTCTCCGTGCCCTCCGTGGTGAAGAATATAACCACAGAGAACGCAGAGGTACACAGAGAAATATAAATAAAACTATCAGTGCTTCTCCGTGGTAAAATGAAATACCATCAAAATAATTGTACCACTAACATGAATTATATTGGTGCCGTACAAGTGTCAGAAAATCATCATTTTTCTGAAACCGAAGTTTCTCAATAATACCTGCCTTGATTTTTTTAGGATTTATGTAATTTCGTTTAGATTTGTGAATATATAGCTCCAAAATTAATTACCGCCTAAACCTTAAAAGTCAATATAGTATTTATGCGTTTATGCCTCTTGAATGGTTTGTCCACAGTTTTGCTTAAATAATTTCTTAAAAATACTTCTTTGTATACCTTAGGTGTTCAATTGATTACATAGTGTGATAAAACCGCATTTTGTTTTATATGCCTTTTATTGCTATCGTATATTAATGTGGTATGTTTGTAGAGCAAATAAAACATTGGGGCGACTTTAGCTTTACATTCTAAGAATAAACAAATAATGAAAAAGATTTTTCTTTACGTCTTGGCAATTACTGCTGCTATTATAGGCGTACAGTCCTGTTCGACTTATCATTTCCGTTCAAACTATAAGGATGCAAACAGATTAATATACGAGACAGACAATCTTCGGACAAAACCATTTTTAAAAGCCCATCTTAAAAACGGTGATATCTGTATTTTAAAAGACTCATGGAAAATTGATACTGCTTTGAATATGGTTACAGGCTACGGAACACAATTTGATTTTAACCGAAAACAGACATTTGATGGTTCAATCAATATTCCAATTGACAGTGTTGCGATTTTTGAAACAAATACAAAGATCTTGCACCCCGAAGCTAACAGAATTACTGCATTGAGTTTGATGGCTGGTCTTGATGTTGCCATAGGAATCATTTGCCTTGCAAATCCAAAAGCTTGTTTCGGCTCATGCCCAACTTTTTACCTGAATGAAAATGATAACTTCCATTATGCTGATGCAGAAGGATTTTCAAATGCTATATCTCCTTCTTTGGAATATTTTGACATTGATGCACTGAACCATAAATTAATAACGGATAACACTTTGTCAATCACAATGAAGAATGAGGCTTTGGAAACTCATTGCGTGAAAGATGTTAAAATACTTGCTTATCCTCTTAAAGAAGGTGAAAGAGTTTTTCACTCTCCAACAGATGATTTTTTCCTATGCGAAAATTTATATATGCTGAAACAAGCTGAAGGTGAAGAAGGTGATATTACCGATTATTTAAAACATGACGACAGACTGGAGAGATTTTCTCTCTCTGATAGTAATGATTTGAGTAGTAAGGAAGAGATTTACTTAACATTTGACAATGTTGAAAATACCAATAACCTGGGTTTTATTATTAATTTCCGACAAACACTTATGACAACTTATTTTATTTACAGCGCAATGGGTTACATGGGTGATGAAGTTGGAGATTTTTTTGCGAAAATAGAAACAGATGAAAAAATAAATGCTAAACTGGGAATTGGAATAAAAGAAGAGCTGGGCGATATTGACATTTATATTTGGAACAATCAAAAAAATGATTGGGAGTTTCAGGATGGATTTTATGAAACAGGACCTATCGCAATGAACAGACAATTAATTCCTTTGAAAAATTCATATTCAGGTTCTGAAATAAAAGCTAAAATGGTATTAAATAAAGGCCTTTGGCGAATTGATCATGTTGCCTTAACTAATATAAAAGATAAAGTCATTCCGCTGGAATTGTCTCCCTCCTCCGTTTATAATAAAGGAAAAATAGACAGCACTGCATTGAGCCAAATTAGATCGTCTGATGAATATTTAGTTTCAATGCCCGGGAGTGAATATAAATTCAATTTCATGTTTCCAGGTGCAAACACCTATTATGAATTATTTCTATACTCAAAGGGATATTACCTGGAATGGATGCGGGAGCAGTGGATTAAGGATAAAGATTTGCTGAAACTGAAAAAATTGCTCGATAACCCTAAAAAATATCTCCGTGATGAAGTAAAGAATTACAAGCTGTACGAAAACACAATGGAACAGGAGTTTTGGAATTCGAGAATTGATACTAAAACATTTTCCTATCATGAAAAATAAAACCTTCCTTTTAGGGCTGTTGATATTAATAATGAGCAGTTGTTCAGTGCCGGCTTATTTACCATCTTTTGATCAGATTGATGTTAGCGAGCGGGGTTCGCACATCAGACTAGTGCATAAGACAAAATCAAATATTGAGGGAGAACTGATTTCTATTGATAATAATGAAATTGTGGTTTTGGTAGATGATGTTGAAAAATGTATGACAGTTCCGGTCAGTGAAGTAAAACGCTTCTCATTAAGATATGCTCAACCAAAAAATTATGATTGGACAATTCCCGTATTTACTTTGGCAACACTTTCTCATGGCTGGTTTCTTTTCTTATCAGCACCTGTAAATCTTATAGTTACTATATCTGTGACAGTTGCTGGAGAAAATGCTTTTAAGTATAGCGACAAAAATATGACTTACGACCAGTTGAGAATGTTTTCACGCTTTCCGCAGGGAATTCCGCCAAACATTGATATAGCGGATAAAAAATAAACATTGTCGCTAATATTAGCCTTGAGATTAAGGCGGCTTTTGAGAACCTTAAATATGTGAATAAGTAGTTGTTTTTTAGCGCTAGGGAAATGAAGTGGTTTGTAAGCCTCCACATCGTAAAACTTATGTTTGCTGACCAAAATGTATAGTAAAAGAAAAGAGGGGTCTATCAGTTAAAGACAAGTGTTTTCATTGTTTTAATGTTTATACAACAATGGATTTAGGATTCGGAAAAGGGTGATAATCCCGATAAATTGTAAACTATTAAAAGTATGAACAATAAATTATGATTCGCAATGTTGATGTATTTATTACAGTATATAAAATAGGGCGGGATTCAAAAATGGGCTATAAATAGAGAAAATAATCAAAAAAAGTCCAACGGGCTTCTGACTTTAAAATTCTGTAAATCAGTACATTCGTTAAAATGTTTTAGTTAAACTACACTAATAATAACAGCATACAATATGTTTAAAGGAATAACTATACCTGATTCCATTAGTTCGCAGGAAAATTACAAGCGTAAATACAATTTCTTTGAGATGTATTATGCATTTACTCAATTACCTGGTGCATTGGTAAAGCTTATTAAAAATAAAAGAAAACAGTTGATTTCTGAACAATTTGTTGAGCGTTTGCAATTAGCTGTAACTGAGGTTAATGCGTGTGCTGCGTGCTCTTATGCCCATACTTCCATGGCATTGAAAACGGGTATAAATGCTGAGGAAATCAGTAGCATGCTTAGTGGTAGTACTGAATTTATAATTCCGGAAGAGGCTAAAGCGATATTTTTTGCGCAGCATTTTGCGGAGAATAGGGGGAAGCCTGAAAAAGAAACATATCAATCTATTGTTGAATATTATGGTTATGAAAAAGCTGAAATTATTCTTGCTGCCTGCAGAGTAATGATTGCCGGTAATATTTACGGTTTGCCTTTTAGCGCATTGCAATCACGTAAAAATGGCAAGCCATACAAAAACAGTTCTTTGTTATTTGAATTGACAATGCTTATTGGCGGAGTACTTGTTTTACCGTTTGCACTTCTTCATGGATTGTTAAAAACATTGGTTTATTAATCTTTTCCTTCATATCTTTGAAAGCGTAGCTTAATTAAAAATAGCAGCATTTCAGATCCAAACTATAGAGTAGTAATTATGGTACCGGTGGTTGCTAAACCCTATGTGCTTCTTCGTGTACTCCGTGGTGAAGAATATTACTACAGAGAACATAGAGGATCACAGAGAAATGCGAAGAAAATCCTTAGTGCTTCTCCGCACCCTCCTTGGTAAATAATATAACCACAGAGAACACAGAGGTTCACAGAGAAATACAAATAAAGTCCTCAGTGCTTCTCCGTGTCCTCCGTGGTGAAGACAAATTACTAAGAAAATGTTACTGCTATATACAGGAAAAATAGCCCTATCGCAAAAATGCAGGTAGATTATTTTTTAAACACTAACCAATGACTCTTCCAGGACAATTGCTTTTGGGAATAAGATATTATTTTCAAGATGAATATGCAGATGAAGATCATCTTCAAATTCCTTTAATAATGCAAAAGTTACTCTGTATGTATTGCATGCATCAGCAGGAGGGGAGTAATTATCAGATAATGAAGAGATCTTTCGAAAACGCTCACCTTCATTATCATGCTCCAGCATCATCATTTTAATAGGATTCTGTACTGTTCCAAAAGGAGCCTGAACTTTGCTTCCTGATTGTTCAGCCTGAACCATTTTGCGAATATGCGGAAATAGCATCAACTCTTCCTTTTTCATGTGTACTGTAAGCTCATCTGCTGATTCTTCGAAAAGCTTGCCAATCTCGATTAGCTCAGGATGATGTCGGCTGTGAACCTTTATCACTTTTTCCAGATATGGCTTTATCTCCTGAATTTTTGTATCCACATAACGATGATGTTTCTTCTCAATATAATCAGCAAGTAAATCAAGCGGCCAGGAGTTATAATCAACCGTTGATTCTTTATTCCATGATACAATCTGATCTAATTGCTGTAAAAGAGTGCTGTATTCAATCTGTTTCTGATTACAGGCATCTTCAATAGTTCGGTTGCCGTTACAGCAAAAGTCAATTTTGTTGTTTTTGAATACTGAAGCAGTCCTGTAATCCAGCGCAACCAGTTCTCCAATGATACTTTCTTTTGTGATTTTCATAACATATTGATTTTGTGATTATTATTTGATAATATAATTTAATGTCTTTATTGATTGTGGCTATCGTGTTATCATGTTTTTAGAGTTAATAGTGTTTAATTGAAATTATAATATATTGAATTTTAACCTATTAGTCTGATTTTATAAAATGATCATCTCTTATTAACTGGTTAACTAGCTTATTTGCGATAAAACTATCGTAAATCACAGTAAAAATTTTTTTATCTTTTTATTACTGTTTCTCCTGACTTCAATGCAAGTGCAAGATCATAAATGCTAGTTGTTGTTAACATGTTTTTTATTTCACTTCTTACTTTTACAAATCTATCATGTACTGCACATGGTTGATCTTCATTACATTCGCTTAGCCCAAGTCCGCAGCCGTTAAAAATTGCATCTCCATCAATTGCTTTAACTATATCACCCAGATTGGTTTTTTTCATTTGTTTTAAATCAACATAAAAGCCTCCTGTAGGACCTGTAAGTGAGTTTACTATATCATATTTAGTCAGAGCTCCCAGGATCTTAGCCGTAAAAGCTTCAGGAGAGCCTGAGTTTTTTACTATATCGCCTATTTTAACCCTTTTACCTTCAAGTGATTGGGAGGCTATATAGATTATTGCTTTGATTGCATGCTCGCAGGCTTTTGAAAACATAAAACAGGGTTTTAAAGAGCAAAGTTAATACAAATTATTCAATTCCGACAGAAAAGTCGCAAATAAATTTAAATAATTTGTTAAAATTATGCTATAAATATGTAACATGCATATAATACGAATTGTATTTACAAAATAGTCCAAGCTGTTTTGTAAATTATGCCCGTGGTTAAAACATTAAGAACAATTGAGCGAAGCGATTATACGAATTGTATTTACAAAATAGTCCAAGTTGTTTTGTAAATTCCAATCGTTAATGCCGGTGGTTAAAATATTCAGAACAATTGAGCGAAGCGATTATACGAATTGTATTTACAAAATAGTCCAAGTTGTTTTGTAAATTACAATCGTTAATGCCGGTGGTTAAAATATTCAGAACAATTGAGCGAAGCGATAATTGGTCTGTTATATTTTGCCATCCGGTATAATTCCTGACTTGTCCACCTTATTGAAGTGCTAAAAATATTATATTGATATTCAATTAGTTATTGAGTAAAAAATCTAAATTTGTCGCACTAAGGCATTTTTTTATGTTACATATTCGAATTATTAACACATCCTCTAAAGCTAAAGCTGTGCAGGTTGTGTA
>MTBK01053493.1_pt1 | contig 10502 bp, 10 predicted proteins | sample 1535981 | NCBI WGS metagenome assembly MTBK01 (sample SAMN06109225, study PRJNA356200) | anaerobic digester metagenome | isolation source: biogas reactors fed with pig manure or primary and secondary sludge | place: Spain | collected 2016-06-30 | reverse complement strand
GCGACGAGCAGTACGGTGCACCCGAAGAGGGCGAGCACACCACCCTCGTCGGAGAGATCGAGACGGCCGAGGTGCGCGTGAGCAACCGCGGCCCGAAGCGGGAGTACTTGGTCGTGACGTTGAAGAATCGCCGGCCCAAGGTCACCGCGACGTTCTTCAACGTGAAGTTCCTCAAGCACCAATTAGTCAAGGGCACGACCCTGATGCTGTCGGGGGAGGTCGGGTATTTCCGCGGCACCATGCAGTTGACCCACCCGGCCTTTCTGGTCCTGCGATCACCGACCGGCGCCAAGGGTGGCACCAAGTCGCTGCGCACCATCGCCGACGCCAATCGGGACGGCTCCGGCGGCATCGATCTGTCGGCCTTCGAGCGGGACTTCTTCCCGATCTACCCGGCCAGCGCCAAGCTGCAGAGCTGGGACATCTACGCTTGCGTCCGCCAGGTCCTCGACGTCCTCGACCCTATTCCCGAGCCACTGCCGAAATCCTTTCTGGCACAGCATGACTTGGTCTCGGAGGATGCCGCGATGCGGGCCATCCACCTGGCTGAGAAGGACGCCGAGCGGGAGCAGGCACGCAGGCGGCTGACCTTCGATGAGGCAATCGGCCTTCAGTGGGCGCTGGCGCAGCGCAGGTACGGTGAGCTCGCCCAGTCCGGCCCGCAGGCACCGAGCCGCCCCGACGGGCTGATGTCCGCGCTGCTGGACCGGCTGCCGTTCGAGTTGACCGCAGACCAACGCACGGTCCTCCGTGAAATCTCCACGGATCTCGCCGAACCCACCCCGATGAGCCGGTTGCTGCAGGGCGAGGTGGGGTCCGGGAAGACCATTGTCTCGGTGCTGGCCATGCTCCAGATGATCGACGCCGGATACCAGTGCGCACTGCTGGCGCCCACCGAAGTCCTTGCCGGCCAACATGCCCGGTCCATCCGCGATGTGCTCGGGCCGCTGGCGATGGCCGGCCAACTAGGCGGTGCGGACACCGCGACGCGGGTGGCCCTGCTCACGGGTTCGATGTCGGCGGCGCAGAAGAGGCAGGTTCGCGGCGAGGCGGCTTCCGGTGAGGCCGGGATCGTGGTCGGCACCCACGCACTGCTGCACGATTCCGTCGAGTTCAGGGACCTGGGCCTGGTCGTGGTCGACGAGCAGCACCGTTTCGGCGTCGAGCAGCGGGACCAGTTGCGCGCCAAAGCAGTTCCCGGGCTGACCCCGAATCTGCTGGTGATGACGGCGACGCCGATTCCGCGAACGGTCGCGTTGACCGTCTTCGGTGACCTGGAGACCTCGACGGTTCGCGATTTGCCGCGCGGTCGGCAGCCGATCGACACCAAGACCGTCTTCGTCAGCGATAAGCCGCAGTGGCTGGAGCGGGCCTGGGCTCGCATCGGTGAGGAGGTCGCGGCCGGACGGCAGGCGTACGTCGTGGCCTCCCGCATCGACGAGACCGACAAGCCGGGCAACGCGGAGCAGGGGCCGCCCCCGATTTCCGTGGTCACCCTCTACGACTTTCTGCGCCAGGGGCCGCTGTCGGGACTTCGGCTCGGACTCATGCACGGCCGACTGTCCGCCGATGACAAGGACGCGGTGATGGCGGCGTTCCGGGCCGGCGAGGTCGATGTTCTGGTGTGCACCACGGTGATCGAGGTCGGCGTGGACGTCCCCAATGCCACCATGATGGTCGTGATGGACGCCGACCGGTTCGGCATCAGTCAACTGCACCAGTTGCGCGGCCGGATCGGCCGGGGGGAGCACAAGAGCCTCTGTCTCCTGACGACCCGGCTGCCGGAGGCCTCCAGAGTCGGTGAGCGACTCAAGGCGGTAGCGGCGACGCAGGACGGCTTCAAGCTGGCCGACCTCGACCTTCACGAACGCCGGGAGGGAGATGTGCTGGGCCGCAGCCAGTCCGGCAGGCCCGGAACTCTACGGTTCCTCTCCCTCGCCGAGCACCTCGACGTCATCCTCGCGGCCCGGGAGCTTTGCGAGTCCCTGCACGCGGTGGATGCGATGGCACCTGGGATGGCGGTGCTGGCCGGCCAGTTCACCGGTCACGACCGAATCGACTATCTGGGTAAGTCATGACCCGCCGGACACTGCTATGGCTGTTGGCTGTCGCGGTTCTAACGGTGATCGTCGCCGCTCAAGTGCTGGCCCAGCAGGCGCGTGTCGGGAATGAACGTGCCGGTGCGGCCGACATGCCGACGGTGGTGGTGGGGGCGGATGTGCTGGCCGGAATCGAACTGGTGCCCGCCCGCGTCCGCAGCAACGACTACCGGCGCACGGCCTTCGGCGCCGCGTGGGACGATGACAACGGGGCGCCGGGCGGGCGCAACGGGTGTGACACGCGCAGCGAGATCCTCGACCGCGATCTGACGGACAAGACGTACGTCACGACCAAGCGCTGCGCGACCGCCGTCGCATCCGGCACCCTTCGCGACCCATACACCAACGCCACCATTGCGTTCCTGCGCGGCAATCAGGTGGGGGCGTCGGTCCAGATTGACCACATCGTGCCGTTGGCCTTCGCCTGGGACATGGGTGCGCGGGACTGGGACGATGCGAAGCGGAAACGCTTTGCCAACGACCCGGCCAATCTGCTGGCTGTGGCAGGGAAAGCCAACCAGGACAAGGGCGACCTGCCGCCAGGCGAATGGATGCCACCCAACACCGCGTTCTGGTGTGCCTACGCCATGCAGTTCATCGAGGTGCTGCGTGGCTACCAGCTACCGGTCGACGAACCCTCCGCCCGGGAATTGCGAAACGCGGCGGCCAGCTGCCCGAACAGCTGACCGCCGCGCTCGTTGACGCTAGATCTCGTCGTCGTTAGATGGGGGCCTTAGCCGGCCCGCGAGGCACCTGCCTTGCCGGAGCGCTTGGGGGCGTCCTGGCCACCGGCTGACGCGGCGTCTCCACCCGAACGGCTGACCTTGTCGCGGCCACCGCGGGTCGAGGTGGAGCTGTCGTTGTCGCCGGTGGCCTGGTCGGCGGTGGCGACGACGTCGGCCACGTCCGCGGCAGTGACAGCCACCTCGGCCGCCGGCGCTGCCACCTCGGCAGTTGCCGCCGGCGCTTCGACAGCTGCGGCGCTCCGTGCCGACGCGGCCGCCGGTGGGGTGACCGCGATGGAGTTGGCGATGGTGGTGGTCAGACCGATCACCGAGCCGATGACGCCGGGTCCCACGCCGGGCAGTTCGATGTCGACGTCGAAATCACCGAAGTCCACGGTGAGGTTGGTGTCGAGGGCGTTGAACAGCGAACCACCGGGGCTGAGCAGCCCGCCGAGGGCCAGGCCGATGCTGTTGACGGTCGTGTTGGGGATCTCGACTCCCAGCAGGTTGACCAGAGGTGTCAGATCCAGGACCTGTCCGCCGTTGAGGAAAGCGTTGACCAGATTGGCCGGGATGTTGATCAGGTCGTTCAGCGCCGCTCCGATATCGCCGCCGACGAGGTTGCCGACGATGCTGCTCAGGCTGTCCCCGAGCTGGATGACCGGTGCGAGCACCGGGCCGGCGAGGCCGAGCAGCGCGCCGGTAAGGAAGGTGGTGGTGAAGTCGAGGACGGGCTGCAGATTCTCGGGGATGGTCACCAGCGCCGGCAGCAGCGTCCAGATGCTGTCGTGCTCCTCGTTCAGGGTGCTGGTGTCGACAGCGAACGGCGCCCTGATCGCGTTGCCGATATTGCCGACCACCTGGCTGAGGATCAGACCGATGTCGGGCAGTTCGGACAGGTAGGTGAACTGGTTGGCAACCACCTGCTGGATGATCGGGAACGGATCGGAGGCCCAGGTGGTGAACAGTCCGACGACGTTGTCGCCGGCGGCCTGGAGGGTCTCGATCCACGGAGTGATCGGGTCGATGGACGCGGCAAGCCCCACGGCGAGCGAGCTGACCTGCTGGGGCAGCGCCGCGAGGTCATGGCTGATCGGCTGAACCGGAGCGATGGCGATCGCGCCGGCGCTCACCGCCGCCATACCGGCAATCAGATAGGAACGGGTGGATACGGAAACAGCCATGGAGGAACCCCCTGATCGAGCGGACGTCGTTGTCGTGCGTAACGAACGTTACGGTTGGGGCTGCCTCGAAATGTGAAAAACCACAAACTTTTTAAAGACTTCTCTCAGCTGGCCGGGGTGGTCAGCCGGCGTCCCGGGGATCCGGCCGGAAACTGGTGCCGTCGTCGAGAGCGTCCAGCGATTGCATCTCGGCGGCAGACAGTTCGAACCCGAAAACGTCGATGTTCTCGGCGAGACGCTCGGGACCTGAGGCGCGCGGGACGACGACATTGCCCAACTGGATGTTCCACCGGATGAGCACCTGTGCGGGTGTCCGGTCGTGCGCGGCAGCCACCGCCGCCACGGCGGGATGGTCCAGTAGCTTTCCGGTTCCCAGTGGGCAGTAGGCCGCCGTGGTGATCCCGTATTGCTTATTGACGGTGCGCAACTCCGACTGGTTCAGCAAAGGATGGAGTTCGACCAAGTTGACCGCTGGGGTGTAGAAGGTCAGGTCGACGATGTCCGACAGGTTCTCGGCCGAAAAGTTGCTGACACCGATCGACCGGGTGTCACCGACTTCCTTGGACTTCATGATCCCGCCCCAGGCGTCGATGTACTTCCCGTTCTCCTCAGCGGGCCAGTCGACGAGATACAAGTCGACGTAATCCAGACCTAGTCTGGCCAGACTGGCCCTGCAGGTGTCCTGAGAGGACTGGAAACCCTGGTCCGCGGTAGCCAGGGTGGCGGCGATGTACAACTCTTCGCGGGCGACCCCCGATGCGGACAGTGCTCGGCCGACCGCTTCCTCGTTGCCCTCACCGGGTGCGGTGTGGATCAGGCGATAGCCGACACGAAGGGCGGCGGCCGCCGCTGACTCGGCCTCGGCCGCGGACAGCCCGGCGACACTCACCCCCAGAACCGGGATCGAGTGGTCGTCGTTGAGCGTGACGGTGGGCGTCGCAGCCGTCGGCGTCATGTCACCTGCCTGTGAATTCGTCTCTGGTGGAGTCGCACCGAACCCGGCACACGATATACCCACGCTGAATCGACCGTTCTCAGGGTTGGCGTAAGGTGAGCGTGCGTCGGAGAGGAGTAACCGTGACGGTCAGCCAGGTGGGTGCCCCACCCAAGTCCAATCCTTTCAAAGAGCGGGCACTGGCTATCGCTAATCGCTTGGGGGTCAAGTTGATCCCGCTGCTGCCGACGCCGCTGAGACGACTGATGTCCGGGGGCCGGGCGGTCACCATCGACGGCAATACTCTCGACGCTTCCCTCCAAGTCATGTTCGTCGCCCAGCGGGCGACAGGCATGTCGGGCCTTGTGGTCAACGACGATCCGATCGCTTCGAGGAATGCGAACGCCGCAATGTGCAAGACCCTGGACCAACCCGACGTGCGGGTCGGCGAGGTTCGCTCGGTGTCCATCCCCGGTCCCGGCGGCACCATCGGCGCGCGGTACTACCGCCCCGCGGGCGCGGCCAGCTCGGCTCCGCTGCTGGTCTTCTACCACGGTGGCGGGTTCGTGGTCGGGAGTCTTGAGTCCCACGACTCCGCCTGTCGGCTGATCTGCCGTGATGCCGGCGTGCATGTGCTGGCCGTCGACTACCGGCTCGCCCCCGAACACCCGGCCCCGGCGGCCGTCGAGGACGCCTACGCCGCCTACCGGTGGGCCCGCGAGCATGCCTCCGAGCTGGGCGCCGACCCGCGGCGGGTCGCGGTCGGCGGGGACAGCGCGGGCGGCTGCCTCGCGGCGGTCGTCACGGTGCTGGCCCGCGATGTCGGGGACCCACTACCCGCGCTGCAGTGGCTGATCTACCCGGTCACGGATATGCGCGGCGGGTCCCGGTCACGCAGCCTGTTCGGGGACGGGTTCCTACTCACCAAGCACGACATGGACTGGTTCCAGGACACGTATCTGCAGAATTCGGGCCTCGACTTGACCGATCCGCGGGTCTCTCCGCTGTTGACCGACGACTTGGCCGGGCTCTCGCCGGCTCTGGTGGTCACCGCCGGTTTCGACCCGCTCCGGGATGAGGGTGAGCAGTACGCAGACCGGTTGCGTGCGGCTGGTGTCGCCGTCGACCACCGCAAGATGGGCTCGATGGTGCATGCCTTCCTCAACCTCAACGCGCTCGGAGGTGGCGTCGCCGCCGCTAACGCCGAGATGATCTCTGCCCTTCGGGCCCACCTCGCGCACGGCTGAGGGAGCAACCGGCCGGGCCGGCGGTGGGACGCCGGTACGCTAGAAGCGCACATCAGTGCGGCACGACCAGCCCAAGGCATTCCGTCTCAAGACAGCAAGGACCTCACCGCCCGTGGCCAGCAACAAGAAGAGCTCACCCCGTTACGACCTCAAAGCGCAGGACCGCAAACGAGACCTTGCCATCCGGCTGGGGTTGACCGCGGTCGTGGTGCTGTTCGCGGTGGGCCTCGTGCTCTACATCGTGATGGGTAACAAGAGCAGTGGCGTCGGCGACATCCAGGCGGTCCGGATTGCCTCGGACACCCTGATCAAGAAGGACGGCACCGACGAGCCCAAGGCTGTGCTGTCGATCTATGAGGATTTCCAGTGCCCGCACTGCCGGGACTTCGCGAAGACCTTCGGCCCCGCGCTGAACAAGATCTCCGAGAGCGGCGCCGCCGCGGTCGACTACTACATGGTCTCGATCCTGAACAAGGCCAACGGCGGCTACTCGTCCCGCGCGGCCAACGCCGCCTACTGCGTCGCTGACGAGGACAAAGAGGCTTTCCTCCGGTTCCACTCCGCCCTGTTCGCCCAGCAGCCGATGGAGGGCTCGGGCACCGGCCCCGATAACGCGGCGCTGATCGAGACCGCCCGTCAGGCCGGTGTCGTCGGCGGTGTCCCGGACTGCATCAACAAGGGTCGCTACGAGAAGATGACCAAGGGTCTGGCGGCCGCCTCCAAGATCACCGCCACTCCGACCATCCGGCTCAACGGCCAGGACATCAGTCCGGCCACCCCTGACGAGTTGCTCGCCAAGGTCCGCGCCATCGTCGGACCACTGCCCGCTCTGGCTCCCACCCCGGCACCGTCCCCCCAGCCGTCCCCGGCGCCGCCCGCTCCGGTGAGCCCATGAGCCTGACCGCTCCGACACCGGTGCAGTCCGGTCCGCCCGATCCGGCCTCCGCCGTATCGGGCGTCCGGGTGGCTCGGGCCGGCGGCTGGTGGATTCTGATTGCGGGCGCCATCGGCCTGCTGGCCTCGGCCACTTTGTTGGTCGAGAAGGTCGAGATGCTCAAGAACCCGGCCTACGTACCGACGTGCAGCATCAACCCGGTGCTGTCCTGTGGATCGGTGATGGTGACCCCGCAGGCCTCGGTGTTCGGCCCGCCCAACCCGATTTTCGGAGTGATTTCCTTCACCTTGGTGCTGGTCACCGGAGTGCTGGCCGTTTCGGGTGTCAGGCTGCCGCGCTGGTACTGGCTCGGACTGATGGTGGGCACCGCCGCGGGTGCGGTATTCGTGCACTGGCTGATCTTCGAGACGCTGTACCGCATCGGCGCACTGTGCCCGTACTGCATGGTGGTGTGGTCGGTGACGATCCCGCTGTTGGTGGTGGTCTCCTCGGTCGCGCTCCGTCCGCTGGCCGGTAACCCGGTCGCACGGTTCGTCTACCACTGGCGCTGGCCGATCGCCACGTTGTGGTTCACCGCCGTACTGCTGGCGATCCTGGTCCGCTTCTGGGACTACTGGTCGACGCTGATCTAGCGCTTCCGGTTGAGTGTGACGGTTTAGCGTGACCCGGATCGTTGCCGGTGCGGCCGGCGGTCGGCGGCTCGCGGTGCCCCCGCGGGGAACCCGGCCGACCACTGACCGGGTTCGTGAAGCCCTGTTCAACGTGCTGGCAGCCCGGCTGGATTTCGACGGCATGCAGGTGCTGGATCTGTACGCCGGCTCGGGTGCCCTCGGCTTGGAGGCCCTCTCGCGCGGTGCGACGGCGGTGGTCTTCGTCGAGAACGACCGGCGCGCGGCCGAGGTGCTGAGCCGCAACATCGAGTCGGTCGGGCTGGCCGGGGCGACTCTGCGTCGGGCGTCAGTAGCCGCCGTTCTGGCCGCGGCGCCCGCCGGACCGGTGGACCTGGTACTGGCTGACCCGCCTTACGAGACCTCCGGCGACGAGATCGCGGAGATACTGGACGCCCTTGATCGTCATGGCTGGGTCGGGGCGGGCAGCGTCGTCGTGGTCGAACGCCCCGCGTCGGCGCCGGAGTTGACCTGGCCCGCGGGCTGGACGCCTTGGCCGCCGCGGCGCTACGGCGACACCCGGATCGAGGCGGCTGCCTGCTAGCGTCATCGCGCATGAGTTCCAGCGAGAAGCCGAAGGCGGATCGCGCATGAGTTCCAGCGAGAAGCCGAAGGCGGATCGCGCATGAGTTCCAGCGAGAAGCCGAAGGCGGATCGCGCATGAGTTCCGCAGTCTGTCCTGGTTCTTTCGACCCGGTCACCCGCGGTCACATCGATGTCTTCGAACGTGCCGCCGCCCAGTTCGACGAGGTGATCGTGGCCGTGCTGGTCAACCCCAACAAGAGCGGGATGTTCACTGCCGACGAGCGGATCGCCATGATCGCCGAGGCGTGCGCTCATCTGCCCAACCTGCGGGTCGAAGCCGGACAGGGTCTCGTGGTCGACTTCGTCCGGGCACGCGGCCTGAGCGCCATCGTCAAGGGTCTGCGCACCGGCATGGATTTCGAGTACGAGGTGCAGATGGCTCAGATGAATAAGCACATCGCCGGCGTTGACACCTTCTTCGTGGCCACGGCGCCCCAGTACGCATTCGTATCCTCCTCGCTGGCCAAGGAGGTCGCCGGTCTCGGCGGAGACGTGTCGGCGTTGCTGCCGGAATCGGTGAACCGGAGGCTGGCGGCAAAGCTCGGCCGCTGATTCACGCCCCTCCGCGAGGTTCACCCGAGGGTCGCGATGCTCGCGCCGAACACGACCCCGGTGTTGACTTCGTGTCGTTCGACGGGATTTTGCAACACACCGTGTCGGCAGCACTATCACAGCGGTAACACCAGGCACACTAGTCACACCAACTAGTTGCCTGGAGGGCGCCGTGTACCGAGTTTTTGAAGCGCTCGACGAACTGAGCGCCATCGTCGAAGAGGCCCGCGGTGTTCCGATGACGGCCGGCTGCGTGGTTCCCCGCGGTGACGTCCTGGAATTGGTCGACGACATCAAGGACGCCATTCCCGGCGAGTTGGACGACGCACAGGACGTCCTGGATGCCCGCGACGCGATGCTGCGCGATGCCAAGGAGCACGCCGAGGCGACGGTGTCGGGGGCCAACGCCGAAGCCGAATCGGTGCTCAGCCATGCTCGCGCCGAGGCCGATCGGTTGCTCTCCGAGGCCAAGTCGCAGGCCGACCGGATGGTCGCCGAAGCCCGGTCGCACAGCGAGCAGATGGTCAGCGAAGCCCGTGAGGAGGCCTCCCGGCTGGCGACCTCCGCCAAACGCGACTATGAGGCCGCCACCAGCAGGGCCAAGGCCGAGGCCGACCGTCTCGTGGAGAACGGCAACATCTCCTATGAGAACGCGGTGCAAGAGGGCATCAAGGAGCAACAGCGGCTGGTTTCGGCCACCGAGGTGGTCCAGGCCGCCAACGCCGAGGCCACTCGGCTGATCGACTCCGCCCACGCCGAATCCGACCGCCTGCGCGGCGAATGCGACATCTACGTCGACAACAAACTGGCCCAGTTCGAGGAATACCTCAACGGAACCCTGCGGTCGGTCAGCCGCGGGCGGCATCAGTTGCGCACCTCCGCCGGCACCCACGACTACGTGCAGCATTAACGCCGTGGTCGGCCGCCGCTAAGATCGCCCCATGGCGTCGGCAGGTAAGGGTTCTCGGTCGCCGTTGGTATTCGACGTGTCCCGGTTGGGCCGGCGCCCCGGCGTCATGCTGACCGTGACGCAGACGGTGCCCAGCCCATCGCGGATCGGCTTGGACCTCATCGCGATCCAACCCGGCGCCGAGATGGACCTCGACCTTCGCTTTGAATCGGTGTCTGAGGGAATCCTGGTGTCCGGGAACGTGTCCGCCCCGACTGCAGGCGAATGCTCGCGGTGTCTGGAACCGATCACCGGCGATGTCGAGATCACCCTGACGGAGTTGTTCGCCTACCCGGACAGCATCACCGAATCCACCACTGAGGCCGACGAGGTCGGTCACGTCGTCGACCAGAACGTCGACCTCGAACAGCCGATCATCGACGCCGTCGGGCTGGCCCTGCCGTTCACTCCGCTGTGCACGCCGGACTGTCCGGGTCTGTGCCCTGAGTGTGGTGTGGCGCTGGCCGGCGCCGAGTCGGACCACGGCCACGATCTGATCGACCCCCGCTGGGCCAAGCTCGCCGGGATGGTGACACCTGACGACGGCACCGGAGAGCAGGGTTCGTGACACCCTCTCGCGACGAGTTGCTGGCGGCGCTGGGCGCCGACCTGCCCGAGGAACTGCTCACCACAGCGCTGACCCATCGCAGCTACGCCTATGAGC
>MTBK01066226.1_pt1 | contig 10522 bp, 12 predicted proteins | sample 1535981 | NCBI WGS metagenome assembly MTBK01 (sample SAMN06109225, study PRJNA356200) | anaerobic digester metagenome | isolation source: biogas reactors fed with pig manure or primary and secondary sludge | place: Spain | collected 2016-06-30 | reverse complement strand
GGCGGTGATCGTGCCGATTGTGACGAAGAAGGCCAAGGACGAGGTGCTGGCGGCGGCAAGGCGTTTGGACAGTGAGCTGAAGCAGGCCGGGATACGCGTGAAGCTGGATGATCGCGAAGGGTATACACCGGGCTGGAAGTTCAATGAATGGGAGATGAAGGGGGTGCCGCTGCGGCTCGAGCTGGGTCCCCGGGACTTGAGCGCGGAGCAGGTTGTGGCGGTGCGCCGAGATAGCGGCGTGAAGGAGCCGCTGCCCTGGGGGGAGCTGGAGCAGAAGCTGCCGCAGCTTTTGGAGCAGGTCCAGAGAGATCTTTACCAGAGGGCGCTGCAGTATCGGGAGGAGCATACCAGAAGCGGGGCCGATTATGGAGAGTTCCTGGAGGTGATGGAAGGGGAGCGCGGTTTCTTCGTCGCTTCGTGGTGCGGCCGGGAGGAGTGTGAGCTCAAGGCGAAAGATGAAAGCAAGGCCACCATCCGCTGCATCCCCCTTGACGGGGAGCCGGAGCATGAGCGCTGCCTCATCTGCGGCGAAAAGGCGAGTGAACTGATCTATTTGGCCAGGGCTTACTGAGAAGGGGGAATCATCTTGAGCGTGCCAACAGTATATTATGCCTCCAGCCGGGCCAGTTCCCACCGGGAGGGCGTGTTGAGGAAGGTGGGGCAGCTGTTCGACAGGGCCGGGGTGGCGGAAATGATCCAGCCCGGGGCGCTGGTGGCGATAAAGCTTCATTTTGGCGAGAGGGGCACCACCGCTTTTCTGAATCCCGTTTTGGTCCGCCAGATTGTGAAGAAGGTCAGGGAGGCGGGGGGCAAGCCTTTTTTGTGCGACAGCAACACTTTGTACACCGGCGGGCGGGCCAATGCGGTGGATCATCTGGAGACGGCACTGCAGCACGGTTTTGGCTACGCCACCGTGGAGGCGCCGATCATTATTATGGACGGGCTGCGCGGGCGCGGCTGCCATGAGGTTGCGATCAGGGGAAACCATTTTAAGAGCGTTCAGATCGGCGCTGCGGTGGTGGAGGCCGATCTGCTGATCGTGCTTTCCCATGTGAAGGGACATGCCATGACCGGGTTCGGCGGGGCGATCAAAAATTTAAGCATGGGCTGCAGCAACCGGGCGGGCAAGCAGAGAATGCACTCGGCGGTGAAGCCGGTGATCGCGGCGGAGCACTGCCGCCGCTGCGGCACCTGTCTTGAATGGTGTGCCGCCGGGGCGATCGCGCTTTCCGGTGAGGAGGCGGCGAGGATCGATCCGGAAAAATGCACCGGCTGCGGTGAATGCATTATCTCCTGCCGCTACAAGGCGGTCAAGGTGCAGTGGAAGACGGATTTGCCCGAGCTGGGCGAGCGGATGGTTGAGTTTGCCTGCGGGGTCATGGAGAGCAAAGCGGATGCGGTGATCTGTTTTAATTTTGTGCTCGATGTGGTCCCCGACTGCGATTGCAACTCCTGGAGCGATCTGCCGGTGGTCCCCGACAGCGGTATCGTCGTCTCAAGGGATCCTGTGGCTGTGGATCAGGCGGCCATCGATCTGATCAACGCCCAGACCGGGATCGCCGGTTCGGCGCTGCCGGGAGCCTTTGCGCCGGGGGAAGATAAGTTTTGCGCCCTGCATCCGCAGACGGACTACCGGCTGCAGCTGGCCTACGCTGAAGAGATGGGGCTGGGCCGCCGCCGCTACGAGTTGGTTCAAGTGGGGCCGGCTGAGAAAAGGGAGGAGCGCCGCTGAGCTGAAAAATATTTGGGGTAAAGGAGAAAGCGATGCCTAAAAATGCGCTGCGCAAAGAGATCTATGCCCTGCGGGACAGTCTGACTCCGGAGGAGATCGCGGTTAAAAGCAGGGCTGTTGCCGGGCAGCTGGAGGAGCTGCCGTTTTACCGGGAGGCCGCTACCATTATGTTTTTTCTGTCGTTTCGCAGCGAGGTTGACACCAGGGGGATGGTCGAGGAAAACCTGGCGAAAGGCAAGCGGGTGCTGGTACCAAAATCGCTGCCTCAAGAGCGCGTGCTGGTCCCTTCGCAGCTGCTCGATCTGGAGAAGGACCTCGCTTTGGGATATTACGATATTCCCGAGCCCCGGGCGGAGGCGTTGCGCCCCGTTGAACCGGCAGAGATCGATCTGCTTATCGTTCCCGGGGTCGCTTTCGACCTGCAGGGCAATCGGCTCGGTTACGGGGGCGGCTATTATGATCGTTTTTTCGAGCGGCTACGCCCCGGGGTGCCGCTGGTGGCGATCGCCTTTGAGCTGCAGATCGTCTCCCGGGTGCCCATCGAGCCCTGGGACAGGCGGATGGACTGGGTGGTTACCGAGAAGAGGGCTATTCACACAGCGGGCTAGCCGCCAACCGGCCGGCCCGCTGTGCTTGCGCTCATTTACTGCGCCTCGAAGAAAAAACCCTGGAAGACCATATCGGTGAGGATGTCGGCAAGGTGATCGACATCGTCTTCTTTTCCGTTGACCACTTCCCAGATAAAGCGGTCGATGAGCAGGATAAAGGCTTTGGAGCCGATCACCGGATCGAACTCCTTGGCGAAACCTTTTTTCTGGGCAAAGATAATCGACACCTTGATATTCTTGATGAAGTAATCTTTGACTCCCTGCCAGTGGGCGACAATTGCTTCAGACTGCCCCAGCGCTTGCTCGTAGACTTTCATGATGCTGCTGTGTTCTTCAGATAGTTTGAAGACGGAGAGTAAGATAGTGTGATATATTTCCCTGGCCCCTTTTATGTCCGTGGGGGCGAACTCGATATTGAGTAGGCTGTAAAACTCTTCGAGAACATTGTCCACCACCCGGCCAAGGATATCGTCTTTACCTTTGAAATGGCTGTAGACGGTTCCGTAACCGACATTGGCCATCTCACTGATTTTAGCGATTGTTGTCTTGGCGTAGCCGTCTTTGAGAAAGACTTCCTGTGCAGTTTCCAAAATGAGGTTGCGGGTAATACGGCTGCGCAGATAGCGACGCGGTCTTTTGCGTTTGGTTTTTTTCGTTGATGCGGGGTCAGCTGATTTGCTCACATGAAAACCCTCCCGGTAAAAGTTTTAAAGTATCATCTTCTTACATACATATTGACATTGTATCATTTTATTTCAAAATTACAAACTAAAAGTTTTAAAAAAACCAAATAAATTTTTGTCAAATATAAAGATCCATAGTAAGATGAAACCGTTAATCCGGTGAAGAGGTGAGCAGTTATGGCGATCTGGGCTCTTGGTGATCTTCATCTTTCCCATGCTCAGCCGAAGCCGATGGACATCTTTGGGGAAGCGTGGGCGAACCATACCGGGAAGATCGCGGCGAACTGGCGCCGCGTGGTCGGGGAGGAGGATCTGGTGATCATCCCCGGCGATATCTCCTGGGCGATGGATCTGGCCGGAGCGCAGGCCGATCTGGACTGGCTGGCGGCGCTACCGGGGGTCAAGCTTCTGATCCGCGGCAACCACGATTACTGGTGGTCTTCCATCGGCAAGGTCCGCGCGGCGCTGCCGCCGGGGCTGGTCGCTCTGCAAAATGATCACTTCGTTTTCGGAAAGTGGGCTGTCTGCGGCACCAGGGGGTGGCTCTGTCCGGGGGATGAGGGTTTCGGCGGGGAGCACGATGAGAAGATCTACCGGCGGGAGCTCGGGCGGCTGCAGCTGTCCCTGGAGAGCGCCGTAAAAGCGGGGCAGATGCGCCTTATCGCTGCGCTGCATTACCCCCCTTTTGAGCGGCGCACCGACCCGAGCGGCTTTACCGAGCTGCTGGAGCGCTACGGGGTGAAGCACTGCGTCTTCGGCCATATCCACGACCCCGGCCGGGAGAAGCTGTTTCAGGGAGAGCGCGGCGGCGTTGTTTATCATTTTGTGGCTTCCGATGGGGTCGACTTCACCCCTGTGCCGGTGAGCGGGGCGCGGGGAAAAGCTTAATCGCGGTAGCGCCCCTGCAGCCTCAGTTTGGTGATGATGCCCACGGTCAGGCCGACGATGAATCCGCCGATATGGGCCCACCAGGCGACGGCCTGGACCCCGGCGGCGCTTCCCTGCAGGGAGACGTTGAACAGCTGCAGGAGAAACCACAGCCCCAGGAAGAGCATTGCCGGCAGGTGGACAAAGGTGAAGAAGCAGCCCAGAGGGACCAGGGTGAGGATGCGGGAGCGGGGATAGAGGATAAAGTAGGCGCCGAGGACTCCGGCGATGGCCCCGCTGGCGCCGACGAGGGGAGTCGAGGAGAGGGGATTGCTGAAAATGTGAAAAGAGATGCTCGCTGCGCCCATCAGCAGATAGAGCACCAGGTATTTCAGATGGCCGAGTATCCCTTCGATATTGTCGCCGAAGATCCACAGATAGAGCATGTTGCCGATGAGGTGAAGCCAGCCGCCGTGCAGGAAGTTGGCGGTGAACAGCGGCAGCGCCGCCTCCAGAAAAGAGGCCGATGGCAGGGCGGGGTCGAAAAGGCCGAAGAGGCTGGCGGTCAAATTTACCGGGACGGAGCCGTAGCGGTAGATGAACTGGTAGAGCTGCTCCGGCGGCAGGGTCATCTGGTGAAAAAAGACGAGCACATTCACCAGAATAAGCCCGATGTTGACAAAGGGAAAGCGGTAGCGCGGTGCGGTGTCTCTTATTGGAATCATCTGATCTTTTTTTCCTCCCCACTACATTATACCCCAGAGTGCCTTTATCTGTAACCGTTCTGCAATCTGCAGCTTTCGGCGGGAGACCGGCCGGCGGGGGGCTCTTCCCTCCTTTTTCTGTTTTCCCAAACAATCGCTTACTTTTTGCCGTTAACCTATCTTTTTGGCAGGATTATCTTTGCCAAAAAGAGAATAAGTCAGTGTTATACCGCTTTAAATTTCAGGTAAGGGGGTTTGCCGGTTTGAGCAGCGAAAGTGCAACTGGAACCGTGGAACAGCTGCCGGAAGTCGACTTGAGCGGAATTGAAGCCCTGCTGGAGCCGTATGTGGGTGAAAAAGGAACGGTCATTCCGGTTCTGCAAAGTCTGCAGGAGCATTACGGTTATCTGCCCCGCCCGGCGTTGGAATATACCGCCAGGCGGATCAGGGTTCCCCTGAGCAGGCTTTTCGGGGTGGCCACATTTTACGCCCAGTTTAAGATGAGGCCCCGGGGTCGGAATATTATTCGGGTGTGCAAAGGCACGGCCTGCCATATCCAGGGCAGCGAGAAGGTGGGGGAGAGGGTGGAAGAGATTTTGGGGATCAAGGGGGGCGAAACGACGCCCGACCTGCGGTTCACCCTTGAGGAAGTCGCCTGTATCGGCGCCTGCGCGCTTGCTCCGGTGATGACGATCAACGACAATCCGCATGGCCGCCTTACTCCGGACCGGATCAAGAAGATATTGGAGAGCTACGAATAGCCCAGTAGTAGGAGGTGGTGAGGTGAAGCGTTTTATCGATCCCTGTTGTGAGAAGTGCGATCACAGCAAGGAGAAACCATGCCAGGATTTTGTGGAATGCTGCACCAGCGGTCCGATCTGTCATGAAAGTGAGGCCTGCGCGGCCAAGAGAAAGGCAATTATGGAGAAAGCCTCTTTAAACGAACATTTTGTCATAATTTAAAGAGTGATATTTTCGGAAAGAGGGAGGTTGGAGGATTTTGCATGATAAACACCTGATGATCTGTGGGGCCACCGGGTGTCTCTCCTCGGGCTCGGCAAAGGTGCAGGAGGCTCTGGAGGAGGAGCTGGCCAAACGGGGTTTGCAAGATCGGTTTCGCCTGGTTATGTCCGGCTGTCCCGGTTTTTGTGAGGTCGGCCCGATCCTGGTAGTCTATCCCGACGAAGTATTTTACTGCCGTCTGACTCCCAACGATATTCCCGAGCTCATCGAGAAGCATCTCATCGGCGGCGAGGTGGTGGAGCGGCTGCTCTACCAGGGCCCCGACGTGGAGGCGCCGGCCCGTTTTTATCAGACCATTCCTTTTTACCAGAAGCAGAAGCTGAAGGTGCTGCACAACAGTGGAATCATCGACCCGGAAAGTATTGATGAGTACATCATGCGGGGCGGCTACCGCGCTTTTTCGCGGGCTTTGAAGCTCGAACCGATGGAGATTATCGACGAGGTGAAAAGATCGGGGCTGCGAGGTCGCGGCGGCGCCGGGTTTCCCACGGGGTTGAAGTGGGAGTTCACCTTCCGCGCTGTGGGAGATAAAAAGTATGTGGTCTGCAACGCCGACGAGGGTGACCCCGGAGCGTTCATGGACCGCAGCATCCTCGAGGGGGATCCCCATGCGGTGATCGAGGGGATGCTCATCGCCGCCCGGGCCGTCGGCAGCGACGAGGGCTATATCTACTGCCGCGCCGAGTATCCGCTGGCGATCAAACTTCTGAAAAAGGCCATCGAGCAGGCTACCGAATACGGGCTGGTCGGTGAAAACATTTTGGGATATGGCTTTAATTTCAAATTTACAATCAAGGAAGGGGCCGGCGCCTTTGTCTGCGGTGAAGAGACGGCGCTGTTGGCCTCCATCGAGGGCAAACGGGGGATGCCGCGGCCGCGGCCGCCCTTCCCGGCGAATCAGGGGCTGTGGAATAAGCCCACCTGCATCAACAATGTGGAGACCTTTGCCAATATTCCTCTGATCCTCCGCGAGGGCGGACTGGAGGAATACCTTGATGTCGGCACCGGGGGGAGCAAGGGGACCAAGGTGTTTGCTTTGGCCGGCAAAGTCCGCAACACCGGGCTTTGCGAGGTGCCCATGGGAATCAGCATGCGCGAGATCATCTTCGATATCGGCGGAGGGATCAAGGACGGCCGTGAGTTCAAGGCGGTTCAGGTCGGCGGCCCTTCCGGCGGCTGTATCCCCACCGAGCAGCTCGATCTGCCGGTGGATTACGATTCCCTGACCCAGGCCGGAGCGATCATGGGCTCCGGCGGGCTTGTGGTGATGGACGATCGCACCTGTATGGTCGATCTGGCCCGCTACTTTTTGAGCTTTACCCAGAAAGAGTCGTGTGGTAAATGCACCCCCTGCCGCGAAGGAACCAAGCGGATGCTGGAGATCCTGGAGGGGATCTGCGAGGGCCGGGGCGAGATGGAGGATCTCGACCGGTTGCATGACCTGGCTGTGGGGATCAAGGACACCGCCCTCTGCGGGCTGGGCCAGACCTGCCCCAATCCGGTTTTGAGCACGATCCGCTATTTCCACAAGGAATATGAAGAACATATCAACGATAAATTCTGCCGCGCCGGGGTCTGCAAATCGCTTTTTGAATACTATATCGATCCGGAGGCCTGCGACGGCTGCACCCGCTGCGCCCGGGTCTGTCCCGTCGATGCCATCAGCGGCGAGCGCAACGAGCTGCATATCATCGACTCCGAGCTGTGCAACCGCTGCGGCAGCTGTGTGGAACGGTGCACCCGGGAGGCAATCAAGGTGATCCCGGTACGGAAAGAAGCCGAGGTCAAAAGCTGAGAAGACAGCTGTTCATAGTCTGCAGAAGCGCCTCCGTCAATTTGGCGGGGGCGCTTTTTTGGGCCATAAAATGGTTGACAGGGGAGGGGGTGGTTTAATATAATAATGATATCAATATGATATCTTATAAAAAGGAGTTGGTGAGATGGCGAAGGATTATGGCGCGGGCGGAGAAAGGGTTCATGATCAGGAGATCGTGCCGCCGGCAACCGGGGGGATGCCGCTGCTTCTGTTGAATGTTTTGCTGATGATCGGGGCGCTTTTTCTGTTTATCCGCGGGGTTATGCTGACGCCCGAACAGATCTCTACTGCTGCCAGGGTGGTGCTGATCGTGGCCAGTTCGCTTTACTTATTTATCGTGGGACCGATTCTTTTCATCGGGCTAAAGGTGCTTAAACCGAATGAAGCTCTGGTGCTGACTCTCTTTGGCCGCTACTACGGCACCCTCAAAGTTGAAGGCTTTTTCTTTGTCCATCCCTTTACCGTTGCCGTAAATCCAGCCTCTGCGGCGACCTCCTCGGGGGTCATCTCCCTGGTGCAGGCTACCGACAAGGAGAAGAGCCAGGCAGCCAACGTCCAGTGGCCCAACAAGAAGATCTCGCTGAAAGCGATGACTCTGAACAATGAGAAACAAAAGATCAACGATCGCCTGGGCAATCCTATCATCATCGGGATAGTCGTGATCTGGAAAGTGATCAACACGGCCAAGGCGGTCTTCAACGTAGACAACTACACCGAATATCTTTCCATCCAGTGCGATTCGGCGCTGCGTGACATTGTGCGCCTCTATCCCTACGATGTTTCCGATCTTTCCGACGAGAACAACGAGAAGTCGCTCCGCGGCAGCAGCCAAGATGTGGCGGAGAAACTGCGCGAGGAGATCCAGGCGAAGGTGAATCTGGCCGGGCTGGAGATTATGGAAGCGAGGATTACCCACCTCTCCTACGCTCCGGAGATCGCCGCAGCAATGCTGCAGCGGCAGCAGGCCTCAGCGATCATAGATGCCAGGCAGATGATCGTCGAGGGAGCGGTGAGCATGGTGGAGATGGCCCTGACCAAGCTCAACGAAAACGATATTGTCGAGCTGGATGAAGAGCGCAAGGCGGCCATGGTTAGCAATCTGCTGGTGATTCTCTGCGGAAACAGGGACGCCCAACCTGTGGTCAACAGCGGTTCCCTGTACTGAGTTGAACAATGAATAGAAAAGGGACATCGATAGATGGCCGGGAAAAATGAAAAAAAACAGCTGTTGCTGCGGATATCATCGTCCCTCTGGAGGGAGCTGGCGGCCTGGGCGGAAGATGATTTCCGCTCCATAAACGGGCAGATCGAATACCTGCTCACCGAATGCGTCAGGCAGCGCAAAAAGGGGAAGCGGTCGGGATAAAACAGCTTTCCCGGCGTAGTTATGCGAATTTTGGGTACGTTCAAGGGAAGGGAGACAAGTGAAATGGATTTTGGTGAGGTGATGGCTCTCCTGTTGAAGCTGTGGCCCCTGGTTTTGCTGCAGTTTGCCCTGATGATCTGGGCGCTGGTCGATCTGCTGCGCCGCCGCAGCACGCGCACTCTCTCCGTACCGCTTTGGGCTGTGCTGATCATCATTGTGAACTTTTTTGGTCCCATCGCCTACTTTCTTTTCGGGAGGGTGGAGCAGTGAGGGCCATCGAGATTCGGGATCTGCAGAAAAGTTTTCGCGGGCACCGGGCCCTGCAGGGGATCTCCCTGGAGGTATCCCCGGGGGCGGTCTACGGTTTTTTAGGGCCCAACGGGGCCGGGAAGACGACGGCGATCAAGATCCTGATGGGGCTGCTCCAACCCTCCGCCGGAAACGCCGCCCTGTTGGGGGAAGCGGTGCGTCCCGGCCTCTCCCTGGAGCTGAAAAGGAAGATCGGCTATCTTCCCGAAGAGCCGGCCTTTCCGGAGGCTCTCACCGGCGGTGAGGTGCTCGATTTCGTCGGGGCGGCCAATGGGATCCCGCTGGAAGTGCGGCGGGCCCGCAGCGAGGGGCTCCTCGAGCGCTTCGCTCTCGGCGCGGCGGCGAAGCGCCGCGTGGCCGGCTACTCCCGGGGGATGAAGCAGCGTCTCGGACTGGCCTGCGTGCTGCTGCCGCAGCCGGCGCTTTACATACTCGACGAACCGGTCTCCGCCCTCGATCCCGTGGGCCGGCTGGAGATACTGGAGCTGCTCGCTTCGCTGCGGGGCGCGGCCACCGTCTTCTTCTCCAGCCATGTGCTCGCCGACGTGGAAAGGATCTGCGATCATGTGGCCGTGCTTCACCGGGGGAAGCTGCTGCTGCAGTCATCGCTGCAGGATCTGCTGAAGCGATACCGGCTGCCCCGCTACCGGATCAGCTTTCGCGAAGGGGTGCCCGGGACTCTCGCCGGCGAGCTGCGAAGCCGGCCCTGGGTCCAAAAGGTGGAGCTTGTCCCCGGCGGCCTCGCCGTGGAGGCGGCACCGGGAGAGCTGGCTGCGATGGAGGAGCAGCTGCTGCCGCTGCTGGCGGGCTGCGGTGCGGTGGTCACCGCCTACGAGCGGGAGCATGAGGATCTCGAAAGAATCTTTTTAAAGCTGCTTCGCCAGGCGGGCTATGGCGAAACTGAAGGGGGTGCCGCTGATGAGAGCGCTCTTCATTAAGGATCTGCGGCAGCTCTGGCGCACTTTCCGGCTGCCGGCAATGCTGCTGGCGGGGCTTTTTTTCGCCATTCTGGATCCCCTCGGGGCAAAGTTCATGCCCCAGATCATGGAGCAGCTGATGAGCGGCGCCGAGGGGATCACCATCGTCATGCCGGAGCTGGGCCCGGCGGATGCACTGAGCAGCTTTTTGGGCAAAAATCTTTCGCAGACGGGCGCTTTCATCATTATCCTGATAGCGATGGGGGCGGTGGCGGCGGAGCGGGAAAAGGGTGTCAGCGCCTGGGTGCTCACTTTGCCGGTGGGCCGGCTACCCTATTTCTGGTCCAAATTCGCCGCTTACTCCGTCGGGGTTGTGCTGACGGTGGCTTCGGGAACGCTCCTGGCGGCGCTTTACACCACTTCGCTCATGGGCGCACCGCCGGTGGGGGCAACGCTCTGGAGCGCCCTGTTCATGGTGCTCTATCTGGAGCTCATCC
>MTBK01202797.1_pt1 | contig 10534 bp, 10 predicted proteins | sample 1535981 | NCBI WGS metagenome assembly MTBK01 (sample SAMN06109225, study PRJNA356200) | anaerobic digester metagenome | isolation source: biogas reactors fed with pig manure or primary and secondary sludge | place: Spain | collected 2016-06-30 | reverse complement strand
GCATTGCAGGAGAGAGGTTGGCCGGTGATGGAGTTAACCTGTGGGGGTGAAGGGGAGGATGGCAGTGCGTCAGCGCATGTGGGGGCGGGGCTCCTTCACCGGCTCGCTACACAAGAAAGGCCTGGAGATCTTCGTTCTGCCCGGGGGCGCCTCCTGGCACCGGTCATTCCCCCATCTATCCCCTGCCGCCCGCGCCTGTCTGCAACGCCTGAAAGATCTCCTCACCCAGGATCTCCTCCGCGCGCACCTGGTAGTGTTCTGTCATGAGTTTGAGGAGGAGCTCAGTCCCGACCGGTGTGGTCGATATACCGACCCGCTCAATGCGGGTGATCAACCCGTCCCGCTCCATCGCGCCGAACTGGGGCAGGACGTAGTAGTGGGGGATACCGAGGTATTCGGCAAGCCTTCGGGTCGTGGGGAAACGTATGGCGATGCCGCCGGGAGAAAAACTGATGGTCATCTGCCGGTCCTCTTCGAGGAGGATCCGGATGGCCGCATCGATTATATCGTCATGGTCACGGTTTGACATCTGATCGTAGAGGTACTGGCATCTGGAACGGGAAAAAGAGGGTTGGTCTGATCAGGCTGCCTCCCTTCTCATCTCACCCCGCTCCTCTTCGGGCATCTCCTCGAGGTAGACGATCTCAGCCCCGAGATCTTTTGCGATCTCTTCGAGTTCGACCTTCCTGAAGTGGACCCCCTCGACCTTCAGGTGCTTCTCGTCACCCTTCTCCCCGGCAACGGCGACAACGCGGAACCGTGGCTGTTTCACACCAGTACCGACCTTCTGACGCTCGCGTGCATAGATCTTCATCAGTTCATCACCTCCTAACCAGTTGATATATCTGTTGATATACCACGAAGTTACTTAATACTTTCTCTGCCCATACAGTACAGAAGGAGATCTACCATGACAGGGCGAATGGAGTTGCAATCGAAGCTGCGGGGCGAAAGCCTGGTCCGGCGAGGCCTGATGCGGGAGACCGCTAAAGTCCGGCAGATCAGGATCATGCCTGACCTGAATGTGATCAAGATCGGTGGCCATGGTGTCATCGATTACGGGAGGAAGGTCATCTACCCTCTGGTCGAGGAGATAGGAGAGCTCTCTCAGGATCACGAGGTCCTGGTCGCCACCGGCGGCGGTGCCCGGACACGGCACATACTCGATGTCGGGATCGACCTCGGCATGCCGACGGGGGTGCTCGCAGAGCTGGCGGGCAAGATCAGCGAACAGAACGCGATCATGATGTCGCTCCTCTTCTCGAGGTATAACGGCATCCGGATCAAGACCGACGACCTCTTAAACCTCCCGTCTCTTATAGCGCTCGGTATGCTGCCGGTCGTGCAGGGCACCCCGCCCTACGGGCTCTACGAGCATCCGCCGGAGCTCGGCAGCATCCCACCGCACCGGACCGATACCGGCGCCTTCCTCATGGCCGAGGTCGTGGGTGCGAAGAACTGCATACTCGGGAAGAACGTGGACGGTCTCTACACCGAAGATCCGTTTACCAGCCCTGATGCCGAGTTCATCGCAGATATAACGGCCGGCGAGCTCCTGGAGATGGACCTTGAGGATATGGTGCTTGAGTCGATGGCGGTCAGACTGCTCCAGGATGCCGTCCATGTCAGGGAGATCAGGGTGGTGAACGCTCATGTACCCGGGAATATCACCAGGGTTGTCAATGGCGAGCGCGTCGGCACCCTGATCCGGGCCTGAAGGCCCTGAGTAAATCTATTTTGATTAACTTCAGAGAAGGCTTCTTAAATTTTATGTGCGAATATATAGTGGGACGAGCGATTCCATGACACTCTACCTTGGCATTGATGACACCGACACCCTTGAGTCCCGGGGAACCGGACGACTCGCCCGCATGATTGCAGCTGAGCTTGCCCGGTCATACACGGTGACAGGGGTGACCCGGCACCAGCTCTATGTCCACCCGTCCATCCCGTATACCTCGCACAACAGCTGCGCGGTCATCCACATCCAGGGTGCGGACAATGGGGCCGATGCCGCTATCTTCTCGGCTGCAAAGGAACTGATGCTCTCTGACTTCATCGAGGGGAGTGACCCCGGGATCTGCGTCGCGGCTGCCGGCGAGATCGGGGATGACCTCTGTCGTTTCGGGTTCTCTGCAAAGAGGAGTATCGTGACGCAGGGCCAGGCGCGGGCGCTTGCGCGGGCGGCGGGGATCCGCCTTGAGGGGCTCGGCGGCACCGAGGACGGCGTGATCGGCGCGCTCGCCGGTATCGGGCTTGCCTCCTCCGGGAACGATGGCCGATTCATCATCAAGGGGGCGACCCGGAGCCTGCATGGCACCCGGGCGGTCTCCACGATCCTTGCCGGCGGCATCGACCAGGTCATGACCTGCGATGGCACAATGGTCGGCGAAGGTGTCGTGGCGCTCCAGAAGTTCCCGAAACCCGCCTTCATCGGGGGGAAGGCGATCCTCTTTGTCGAGCCTGACGGCGATATATACCACGATGTCGTGGTCGGGTGAGGGTTGCCCCCCGCCCTCACCTTCCGGCAGATCTATTTTAGCGACTCTCTGCCCTGACACATCGCGGCGGTATCAGGTCCGGGCCAGCCATCCTGGAAGCAGTCCAGGACAAAATCTACAAACATCCTCGCCTCGTCCGGGTTCGGCGCATTTACAGGGATGGTCATGGCATAGACGATCGGGAGGCCCACCCGTTCGCTCCCTATGGACTGGAACCGCCGGAACCCGAGGGTCACGTGCACCTTCCGGTAGTCGTCGGCGTGCTCCGCAGAGCCGAGGTTGATCCGGGGCGGGAGGTCGATCCACCGGAGCCCGTGATCCTCCGCGACGCTCCGGTACTCGAAGGCGTAGTCGATCCCGCCGGCGTCCAGGAGCGAGAGGAGGTAGATACTCCCGTCGCGGATGGCGAGCCTGTCGTCCGCCGGCCTCATCAGCTCCGGCAGGGTGATCGTCGTTATGCCATCGGCGCAGGTCACCGGGAGGGGCGGGTCGAAGGATCCGCCGATGATCGCCTGGAAGAGACCGGGCTCCCCGTAATACTCTTCGGCAAGCGCCGTCACCATGAGCGCCCGATAACCGCAGGCATCGAGCATGGGATTTGAGAACCCGACCCGAACGTCCGGGCGGGAGAGGATCTGGTACCAGTTCTCCTGCGTGATCTCATCTGCACCAGCGCTCTTATCGGTGTAGGCGATCACCACCTCGTTCTCGGCAAAAGCGATATACCAGTCGGTGTAATTACCGCCTCCCTCAGCCGCTGGCCGGTACATCATATCCGGTATCAGTGACGCATCTGCGACCGCGACGACATCGATCTCCCTCCCGAGGTCTGTCACCTGCCTGATGGCCTGGATGCTCCCATGCCCCTCGATGCGGACATCGATATCGGGGTGCTGGCTCTCGAAGGCGGCCTCGATATCCTCAAGCGGATAGAGGAGGCTGCCTGCCGGTATCACCATGAGCGTGGTGCGCTCAGTCCCGGCACCGGTGCAGCCCGCCGATACCACAAGGAGGGTGAGGATGGCCAGGGCAAGGGCTGCGGGGTGGTTCATCGTCTGCGGACCTCGACCCGGTCAATCCACTTCACCCATGGGCTCCCCTCGGTGATGACGTCGGGGGTCTCGGTGATGATGATGAGGCGGAGCGGTCCGCCGTCTCCGTCGGGCAGGGGTTTCCCATCCTGCTCGTAGGCCAGGATCACGCGGAGCGGCGGCGGTGAGATCTCCTTGAGGTTCTCATCGAAGGTGAAGAACCCCTCCCCACGCACCTGGTCGAGATCAAAGACCCAGAGATAGCCGTCTTCTGCAGAGACATAGATCAGGTCGTCTCCCCCGGCACCGCCTGCCATATCAATGAGGTCGGCGAGGAGGACGCCACGGTAGCGGTTCGGGCCGTGTTTGATGCCCACCGTCGAGACCGAGTAGCCGTAGCCCTCGGCTGTCGGGAGCGCCCTGATCTCAGGGTGGGTGAGGACCGTCTCCTGATCCCCGACGAGCGTCAGGTTCCAGGCCGGGTAGCCGTCGACGGGTGTCGCATCAAGACACCCGGACGCGCAGACTGCAGCGCCGATCAGCACCAGGATGAGGGGGAGAGGGACCCGGCGCACCGGGATCACGCCCCCCGCCGGGCATGGAGCACCGCCGCCCCGAGTGCCGCCGTGAGCACCACCATGAGGGGGAGCGGGGATTTTGCCGCTTCGGTCGTTGCCCTCGCCTCCGTGGGGTTGAGGGACGCCGCAAGGGCCCCCCGCTCACCCGAGAAGCCGCCGGAGTAGATGCGGATCTCGTCTATCCACTTCACCGTGAGGCCGCCGGTGGAGGGGTAGAGGTCGTAGAAGTGCTGAGCTGAGTCGGGGAGGGTCTCGTGCATATCCCAGTTTCCGTAGACGTGGAGCCCCTCCTCGTTGGTTGAGTCATCCGCAAAGAAGACGAGGCGCATCCCGGTGTAGTAGTCGGGGACGTAGCCGCACCCCTGCCGCTCGCCTGCTCCCGTCTCGGCACCGTTGTACCAGCATATCCCCATGGGTCCCTGGCGCGGGTCGGGTTCATAGACATTCTCGTAGGTAAACTCAACGTGGTAACCGTCGGCCGCCCGGACCATGATCTCGTCTCCGGGTTCAGCGCCGCCGACCAGTTCAGCGAGGTCGCGTATATCCGTCCCCTTCACAGCCCCCCTATCCTTGAAGTTCGTCGTCTCCAGGGGGTCCCACTTGTCACCCTCAAAGACCGGACCCTGGTGGTAGTAGTGGGTCACGCCGTCCCCGAGGACCGGGAGGTTCTCCTCCATCCAGCGGTAGTCGACCGTCGTCTCGTCTATGATGGTGACCCCATCGCCTGCGATCTTTGCAACGTGCAGTTCGGTTGTCGGCGCCGCAGATGCGGCGCACATCAGCATGCTCGCACAGAGGAGTGCGAACAGCGTCCATATCAGTCTTTTTTGCATAATCATCACCTCTGTCTGAATAACATCACCACGCCGATGAGGGCCGCCAGCGCACCCCACCACCCGGCAGCCACGCTCTCCGGCGGTGTGGCATCCGCCGGGAGGCGGACGGTATCGATGATGGTCCCTTCCGGACACATCACCACCTCGCCCTCCTCCGTGACCTCTGCCACCGCCACCATCTCCACGTCGATCGATCCCGGGCTGACGGTGGCTTTGATGTAGCCGAGCACCCTCTCACGGCCCGCCTGGTGCCCGTCAGGCTTCTCCTCAGCGAGCGGGTAGAACGGTCCCCCACCGCACCCTGCGACGAAGTACTCCGTCCCGTCCGCCCGGTAGCGCTCGTAGGTGTGGGTGTGCCCGCTAAAGACCGCATCGACACCGTTCCGGGAGAAGATGTCACTCCACTCAGCCCTGATCGCCAGATCTCCGCCGGGGTGCTTCCGATCGGAGCTGAACGGCGGGTGGTGGAACGCTGCGATCTTCCGGGGCAGGGGAGATGTGAGGTCCTCCTCAAGCCACGCGGTCTGCGTCCTCATGTCTGCCCATGCCCGGTCGTTGCTGTCGAGGACGGTCACATGGAGGCTGCCGGCATCAAAGGAGTAGCAGGGGGGGAGGCCGAATATGGTGGAGAAGGCCTCCACCGGCCCGTCATGGTTGCCCGCCACCGGCACAAGGGTCGTGTTCTTAAGCACCGGTCCTGCTATGGCGAAGAACTCGTCCCACTCCGACTCATCGCCGACGAAGTCACCGGTATGGATGAGGAAGAGTATCTCCTCTTCCCCGGCCATCCTCTCCGCCACAAGACCGTGCCGTTCAGTCTGCGTAAAGAAGGGCTTCTGCCCCTGGGTGTCACCGTATACGATGCAGGTGAACGTCCGGTCCCCGAACGTCCGGAACCTGCAATCTTTCACCGTCTCATCGCCGGTGCTGATCTGGTAGCGGTAGGTGGTCGCCGGCAGGAGTCCGGTGAGGTGCACACGGTGTATGCCCCCCTCCTCCCCGGGGGAGGGCACACGACGGACCTCGCCGCCTTCCGGGGAGTACTCGACCCACCCCGCGGCATCTCCGGTCGCCTTCCAGGCGATCGTCGCCGAACCTGTGGTGGTGTTCGTGACATACGGGCCCCGGGTGATGGCCGCCGACGCCGCCGGGGCGAGGAGTGCGAGGAGCACGACCGCCACACAGATCTGTCTCATTCCGCTCACTCCGCAAGCACCACCCTGCTCCGGGTCACCTCTCCCGGCCTCACCAGTGTGTCATAGATGGTCTTTGAGGCGTTCTCGGAGACGAGCCTGACGTCATACGTCCCTATGCTCATCCCGGGGAAGGTGTGCGGTGCTTTTTCGCCCGTATACCGACCATAGAGGTAGATCTTCGCATCCGGGGCCGTGCTCTCGATGAAGAGATCGCCGCTGACATACTCCCGGAGCGTGCAGGTGATGGCACCGCCGGTTCTGGCCCCCTCCGGTATCATGATGACCTCTTCGGCGGGGAGGTAGCCGATCTGTGAGACCAGTATGCGGTGCTGACCGGGTGAGAGCCCATCCACCCGGCATGGCGTGACCTCTCCTGTGGGGAATCCGTCGACGAAGACAGCAGCGCCCTCAGGGCTTGACCGGATGCTGATCGAGACGGTATCTCCGCCCTGCGGCTCCACCGTGTATGTCTCACCGTCTTCGATGCCCGGGGGGATAGCGTGCGAGCGGTAGGTTCCGTCCCAGAGAACCGTGACCCAGGACTTTGCGCCCTCGACCTCAGCATCGCCCGGGATGGTGATGGCCGGGTAGAACCCGTTCACCGTGAACTTTGCGCCCTTATAGGTCTCTGAGCCTATCCGGACGGTCTTCCAGCGCCGGGTCGTCAGGCCGTCGAGGGATACCGGTGCGATCGCATCGGGGTAGACCCAGGCCCGGAGCGCCTCAAACCGGTAGCTGGATTCTTCTTTCTTCCCGGACGGATCGCCCTCTTCGACGTTGATGGTGTGCAGGCCTTCACGGAGGCCGTAGACGATCCGGGGTGTCTTCCAGACCAGTTTTTTGTTGTCGATGATGATCGTCATATCCGGGGGATAGGAGCCGATGTAGAGCCCGCCGGAATGATTTTTAGCGATCTGTGTCTCACCCGGCGTCTGTGCGGGGGGCACCGGGGTATCGGTCGGCGCGGGCGCATCACCTTCAGGGGCCCGGGTATCCCCCGGTTCTGGCTGGACTGTTGGGCTCTCTCCTATTCCGAAGAACGAGAGGATGCTGTTCAGGAAAGAGAGAACAGCTTCTACAGAAGCCTTTACGGGGTTACCTGGCGCCGGGCGCCCGGGTGTGGGCTCGTCGCGGGCTGTGGTGTTTGCCCCGGTCACGTCATCCGCCGGGGAGAGGATCAGGTCAAGGGCGGTGCGCCCATCCTCCTCGACGGTGACAGACCTGGTGGCGTTCCGGTAGCCGGGCATCACGAGATCGATCGTATGCGCACCGACCGGGACGCCCTCCAGGATCGCGTCGGTCCGGAGCCCCGTCACGTTTCCGTCGAGGTAGATGCTCGCGTTCGCCGGGACCGATGAGATGGTGATCATCCCGGTACCGGGCAGGGTGCCGTCCTCGGAGAAGAGGACAATATCCAGGATGCTACACTCCTCTTTCTCGACCTCGACCGTCTGGGTGGCGTTGCGGTAGCCCGGCATGACGAGTCTGATCGTACGCTCACCGACGGGGACATCTTCCAGAACCGTATCGGTAAAGAGTCCCGTCGCCTCTCCGTCGAGGTAGATGCTCGCGTTCATCGGGAACGAGGATACGGCGATGCTCCCGATCTCGGCGGTGAGGTTGAACTCGACCTCCGTGACTTCGTTTACCCTGACCGTGACCCACTCCTCATCCGACTGGACGAATCCTTCCAGTTCGACCTGAACGGAGTGGCTGCCGACCTCGATCCCGGAGATGGTGCGGGGGGTCTCGTCGCCGGTCTCGTCACCGTCGATGAAGATGGTGGCCTCTGGGGGGGTCGAGTTTACGTGGATGCTCCCGGTCGCCTCCTCTTCGCTGTAGATGATGATCTCGCTTACGTACTGCACGGAGAGACCTGTGGTGGTCGGGAGATTGGGCTGGAAGAAGTACCAGTATTCTTCATCGAAACACTCGTGCATATCCCAGACCCCGAAGGCGTGGACGCCGTCGGGATTGGTCGATGTATCTGCGAAGAAGATGAGACGCATCCCGGAGTGGTAATCGGTGACGTACCCATCTTCAGCCCGGTACCAGGTGATGACGATCGGTCCCTGCCGGGGGTCTGGTTCGTAGACGTTCCGATACGGGAATATCTTCGACATACCGTCTACTGCCCTGACCCTGACGGTATCCTCCTCACCCATCCCACCGACGAGCTCGCAGATGTCTCTGAGATCGGTCCCCTTCACTGCACCCATGTCTTTTTCGAGAACATTGGTATCCTCCTCCGGGTTCCAGGGATCCCCCTCAAAGACCGGTCCCTGGAGGTAGTAGTGGGTCGTGCCATCCCCCTGGACCGGGAGGTTTTGCTCGAGCCAGCGGTAACCGACCGTCTCTTCACCCAGGACGGTTATCCCGTCGGCTGCTATCTTTTTGACGTGGAGCTCGGTCGTCGGTGCCGCGACAACCGGGGCTGCCAGCGCCGGCAGGAGAAGGCAGAGCAAGAGGATGGTAAGGCGTCGGGAGACGCCTTGTGTGTGCGCTGAAACCATGGTTTATACCGGGAAAAAGGGATTATTTCTTCCTCATGACAAGGAATGCTGCACCTGCGACGATCAGCACGACAACGACGGCCAGCATCCAGACCGGGAACGCAGCCCCGGGTTCCTGATCTGGAGCCGGGGTGGTGTCCACCGATACCGGTGTTGCCGTCGCCTCCGCGGCGGTCCATGCAAGAGCGTAGATGCTGAAGTGATCGACCTCTGCGGTGACCGTCCGCGTGTCGGAGTTCACCGTTGCGGGGATATCCTGCCACTCCTCTGTCTCCGGGCTGTACCACATCACCTTCGCCGTGGCGCCCCTGTCGATCCTCGCCCACTCATCCGCAGAGAGGGTGAAGGTGAGGATGGCCGGCGGGTCGAACGAGGCGCCTGCGGGACCGCAGTCGAGGGCGGCGATGACCGTCATCCCCTGCGGAACCGCCGGAACGTCAGCCAGAGCGACCTTCCTGCCGGTCACCTCACCGAGCGGTTTACCGGCCCCGTCACGGGCGGTGATCCCCTCCCGTATCATCACGGCGCAGGTCCCGTCGGCGGTCCTGACCGTCACGGACTCAAGAACCACCCCGGTCGATGATGTGGACAGGGGTGCGCTCCCGATATGCGTCTCGGGGGCGTCAGGGTCATAGACGATCTGTGACCCGGGATCTCTGGAAGAACCCCCTCCACCGCTACCGGTTGAGGAGCCTGGCCCGGGGCTGCTGCTATCCGGTGCTTTTGCGGCAACCAGGGCGAACGCCGAGAGGCCGCCCGGAGATATGGCCTCGAAGATGTAGTTTCCGGCAGCATCCTGACCGGCGCAGATCGTATCGAGCGGGGTAATCGTGCCGTCATCTGCACGCCGCAGGATGGTGATGTTCGCTTCGCCACCCATGCTGGCAACCCACCCGGGGCTGGCCGCCATCCTGATCGTTGCGGCCCTGATGATACCGTCGCCATCCCCCTCGTTTGCGACGCCGGTCTTCTGCACGTTCAGGACATACGCAATGCTGACGCTGGCGCCCCTGCCCTCCAGCTCGTAGGCAATGTTTTCGAATGCCTCCTGCTCATCGGCTCCGGGTTTCTCAAATATCGTCGTGTCAAGCCGGGCGGTTGAGTCCGGGTGCCTGCTCATCTCAAGGTCGATCTGCGCCCAGGCCGTTCCGATACTGACCGGATTGCTCCGGGCCCGGACGCTCTCGACGGTGCCGGTGATCTGTGTATCTCCTCGAGGTTTCTCCTTCGTGAAGATGACCACTTCCTCCCAGCCTCCCACGTTGTTCAGGGTGATGGCGGTCTCGCTGGTGGTGATGTTGCCGAGGACAGTCCTGCTATCGATGGCAACCTGCTGTCCTTCACCGGTATCCGTGACCCTGACACCCTCGAACTCAAATGAGCTCCCGCCGGACCCCCCCGGCACGGGTTCAGTCTCCCCCTCCCCACCGGTGACAGCCGAGAGGTTGAGGTGCCGGACCGTTCCACCGATGAACGCTATCTCCTGGTCAGCCTTGTGCCCGTTCACCCAGAAGGTTATGGTCGGGGATGCCGTGTACCGGAGGTCGTCTTCAGTTGCCTTGACCGCGAGGGCGCCCGGGGAGTCCAGGGGTCCATACATCCCTGTCTCTGTGGTGATCGTGGTCCCCCGCTCGTTCCAGTCTATCCTGGCGGTGACGGTGGTTCCTATCGGTGCGGCCCTGCCGTCAAGCGTGACACTGCCGGCGAATTCATCAGGCAGAACCGGCAGGGCTGCTGCCGTGACAGCCAGAGAAAAGAAGATGAGGAGGGATAGGATATATCTCATATCCATGGATCCGCTCCGTTATGCCCCGATCGCGGCAAGTTCACTCTCACCACGCAGGTAGACCCAGTAACCCTTCATCGGCAGCATCTCCTG
>MTBK01023641.1_pt1 | contig 10538 bp, 10 predicted proteins | sample 1535981 | NCBI WGS metagenome assembly MTBK01 (sample SAMN06109225, study PRJNA356200) | anaerobic digester metagenome | isolation source: biogas reactors fed with pig manure or primary and secondary sludge | place: Spain | collected 2016-06-30 | reverse complement strand
ACTCTATACGTTTGCTAGTGCCCATCATTCTTGGTGGGAAAATGGTGCTTTTCAAATCGAATGGCAACAAGCTGAAGCTTACTTGAAACAAAGTCCGTACCCGATTATTCTAGCAGGCGATTTTAACCAAATTGCTGGTACAAAAGGACATGATTTAATTTTAGCGAGCGAATTAAAACTTCAAGATGCCTACTTAGCCGCAGAAGTTTTAATTGGAGACGCGACGATTGAAGGGCCCATTGCTGGTTGGGAAGAAGTGGCAGAAGCGTTACGAATTGATTATGTCTTTTTCACGGATGCGTGGGTTGCCAAAAAGTATGAGGTCGTTTTTGAAGGCCAACGTGAGCCTTTAGTCAGTGATCATTTTGGCGTGGCCGTTGAGTTGTTGCTAAATAAAAAATGCTTAGAAAAATCTTGAAAAAGATTTTTCTAAGCATTTTTGTTTGTGTTTATAAATCAAATAACGGTGCTTGTTTTTCCGTTTGGCCAAGCGGATAATCAGGGATGGTTTTTTCTTCTGGAAATAAAATAACGAGTAAATCGTCTTTGCCTTGTGCTTTTAAAAAGGCGCGGTCGATTTTAGCTAGCCGTGTGTTCGGCGTCACTAAGTCGTTTTCTTTTACAAAAATTTCAAAACCCGCACCATTTAACTCAACCGTATCTAAGCCCATATGCAGTAAAATCGCTTTTTTGTCTTTTGTTTCCAGACTAATCGCATGTTTAGTTGGAAAAACCGACGTTACCCGCCCTTCAATCGGAGCGTAAATTTCGTCGCTGGCCAGTTCAATTGCTAGGCCTGGTCCCATCAATTGAGTGAATATCATCCCTTTATGATTGGCAAATAAAGGAATCCAGTTCTTAGCTAATAAATCAAGGAAACCACTGCCCATATCACCAACAACCCCAAAAGCAAACATGGTTGCTGACATTGAGGCCGCAAGTAATGCGTGAATTAAAAAGAGTGGCGGAGAGATAAATAAGAACGTAAATTCAAGCGGTTCCGTAATCCCAGCTAAAAAGGCCGTTAATGTAATCGGGATTAAAATCGAAAGAACGCGTTTTTTATTTTCAGGGCGTGCCGTAAAGTAAAGAGCCGCTGCGATTCCGAGAGAACCAAACATTTTTGAGTTGCCATGTAAAGCAAAGCCACCTTCTGGGAAAAGTTGCTTCACAGGCGTTGTTGAAGCAGAGAAACTATTTAAGTTAGCCATCCAAGCTTTCGTAATCCCTTCAGGAACCACTGCTGGACCAAAAATAAATGGTGAATAAATGAAGTGATGCAATCCAGTTGGAATTAAAATCCGCTCTAAGAACGTATAAATCCAGACGCCTAAAACGCCTGAAGTAGCTAAAAATCCTTGCATGGAGCTAATCCCAAATTGAATTTTCGGCCAAATTAAACAAACGAGAAAAGCTACTGGCAACATCGTGAAAAAGCCAATAATAACAACTAAAGAAGAACCTTGGAAAATTCCTAAGAAATCCGGCAATTTCGTATCAAAAAAGCGGTTATGAATGAAAACAACAATCGCAGAAATCACAATCGCTCCAACAATTCCTGTGTCGAGCGTTTGAATCCCGGCAATTAATTTCATGCCACTGGCGCCACCGACTTCTTGGAAGAAATCAACCCCAAAGAATGGACCAAAATATTTTAACATGCCACTGACGAAGTATTGGAACGTTAAATACACCACAAAAGCTTCCATAACTGCTCGGGCATTGGCTTTTTTAGCTAAACCAATCGGTAAACCAATCACAAATAATAATTCCATTTGATTGAAAACAGTCCAAGCCCCGTCTTCTAAAATTGACCAAACACTATACCAAGTCGTGCCTTCTGTCGCGATACTGCCGACCAACATTGGATTTTTAAAAATAATTGCAAGAGAAACCATTAAACCAGAAAACGAAAAGAGTAATACGGGGGTAAACATGGCTCCACCGAACCTTTGTACTTTTTCCATCATAAAACAAAACAACTCCTTCAATAAGATTTATCAATTGATAAGGTAACTGTACGCTAAGCTGATAACGGTTACAACAAGTTTCCGTAGAACTGGGAAGAATTAAGAAGACTGGAATAAAGCGCCAAGTCCCGGGAAATTTCCCGTAGTTTATTAAAAAAAGCCCTGAAGTGCCTTTCTTCAGGGATCTTTGAACATTATTCACCATATTTTTTAGTTAAAGCAAGCGTTAATAAACGTTGGGCAAGGTGTTCATTACGAGCTAAAATGGGCCCGTGAAAATAAGAACCAAAAACATTACGGTAAATAACACCTTCACTTTGATCTTCACCATTATTCCCGTGGCCTTCCAAAACTTTTCCAAGTGGTCTTTCGCCAGCCCCAAGGAACGTTCGTCCGTTATGGTTTTCAAAACCGAGATACGTTTCATCAAACGTTTCATTATAGATTTTAATATCACCAGTAAAGCGCTGATTGTCTTGATTGAGCGTATAGTGATCGAGTGCCCCGATACCTTCGATTTTTTCTCCATTTGCCGTAATATAATAGTGGCCCAATAACTGGTAACCACCGCAAATAGCGAGTAAAACACCATCGTTTTCGATGTATTCAATCAAAGCAGCTTTTTTTGTTTGAAGATCTTTTGAAACAATTTTTTGTTCATAATCTTGTCCACCACCAAAAAAGACAAAATCATAGTGATCTGGTTCAAAAGTATCATATAGACTGACCATCTCAATGCTGAAATCAACGTTAATTTTTTTAGCCAAGTAATTTAAAACGAGTAAGTTGCCATTGTCGCCATAAGTATTGAGTAAATTCCCATAAAGGTGAGCCACTCGTAATTGTTTTTTCGTCATTACTTTTGCCCTCCTTTTAAGATGCCTTGTTCGGTTAGTTTTTTACGCAGTTGTAAGACGGCCGTGTAAGTAGCTAAAATATAAACGTGTTCCGTTTCAAGTTGTGGAATTTGAGCAATGACTTGATCGAAAGTCGCGAGTTCTTGAATTTTATCTTCTGCAATTCCTGCTACTTTTAAGCGGAACGTCATATCTTTCCGGCGCTCTCCTCCTGTTAAAACTTGAGGAATCGTATGTTTGGTTAAATGCTCATACTCTCCATCCCAAATCCAACTCACATCAAGGCCGTCTGCATAGTTGGCGTTTAGTAAGCAAACAAGTGAAAAATCATAAGGAGCTAAGTCAATCATGTCAATCACTTGATTCAAGCCGACCGGATTTTTAACTAAAACGAGGGTACATTTTTTATCACCGATTTGAATCACTTCTTGGCGCCCAAAAACTTTTTCATCGTAAGCTAACGCCGCTTTGATTTTTTCAGGAGCGACGTGATAATATTCGCCAACCGCCGTGGCCGCTAAGGCGTTATAAATATTATACATGCCACCGACTTCAATCTGATACGTGTGGCCGTCAATCGTAAAGGACGATGCGGTATTGGTCATTTCACCTAACGCAGTTAATTGGTAAGTGAGGTCTGGTCGTTTAAAGTCACAATTCGGGCAATAGTATTTTCCTAAATTGGCGTAAGTAATCATTTTATAATGTAAAATATGTTGGCAGTTCGGGCATAAAACCCCATCCGTGTTGTAATGTGCCATTTGTTCTACGTCGGCTTGATGGTTAAAACCGTAATAAATCCGGGGATTGACCGTTGCCACCGAGTTGAAAATCGGTGAGTCCCCATTAGCTAAAATGGTTGCTTGTGGTGCTTTTTTCACCCCATCAAGAATCATTTGATACGTCGAGTAAATTTCCCCATAGCGATCCATTTGGTCACGGAAAATATTAGTGAAGACAAAGAGTTCGGGTTGAATGAAATTCGTCACTTTCGTTAAACTGGCTTCATCAATTTCTAACACCGCAAATTTCTTTTGACCTTTATTTTTTGGTGCGTCTAAAAAGGTTGAAACAATTCCTTGAATCATATTTGAACCGGTTGGATTGGTTAAAACCGGGCCAAATTCTTGTTCTAAAATTTTCACAATTAATGCCGTTGTGAGTGTTTTCCCATTGGTTCCGGTCACGACAATCACCTGGTAGTCTTTTGCTAAATAATCTAAAATTTTTGGATCAAGCTTCAGGGCTAATTTCCCTGGATAACTCGAACCACCTTTAAAGAAAGTTTGTAAAATCCAGCGCGAAAACTTACCGGCTGAAGCTGCAAATAAATGCCTTATTTTCATCAAAATTCCCCATTCGTCCTAAATTAAAAAGAATCATAAAATTCAATTAATCATACCATATTCGAAGAAAAATTGAAAAAACACTTTAATAAAAATTAAAGGAGTGACCAATAACAAAAAAAATAGACGAAAGTTCGTCTATTTAATGTCTACCGATTCAATAAAAAAGATTGAGACAACGGTGTTTGACCTTGATATTTTATATAATGTGCAAGACTTTTAAGAGGGGAACGTGGAAAACCGTGCACTTTTATCGTTTGTTTAGAGGGCGAGGATTTTTTCAATGGTGTCTAACACGCCATTTTCATCGTTTGATTTTGTGACAAATGCGGCGATGTCTTTGATTTCTTCAAAGGCATTTCGCATGGCAAAGCTATAAGTAGCGGTTTCTAACAGCTCACGATCGTTTAAACCATCGCCAAAAGCCATCGTTTCTTCTTTTGTCACTTGGAGCATTTTTTGTAACTCTTCTACGGTGGTTCCTTTATGGACGCCTGCGTTTGAAATATCAATCCAAGCCGCCTCAGAAGCCACAATATAGGCTTGCTCTTTGAATTCTTCTAATTCAAGAACACTTTCAAAACATCTTTTTTGTGAATCAAAAACCGTGATTTTAACAAAATCTTCCGTAATGTCTTGGTAGTTATCCACGGTTTTTACCACTGCATAGGAACGGCGCACCATTTTTGCTTGGTCTGCTGGGGTGGTCGTTTTAATAAAAGCAGCTGTTGGCGTACAAGCGATGACCACATGATCAGACGCAATTTGTTCTAATTTTTCAATAATGGTTAAACCGAGTGCATTTTTTAAGAGGGACTCGTAAACGTATTGGCCCCGATGTTTAATGCGAGTCGCGCTATCCCCTAAAATCCAAATTTCTTGACTAAGCTCTTCGCCAAATAATTCTTCGACGCGTTCACATTGTTTTCCTGTACAAACGGCAAAAACCACTTCTTTTTCCTGCATAAGCTGACGGACTTTTTTGTAGTAGGCTTTGTCAAAGCTTCCTTGGTTATTTAAAAAAGTACCGTCTAAGTCTGTAATAATTAATTTAATCATGATGATCCTCGTTTCTTTTTTGGTATTTTGCTGGCGTATGGTAATTGTAATGGGAGAATAGGAGCAACTTTTATACTTAATTAATCTCCTTAATTAAGTATAAAAACAAAAAGATTTCTTGTCAATTTTATTTTGCGAAATAAGTAAAAAATAAATAGCGGTCTATGTTAAACTAATGGAAAAGAAGCGGATAGCTACTGCCTTATACGGTCAGTCAGCCTCTCGCTTTATTTCCTGAACGAAGGGGAAGGGTGTTATTGGAAAAAAACAGAAATCTAATTCGCGCTAAAAATTTGACGCTTTTAAAGAATTTTTTATTTAAAAAAGGCCAAGCGTTAAAATCTGAAATGGCCAAAGAAACCGGACTAAGTGTGGTTACCATCAATTCCTTATCCAAACAATTACTGGAAGAAGGCGTTATTTTTGATGGTGGTGAAATAAAACCTGCTATCGGTCGTCCGGCTACCTTGTATCACTTCAATTATGATCAAAAACATTATTTATTGTTAAGCATTCAAGAAACAATTCAACACCAAGTACGCAAGTTAATCATTGTAGGGAAAGTCGTCAATTTAGCTGGTGAAGTCAAAGCGGAGCAAACCTTACCATTTGCAGACCTTTCTTTGCCAAATTTAATGACGAAAATGCAAACTTTTTTAAATTTATCTACCAAAATCGATCAAGTCGGTTTGTCTTTTCCTGGTAAAATTGCTGAAGGAATCGTTCTTTCAAGTTGGGAAAATCAATTTGATCAATGGAAAATTGCGGAGGCTTTTGCCAAAGTCAGCCCCTTGCCATTACATATTCAAAATGATGCCCATTTATTGACGGTTGGTGCGACGATTTTGTATGATTTAGCAAAAGAAGAAACGATTGTCGGTATTTTTTATCCAGAAAATAGTATGCCAGGGATTAGTATTTACGCCAATGGGCACTTACTTGAAGGTGGGCGCAACTTAGCCGGTGAAGCCAAATTCCTTCCACATCTAATCGGCACGCCGCCTGCTGTAACAAAGGAGTGTCGCATGCATAGTTTGTTAGAAATTATCGCTATTTATAACGTGGTGATTGCCCCAGAGACTTTTGTAATTTCAGCTGGCGCACTTGACCAAAAAAGCTTTATTCACCAAATTGAGCAGTCGCCTATTCTTACTAGACAAATAAATGTGCCAAAGTTTTTATTTGTAGAAGATTTTCAAGTGGCCTTGACGACTGGCTTGCGTTGGTTGGTCATGCAAGAGGACATTTATCGCCTCTAGTATCCGAATAAGCAAAAAAAAAACGCCACCCTTTTGATAGGGCGGGCGTTTTTTAGCCAGTAATAATTTTTTCTTTCGGGTATTCATAGCCTAAATCTCGCGTTTGTTTTGGTACAAATAGTAAAAGGGTGTAAAGCATGCCAATTCGGCCGATAAACATCAGTGAACAGATCACAATTTTTCCGGTAAAAGAAAGTTCTGCCGTAATCCCTAAAGACATTCCGGTTGTTCCAAAAGCCGAAGCAACTTCGACAATAATTGCAATTAAAGAAAAATCTTCAATCGCAGTCAAAAAGATAACCGAGCCAAAACACATCATTAACGAAAGCATAAAAACTGCAATTGCTTTTTGGACGTCCTCCTCATCAATTTGACGACCAAAGACATTGACACGTGATTCTCTTTTCAAAAAAGAAATTAAATACAAGGTAATTACGGCAACCGTGGTCGTTCGAATCCCTCCACCTACGGAACTAGGGCTACAGCCGATGAACATTAATAAAGCAAAAATAAATAAAGTCGTTGTTTGAAATTCGCTAATGTCGTGAATTTGTAAGCCAGCATTTCGCGTCGTAATCGAATAAAACATACTCGTTACCCATTGTTCTGAAAAAGAAATGCCATTAAATAAGTGGTTTTTTTCTAAAGCAAAGATGAGTAACGTCCCACCAATAAATAAAACGGTAAAAGTCAGTAAAGAAATTTTAGTAAATAAGGAAAAACGATAGGGCAATTGATGGACTTTTTTCTTTTTAAAATACCTCTTAAGCCAAGAACGAACGTCCATAATTACAGGGAAACCAATGCCGCCTATAAAAATGAAAAACATAATCCAAAATAAAAAGAAATAATCACGAGCGTAAGGTAAAATAGAGTGCCCCGTTACGTCAAAGCCTGAGTTTGTGACCGCTGAAATGGCTTGATAAAAGCCATTAAAAAAAGCATCGCTCCAATGTTCATAATAACCATTTAATTTGAAATGCAGTCCAAATAAAAGGCCACCAAAAAATTGAAAACCAATTAAAATTAAAAACGTCGACCGAATCATGGAAACAATCCCACTTAAGTGTTGCTGATTGGTGTCAGTCATAATTAATTGACGTTGCTTTAAAGAAATGCGCTTGTTTGACAAAATAAAAAAGAAAGTCGAAATCATCATAATGCCTAACCCACCGATTTGGAATAAAGAGGCCAGTAAAATCGCACCATTTCGATTAAAGACTTCGTTGATTGGAAAAGTCGTTAACCCAGTCACGCTAATCGTGCTAACAGACATAAATAACATGTCGATGAAAGCAACGGAACTACCCGGTTGTCGAAAATAGGGCAAGTAAAACAAGCCCAGTGCTAGTAAAACCATTAATAAATAATAAATAACAATAATTTGAACGGAAGAGACACGTTGGTACAAGAAAGTACGACTACGTCTAAAAAATAGCTGTATTTGCCTTTCCAAATGCATAAAAAAACTCCTCTTCTACCAAGCTGTTGGCGAATATTTCCTATAGTATAACAAATTTTTAATCGCCTGACTTCCAAAACGGCGATTCTCTTTTTTATTTTGGATTTACCAATCTCAAAGAAGACTTTCATTCTTTTGCTATGTTATACTGTTTTTAGGAAAATAAACAATCAAATGATTAAGCCAGTTCTAAAAATAAAATGAAACGAGGAGGGGGGAAATCTAAATGAAGGATTTTATGAAAAATTGGGGCTTTTTTATTATTATTTTAAGCGTCTTTATTCTTCTTCGTTTATTTGTGGTGACGCCAGTTTCAGTGAAGGGGCATTCGATGGACCCAACACTGGCGGATGGCCAAAAGTTGCTTACTTTAAAAACGGATAAGGTGGAACGCTTAGATATTATTACGTTGCAAGAGCCTGATGAACCTGAAAAAATGGCCGTCAAACGGGTGATTGCTTTACCTGGCGAAACGGTTGAGATGAAAAATGACCAGCTAACCATTAATGGCGAAGTTTTTGCCGAGCCGTACTTAGATGAATACCAAGCGTTGTTTGATACCGGACAGTTAGCAGAAACATATGCCTATAACCCTCAATTTCAAAAAACAGCCGAGAATGCCGAAACATTTACGAGTGATTTTAGTTATACCGTTCCAGAAGGTCAGTATTTTGTATTAGGGGACAATCGTTTAGTCTCAAAAGACAGTCGTTATTTCGGTTTTATTGATCAGTCGTATATTAAAGGCCGCGTCATTTGGCGTTATTGGCCACTAAATCAAATGTCATTGTTTACCAAAGATAGCAATTAAGAAAGGATGAGTCATTTGTCTATTGAATCACTTGTTTTAACCAAAGATGGAAAAGCTTTTACCATGCCGTCCCCAACTGGCGATTGGCAATTATTAAGAGAAATCGGCTATTCGCCCGTCCAAATGCTCGTTAGCAGTATTGCTGGTTGTGGCGGTTATGTTTACGAGTCGGTTTTAAAAAATTCCGACGTGCCCCATACGATTGAACGCGTTCGGGTCGAATACACGCGTAACGAACAAAAAAGATCTCAACCACTCGCATCCGTTGATTTAGTCATTGAGGCAAAAATTCCAGCAGAATACCATGAAAAAGCCTTACGCTGCTTAAAACTAATTGCGCCGAATTGTCCAGTGATTCAATCACTTGATCCAGCCATTCAAGTCAACGAAACGGTCAAATTTATCTAGTACCAAAAACGAGGACGGTTGAAGTGCGCCCCCTAAGTTAGACCAAAAATCTAACCATTGGGTCTCGCTTCACGGTTCCTCGTTTTTTTATCGAATAAAATAAAAGGAAATCATCAGATGAAATTAAGAATTGGGACTTTTAACGTCGCTGCCGGCTTACAACCAGATACACAAGCTCTTGCCCAATTGCTGGCCGCACAAAAACTATAAATAGTCGGTTTACAAGAAATCGAGCAAAAATCAAAGCGTAACCCAAAAGAGATGTTACAAGAAATCGCGGGGACGCATTTTAACGAAGCGTTTTTTCAAGCGACTTTAACTTTTACAGATGGCGGCGAATATGGCGTAGCGAGTGTGAGTCAATTCACAGCACAAACCTATGAAGCGCGTACTTACCAAATAACCGGGGAAGAAAAACGCGTCTTTCAATTTCTCACCTTTGAACTTTCACCTGGGAAAAGACTTGGATTTTATAATACTCACTTGTCTTTTGAAACGCCAGCCATCCGAGCCAAACAAGTAGCCGAACTAAAAAAACACCTGAAAACCCATCCTTGCGAGTGGCTAGTCATTGTTGGCGATTTTAACTTTGACCAAAGTTATGATGAATGGGCGCAATTTAACGATTTTCAGTGGTGTAATGGTGGCGAAAATCCATGGCAAGACACTTTTTTAGCACCGGATGAAACGATGCAAGTCTTTGCGATTGATAACATATTAACGACACCAAATGTTACGATTAAACAAATTCAAAAAAATGATTCGAAATATTCAGATCACGCTTTATTATGGGCGGAGTTAGATTTTCAAATATGAAAAGAGGAATAAAAATGCGTGGAAAAAAAGTTTATTTGACCCACTTACAAGACGGTGACGCGGCATTACTTAGTAAGTGGCAATGGGATGAAACATTTATGCATGGGATTAGTTCAGATGTTTTTCATCCGTTTCAAGAAAAAGATTGGGAAGAAATGTTTGCCAACACCCAAAGCAATGAAGATTTTTATTTTACCATCCGCAAAGTGAGCGATGACACGCTAATTGGCTTTATTTCACTGACGGATGTGTTGTTACGTAACCGTTGGGGAAACGTCGGTATCGGGATTTTAAATGCCGAAAATCGTGGGAAAGGCTACGGTCAAGAAGCGATTGAACTACTACTAGCTTTTGCGTTTGATCATCTTGGTTTACACAAAGTACGTCTACAAGTGCACGCTTTTAACCAAGCGGCACTGGCACTTTATCAAAAATTAGGGTTTGTCCAAGAAGGCGTCAACCGCGAGAGTGTCTATCACGGTGGCAAATGGTACGATCAAATCGACTTTGGTTTATTGCAAAAAGAATGGCGTGAAATGGAAAGCCGCAA
>MTBK01197349.1_pt1 | contig 10541 bp, 8 predicted proteins | sample 1535981 | NCBI WGS metagenome assembly MTBK01 (sample SAMN06109225, study PRJNA356200) | anaerobic digester metagenome | isolation source: biogas reactors fed with pig manure or primary and secondary sludge | place: Spain | collected 2016-06-30 | reverse complement strand
GCTATTATTAGCAAGTTTGTTGTACTCTTGTCAAAATGAGCCCGTTGCAAGTTTTACCACAGATAAGGCTGAATATAAAGCAGGAGAAAATATTGTTTTTACAAACACTTCAAGCCATGCACATTATTATGAATGGACTTTGCCGGGAGGGCAGATTGTAAATGAAGAGAATCCTTCTTACAAAATTGCCGACACACTTGCGGGAATTATTGTTTTTAAACTTACAGCCTTCTCAAAAGATAAAAAAATGAGCAATACTGCAACTAAGGCAATAAATATTATTCCAAAAACTGGCAATGCTGTGTTTTGGCATAGCGAAGGACATGATAATATTATTGTAATAATTAACGGACAACTCGAAAATATTATTAACAAAATAGATTATGAGCCAACATGTGGCGATATCGAATGTGCAAACTTTAAGGATTTGGTGAAAGGTACTCAACATTACACTGCAAACGATGGTACATATTATTGGGAAGGTAATATAGTTATTGAAGAAAACGAATGTACCGTAACTAAGTTGAATTTTTCTGATGCAAGTGTTATGGAATCACAAGGAGAAAATAAAGAAGAAACTTCAATTGTGGGCAAGTGGCATACTTCTGATCATAACGCTTCTGCTTCCGATACAATACATTTTACTGAAAATATGAGTGTGGAAGATTATTTCGTATCAGGTCAAAATAATAATTACTATTATACTTACTCTTTAACAGAAAACATAATTGAAATTACTGCCCATTATTCTGAAAGCTATAAAGTTAGCGAGTCGTTTGAATATGTTTTAGATGGTAACTCTCTTTTAATTAAAGCATTCAGTAATCCTTTTTCATTGTCCTTAGAGGTGCGAACAGATGTGCATTTTACACGACTTGATTGAAAACGGAATTAAAGCTTGAAGTAATATCTGTATCTGTTATTTTATTTGATTTTCAATTTCAGTAAAAATCTCGAAAACTATAGGGCAAGTTTCAGTGTTTTTAAGGCTTAAATTCAGTATTTGGTAAAAGTTTCTTTGGTTTGTATGCGGATATTCTCTACAAGCTTTTGGGCGAGATTCGTAAACGGCGCAATAATTATCATCACCTAAAAACGGACAAGGCATAGATTTAAAAATATAATCGCCGTCTTCGTCAATTCGTATATAAAGCTCGCTAAAGGCAGAAGACTTCATTTTCAGGTGCTTAGCCATTTTATCGATATCATTACTGCTTAAGCGTGGTCCCAAAGTTCTGCAACAATTTGCACAGTTCAAACAATCAAACTTATCAAAATAATAATAGTGCAAATTTTGAACCAAATCGTCAAGCTTTCGTTTGTTCATTTTTTTTAACTTGACAGATAAGTTTTTGAAATCCGACTTTTTTTGTTCTGCACGAAGCTTCAACTCGCTTAGTTCTATCATTTTATAGATGCTTTTTTAGAGCCAATTTGAGAAATAAATACTCCAGATAAAACAAATATAATTCCTAGTATCTTTTTTGTATCAATGGCTTCTCCCAAAACATACCATGATATTATTATTGTGAAAACAGGAATCATATTTGTAAAAATATTTGCCTTTGAAATATTCATATATCTCAGGGCATTTATATAGAACATAAAAGCTAGAGATGAGGCAAAAACTCCGAGTTTTATTATTGGCAAAACTGCTTCTTTAACAAATCCAGTTTCTATAATTTCGTTTAAATTAAAAATCAACACCAAAGGCAAAAATAGAAACGCACCTATTAAATTTTGATAAAAAATGACTGTAAAAACCGAATAATTTTCAGGAATTCTTTTTACAACAACGCTAAACCCAAGTGCTGCAACAACTGCTAAAAATAAAAACGCTAAGCCTTCGGTTGAAACTAAAATCTCCATTTTCACGTTAAAAACAATTACTATTACACCTAAGATTGAAATCAAAATTCCTAAAATATTGAAAAGGCTAAATCTTTCTTTAAGGAAATAGTAAGCTACAATTGGCGTAAAAAGTGGTATTGTTGAGATAATTACTGCAGTTGTGGAGGCATCAATTCTGTTCAAGCCATTGGTTTCGCCCAAAAAATACAAGAAAGGTTCAAAAAATGCTAATAAAATAAAAATTGGAAGATCTTTTAGTTTAATTCTCAGTTGTTTTTTGGCAATTAAAAGCACGAAAAACAAAAAAACAAAGGAAATAACTGTTCTAAAAAAGATTAAACTAATTGGGTGATAATAATCTAAAGCAAATTTTGCCCATATAAAAGAGTATGCCCAAAATAGCATTGCCAAAATAAGCAATGGATAAACCAGGTATTTTTGAGTGTTTTTTTTCATTTCGCGCACAAAGATAAGCGAGTATTTTATTTTTGATAGTATATAAGACTTATTATCTTTGTAATAGATAAAATCTTTATTGATTTTTAATAAATTTCGTTTTAAAATATTCAAATTCAATTAAATAGAAATATTGAAAACACAAAATAAAAAGAAAATCATCAATGATCCAGTTTATGGATTTATAAATATTCCTAGTCGAATAATTTTTGATATAATCGAGCATCCGTATTTTCAGCGTTTACGCTATATCAAGCAATTGGGACTAACAGGCTTGGTCTATCCGGGAGCAGTTCATACACGATTTCAACACGCGCTTGGTGCAATGCACTTAATGGGTTTGGCAATTGATGTGCTTAGGCAAAAAGGGCATAAAATAAGCGAAGAAGAAGCTGAGGCAGCAAATATTGCAATTTTGTTGCACGATATTGGGCATGGACCATTTTCGCATGCGCTAGAATTTAGTATTGCACAAGGCTATTCGCACGAAAAAATGTCGGCTATAATTATTGAAAAACTAAATCAAGAATTTAATGGCAAATTAAATTTGGCTTTAGAACTTTTTAATCAAACTTATCATAAAAAATATTTGTGTCAACTTGTTGCTAGCCAGCTAGATATGGATAGATTGGATTATCTTAGTAGAGATAGTTTTTTTACAGGAGTATCAGAAGGAGTTGTAAGCTACGATAGAATAATTAAAATGCTTGAAGTAGCTGATGGTGAGTTAGTTGTTGAAGCGAAAGGAATTTATAGTATAGAAAAATTTCTAATTGCCCGAAGATTAATGTATTGGCAGGTGTATTTACACAAAACCTCATTATCGGCAGAGCTTATGCTAGTGCAAGCAATGAAGCGAGTGAGAGAGCTTATTAGTAAGGGAGAGAGTATAAATTTATCTGAAAGTTTAATGTTTTTCTTAAAAAGAAATGAGTTTGAAAGCACCGAAGAATTAATTGAAAATTTTGTAGCTATTGATGATTCAGATATATTTAATGCAATGAAAACTCTTGCTAAGGCTAATGATTTTATTCTTAGTTATTTGTCTTCGGGTTTGGTGTATCGCCGTTTGTTTAAGCTAATTAGCGATAACAATAGTTTTTCTGAGCAAAATCTTGAAGGAATTAGAGCAAAAACAGCAAAACATTTCAATATAAGTCTTGAAGAAGCAAAGTATTTAGTTTTCACCGAAGTTGTTTCAAACAATGCTTATAGTTTCGCTGATGATAAAATAAATATTCTACTAAAAGGCAAGCTAGTTGATATTACCGAGGCAAGCGATATGTTTAATCATTCAGTTTTAAGCAAAACAGTAACAAAACACGCACTTTGTTATCCTAAAGAAATAAATGTTTGAATAGGTTGAAAAGCTTAAAACTTAGAGCTTTTGAATTTGGTATTTGTAAAATATCACACTAAATTTGGCGCAAATTAATTTTAAAATACTTATTATGAAGAAATTGTTTTTACTCTTATCGGCGTTTTTAGTTCTTTCTACAGGATTTGTAAAAGCCGACGAAGGTATGTGGTTATTGTCCTTAATCGGCAAAAACTATGAGGATATGAAAGCCAAAGGATTTAAGCTCACTGCGGAAGATATTTATAGCATAAATCAGGCTAGTATTAAAGATGCAATTGTTGGCTTTAGTAGAAAAGGAGGTCCGTTTTGGCATTTTTGCTCAGGAGAAATTATCTCCGACCAAGGTTTAGTTTTAACTAATCATCATTGCGGATTTGGTTATATTCAGCAGCACAGTAGCTTAGAAAACGATTATATTAAAGATGGTTTTTGGGCTTATTCGCAAGATCAAGAGCTTGCAAACGAAGGTCTTTGTGCCGAAGTTTTGGTTAGAATGGAAGATGTTACCGACAAGGTTTTAGAAAATATTACAATTGATATGACTGAAGCTGATCGTAATAAAATAATCAAAGAAGTATCAGACAAACTAATAAAAGAGGCAGAAGAAGGCACACATTACAAAGTTCAAGTAACCGACATGTTTTATAATAATCAGTTTTTTATGTTGGTTTACGAAATTTTTGAAGACGTTAGATTAGTTGGAGCTCCACCGTCATCAATTGGTAAATTTGGTGGTGATACCGATAACTGGACATGGCCACGCCATACAGGCGATTTTGCTATGTTTAGAATTTATACTGGTCCCGACGGAAAGCCTGCACCTTATTCAAAAGACAATATTGCTTTAAAACCACGCCATAGCTTGCCTGTAAGTATTGCTGGAGTTGAAGAGGGCGATTTTGCAATGATCTTAGGATTTCCCGGAACAACCAATAGATATATAACTTCTTTCGGTCTAAAAGAAACAATGGATATTACAAACACTTGGAGATACAATGTAAGAGACGTAAAGCTCAATGTTTTAAGAAAAGACATGCGTGCCGATCGTAAAGTGAATATCCAATATGCAGCAAAACACAACACAACTTCAAATTATTGGAAATATAGCTTCGAGCAAAACAAAGCGCTTAGAAACTTAAAAACAATGGACAATAAGCTTGAGATTGAAAAAGAATTTACCGCTTGGGCAAATGCAGACGCAAAACGTAAAGCAATTTATGGCGATGCTTTAAATATCATGAAAAATGTATATGAAGCCAGAGCCGAAGAAGCTTTTGCACGTCATTTAATTGTAGAATCTTTGATTTCAGGACCAGAAATGCCTTGGTTTGCTTTTCAAATGAATAGACAAATTTCAGCAATCAACGAAAATACTATAGAGGCTGAAAAAGACAGAATTAGAGAAGCTGTAAAGAAATTTTACAAAGACTTTAATGCGCCAACCGACCAAAAGCTGGTAGCTGCGCTTTACGCATATTTCGATGCTAATGTAGATGCAAAATTCAAGCCATCAATTTATTCTGTTATAGAGAAAAAATATAAAGGTAATTTTGATAAATATGCAAACTTTATGTTTTCAAAATCAGTATTTGCAAGCGAAGATGCTGTATTGGCTATGATTGATAATCCAAATGCTAAAAAACTTGCAAACGACCCTGCTGTTATTGCTGGAAGTTCAATTTATGAGCGTTATTTAGAGGTTAATTCAGCTTTACGCGAAAAAAGTAAAGACTTAGCAAGAGGCGAAAGATTATTCACCGATGGAATGATGCAAATTAATGCAGATAAACATTTATATCCTGATGCAAACAGTACAATCAGAATTACTTACGGAAATGTATTGGGCTACGATCCTGCTGATGCTATTACTTTCAGTCATTATACCACGCTAAAAGGTGTTATTGAAAAAGAAGATCCAGATAATCACGAATTTGAAGTTCCACAAAGACTTAAAGACTTGTATTATGCAAAAGATTTCGGTCAATATGCCGATGCAAACGGTGAATTAGCAAACTGCTTTATTACTAATAATGATATTACGGGAGGAAATTCAGGCTCACCGGTAATTAATGCAAAAGGCGAATTAATTGGTAGTGCTTTCGACGGAAATAAAGAAGCAATGTCTGGAGATATTAATTTTGAGCCTCAACTTCAACGTTGTATTAATGTTGATATTCGTTATGTGCTTTGGGTAGTTGACAAATATGCTGGAGCAGATAATCTTATTAAAGAAATGAATATTGTAAAATAATATAAAGTTTTTTATGGTATTAAAAGTGCTTTGCGGTTTTGTGAAGCACTTTTTTTGATTTTGATAGAAATAAAAAAATAATTATTTTGCACTCAAAATTTTTAGATTATGGCAGGACATAGTAAATGGTCAACTATCAAGAGAAAGAAAGGTGCTTTAGACGCAAAACGTTCTAAAATTTTCTCAAGATTAGCAAAAGAAATATCAATTGCGGTTAAAGAAGGTGGCAGCAACGACCCAGAATTTAATTCGCGTTTGAGATTAGCTATTCAAAATGCTAAAGGGGCAAATATGCCTAAGGACAATATTGAGCGTGCAATAAACAAGGGGAGCGATAGTAGCAGTTTGGTTGAAACTACTTTTGAAGGTTATGCCTCAAATGGTATAGCTGTTTTTGTTGAATGCTTAAGTGATAATAATAATAGAGTTGTTTCGAATGTAAGAAGCTATTTTACAAAATATGGTGGATCGCTTGGAACAAATGGTTCTCTTGGATTTCTGTTCGAAAGAAAAGGAGTATTTACAATTGCTGTTGATGCTACAGACATGCAAGCAGATGAGTTGGAGTTAGAACTTATTGATGGCGGTGCAGACGAAATTGAAATTGAAGAAGATGCAATTACTGTTTATTGTGCTTTAGAAGATTTTGGAAATTTGAATAAAAAATTTGAAGAGCTTAATATTGAGGTAATGAATGCAGAACTTCAGCGTATTCCAAACGATACCAAAGCATTAGATGTGGAATCAGCAAAAAAAGTATTGAAATTAATCGATACTTTAGAAGACGACGATGATGTGCAAAATGTATTTCATAACTTAGAAATGACCGATGAGCTTGAAGCTGCTCTGAACGAATAAAATATTTGTAAAAATATATTTATCGCCCCCATAGAAAAGCCACTAAAAAGCTTATAATAGCTACTAAGCTAATTCCAGCTAAAATAAAGTAAGCAACTTTTATGTCAAAACGGCGACGCTTAATTTCGTATGTACTTATTAAGGTGTTTAAAACGGAGTCTAAGCGTACAAAAGTATGATCGTTTTTTTGGATAAATGCAAGAGGATGACTAGTGCTTCCTGTGGCTTTTACATCCATATTGTCATAACCCGAAAGAATTATTACTTCAGCAAACTCATCTATTTCTTTGATAATTGGAATAAGCTCTAATCCAGAACGAGAGTCTGGGTCTTCTGTGTTTAATACGTAATCGATAATAACAACTTTTAAATTATTATTATTCTGATCGCGTTTAAGTTTGTTTAAAAAAGCATCGCTTGAGCTAAAAGTATAGAGATTGAAATTGAACTTTGGTTTAAACTGTTTCCTGAAAAAACTTAAATAAAGTAAATCATCATCAATAAAATAAAAATCAATATTTCTTATAGATCTCATTTTAAATTCTTTTTAATAATCTCTAACAATATTGTCGTGTTTTGATTTTCTCTTTTTTTCGTAATTTATAGCTTTATTAAAATCAATATTTGATATAAAGTACCATCTGCCCATGTTATATTCAAATGCATCAAAAGACAAATCAGGTCCATAATACTGATAATGTCCAGTAAATCGAGGATTTGATGGAACGAGATGATCAATTACAATAATATCTTGTTTCTGGTTATATCTTAATATCATTGTCGCCATTTCGGCATATTCAAAAATAACTCTAGGTTTTTTTTCTTTCCCAACTATAAAGATTTTATCGCCAAATACTGGCAAACCCCTACGGTTAAAAGTCAATGGCTCCAACACTTTTCTATTTGTTAAATTGTCGGCACCGTCCCAGCCAATTAAAACATAATGTGTGTGTTTATTCCAAGTTTTTTCAACAATTTCGTAATACATTGCTCCATACCACTCTTTGTGGCTAATAAAACTACGGTTCACTCCAACAGTATCGCTAGATAAGTCGTTGAGCATAAACACATTAATTTGTTTTTTTGCTTTGTGCTGAAGATATCCAAAATATTTAAAACCGCCATTGTCGAGAAAAATATTCCATGTATAAACACGTAAATTTCCGCCTTTTGCATCAATAACTCGCATAAATTTCACAGAATCGAAATTCATTGTAAACGAAGCATCATCATGCAATAGCATATCCATATAACTAATTACATAATTGTTTAATTTAAAACGTTCTTCTTGATTTTTACAAATTGCAATTTCATTTAACCACTCGCCTACAGAATCAATAGCATATTGCAATTCGTGTTGTTTCTTTTGAGAATAAGAGAGTTTGCCAATAAAAATTAGCAAAAACATAATTAACAGATATTTAATTTTCTCTCTCATTAATTTGCGAAATTAATAATTCAATTTAAATAATCCCAGATTTGAAACGATTTTACTTGTTGTTTTGGTATGTTTTTAAAATTTGAGATTATTTTTTATCGTTTTTTGTGTAATTTTAACTAATTTTAAATTGTTTGTGATTAGATTATTTAATTAATTTTATGGAATAAATTTATTCAAATACATTAAAAGGTGGAACTTCACCACTCTTGATAATTGAATCAGTATATATTTTTCGTTTATTGTAATAACCTGCGAACAATTCAAGATTATTTATTTCAAGTTTTTCGTAGATATAATTGTTCCATGTATTAATTTTTTCTGTGTTTTTACCGTAGGAAACATCATTTAGAAAATTTGTTGTAATAAGTAATATTTCATTATTTGTCTTTTCATATAAGTTTTTAATTTGCTTTAGTGTTAAACATGTACTATCTAAAATTGATTGCATTTTTTCTCTTTCTATTTCACAAATGTCAAAGAAAATATTTAAAAGTACATTAGAATTTGGATCTATTGGCTTCTTGTAATAGGAATTAAGGTCTTCGAAAACAGTATAGGAACTACATATTAAAGAATCTTCGGCTTCAACAATATCAAGTAAAATTTGTACTTTGAATTTAATAAGTGATGATATTGGCAAATCTATTAATTCATGTTTATCTGCTGTTTTATTATTGTGCATAGATTTATCAATAAAAACGCGTTTATTGTGATGCCAAAATGTGTAAAGTCCCGAATATTTGACTGTATCTTGAAATATAAAGACTCTTTCGTCTAGCATAAAGTCTTTGCCATATTGATCTTCTTTTGAGATAAACTTGTAGTCCTCATCAGTTATGAAATTGATTTTTCTCTTTTGTTCTTTGTTCAGAAGTATTGCTTTATTGTACTCCCAAAATTTAGGGTTATACGGAATAAGAGTTAGCTTAGCATAATCGGAAATATCGGTGTCGTATTCAAAAAATGGTGCAATAAAAAGCTTTTTAAAATCGTAAAAATAAAGTACTGATTTTACATTGTATGATTTAAACTCTGCAATCTGTTCCATAACCGTCATATCATCATAAGCTGTTCCATTATTTTTTAATGGTCCCCAGTATAACGCACCGCCTGTTCTACGTTGTATCCTGTAACTGTAATCAAATGTAATTAATTCTGGACACATTGTTTTGTTAGTTATTTTGTACGTAATTGTAATTCCGAGATTTATACTGTCCATTTTATCATCAACAATTGTGGCAAAAGGGTAAACCTTAGCATCTTCAATATTCAAGCTGATTTTACGTAAGAGCATTGTTTTTTTGTCGATCCAGTATTCGCCAGAAAAATGAGAACCGTCTTTTGTTTTTGGTAAAAATCCTATACGAAACATAGAACTGTCAGCTGGAATAAGGAACAGATGGAATTTTTTCATCATTTGTGTTTTCGTGAGTTGAGTTGGGATTATAGGATAAAAAGAATTGTCGTTAGTAATATTAAATAAAATTATTGCCTTGCTTGTTTCAATATTTTGGGAAATGCTATGGTCTAAAATATTATGTGCAAGCCTGCCGTTTTTGAGAATAAGGTCGATAATTTTTTGTCCTTGTAATTCCGAATTAAAGTAACATTCGAGAAACTCGGCTGGTTTGCCTGAAGTTTCCGACTCTAATCCGAAATATGCTTTTGAAACAGTTCTTTTATTGTTGCGATTTAGCTTTCTCCTGCAATTTATTAACATACTGTACAAAAAATCATCACTTCCAGCTATGGTAACCTCTTGAAGATTTATGCTCTGCTTTTCGAGTTTTACGATTTGGTGTTTGAGTATGCTTTTTGCTGTTAATCGTATTTTTTTATACCCGATAAAAGAAAATTCAAGAATATCATTTTTAGATTTTACTACAATAGAAAATACACCATCTGCATTGGTAATTGTTCCTTTGTTTGTTCCAACTATCGAAACATTGCAATATGGTAAAACCTCACTATTTTGCAAGTCTTTTACTGTTGCTGTAATATTTATTTGGGAGAATAGCAAGTTCGGCAATAAAGTAAAAAACAAACAAAAAGATATTCTATACAAAAATCTACCTATTCCAATAAATTTTAAAAAGCACTTATGTTTTTCATTACTGTTTGTTGAGATTATGTTTTTCATGGCAATTTAATTCAAGTAATTTTCAAAACAATTAAATGACTTAAAATCAGGATTGTAATATTAAAATTCTGCTATACAAATATATATTATTTAACTTTCGCAAGTAAAATAACTTGCTTATTTTTAATAAAATAGCAGCATATTAATTTGGTAAAGTCGCTGAATATCAGCAACTTTGTTTTAT
>MTBK01079298.1_pt2 | contig 10545 bp, 9 predicted proteins | sample 1535981 | NCBI WGS metagenome assembly MTBK01 (sample SAMN06109225, study PRJNA356200) | anaerobic digester metagenome | isolation source: biogas reactors fed with pig manure or primary and secondary sludge | place: Spain | collected 2016-06-30 | reverse complement strand
AGCTATTCTACCTGTGGCACAGGAGTGACCTCCCCCTGTGCCACTCCTGTTCGCTGCCGCGATGTTGCGCAAAGTGGATGGGTGTAATAAGATGAGGCTGTTCATGGAAAAGGAGGAAACATCATTGGCAGTAATTGTCCCTTTCAGAGGAGTGCGTTACAACGAAAAAGTCGCAGGCAAACTGGCGGATGTGATCGCTCCGCCCTATGACGTGATCACAGCTGAGGAGCAGGAGCAGCTCTACCTGCAAAATCCGTACAACCTTATTCGCCTGGAATACGGCAAAGGCTTTCCCGGGGAGCGGACCGGGGACAATCGTTACACCCGTGCCGCCGCAGATCTGGAGGCCTGGCTGCAGGAAAGAGCGCTCCTTTTGGAGCAGCAGCGCTCTTTTTATATCTACAGGCAGAGCTTTGCAGTCCGGGGGCGCACTTTACATCGCACCGGGCTCATCGCCGCCCTGAAACTGGAGCCTTATTCCAGCAGGGTGGTCCTCCCCCATGAGGATACCCTGGCTGCACCAAAAATAGACCGCATGGAGCTGCTGCGCAGCTGCCAGGCCAACTTCAGCCCCATCTTCGGCCTCTTCTCCGATCCAGAGGAGAACTTCGCCGGAATCTGCAGCCAGGTGCTGCAGAAAAAGCCTCTTTTTCACTTTGACGGCGAGGGCGATGAAACACATGCCCTCTGGGCGATACAGGGGCAGGAGACAGAAGCAGCGGCAGCTCTGCTGGCGCCCAAGCAGATTTTCATTGCCGACGGCCACCACCGTTACGACACCGCCCTTCAATATTCGCAGGAAGCCGGAGGCGACAGCAGCCCCGGCAGCAGATATGTTCTCGCAGTCCTGGTGCCGCTGGAAGACCCGGGCCTGGTGATTTTGCCCTTTCACCGTCTTCTGGCAGCTCTGCAGCCCCGACAGCTGGAGCTGCTATCCGCCAATGTGGAAAAACACTTCCATGTTCTGGAGCGCCCTGCGCTGAAAGAGATCCCAGCAGCAGCCTTTGCCGCAGAATTGGCCTTGCGGGGAAAAGAGGTTCCAGCCATAGGTATGCTGGAGCCGGGCAGAGCAATGCTGCTCACACCGAAAGAGAACACTGCCCCTGGTGAGCTCGATGTCTCTCTTTTAAAGCGCCTTCTTTTTGATCCGCTTTTTGCGGGCGATGCATCCGAGGGACATCTTGATTTTGTAATTGATGATGAGGAGGCGCGGAAAGCAGTGCTCGCAGGAGAGGCCCAGGCGGCCTTCCTGTTGAATCCAACGCCCATGGAGGCTGTTACTGAAAGGGCTCTGAAGGGAGAAAATATGCCCCAAAAATCGACCTGCTTCTACCCCAAGCTGCCCAGCGGTCTGGTGATCCACCATCTGGGGCTGAGCCACCGGTAGAATATCAGGCTAAGTGCCCCAACGGCTTTCCAGCACCTGGCATAGCTTTTTCCAAAGAAAAGGATTCTTTTTACGCAGCGCTACGGGGCGCCCCCTGTCGTTGACAAAAGCATGCTCTGTAGCGCCCCTGGCCAGAAGCTGTTCTCCGCAGCGCACCTCGTAAGTAAAGGAAATTCTTACGGCGCGCAAACTTTCCATCACAGTAATTATAGTGAGCTCATCATCGTAGCGGGCCGGATATTTATATTCACAGGAAGCTTTGATTGCCGGCAGAAAAAGGCCGCTCTTTTCCAGTTCGCGGTAAGTGATCCCCAGGGCGCGCAGCCACTCTGTCCGGCCAAGTTCGAACCAGATAAGATAGTTGGCGTAATAAACGATCCCCATGGCGTCGGTATCCTTGTAGCGGACCCTTGTTTTTGTCTCATTCCTGCGCATATAAGGTTACCTCCCCACCGGACAGGTAAGGCTGCAGTCCGGTTTACATTTATAGTACACTGGCTTTCCCCCGGTAGACTAGCCCCCTGGTGCTGTCAACAGTGATGGCGTCTCCTGAGCTGATTAAAAGGGTGGCATTCTTCGCCCCCACAATGGCCGGTTTGCCCAGATGCAGAGCCAGTATGGCACCATGCGAGGTGAGCCCCTCCTCTTCGGTAACCACCGCCGCCGCTTTCTTCAGGGCCGGCAAAAATTCGCTGTCCACAGATCTGGTGACGATAATCTGCCCCTCCTCCACCTCCGGCAGTTCCGAAAGATCACTGATCACCACAGCTTTGCCGAACACCGCCTTCTTTCCAATTCCTGTTCCCATGACCATGATCTCGCCGACAGTCTCCACCCGCAGAAAATTGGTTGTCCCCGGGACGCCCACAGGCACCCCGGCGGTGATCACCACAAGATCCCCGTCACGGATCAACCCGGCATCTTTTGATGCCCCCATTGCCCTGATAAAAACCTCATCTGTTGTTTCAGAGGGAGGGCAGAGTAAGGGTGTCACCCCCCAGGTCACCTGGAGCCCCGCTGCCACATCGTAACGCGGGGTCACTGCGATGACAGGGGCCTTCGGCCTGTATTTAGAGACCATCCGGGCGGTGTGTCCTGATTCTGTGGGGGTTATAATTGCCGACGCGCCCAGTTCGCCGGCTACATTGCAGGTGGCATAGCTGATGGCATCGGTAACATTTTTCTCCACAGCAAGTCCGGATTCGAGGAGAATCCCTTCGAAGTTCAGCGCCTCTTCGGTACGGTGGCTAATCCGCGACATCGTCTTCACTGCCTCTACGGGGAAGGCGCCTACAGCTGTTTCACCGGAAAGCATCACTGCATCGGTACCGTCAAAGATGGCATTGGCTACATCGCTGGCCTCCGCCCTGGTAGGGCGGGGATTGTGGATCATGCTTTCAAGCATTTGGGTGGCGGTGATCACCGGTTTGCCGGCCCGGTTGCACAGGCGGATGATCTTTTTCTGAAGCAGGGGCACCTCTTCCGCAGGAATCTCCACCCCCAGATCGCCCCTTGCCACCATCACCCCGTCGGCAACGTTCAATATCTGCTCAAAGTTGTCCAGCCCGCTGTCGTTCTCGATCTTGGCGATCACCTTTGCTTCGCTGTGTTCTTCTTCGAGAAAACGGCGCAACTCAATAATATCATCGCAGTTGCGTGCAAAGGAGGCGGCAACAAAATGGGCCCCCTTTTCCAGGGCAATTTTTAGATCAGCGCGATCAGCCTCACCCAGGGCAGGAAGTCTGATGACACTTCCAGGAAGGTTCAGACCTTTGTTGCTTTTCAGGATGCCGCCCTCCACCACCCGGCAGACAATCTCTTCACCGCAGATCTCTTCCACCCGAAGTGTAATCATACCGTCATCAATAAGGATGAGACGCCCTGGTACAAGATCCTGCGGAAGGCGGGGATAGGTCACAGAAACTTTCTTCTCCTCACAGGCCCCCGGTGCGGTTGTCAGAATAAATTTATCCCCTCCGACCAGGCATATCTCCTTTCCCCGCAGAGGGCCGGTGCGCACCTCGGGACCGCGGGTGTCAACAAGGATAGCCACAATCTTATTCAGCTGCCGGCTGATTTCCTTTACTGTAGAAAGCCTGCGCCAGTGATCTTCGCCCATTCCATGAGATAAGTTTAACCTGGCTACATCCATTCCCGCTTCAATGAGGGCAGCTATAACCTCCGGGTTTTCAGAAGCCGGACCGATAGTACATACAATTTTTGTGCGCCGCATCCAGACCAGGCCTCCTCATTCAGATTGGGACGCTGCGGGTGCAACAGCAGCTAAAGGGCCAGAATAAGAGACAGTTCGTAGAGATATTTTGGCAAATCTTTTTTCCTGGCAAAGGCGGCTGTCAATGGCACCGGAACGATTTCACCGCCCTTTATTGCGGTGAACACGCCCGTTACATCCTGCCGCAACAGCTCCACCGCCGCCGCTCCCATGCGGCTTCCCAGAAGCCGGTCTGTAGCGGAAGGGATGCCGCCGCGCTGAATGTGCCCCAGAACGGTGACCCTTGTCTCCAGCCCCGTCCTTTCCTGCACTATTTTTCCGACTTTGTAGGCACTTGCCGCTCCCTCGGCAACGAGTACCAGGCTGTGCGTTTTTCTACGGGCGATCCCCTCAAGGAGACGGCTGCAGATCTGATGGAGATCGGTCTCGATCTCGGGGATAACAATAGCCTCGGCTCCGCCGGCTATCCCCGCTGCCAGGGCAATAAATCCGCTTTCGCGCCCCATCACTTCAACTATAAATATACGCTCATGCGATGTGGCGGTGTCGCGGAGACGGTTTATGGCATCGAGTATGGTGTTCACAGCCGTATCAAAGCCGATAGTGCTGTCTGTTCCCGGTATATCGTTATCGATGGTGGCGGGAATAGCCAGGGTTTTTACCCCCAGTTCCTGAAGCGCCTGGGCGCCGCAGAATGACCCGCCGCCGCCAATAATCACCAGCGCCTCTATCCCCGCCTTCTCGAGGAGACGCACTGTTTTCTCCTGAAAAGCCTTATCCTTGAATTCCGGTGCGCGAGCCGTATGCAGCATGGTCCCACCGCGGTGAATGATACCCGATACAGAGCCCAGAGAAAAATTTTTCATCTTGCTTCCAGAGCACAGCCCGCTAAAGCCCCTTTCAATGCCGTATACCTCCATCTGGTGATAGATAGCGGTACGCACCACTGCCCTTATGGCTGCATTCATCCCCGGAGCATCACCGCCGCTGGTAAGAAGTGCAATCTTCTGAATGCTGATCACCTCTTTGATAGGGTGTTCCACTGTCCAGGTTTCAACTCTTCCAGCAGGAGGGAGCCGGGGCCCAGAAGCTCTTCAAGTGTTTCTAGAAAAGCCCGATCATCGGAAGCCCGGTAGCCTTCATCAAGCAAGATCGTTTTCTTCTCTCTTTCAAAATAAAGATAAACGGGCAGCTCTCCTTTGGCGGAACGCAGCAGCTTGCGCAACTTTACCAGGGCGGTCCGGTCAATAGAGGCTGCGATTTTGATGAAAAGCTGCCTTGTCTCGCGGGGCAGCGGAACCGCAGATTCGGCGATGATCTTTGCCTCTTCCTCCTCTTTTAGATCCACCTTCCCTTTTACCAGCAACGTACTGTCTTCCTGAAATATCTCGCCGCGCTTCTCATAAAGATTGCTGAACACTATGATCTCCACGCTGCCGCTAAGGTCTTCCAGCCTGACAAAAGCCATGGGCCTACCTTTTTTAGTGTAGATGGAGCGGACAGCAGTGACAATACCCCCCACGCTTACGGTGCTTCTGTCCCCGGCCTCTTTAAGCTCGGCACAGGGGGTCAGCTGATTCATCTTCTCCAGGAGGGGACTGTACTGCTCCAGGGGGTGGCCCGATATGTAGAGGCCCAGCATCTCTTTTTCCAGGGACAGCCTCTCTTTATCGCTGAATTCCTCAATATCAGGGAGTCTGTCCTGCATAAGCTCTTCTTTGCTTTGCGAATCCAACAATGCAAACATGGTCATCTGCCCGTTTTGGCGCTCCCGCTGCATCACCTGGCCTCCGGCGATGCTCTCTTCCAGGCAGGCCAGGTATTGGGCCCGGTGTCCGCCCAGCCTGTCAAAAGCACCGCACTTGATAAGGCTCTCAACAGCCTTGCGATTACAAAGACGGCCGTCAACGCGCGCCGAAAAGTCGCGCAGTGAGAAAAAGGCCTTGGACTGGCGCGCTGTGAGTATGGATTCTATGCCTCCCGTGCCCACATTCTTGACGGCGGCAAGACCGAAGCGGATTCTTTTCTCATCTACAACGGTGAAGTTGATTTCGCTTTCATTGATATCGGGAGGGAGCACTTCGATATCCTGCCGCCTGCAGTCGGAAATATAGAGTGCCACTTTGTCGCTGTTGCCGCAGTAGCCGGTCATCAGCGCCGCCATAAATTCAACAGGGTAGTTGGCCTTCAGGTAGGCGGTCTGGTAGGCGATAAGGGCATAAGCGGCTGCATGGGATTTGTTAAAACCGTAAGAGGCAAATTTCAAGATAAGGTTATAAATTTCTTCGCCCAGCTTCCGGTTATAACCCTTCCGGATGCAGCCCTGAACAAAAATGTTCTGCTGCTGGTCAAGGATCTCCTTTTTTTTCTTGCCGATAGCCCGGCGCAGCAGGTCGGCCTGAGCCAGGGAAAAACCGGCCATGGTGGCGGCAATCTCCATGATCTGTTCCTGGTAAACGATAACGCCGTAGGTCTCTTTCAAGATAGGCTCCAGTACAGGGTGGGGGTAATTTATCGGTTCCCTTCCGTGTTTGCTGTTGATAAAGACAGGTATCTGCTCCATGGGCCCGGGGCGGTACAGGGCAACCACGGCGACAATATCGGCAAATTTGTTTGGAACCAGTTCCCGAAGGACATTTCGCATTCCCGAACTTTCAAGCTGAAAAATACCGGTGGTTTCGCCCTGTGAAAGCAACTTGTAGGTGGCGGCATCATCTAGCGGAATCCTGTCCAGGGCGATTTCCTGCCCCTGGCGGCGGCGTACATGATCCAGCGTCTCTTCAATGATGGTCAGTGTTTTCAGTCCCAAAAAGTCCATCTTTAGAAGGCCTAGCTGCTCCAGCGTCCCCATGGGAAACTGGGTCATCACGGTATGATCATTTGTTTTCAGCAGGGGGATGTGGTTCACCAGCGGCTCGCGGGAAATAACCACTCCCGCGGCATGGGTGGAGGCATGGCGGGGCAACCCCTCCACCGCCATCGATGTATCTATGAGCTGGCGGTAGCGCTCTTCCTCATGGTAGAGGGTCTTCAGCTCCTTGCTCTGCTCCAGGGCCCTGTTAATGGTCATGCCGATTTCATTGGGGATCATCTTGGCTACCCTGTCCACCTCACCGTAGGGGAAAGCCAGAGCCCTGCCCACATCACGCAGCGCCCCCCGGGCAGCCATGGTTCCAAAGGTGATGATCTGGGCCACCCTGTCAGCACCGTATTTCCCGGCCACATAGCTTAACACGCGGTCGCGTTTATCATCGGAGAAATCGATATCAATATCGGGCATGGAGACGCGCTCCGGATTGAGAAAACGTTCAAAAAGAAGGGCATTTTTAATAGGATCGATGTCGGTAATCCCCAGACAATAGGCTACCAGGCTGCCGGCGGCAGAGCCCCGACCCGGGCCCACCAGCACGCCGGCGCTGCGGGCATAGCAGATGAGATCCCAGACAATGAGAAAGTAGCTGGCGTAGCCCATCTGGTTGATTATTTTAAGCTCATAGACGAGACGCTGCTCAAGCTGGGTTGTAATTTCAGGGTAGCGATTCCGCAGCCCTTCCCGGCAAAGCTCTTCCAGGTAGGCGGAGGTTTCCTTCCCTTCAGGCACTTCGTATCCGGGCAGAAAAAGTTGATCAAATTGAAAATCAACGCTGCAGCGCCCGGCAATCCGCAGGGTGTTTTGCAGCGCCTCGGGATGGTCCCTGAAGAGCTCCTCCATTTCTGAGGCGCTCTTCAAATAAAATTCATCCGTTTCGAATTTCAGCCGGTCACTGTCGTGAACTGTCTTCCCGGTCTGAATGCAGAGCAGGACATCATGGACCGCGGCATCCTCGCGATAGAGATAATGTACATCATTTGTCGCCACCAGGCCCAGGCCTGTTTCACGGGCGATACCCAGAAGACCCTGGTTTACCCCGGGCTGTTCCGGCAGGCGGTGATCCATAAGCTCCAGAAAAAAATTATCCGGGCCGAAGATATCCCGGTAACGGCCGGCCAGAGCGACGGCGGCTTTTTGATCTCCCCGCTCCAGCAGGGCGGGAATTTCCCCACCCAGACAGCCGCTTAAAGCAATAAGGCCTGCGGCATTTTCTGCCAGCAGCTGGTGATCCACACGGGGCTTGTAATAAAACCCCTCCAGGTAAGCGGCGGAAACTAGCTGCATCAGGTTGCGGTAACCTTCCTGGTTTTCTGCAAGGAGCACGAGGTGGTATTGATGGTCATCAAGCTTCGGTTCTTTTTGAAGGCGCGATCGCGGGGCTACATAAACCTCGCAGCCGATAAGCGGCTTGATACCGGCTTTAAGGGCCTCCTTGTAAAAGTCGACTACTCCGAACATGGCGCCATGGTCAGTGATAGCCACGGCGGGCATCTCCAGTTCCGCTGCCCGCCGGACCAGTTCCTTGATCCGGGCAGCTCCGTCCAGAAGGCTGTATTCAGTGTGGCAGTGCAGGTGGACAAAGCTCTGTTTCGACAATTTTTCACACTCCAGTAGCAACTCACTTCTACACTTTATTTCTACTTCCCGGCAAGTATCTCCTTTGAGAGGCATATTTATTTGCAGAAGGGATGATCTTCTTATGGGTCCAAACCGTTTTGCCGTCACCCTGCTGATAACCTTCTGTGTGGCCCTTGGAGTTAATCTGGGCGGCAGCCTCATGGGCTCTCTGGGAGCAATCCTTCTCCAGCGGCCCCCCCTGAAAACCATGCTGGAGCTCTCGGGAGAGTTGAAAATATGGGCCATTGCCGCCGCCCTTGGCGGAACTTTCGGGGTGATCAAAACTTTTGAAGCCGGTGTGATGGGTAAACATTTTTTCGACCTGCTCAAACAGCTTTTAATTATCGGCAGCGCCTTTCTCGGCGCACACTCGGCCTCTCTAATCATCATGTCGCTGGGAGGTGAAGGTTGATCTCGCAGCGGCGCCGGAATACAGCCATATTTTTTCTGGGATTGCTCGCCGGTGCAATGCTGGTACACCTTATCCATGCCCGCCGCCTGGAGCAGCTTTACCGGGAGAAAGAGAGCCTGAAGGTGCAGCTTTTTGAAACCACGGACAAACTTACCAGGATGGAGGAACTCTGGGCAGATAAACGGGAAGGGGGGATCGGCTCTGTTGATTTTGTGATCACGGGGGAGATGGAACCTTTTGTGGAGCTGGAGCTGCAGCGCCAGGTTCGTGAAATCACCTCGGGCCTGCCCGGATCCCTTATCAGCGAGGTGCAGCCTCACCTGCTCGTCTCCCTGCTGCATCAGCGCAAGCTTACCGTGGAGCAGAGAGATTACCTTGTCAGGGTGAACTGGGTGGTCATCGCCGCCGGAACACTTTTCAATCTAAGTGTCTCACCCGCTCCCGAAGATGGTTAAGAGAGGAGGCGCCGGCGGCAGGTGAGCGGCGCAGCTTCTTTCTCGAGCGCCGCCAGCGTGTCCGGATCCGGTTCAGCTGCAGCAGCAGCATCAGCTCCCGTCCAAAAGCGGCGGCCGAGATAAGGGCTGCCAGAAGCCAGAATGCAGCAAAAACAACCCCCATTGAGGTTGTTCCCCATGCCGGAAGAAAGAAAAGCCCCAGCGCCAGCAAAGCAAGCGCCGCAATGACCCCGCAAAAAGCGCTCATCTTATCCCCCCTTCCTTCATATATAATCGCAGCAGAGCTTCTTAATGCCTGATCTTCCTTTTTGGCATTGCACGTGTTAGAATTCAGAAAAGATACTGCGGGGCTGTATAATTTTACAAGAAAGGGGTTTACCATTGCTTAAAGATCGCGAGTGGCGTCTGGCTCTTAAATTCTCCCTCTCCTTTACAGCTGTTGCCGTTCTCATCTTCATGATAGTCAAGCTTGCACCGATTATCTCCATTCTCATCATTGCCATCTTTATTGTCTACCTGCTCCTGCCGCCTGTATCATTTTTGATTAGCCATAAATTCCCTCCGATTCTGGCTGCAGCCAGCGCTGTGATGGTCCTTCTTTTAGCGATGTTTCTCTTCTTCTACTTCCTTGTCCCCGGCTTGTTCAAGGAGCTTTCCGAGTTGACGAACTTTATCACAACAGAGCTGGTTGGTGAGTGGGCCGAATTTATTGAGACGATATCCGAGCTTGACATCCGTTTTAACCTGCAGCTGGCAGACAAGTTGAACGAATATCACAGCGCTTTTTCCAAGGATGCGCCTGTTTATTTACAACACCTGCTCAAATACCTGGCCAATTTCTCCATGGCATTTGTCTCCAAGGCCTGGGTTGGCCTTATGCTCATCTTCATTGTTTTTTACCTGGTCCAGGATCTGGAGAAAACAAAATCCAGCCTTACTCTCCTGGCGCCGCACATCTACCAAAAAGATGTGATCCATATCCTGGGTATAATCGATCAAAAAGTGGGCTCATACATCCGCGGTACGCTTCTAAAATCTTTATTTGTGGGAGTATTAACAGGTGTGGGTCTGGCAATTGCGGGGCTGCCTTTTGCCATAATGCTGGGCGCTCTTGCAGGTATCTTCAATATCGTCCTCTATATCGGGCCTGTCATGGCTGCGGTGCCGGGCCTTCTGCTCAGCCTGCTCCCGGGCACACCGAATTTTTTTCTTATCCTTGCCGCCTATGTTGCTCCTCAAATTCTGGATGCCTTTGTCTTCACTCCCGTATTCCTGGGCAAAGCCGTTGACTTGAGCCCTCTTACGGTGATCACGGTAATCCTCATCGGCGGCCAGCTGGCCGGTATCGCCGGTATCATCCTGGCTGTCCCCCTGAGCGCCATCCTGAAAGTGCTCCTTGTCGATTACTACCTGGCCAAGAAAAAACACGCCGAACCATAACCCCCGGAACCCCCTCCAGGCCCTCCGTGGGGGTCAGAACCCTCCGTGGGCAGGGCAATCGCATAAAAGAAATCCGAAGAGCCAAAAAGCCCAATGATAACCAATAAAACCATGTATAGGGGATTGCAG
>MTBK01281001.1_pt1 | contig 10557 bp, 8 predicted proteins | sample 1535981 | NCBI WGS metagenome assembly MTBK01 (sample SAMN06109225, study PRJNA356200) | anaerobic digester metagenome | isolation source: biogas reactors fed with pig manure or primary and secondary sludge | place: Spain | collected 2016-06-30 | reverse complement strand
GGGATAACACGGGGAATCATGTATCGGATGATAATGCGGTAATCGCTGGCTCCGTATGCTTTAGCTGCGTCGCGTGTGGTATATGTTCCAGGAACCCGCTGAACAAGGCGCCACCGAGCAGACCCTGCGCGCGCTAAGACGCAAAGCGCACCAAACCCTGCGCTCTATCACTTCGGACTTTGAAAACTTCGAGTTCAACACCATCGTTTCCAGCCTGATGGAGCTACTCAACGAGATGGCGCGCGCCAAAAACGCCGGCGCCTGGGCAAGCGCGGAATGGAACGAAGCCGTCAGGCTCTACCTGCTGATGATGGCACCCGTCACCCCGCACATCGCCGAAGAACTCTGGGAGCGCATGGGCTATGCTTATAGCATCCACCAACAGCCCTGGCCCGAAGTTGACGAAGAAGCCACCGTTGAAGATAAAATCACGCTGGTGGTGCAAATCAACGGTAAACTGCGCGACCGAATCAGCCTGAACCCCGGCTTTAGCGACGAACAAGCCCGCTCCGCCGCGCTCAGCAGCCCCGTGATTCAAGAGGCGCTGGAAGGCAAAACCATCAAACGCGTCATCGTCGTGCCGGGCAAGCTGGTGAACGTGGTGGTTTAGCAAACGCACGCAAATAACACCGCGCGTAAAAAACACGCTTAAAACAAAATATTTTTCAGTCTAAAGCTTCGCCCGTGGTCAAAAGACTACGGGCGAACTTGCAAATTCTATATAATCACCTGATCCATGGCGCATTTTTGCCTTATAATTAGACATACAACAACTGAGGAGCCAGGATGCCAGACAACAACGAACTCGAAAAAACACTTTGGGCAAGTGCCAACCGTCTGCGCTCCAGCATGGACGCCGCGGAGTACAAACATGTGGTACTCGGTCTCATTTTCCTAAAGTACATATCTGATTCCTTCGAAGCCTTACGCGCCCAAATTCTGACCGGCGAAGGCGAATTTGAATATGCCGACGCTGAGGATAAAGACGAATATCTCAGCAAAAACATCTTCTTCGTGCCCAAAGCCGCGCGATGGTCAAACCTGCTTGCCAACGCCCGCGACCCCCGCATCGGGCAAATCATCGATACCGCCATGGATGCCATCGAAAAAGAAAATAGCCAGCTGGCCGGCGTGCTCCCCAAAATCTATGCCAACCCCGAACTTAGCAAACCCATGCTCGGTGATCTCATTGATCTCATCGGGAACATCGGTTTCGACGGAGAGAAATCCAGCAACGGTGATTTGCTGGGTAGGGTTTATGAATACTTCCTGGGCCAGTTCGCCGACGCGGAAGGCAAGCGTGGCGGGCAGTTCTACACCGCGCGATGTGTCGTTCAGCTCCTGGTTGAAATGCTCGAACCTTACCGTGGCCGTGTTTACGATGGTTGCTGTGGGAGTGGCGGTATGTTTGTGCAAAGCGAACGTTTTGTGCTTGAGCACCAGGGCAACGCGCGCGACCTTTCAATCTTTGGTCAGGAATCCAACGCCACCACCCTTAGACTCTGCAAAATGAACCTGGCCATCCGGGGCATTGATGCCAGAATCGAATATGGCGACACCTTCCTGAACGACCGCCATCCCGACCTGAAAGTTGATTTTATCCTGGCAAATCCACCCTTCAACATCAGCGACTGGAGTGGCGAGCTCCTGCGCGATGACCCGCGCTGGAAGTATGGCGCGCCACCGGTTGGCAACGCCAATTACGCCTGGCTGCAACACTTCATCCACAAACTCAACCCCACCGGCACCGCCGCGGTCGTCATGGCCAATGGCAGCATGACCACCACCACAAGCGGCGAATATGAGATTCGCAAAAACATGCTCGAAGATGACGTCGTCGATTGCATGCTCGCGCTGCCTTCGCAGCTTTTCTATAACACCGGCATCCCCGTTTGCGTGTGGATCTTCGCGCGCGACAAACGCAACCACAAACACCGCGACCGCTCCAATCAAGTCTTATTCATTGATGCCAGAAACATGGGCACCATGATCAGCCGTCGCCACCGGGTTTTAACGGATGATGATATCGCCAAAATCGCGGGCACATACCATGCCTGGCGAAGCCTTGACAGTGGCTATGAAGATATCGCCGGCTTTTGCAAATCCGCCAGTCTTCAGGAAATACGCGAAAACGATTATGTTCTCACCCCCGGGCGTTATGTTGGACTTGAAGAACTTGAGGATGACGGCATCAGTTTTGAAGAAAAAATGATTGAACTCACTGAAGAACTTGCTAAACAATTTGCCGAAAGCCACGCCCTTGAAGCAAAAATCCGCAAAAATCTGGAGGAACTGGGATATGAAATCTGATATCCCGTTTCTTCCGCCCGGAACCATTGAACTGGGCAAAGTCCCATTCAATATGGCTCGATATGTGACAAATTGTGCCATATGCGCTTCCATATGGCACAAAAAACGCAAAAATGTGCCAAAGGACTGGAAAATAAGTTAGGAAATTGTATTAGCCATGACAGTTGACACGACCAACTTTGAAGGATGGAAAAAGTTTCGCTTAGGGAATCTTGTTGAAGTAAATACTTCATCAATCAATTCAGGCTATGGTCATAAAACAATCCAATACTTCGATACATCTTCAATCACTGAAAATGTTTTTGACAAACCACAATTACTTTCAATAGACGAGGCTCCAAGCAGGGCCCGAAGAATTGTCAAACACGGAGATACTGTAATTTCAACTGTTAGACCCATTCAAAAACATTATGGATATATAGAGAATCCCGAGCCAAACGCCATTGTTTCAACTGGATTCGCTGTAGTCAGCCCTAAGGAAGTTGATTCAAAGTTTATCTACTATTATCTAACCCAGGAACACATCACCCAATACCTTAATACAATCGCTGAAAGTTCCACAACGACATTTCCCGCATTTCGTCCAAGTGATTTAATGGAGTTGGAAATTTTAGCTCCATCCCTTTGTGAGCAAAAGCGTATAGGAGAAATTCTTTACGCATTTGACGCAAAAATCGAGCTAAACCGCAGGATGAATGCCACACTCGAAAAAATGGCACAGGCGATATTCAAAGAATGGTTTGTTGACTTCAACTTCCCCGGCGCCACAGGTGAGTTTGTAGATTCAGCCCTTGGCCCAATCCCTATAGGTTGGGAAGCAAAACCATTAGATAAGGTAGCTCATTTTCTTAATGGGTTAGCATTACAAAAGTACCCGCCAAGGAACGAAGCCGATGAATTACCAGTAATCAAAATAAAGCAGTTGCGTGCTAATTCAATTGATGGCGCAGATATCTCAAGTAAATCGATACCTAAAGAGTACCATGTTAGCTTTGCGGATTTGCTCTTTTCCTGGTCGGGTTCTTTAGAGGTGTCATTTTGGACAGGACCAAATGGAGCCTTAAACCAACATTTATTTAAGGTCACTTCAAAAGAATATCCTTTATGGTTTTGTTATCACTGGCTCCTACATTACTTACCTGCTTTTCGTTCTATAGCAGAGGGAAAAGCCACAACAATGGGGCATATAAAGCGAGAGAATTTATCGAATAAGTATTGCGCAATACCACCTAATATTGAAAAACTTGGAAAACACATTGAAGCTATACATCGAAAAATACTGGCTAATTCAAAGGAAGCGAATTATCTGGAAAAAACTAAGGAAACTTTGCTCGGCTATTTTTTTGAATTGAGGAACAATGACGGAATATAAAGTATTTGTGAAAGATTTTGTAGAACGCACCTTGCACAATCTTGAGTTTCTTGAGAAAAAGCATGAATCTGGGCAATATGAGGTTTATGAGTTTACGCAATTAGTCAATTCACTTTTAGGCTTACTCGTAATCCCACAACAACTTAAGGGAAGCCAAATAGATAACAAGTTTATTGACAATCAAATATTAAAAAAACTCCAAGGTGCGATCACCAAAGATGAATATGCTCTCGTGGGCCCACCCCATGATAGTTTTGAGCAAATTTTATACCATATGCGCAATGCAATTGCCCATGGAAAACTTAAGATGGGCGCAATAGACGGTGATATTTCCACCATAGAGTTCAAAGATAGGAACAAAAGAACCAAGCAACTTTTCATTATTCGATTAGATATTGATTTGTTGCGTGAATTTGTTGAAGATTTTGCATATAAATTATTAAAAATTATTTAACTTGGAGAATAATATGATAAACAAAATCGACTCACTTAAAAACTTAGGTATTTTTACAGATTACAAATGGGAAGCAGATCTTCCAGAATTCAAACGTTATAATGTGATTTATGGAAACAATGGGTCAGGAAAAACGACTTTATCCAAGTTATTTGACATTGTTAGAACAAACAATCATAGCGATTATCCAGAACTGAAGTACAAAATAACCATAGGTAACCAGCCACACACTGAAAAAAGCGCATCTTATGAAAATATTCGAGTCTTTAACAAGGATTACGTTAACCAAAATGTAAATCTTGACATATCAAAGGTGGAACACATTTTCATCTTAGGTGAAGAAAATAAGAAACTAACGGATAGGATAAAAGAGATACAAGTTATCCTAGATGGCGATTCAAACGATATTAATAACAGGGGACTAAAATACAAATTAGAAGAGCTAAATAAAGAAAAGGAGGTTTTAAATAAGCAAATTAATCAAATTTTTACCGACATAGCAACAATTATAAGAGAATCTGGTGTAACAGCTATTAATAAAAGTTTTTATCATAGGACACATGCACTTGAAGAATATGATAAACTCACTGATTTTACGCAAATAGGAGAACAAAAAGCTAAAGAACTGCAAACTGAAATTCATCAAGAGACACCTATCGAATTAAAAACGGTTAACATTAATCCGCTCATCGATAAATTAGTAAAGTACGTAAAATCATTAAAAATGCTAATGCCTAAAACCGTCACAGTTATTGCGATAGAGCGTCTGCAAAATAACCCGGACATACAAAAATGGATAATTGAAGGGCGTTCACTCCACACTCGACATAATTCTCTTTTTTGTGAATATTGCGGGCAAGAAATACCTCAAGAGAGATTAAAGCAGTTTGAAGGTTTTTTCAATGAAGAAGTAGAAACTTTTAACAAGGAAATTGATGAAATCATTCAAAACTTAGAAGTCGCTCACCAAGGATTCGCTAATTTGCGATTGGTAGACAAGGCTAATGTGACTTTGGAACACAGGAGTGAATATAGCGAAGCTAAAGAAAGATTTGAAACCGAGAAATCAAATTTCATTTCAACGATATCTGAGATAATTCAAGAGGCCGAGAATAAAAAACTCCATCCATTTCAGGAGCTAAAATTGCAGACGGTTTTTGACACCAAAGATATTCTTTTGCAAGCAAAAATAATAGACAACATTCTAACTGAACACAACAAAAGGTGTCATGACTTTCAAGAACATATAGAAAAAAATAAAAGTACTCTTCGTCGTCATTACCTTATCGAAAGACATGATGAAATCCAAGAAAAACGAAATCGTTTAAATGAGGTTGAAGAAAAGATCCATTCATTAGAGTACGGTAATCAATTAAAAAACATCTTAGGCATTTATCATTATGAAGAAGAGATAGAAAAACTTGAAGCAAAAATATCTCACACTGAAATTGCATGTGAAGAGATAAACAAATCACTCCAAGCTTTTTTGGGACGTGAAGAGTTGATGTTTGAGAACACAAAAAATGGGTATATCATTAAGAGAAATGGTAAACCCGCTAAAAATCTTAGTGAAGGAGAAAAAACAGCAATCGCCTTCGTCCATTTTACAACTAAGTTAAAAGATAAAGACTTCGAAAATAGTAATGGGATTGTTCTTATCGATGATCCCATATCAAGCTTGGATTCCAATTCTTTATTTCAAGCTTACTCATTTGTAAAAAATTCAGTAAAAGACTGTAAACAAGTTTTTCTGTTAACTCACAATTATAATTTCCTTCAGCTCATACTTGATTGGTTTAGGAACATTAACAGTCATGGGAAGGACAAGAATGCCTGCTCATATTTCATGATTAGAAATGCCTATGTAAATGGAGTTCGGAATGCTGAGTTAGTAAAGATGGATCCTCTCCTTCAAAAGTATAAAACTGAGTATCAATATATTTTCTGTAAGCTTAAAAATTTTAAGTTTGATGGCACTATTGAACAAGCGTATACTGTGCCAAACCTTGCTCGAAAACTCCTTGAGCATTTTCTTAATATTCTAATACCCACCAATGATAACATTTATAGGAAGCTTGATAAAGTAAAATTTGACAAACAAAAGAAAGACGCAATATATAAATTTATAAATGTACAGTCACATTATACAGGTGGTGGTTTTGACCCTGCGTTAATAGGTGAAACAAGAAACAATCTTACATACCTTTTTGAAATGATGAGCAAAACATTTCCCAACCATTACAAGCATTTAGAAAGTCTAGCAGAAGAAAACAAATAATAACACTTGTTTATTGAAGATTAAAATGTCACTCTACGAATCAGATATCGAAAAACTCATCCTAAACCATATTACCGAACAGGGTTATGAGTTCCTTTATGGGCCGAATCTCCTGGATGGCTTGCCTGCCGAGCGTACTGAAACGGATTTGATTCTGGAGGGGCGATTAAGGACTGCCTTGCAGCGCATCAACCCACACTTGCCCGCCGAGGCGCTTGAGGACGCCCTTAAGCAAGCCTTGCGCAAGCAGGGTCTTAACCTTATTGATGAAAATGAGGCTTTTCATGAGCTTTTAATCAATGGTGTGGATGTGCGCTACCGTCGCGCGGATGGCCAGGTTCGCACCGAAAAAGCCTGGCTCATCGATTTCGAAAACGCGGGCAACAACCAATTTTTGGCGCTAAACCAGTTCACGGTGCTTGAAAATCACATCAATAAACGCCCGGATATCGTGCTCTTTATCAACGGGCTGCCCCTGGTGGTGATTGAAGTTAAAAACGCCGCGGACCCCAACGCCAATATCATGTCGGCTTTTTCGCAACTGCAAAGCTACCACGCCACGATACCTTCATTGTTCCGCACCATCGCTTTTGAGGTTATCACCGATGGCTGGTACGGGCGCGCGGGAACGATTTCGAGCCAGTGGACGCGCTTTATGGAGTGGAAAAGCCCGGATGGACTCACCATCCCTGACCAGGACCGCAATATCCAAATCCTGACGCTTATTCAGGGCATGTTAAAACCTGAAGCCTTACTGGACATTATCCAAAACTTTATCGTTTTTGACAACACCGGCAATAAGAAGATCAAGAAACTGGCAGCCTACCATCAGTATTACGCGGTAAACCGGGCGTTAAAATCGACCTTGCGCGCCAGCGCGGACCCGGGCAAACGCCAAACACGCGACCATCCCGCCATTTATGATTTGCCCACCGTGGAACACCAGGTAAAAGGGGATCGCCGCGCGGGGGTGGTGTGGCACACGCAAGGCTCGGGCAAGAGTCTTTCGATGGTCTTTTACAGCGCGAAACTGGTGCGCGAACCAGCGATGAAAAACCCGACCATCGTCGTGTTAACCGACCGCAACGATCTGGACCAGCAACTGTTTGATACCTTTGTGGGTTGCAAGAGTCTGCTGCGCCAGACACCGGTGCAGGCGGAAAGCCGGGAGCATTTGCAAAGCCTTTTGCGGGTGGCATCGGGTGGCATTGTGTTTACGACCATTCAAAAATTCTTCCCGGACGAAGGACGCAGTGTTTACCCGACTTTGAGTGAGCGCGGTAATATCGTGGTTATCGCCGATGAAGCCCACCGCAGCCAGTATGGCTTTATTGATGGCTTCGCGCGCCATATCCGCGACGCTTTGCCCAAGGCGACCTTCATCGGCTTTACCGGTACCCCGGTGGAAAAAACCGACGCCAATACCCAGGCGGTGTTTGGCAATTATGTGGATATCTACGATATCCAGCAGGCGGTTGAGGATGGCGCGACGGTGCCGATTTATTACGAGAGCCGGCTGGCAAAAATCAGCCTGAGCGAAGCGGACCGGGAGCTTATGGACGAGCGCGTGGAAGAGCTTTTGGAAACGGAGGAACTGACCGAACGCCAACGGGGCAAGGCGCGATGGACATCCAAAGAAGCCGTGGTGGGAAGCGCGGACAGGCTAAGACAAATCGCGACGGACATCGTGAACCACTTTGAAGCCCGTAAAGCGGTTTTGGGTGGAAAAGGTATGATTGTTTGCATGAGCCGGCGCATTTGTGTTGAGCTTTATGACGAAATCATAAAACTGAGACCCGACTGGCACGACAGCGACTATCGAAAAGGCAAGATAAAGGTTGTGATGACCGGCTCATCGACCGATCCGGTTTCTTTTCAGCCACATATTTATAGCAAAGAGATACGCAAACACATCAGCGAAAGGCTAAAAGACCCTGAAGATGAGCTTTCGTTAATGATTGTGCGCGATATGCTGCTGACCGGTTACGACGCGCCCCCCTTGCATACCATGTATATCGACAAACCGATGAATGGGCATACACTCATGCAAGCGATTGCCAGGGTAAACCGGGTGTTTGAAGGTAAGGCGGGTGGCTTGATTGTTGATTATATCGGTATCGCGCAGGATCTTAAGGAGGCACTGGCCAATTACATCGCCAGCAGCGGGCGTGGAGAAGTGGCCATTGACCAGGAAGAAGCTGTTGCCAAATTGCTGGAATATTATGAGATTCTGCAAAATCTTTTCCATGGCTTTGATTACAAACGCTATTTTGAACTGGAAGATGTGAGCGAAAAACTGAACTTCATTTTAGACGCGACCGACTATATTTTGGGGCTGGAAGAAATCGTGGATGGCACCGTAAAACGCACGGGTAAGGACCGCTTTTTGCACCAGTTGTCGAACATAAGCAAGGCCTTTGGGTTGGCTGTGCCCCATGAGCGCGCTTTGGCGCTTAGAGATGACCTGAAATTTTTCCAGGCGATTAAGGCACGAATAAGAAAAATGGATGAGCGAACCGCGACAAAGACCGATTATGAGCTTGATGCGGAAATTCGCCAAATTATCAACGACGCGATTGTTTCCAGCGAGGTTGTGGATATTTTTGACGCAGCGGGAATTGTAAAGCCTAATATTTCTATCCTTTCAGATGAATTTCTTTGGGAAATTCAGAACATGAAAAGAAAGAATGTGGCACTGGAGTTGCTCAAAAAACTCTTGAACGATGAGATTAAAGCGCGTGGAAAATTTAATATGGTTCAGGGCAAAAAGTTCTCTGAGATGTTGGCGGAAACGATAAAACGCTATCAGGCTGGCTTGATCAGCTCTGCTCAGGTGATTGAAGAGCTGATTAATATGGCACGGACGATAAAAAAAGAAGATGAAAGAGTCAAAGAGCTGGGTCTGTCGCCCGCAGAACTCGCTTTTTATGATGCCCTGGCGGATAATAAATCAGCGGAAGAAGCCCTTGGTGTGCCGGTTTTGAAGCAAATCGCCTTTGAATTGGTAGAGAAGATTAGGAAAAACACGAGTATCGACTGGCAGTTGAAAGCCAGTGTTCAAGCCGCGTTACGCCGGGAAGTTAAACGGATTTTAAGGCATTACAAATACCCACCAGATGACCCCGTTACAAAAGAATATACCGTTTCAGTTACAAAAGTTCTCGATCAGGCAGAATTGTTAGCCGATTACTGGGCAACTGAGGGTGAACAATAGATAAAAAAGGCTGTCTTTTGACAGCCTTTTTTTATCTAATGCATTAGATACTGCTTACTTGAACCAAACGTACGCGGAGAAGAGCCACAGCAGAATCCACGCGGTGGCGAAGACTGCCACGATGGTCAGTCCTGCCAGTACCGCATAAAAGGTATAACGTACTGTTTCGCGCCGGGTCATGACTTCGCCCGCGCTGTGGTATGGCGCGGATTTTTCGCGGCTTTTGCGATAGTCGTCGACCTTTGACAAGTTCCGGTTGTACCAGCGCATGCCTTCAACGTTCATATCGCAAATGACACGTCCGTCGTCGTCTGGGTATTCTTTCAGCATTTTACAGATCCAGCACCTTTCCCTGTCCGGCATAGAGATGACATGCCACTTCGTGGTCCAGCTTCAGCTCGATGACGGGCGGAACTTCTTGCTTGCAGATGTCCATGGCACGCGGGCAACGGGTGTGGAACTTACAGCCTGAAGGAGGATTCGCCGGGGAGGGAATGCTGCCTTCAAGGATGATGCGTTTCATCTTCAGGGTGGGGTCAGGGATGGGCACCGCACTAAGCAAAGCTTGCGTGTAAGGATGGAGCGGGTTCTCAAAGAGATATTCTTTCTTGGCATATTCCACAATATCGCCAAGGTACATCACACCGATGTAGTCGGAGATGTGTTGCACAACCGAAAGGTCGTGGGAGATAAAGAGATAAGCCATTTTGTTTTGCTCTTGCAGATCTTCAAGCAAGTTGATAATCTGCGCCTGAATGGAGACATCCAGGGCCGAGACCGGCTCGTCGCAAACGATGAAGTCGGGTTTCAAAGCGAGTGATCGCGCGATGCAAATGCGCTGGCGCTGACCACCGGAGAACTCGTGTGGGTAGCGGTCTTTGTGATAGGGTTGCAAACCGCAGTTGAGCATGACATGGTCGATATAATCG
>MTBK01260279.1_pt1 | contig 10558 bp, 9 predicted proteins | sample 1535981 | NCBI WGS metagenome assembly MTBK01 (sample SAMN06109225, study PRJNA356200) | anaerobic digester metagenome | isolation source: biogas reactors fed with pig manure or primary and secondary sludge | place: Spain | collected 2016-06-30 | reverse complement strand
CGCCCGAGGTGTCCGACGCCGTGCTGTCCTGCCGGCAGGCCGTGCAGGCATCACTCGACGTGCTGCGCGCGATCACCACCGAGGTGGAAGACGCGAAGCAACGCAAGCTGCGCGGCGTGACCGCAGCCACCCGGCTGGCAGAGGCACTCGACGTCGCGCTCGGCGCCCGGGAGGGCCACGTCGCCTACGTCGCCGGCGGGCCCGAGCACCCGCGGCTCGAGATCGCCCCGCTCGACGTCGGGCCGCTGCTCCAGCGAGGTGTCTGGTCGAAGACCACCGCGGTGCTGACGAGCGCGACCATCCCCGCTTCGCTCGCTCGACGAGTCGGCCTCGACGCGCACGGTCACGAGTCGATCGACGTCGGAAGCCCGTTCGACTACGCGACGCAGGCCCTGCTGTACTGCGCGATGCACCTGCCCGACCCGCGCCATGGCGGCTTTCGCGACGCCGCGCACGACGAGCTCGCCGCGTTGATCGAGGCCGCGGAAGGTCGCACCTTGGCGCTGTTCACCAGCTACCGGGCAATGGATGCCGCCGCCGAGGCGCTGCGCCCGCGGCTGGCGTATCCCATCCTCACCCAGCGTGACCTGCCCAAGCCGGCGCTCCTCAGGCAGTTCACCGACGACGAGTCCGTCTGCCTCTTCGCCACCTCAGGGTTCTTCCAAGGGGTCGACGTGCCCGGTCGCTCGTTGTCGCTCGTCGTCGTCGACCGCATCCCGTTCCCTCGACCCGACGACCCGTTGCTTTCCGCTCGCCGAGAGCTGCTCGGACCCGCCGCGTTCGCCGAGATCGACGTGCCGCGCGCGGCCACCTTGCTCGCGCAGGCCGCCGGCCGGCTGGTGCGCTCGACGACCGACCGCGGGGTGGTGGCCGTGCTCGACCGCCGGCTCGGCACGGCCGGCTACCGCTGGGACATCATCCGCGCCCTGCCGCCGATGCGCCGCACCCGTCATCGCGCCGAGGCCGAGGAGTTCTTGCGCTCGATCACCGGCACCACCTGAGCCGGTACTGTCCGACGCGTGGCAGAACACCCGGTCAGGCTCGACGTGCACGACGAGGTGGCCACGATCACGCTCGACTCCCCCGGCAACCGCAACGCCTTGTCCCGCGCGCTCGTTGCCGGGCTGAACGCCGCGCTCGACGACGCCTTGGCCGGCGAAGCCCGTGTGATCGTGCTCACCCACTGCCCACCCGCTTTCTGCGCTGGCGCCGATCTGAAGGAGCGCGCGGCGGCCGGCGGTTCCACGCCGGCGGGCAGCTCCTCGTCGCCGATGGTGAGGGCGATGCGAGTGCTGATGGAGTCCGACGTACCGACGATCGCCGCCGTCAAGGGCCCGGTGCGGGCCGGTGGCATCGGCGTGATGGCCGCCTGCGACCTGGTGGTCGTCGACCCCGCAGTCGACTTCGCGTTCACCGAAGTACGCATCGGCGTCGCTCCGGCGATCATCTCCGTGCCGATCATGCGCCGCGTCGGTGCCGCCCAGCTCACGGCGCCGTTCCTCACCGGCCAGGTCTTCGACGCCGACCACGCCCGCCAGATCGGTCTCGTCACCCACGTGAGCGCAGATGTCGACGCGACGGTGGCCGGTCTCTGCGCGGCGATCGTCTCCAGCGCCCCGGCGGCCACGGCGGCGACCAAGCGGCTGCTGCACGAGGTCCCCGGGCTCCCGCTGGACGAGGCCTTCAGCCGGATGCAGGCCCTCTCGGAGGCCCTGTTCGGCGGCGCCGAGGCCGCCGAGGGGATCACCGCCTTCGTCGAGAAGCGGTCCCCACGCTGGCCGCCGCGAGCGGGTCGGGCCAACGAGCTCAGCTGATCAGGCGGTAGCCGATGCCGCGCACGGTCACGATCAGGCGGGGGTCGTCGGGCTGATCCTCCACCTTCACCCGCAGGCGGCGAACGTGGGCGTCGACGAGCCTGCTGTCGCCGAGGTAGTCGTAGCCCCACACCCGCTCCAGGAGCTGATCCCTGGACAGCACCATGTTCGGATGGTCGGCGAACTCGCACATCAGCCGGTACTCCGTCTTCGTCAACGCCAGCTCACGCCCCGCCTTCACGACGATGGCCTGGTCGCGGCGCAGCTCCACGTCGCCGAAGCGTTCGGCGCGGCCCGTCGTCGGGATCTCCGAGTGCAGCTGCACCCGGCGCAGGTGCGCCCTGATCCGGGCGGCGAGCTCTTTCGGGACGACCGGTTTGGTCACGTAGTCGTCGGCACCCGCTTCGAGCCCGGCGACGAGGTCGTGGGTGTCGGTCTGCGCCGTGACGATGATGATCGGCACGATGCTCGATGCCCGGATCGACCGGCACACCTCGAACCCGCTCAGGTCCGGAAGGCGCAGGTCGAGCAGCACCAGGTCGGGCTCGGCGGTGGCGAAGGCGGCCAGGCCGCTCAGGCCGTCGGGCGCCTCCCGCACGGAGTAGCCCTCGTCCTCCAACGCCAGGCGCAGGGCGAGCCTGATCGGGTCGTCGTCTTCGATGAACAGCAGGTCGTGCACGGTCAGGCCATTCTGCCTCGCCGTCACCGCCACGCAGTTGTTACAGAAATCGCGCACAGCGCGCAAGGGGCTGTCACAGACGGTGAGCAGGATGGCGGTGTTCACGCTGCCCCGGTGGGGTACCTTCCTCCCCCTGGTGCCCCACCGGCCAGCGTGTGAACCCTCCCTCTTGCGCCTCCCGCCCGCCGTCGGCGATGACAGGATGGCGCAGTGCCCGCCCGTCGCCAGCGTCGCTCCCTCCGCTTGCGCACGCGCGTCACGCTGCTGTTCTTGCTCTCCGGGCTCGTCGCCGCGGTCGGGCTGAGCGTGGTCAGCTACCTGGTCGCTCGCGCGTACTTGCTGGATCGCCGCGACGAAGTTGCCGAGCGGCAGGCCTTCAACAACGCGCAGCTCATCCGCACCCAGCTGAAGAACCGCCGCGGCGAGGCGTTCGAGCTGGTCAGCGGGGTGCGCACGGAGCCGGGAGGATTCGCCGTGCTTCACCTCGAGCCGGAGGACCTCTTCTACTCCCAGGATCTGAGGTTCACCCAGACGGCGTTCCCGGACCAGCTCGTCAACGCGACCATCTCCGGGCGCACCGGCTCGCAGCGCTTCACGCTCGACGGAGAGCCGTTCGTCGGCATCGGGGTGAGCATCGCCGAGATCGACGCCAACTACTTCGAGGCGTTCCCGATGAGCAGCGAGCAGCGCACGCTGCGGCTCATCGGTTCCACGCTGGCGCTCGGGACCGCCATCACCACCCTGCTCGCCGCAGGGCTCGGGTGGTGGGTGAGCCGGCGCCTGCTGCGCCCGCTCACCCGCGTCGCCGATGCGGCGAGCGACATCGCCTCGGGCGGGCTCGACACCCGGATGGAGCCAGAGGCCGATCCCGACCTCGAGCGCCTCGCCCACTCGTTCAACGACATGGCCGACACGGTGCAGGCCCGCATCGAGCGGGAGACCCGGTTCGCGTCCGACGTCAGCCACGAGCTGCGCTCGCCGATCACCGCGCTGACAGCGGCGGTCGAGGTGCTCGACGCGCGCCGCGCCGACCTCCCCGAGCGCAGCCAGCAGGCCCTCGACGTAGTCGTCAGTCAGGTGCGACGCTTCGACGCCATGGTGATGGACCTGCTCGAGCTGTCCCGTCTCGACGTCGGTGCCGGCGACCTCCACCGCGAGGAGCTGGCCATCGCCGACGTGGTCGAGCGCATCGCGCGCCGCCACGGCTTCGCCGGGGTGCCGGTGCTCGTCGGCCACGAGGGTGACCGCTCGGTGATGGTCGACAAGCGGCGTCTGGAGCGGATCGTGGCCAACCTGCTCGACAACGCCCGGCTGCACGCCGGCGGCCCGGTGGCGGTGACGATCGACGGCGCGCCAGACGGCAGCATCCTGCTCGCCGTGGAAGACGCCGGACCAGGGGTCTCCGCGAGCGAGAAGGCGCACATCTTCGAGCGCTTCGCGCGCGGCACCGCAGGACGGAGCCGGGCCGGCGGCACGGGACTCGGCCTGGCCCTCGTGCGCGAGCACGCCCGCTCCCACGGCGGCGACGCGTGGGTGGAAGACCGCTCCGGCGGCGGTGCCCGGTTCGTGGTGCGCTTCCCGGGGAGCCGTCGATGAGCGCCCCTGGATCGCGGAGTCGGCTCGCCGTCGGCGCCGCCGCGGCCGTCGTGCTCGCGCTCGTCACGGCTTGTGGGGTGCCGGGCGAGAGCGACTTCCAGCAGATCGACTCGGCAGACATCCCGTATGGGCTCGACGCGACCACCACCTCGACGACCATCGCGTCCACCACCTCGTCCGCGTCCTCGACGACCATCGCGCGGCAGACCACCACCGAGCCCGCGACCACAAGCACGAGCACGAGCACGACGGTCCCCGTCGAAGTGGTGACCCTTTTCTGGGTCACCGGCGCGGAGCTGTTCCCGACCAGCCGACTGCTGCTCAGCCCCGCCGCACCCCCGCAGGTGCTGACCGCACTCCTGGAAGGACCGCCCGAAGGCGACATCGCCGCCGGGCTGCGCTCGGCGATCCCCGAGGACACCGAGATGACCGTCGGGGTGGAGCGCGGCGTGGCGACGGTGGAGCTGCCCCCGGCGTTCATCACCGACGTCCCCGGCGGCGAGCAGCGCCTCGCGGTGGCCCAGATCGTGCTCACGCTGACCCGGCGCGGAGGGCTCGGCCAGGTGACGTTCACCATCGGCGGTGTTCCCCAGGCGGTGCCCCGCGGGCGCGGTGACCTGACCGAGCCCGGCGACCTCGTGAGCTGTGACGACTACGAGAACCTGCTCGGCCCCGGCCTCGGATGCTGAGCGCGCGCTAGTACCCGAGCCGCTCGACGCGGTCGGGGCGGCGCTGCCAGTCCTTGTCGACGGTGACGTGCAGCTCCAAGAACATGCCCGGTGGCAGCTGGCGGCGCGCGGCCTCACCGGCTCGCTTCAGGACGGCGCCACCCTTGCCGATGACCATGCCCTTCTGGCTCTCCCGCTCGACGACGATCTCGACGCGCACCCGCGGCCACTCCCATTCCGTCACCCTGGTGGCGATGGAGTGAGGTAGCTCCTCACGGGTGACCGCGAGTAGCTGCTCGCGCACCAGCTCGGCCACCCACTGCTCCTCCGGGACGTCGCTGACCATGTCGGCTGGATAGAACTGGGGACCCTCGGGTAGCCGCGCCACCAGGTGCTCGACGAGTTCACCGACGCCGTCGCCGGTGCGTGCGGAGAGCGGGAAGTACGCCTCGGCGCCGAGCTCCGCGGCAGCGGCGAGCTGGGCGAGCACCTGGCTCTTCGACGCGATGTCGGTCTTCGTCACCACGATCACCGCGCGCTGGATGTCGAGGCGCTCTGCCACCCAACGATCGCCGCCGCCGAACGGCTTGGTGGCGTCGAGCAGGAGACATGCCACGTCGACGTCGTCGAGGCTGGCGAGCGCCGCCGAGTTCACCCGTTGGCCGAGGGCGGTGACGGGCTTGTGCAGACCCGGGGTGTCGACGAACACGATCTGCGCGTCGGGACGGGTGAGCACCCCGCGCACCTGCCGGCGCGTGGTCTGGGGCTGAGGGGAGACGATCGACACCTTGCGCCCACAGATCGCGTTGAGCAGCGTCGACTTGCCGACGTTCGGCCGGCCGACCAGCGTGACGAATCCCGAGCGCAGTTGCGCGGTCACACGTTCGTACCGTGGCCCTGCCAGAACGGCGCGCGCAGCTCGCGCTTCAGCATCTTGCCGCTGCCCGTCTTCGGCAGCTCGGCCGACCAGCTGATCGAGCGCGGGATCTTGTAGCTGGCGAGGTGCTCGCGGGCGTACGCGACGACGGCGGCCTCGTCTAGCGACGAACCCGGCGCGAGCACCACGACGGCGTGCACGCTCTCGCCCCACTCGTCGGAGGGCACGCCGAACACCGCCGCCTCGTAGATCTCGGGGTGGTGCTCGAGGACGCCTTCGATCTCGGCCGGGTACACGTTCATCCCGCCCGTGATGATCATGTCCTTCTTGCGGTCGCAGATGTAGATGTAGCCCTCGTCGTCGCGGTAAGCGATGTCGCCCACGGTCTGGTACCCGTGCTTGGAATCGGCGACGAACTTGTCGTGCTGCTTGTAGTAGTCGGCGAAGATCGACGGGCTCTTCACGAACAGCTCGCCGGTGTGCTCCGGGCCACGCCCGGTCACCTCGTTGCCGTCGTCGTCGAACAGCGCCACCTCGACCCCCGGGGCGGGAAGGCCACACGAGCCGGGCTTGCGCAGCTGGTCCTCCGGGCGCAGCACGCAGTTCACGCCGAGCTCGGTGGAGCCGTACACCTCGAACAGCGAGTCCTCGGGGAAGTCGGCGAGGTACATCTTCTTCAAGGCGAACGGCCAAGGCGCCGCGTTGGCGATCATGATCCTCATCGAGGACCGGTCGTACTTCGCCTTCACCTCGTCGGGCAGCGTGCAGATCATGCGGATCGGCGTCGGCGCACTGAACGTGGAGGTGACGCGGTACTTCTCGACCAACCGCAGCCAGTCCTCCGGGTCGAACCGGCGCTGCAGCACGACCGTCTGTCCGAGCGATTGCGCGACGCCCATGAAGCCGCCCGGGCCGGAGTGGTACAAGGGGCCGGTCGGCAGGTACACGTCGTCGGGCGAGTAGCCGATGTGGGCGACCAACGCCATTCCCTGCGCCGGATCCACCGTGTTGCGCCGCAGCGCACCTTTCGGCTTGCCGGTCGTGCCGGAGGTGTAGATCATCGTCGACCCGGACTCGGCCGCGTCGGCGGATTCCACCGGCTGGGGCTCATCCGCCGACGCCGCCGCCACGAGCGCGTCGACGTCGACGAACCCGTCCGGCACAGCGCCGTCGAAGACCAGCACATGGCGCACCTTCGGGAGGTCGGCCAGAATGCGCTCGAACGTCGGCGCGAACTCGGCGTCGACGTACACGATCGTCGCGTCGCAGTGGTCGGTGACGTAAGCGGCCTCTTCGTCGGACAGGCGGTAGTTGAGTGGAACCGCCGTCACCCTCAGCTTGCGGGCGGCGTTGACCATCGTGACCACACCCGGCGAGTTCTGGCCGCACCACACCACCTTCGTCCCCGGACCGGCGCCGAACCCGGCGAGCACGTTCGCCAGCCGGTTCGACTGCTCGTCCAGCTCGCGGAACGTGAGGGTGCGCGCCGTGGCGCCCGGCCGGTCGTCGACCACGGCGAGCTTGTCCGGATGCATCTGGGCGTACACCGCGAGGAAGTCGGCCATGGCGAGGCTTCGTAGCATACGCCGCGCCCCGGTCACGGCCCGGAGGGGCATCCGGACGGGCGCGGTGAGCAAGCGGCTGAGTCGGTCGAACATCGATGCTCACGGTACGCCTGTAAGACTGTTCGCACTATGCCGACGTCCGCCCCCTCGACCTGCGCAAGTGGTTCGACCGTTTCCAGCCACAGACCCTGCAGATCGCGACCTGGCTGCTCTACCTGAACGGTCTCTTCGCGCTGGTCGACTTCGCCGGCGAGCGCGGCTGGATCGGCTACGCCCGGGTCGACAAGGGCATCGTCGGCACACTCGTCGGACTCGGCATCGTCGTCGCTTACGTGGCCGGCGGCTTCTTGATGGCCAACGACCGCAAGCTCGGCTACAGGCTGGCCCTGATCGGGGCGTTCTCCCCCTTCGTCTTGCGCTTCTGGGTGCTCTGGGATGTGCCCGGGATCAGCTTCTTCGACATGCTCACAGGTCGCCAAGCGATCGGTTTCATCTTCGACGTGGCGCTCTGCGTGCTGTTGCTCCACCCGACGAGCCGCGAGCACCAGCGGGTCTGGTATCGCTGAACGGGCCAGGCCGTGGCACACTCGTCGCCCATGGCACCCCGCATCATCGACGGTCCCGACGAGCTGAAGGCGCTGGTCGGCGAGCACCTCGGCTACAGCGACTGGCTGGAGATCACCCAGGACCGGGTCAATCTGTTCGCCGACGCCACCGGCGACCACCAGTGGATCCACGTCGACGTCGAGCGGGCCAAGGCCGGACCCTTCGGCGGACCGATCGCGCACGGCTACCTCACGCTGTCGCTCGGCCCCGTGCTGTACCCGCAGGTCGTGCAGGTCCGCGGCTTCTCGATGGGGGTCAACTACGGCGCCAACAAGGTGCGCTTCCCCTCGCCCGTCCCAGTCGGATCGAAGGTGCGCCTCGGCGTCAAGCTGGCCGGCGTCGAGGACATCGCCGGCGGGGTGCAGCTCACGATGGAGTTCACCTTCGAGGTGGAGGGCGCGCCGAAGCCCTCGTGCGTGGCCGAGATAATCTTCCGCAGCTACGTCTGAGACCGGAACTCGGGGATCACCTTCGTCGCCAGCAACTCCAGGCTCTCCGTGCTCGGGTAGTCCGAGCACCAGGGCACGAAGCCGCCACAGCCGAGCGCGATGTAGGACTCGATCTTTTCCGCCACCTGCTCGGGCGTGCCGACGAGGTTCCCTTCCCGCCAGCTCTCGAACGGCTCGTTCCAGAGGCTCTTCGTGCCCGCTGCCGTGATCTCGGCCTCGGTCTCCCGAATGAACAGCTCCGGTGACCAGGTCTTCACGATCTCGGCCTCGTCGCGCTTGACCGCGACGCAGTGCGCCCGCAGGACGTCGCGCTTGCGGGCCCACTCCGCGGGATTGCCGCCGAAGTTCGAGCGGTCCGCGTGCTTGGCCACGACGCGCAAGGTGAGCTGCTCCCCGCCGCCACCGATCCAGATGGGCGGGTGCGGCGACTGCAACGGCTTCGGGTCGCAGTTCGCCCGCAGCAGCTCGTAGTACTTGCCCCGGTAGGTGGTCTCGTCCTCGGTCCACATCGAGCGCACGATCTCCACCGACTCCTGGAGCATGCCGATGCGGTCCTTCGGCCGCGGGAAGTCGTAGCCGTACGCGCGGTACTCGTTCTCGTACCAGCCCGCGCCGATGCCCCAATCGAGACGGCCCCCGGAGACGACGTCGACCGTCGACGTGATCTTCGCGAGCAGCGCCGGGTTGCGATAGCTGTTGCACCCGACCATCTGCCCGAGGCGGATGCGGCTCGTCAGCTGGCTGATCGCGGTGACGACGGTCCAGCACTCGAACACCGCCTCGTGCGCCGGCCGGGGGACGTTGTGGAAGTGGTCGTAGAGCCAGATCGAGTCGTACCCGAGCTCCTCCGCCAAGAGCGCGACCTCGACGGCCTTGTCCCACTTGGCCCGCGCCCCCTCGATCGCCGACAGCTCCATCTTCCACCCCTGGGGCATGAAGACCCCGAAGATCACGTCGCTCATACGTCGCAACCTAGGCGCGTTGCACCGAGGTGCACTCCCGCCGATTCGTGACCGCTGTCACGGCGGTCGTACCTTCGTCCCATGGCGGGCGCGCCCACTGCCGAGTTCACGGTCGGCGAGGTCCACGAGGCCATCGCCGCCACCCGACCCGAGCGCGAGTGCATCGTCTTTCGCGACCGCCGTCTGACTTGGGCCGAGGTGACCGATCGCACCCGCCGCCTGGCGAACTACCTGAACGGGCGTGGCCTCGGCTGCCACGTGGAGCGATCCGCGGGCCTCGAGGGCCACGAGAGCGGTCAGGACCACCTCGGCATCTACCTGTACAACGGCAACGAGTACCTGGAGGCGATGCTCGGCGCGTTCAAGGGCAGGGTCGCCCCGTTCAACGTCAACTACCGCTACGTCGCCGAGGAGCTCACGTACCTCCTCGCGGATGCCCGCCCGTCAGGGCTCGTGTACCACTCCCGGTTCGCCCCGATGCTCGCCGCGATCGTGGGCGACCTTCCGGGGATCGAGGTCTTGCTGCAGGTGGCCGACGAGACCGATCACCCGCTGCTACCGGGAGCGGTGTGGTACGAGGACGCGCTCGCGTCGGCTTCGCCGGAGCCGCCCCCACCAGCGTCGCCCGACGATCTCTACATCCTCTACACCGGCGGCACCACGGGCATGCCGAAGGGTGTGCTCTGGCGGCAGGCCGACGCGCTGACGGAGTGCATGGGCGGCGCACGTGACGCCGTGCGCGTAGACGACTTCGTCGCCGCGGCCACGGGGCGGCGCGCGCTGCTCGCGCCACCGTTCATGCACGGGGCCGGGCACTGGATGAGCTTTGGCACGTGGAACACCGGCGGCACCGTGTTCGTCCAGGACGACCCCGGCCACCTCGACCCCGCCGACATCTTGGAGCTCGTGGAGCGGGAGCGGATCGAGTTCCTGCTCATCGTCGGCGACTCGTTCGCCCGGCCCCTGCTCGACGAGCTCGACCGCAAGGCGTACGACCTCTCCAGCCTGGCAGTGGTGCTGTCGGGCGGCGCGACGCTGTCGGCGCACTACAAGGACGCGCTCCTCCAGCACCTGCCGACCGCGATCGTCATCGACGGCCTCGGCTCCTCCGAGGCCGGGGGACAGCTCGCCCATGTCTCGACGGGTGGCTGCGCGTCGACGGGGACGTTCGCCCTCACCGAGGGCAACCACGTGCTCTCCGACGACCTGTCGCGGGAGTTGTCCCCCGGCGATCCCGAGATCGGCTGGCTAGCGAAGAGCGGGCGCCTCGCCCTCGGCTACCTCGGTGACCGCGCGAAGACGCAACGCACCTATCCCGTGGTGAACGGGAGGCGGTACGTGG
>MTBK01267716.1_pt1 | contig 10566 bp, 7 predicted proteins | sample 1535981 | NCBI WGS metagenome assembly MTBK01 (sample SAMN06109225, study PRJNA356200) | anaerobic digester metagenome | isolation source: biogas reactors fed with pig manure or primary and secondary sludge | place: Spain | collected 2016-06-30 | reverse complement strand
TGGTCAGCATGACGTTTGCCTTCGTCATGTTCGTCGTCATGGGGATCTTCGGCCTCTCCATGAGGATAGAGCAGTCGGGCCTCCTGGACCTCCTGGCGTCCGAACATTTCTACCAGGTCATGACCCTGCACGGTCTCTCCATGGTCTCTCTTGCTCTGCTGGGATCGCTTGGGGGGTTTGCCGCCGTCATCGGGCGGAGGGTGACCCTGGATCTCCGCTGGCTGTGGACGACCTTCTTCTTTTTCTTCATGGGGATGATGTTCGTCCTCTTCAGCACCCTGGGAGGGGGGTTTGCGGCGGCCTGGACCGCACTCTACCCCCTGCCGTTCCATGGTGGATATGCCTTCTGGGGTGTGGTGGGGGTGACGATCGGCATAGGATTTGTCCTCATCGGGCTCCTGATCTACTGTGTCCTGCTCATCCGCTCGGTATCCCGCGCCCATGGCGGGATCCGAAACGCACTCGGGTGGCCCCTTATCTTTCGCAGGACCGCCCACCAGGAGAACCTGACCATCCTGGATGTGCTCGCGATGGCCGTCGCGATCCCCGGCGTCGTCTGCGTTGTGGCCGGCTACATCTGGCTCATCCCTCTCTGGCTGCAGGCCTCCGGGGTGGTGCAGAGCATCGATGTGCTCTTTATGAAGAACTTTGACTACCTCTTCGGTCATCTCCTGGTGAACCTGACCATCTACTTCGCCGCCGGACTGATGTACTTCCTCCTCCCCGCCTACACCGGCCGGCCCTGGAAGCTGGGTCTTGCCTACGTCCTCGCCCTCAACTCCATCACGTTCATCGTTCCGATCATCTACCTCCACCACCTGTACCAGGATTTCGCTCAGCCCCTGGGGCTTCAGGTGGTGGGCCAGTTCGGGACCTATGCCTCGGTGATACCGGTGATCCTGATCACGCTGTTTGGAGGTCTCTCCCAGTACTACCACTCGGGCATCCGGTGGGATGTGACCACCATCCTCCTCGCTATTGGTCTCTGGGGGTGGATGTTCGGGGGTATGGCTGCGGCGCTCGATGCAACCATCGCCGTCAACCAGGTGATGCATAACACCCTCTGGATCCCCGGCCATTTCCATACGTACTTCCTCCTGGGCGCGGTGATATTCCTCTGGGGTTTCTTCTTCTTCATCACCCGCACCCTCTCGGGGACCAGGGATGGTCCCCGCACGCGGTACGCCGCTGTGGCGTATGGGGTCGGAGGGGCCGGGTTTACCCTCGTGTTCCTTGCATCCGGGGCGTTCAGTATTCCCCGGCGGTATGCCGTGCACCTGCCCGAGTGGCAGGCATTCGCCATGACTGCGGTCCCCTTCATCCTTCTTCTTGGCAGCGGTATCATCTGGATAGGCTATACCATGCTGTCGCGGCTGACCCGGGCCTGGGAGCGCACAAAGGGTCCTGTGGATATACTCCTTCCAGGGGGTGCGGCGCATGGACAGGAGTGAGAAGCCTGGAGCCGGCCAGGGGAGAGGCCGCTCCAATCGATTCATAAAGGTCCTTGCCAGCTTCACCGCGGTGGTGGCCCTCGCCGTCATGATCTTCCTCCGGCCGACCCTCGAGGAGTCCTTCACCCTGCATATGATCTACCATATGATCCTGCTCGGGGTGCTTGCACCATCGCTCCTCGCCGCTGAGTTCTTCCTGTGGTGGATACCGCCCGAGGAGCGGGAGAGGTGGTCCCTGTATCGGGCGCTTCGCCGGGGCTTTTCCGAGATCTCTCAACCAGTTGTAGCGTTTACCCTCTCCACGGCCGTCCTGTGGTTCTGGCACATCCCCATCCCGTATGATATCACGCTCGTCGATGTCCCCGTGCATACCCTCGAACATATATCCATACTCATTGCGTTTCTTGCATACTGGGCCCCGCTCATGCCTGGATCCCGGCTGGGCCTCCCCACCATAAGGACGAACGAGGGCAAGGCGTTGTATCTCCTCGCCGGGGCCATGCAGGGGATGATCCTCGGTGTGATCATCACCTTCCAGAGCCAGATCATCTACCTGTACCCCTCGACCGCCCATCTGCCAGGCATCACGTTGCTTGAGGATCAGCAGATGGGGGGTGCCGTCATGTGGCTCTTCGGTGCAGCGATCTACACGGTCGCGGCGATCCTCTCGTTCCGCTCATCCGATCCCGGCACTCAGAGTGAAGCCTCGCCGGCCAGAGCCGCGACCAGCGGAGGCGAAGAGTGATCGAGGGGGTTGCATTCGGGTGGATCGCTACGGGGCGGTCTCCCCCTACAACGTCGGCAGGCCGTCTGCCAGCACCAGGAGGGCGAGCAGCACGCTCATCAGGTACACGATCGAGAAGGAGAAGAGGCGCACCGCCTCACCATCAGACGGTGACCTGAGGAGCCCCCTGCTGAGGTAGAGGAGGAGCAGGCCGGCCGGGACCATCACGACCAGAGTGAGCCGGTCGATCGTCGTCAGGACCGGTATGAGGAGGGTGAGGCCCACGGTCGCCGCGTTCCAGGTGCATATGGCCCGAGCCGTGGTGTATCGCCCCGCCCGGGCAGGGAGCATGGGGATGTGGGCACGACGGTAGTCATCGTCCCGATACGTGGCGAGCGCCCAGAAGTGTCCTGGCGTCCAGAAAAATCCTAGGAGCGCGATCATCACCGGGGTGAGCGCCGGGAACTGGGCGCCTGCGGCGGTCCACCCCGCAAACGCGGCAAAGCATACCGCCGCTCCGCCCAGCACCACGTTCAGGGGGCTCGTCCGTTTCAGCCAGATGGTGTAGATGATGATGTAGGTGCCGGCGCCCGCAGCCATCATGACGGCCGTGAGGGCAGAGAGGGCTAATGCAGCTGCCAGGAGCCCCGCCGCCAGCAGGGCCGATCCGAAGAGGAGCACCTGGCGCAGGGAGAGGACTTCCCGGGGGATGGCCCTCTCTGCGGTCCTTGTCATCAGTCGGTCGATATCCCGGTCATACCAGCAGTTGATCGCGCCGCATCCCCCCGCCACCAGGTACCCCGTGACAAGGAATATGCAGAGGGGGATGAGGGGTGGAGCCGGGGTGGCGAGGATGAAGCTGACCAGCCCGACGAGGAGGTTGAGGAGCACCACCTTCGGTTTGGTCAGCTCCAGGTATGCCAGCAACGTATCCCGATGCCGCATCGATGCCCGGGAGGTTCCGTGAGGCCGTTCCGTGTACATTCGTTTCACTGCAGAAGATAGACCCGAACTACTTATTTTCTCCGGGAGAAGGGCCACCATGAAGGCCGGTCGCCGGATTCCCGCTCCACGGTCTCGGGCACGTAGCGGTAGACCACCCATGCCCCGAAGACTGAGAGGGCGGCGCCGAGCAGGAAAGGCACCTCAAACCCATAGGGTATGAGAAACCCGGCGATCAGCGGACCGAGGGCAAGACCGAGACCAAACCCGGTGGTGACGACGCTGAGCTGGCGGCCCTGTGTTGCTCTCTTCGAGAGATCCCCGGCGAGCGCGAAGGCCGGTGCTGCGACGGCAGCGGTGCCGATCCCCTGTAAGAGTCGCAGACCGATGAGCTGGGTGGTTGTATGGATGAACCCCAGGCCAGCGATCGCCGGGGCTATGATCAGGAGGCCTGCTACGACGAACGGTTTTCGCCCCCACCGATCCGATATCCTCCCGATGGGGTACTGGAGCGCCACCTGGGTCGCTGAGAGGGTGGCAAACGCGATGGAGAAGGCAAACGCCGTCTCATGGAGGCGGATATTGAACTGTGGCTCCAGGGTGACCAGCATGGCGAATGCACTGGCCATGAGAAAGACGGCAAACCCAAGGCCCCCGATCCCGGAGGAGATGAAATCGGAGCCCGGGAGGCTGAACGGGCTTCTCCGCTTTACCTTATTCTCTGCCGGGACCGTCTCCTCATCTGGCACCTCTATCTCCTGCACAAAGGCCTGCACGAGGATGATGGCAAGGACGATGAAGCCGGTGCCGGTATAGAAGGCTATATCCGGCCCGTAGGTCGTGTAGAGGAATCCTCCGATCAGGGAGCCTACGGTAAAGCCCAGGAACCGTGAGCTGTTATAGATTCCCATCGACTCGCCGCGGGTCGTCTTCTGGGTCACGATCGTGACGATCGCAACGGATGCCGGGATCGTCAACGCAAACCCGATGCCCTGGAGCGCACGCAGTGCCAGCAGGTCGAGGAACGTGGTGGCAAAGGAGAATCCGGATGTGGATACGGCCATCGTGGCGAGGCCTATCAGGATGAATATCTTGTGCCGGTTTGTGCGGTCTATGAGGGCTCCACCGATGGGCTGGACGAATGCGGCGAGGAACCCGTAGAGTGCGATCAGCACACCGACCCGCTCGGGTTCGGGGATGGGGAGGAGGGGCGAGGGTAGCTGCACGATCATGAGGGGGATGACGATGATCAGGATGGAGTTTCCGATGGCATCCCCCATCCGTGCAAACGCGAGGGCGAATACCGTGAGGTCTATGCCGGCTACTTCCCTCCCCCACCGGGGGCGCGATGGTGTGGGTGGTGCCATTGTCCCTTCTACAGGCCCCCACCCCTCCCCCATGTGAGGAGGGATCGGCGCGAGAAAGCCAGTCGGGGTGGCATCTGTGCCGATGTATAGCCGCGATCCCGTGGAGGGGATCCCCAGCGCCCATGATCCTGAAAGGGTTTTGCCCCACGAACTCTCTCCCAAAAAACCATTCCATCCTCCCATCTGGCGCCTGGTTGAGAGGCTCCTTTAGAGGAGCTACCCATTAAAATACTTCCCCCTCTCCCGGATGTCCGGTTGCACGGCCTCTCCTGTCAGGGGCCGTGGAGACGTCTCCCCCCACCACCCTCGGTAAACATAAATATGCTCCCCTCCCCTCCCGGGCGGAAGGTGGCATGTATGGAACACTCTCCAACGATCATTCTCACCGCCGATGAGACGATGATGAGCACCTACCGGGGCGGGATGTTTCTTGGTTTCTCAACCTGTGCCCCTCAGGGCATTCTGCCGGACTGGCTCTTCTTCTACGCATTCGCTCCTCCCGTGAAGAGAGAGGAGGGGAGGGCGGTCTACTCGGACCTGGGTCTGCGGACCCTTGAGGCATCGTTCATCCGCGATGGCTTCTCGGAAGAGGAGGTTGCTGTGGTCCATCCCCTGGACTTCAAGAAGATGATCGGCGATGAGACACGTATTGTAGCGATCGGGGCGCACGATCCTCTGGGGATCAATCCGCCGACATCGACGTTTGTGGACATTGCGCGGACCGGTCCGCCGTATAACCGTATCAAGTTTCTGGAGCTTATGAGAAACCCACTCCTCTCCGATGCCACGACCATCGTCGGGGGCAAAGGAGCCTGGCAGGTCTCAGACCCTGCGGTCATGGAGAAGTTGCGGATCGACCACATCCACATGGGTATGGGGGAGATCTCGATGCCCCGCGCCTGCCGGCAGATCCTGGATGGTGAAGATGTCCCCAGCATTATCCAGGGAGAAGATGTTCCGGTTGACCGTATCCCGAACATACTTCGGCCGACAATCCATGGCCTTGTGGAGATCTCGCGGGGATGCGGGAGGGGTTGCGCCTTCTGCACCCCGGGGAGCCTGAGGGTGGTGCATAAGCCCGTCGATCATATCGTCCGGGATGTCGAGGTGAATGTGCGGGCCGGGTGCACCACGGCGCTCCTCCACTCCGAGGATATGTTGCGCTACGGCTCAAGGACGATTGCAGCGGATCCGGAGAAGGTGGTGAGTCTGGTGGATCGGGTGGTTGCCATCGAGGGGGTGGAGTCGTTTGCCTGCAGCCATATCGCGCTTGCCACTGCCTACCACCATCCCGAACTGGTGGATCAGATATCGGAAAGGGTTCTTGCGCTGCCAAAGACATCCTGGATCGGCGCCCAGACCGGTGTCGAGACGGGGAGCCCCCGTCTGATGGAACAGCACATGCGGGGGAAGAGCCTGCCGGCAAAACCCAATATCTGGCATGATATCGTCGTGGAGAGCCTCTCTCACCTCAGCGATTCCGGCTGGGTGCTCGCCTGCACCATGGTCGTCGGTCTGCCGGGGGAGACGGAGGAAGATGTTCTGATGACCCAGGAGCTGGTGGATGAGCTCAAAGATCTCCGGGTGTTCCTGGTCCCCATGAATTTTGTTGCTATGGGGGACTCGGGGCTCTCGCTGGCGGAGTCTTTCACGGTGGAGAAGATGACGCCTGCCCACTGGGCGCTCCTCGGCTCCTGCATCGAACATGACGTGCGCCTGGCCCGCGGTCTCAGGGATGCTGTCTACACCGGCAGCTGGCCGCTACGGGTACTGGGCAGATACGTCTCGGAGAAGCTCATCCGGGGGGGCGAGGAGTTTGCCCGGAGCCTGAAGGGCGGCACCTCTCCGCCGGAGTACTCGTCTTCTACGAAGAGCTACCTGATCCCCGATCTCTGATACGAGAAGAGGCTGCGTGTGATCAGGTCTATAATCTGGGCGGGGATGGTGCAGTGCTGCCGCAAGGAGAGAGTGAAATCTGAGTACCTGCCGTGGTTTGGGTGGTGGATGGGAAAGGCGGTAGGAGAGGTGGAGGAAGGGTTCGTTAAACGTTATCAGAAGGTTTGCATCAAAACTGCCACAGCGAAACCTAAAAAAAATGGTCAGGCTCTCCTCCTCACCAGGAGGAGAGACACCCCGAGTGCCATGACCGCCACCCAGGCCGGGAATGGGGTGGGTGGCGGTGTCGTCGGGGTGGTTGTGCCGGCTGGGGGTGTCGTCACATCCGCCGGAGGTGTTGTCACGGTACCGGTGGACTCCTGCGTTGGCTCGGTGGCGCCAGGGGATTTCCCGGTTGCGGTGATAGCGAAGAGACTGAATCCCTCAGGATTTGCTGTGAAGATGGCGTTGCCATTCTCCTCGCCGAGCACCTCGATTGAGACCTCCTGCCAGCCGTCATCGGTGAGACGGAAGAATTCGACTCCGTCTTTGGTGCAACCTTGCGCCGCAAGCCAATCGGTCGGCACCGCAAACCGGAACTGGACGGTGCTGAGGTCCTCCTCTGCTGCTCTGTAGAGTGTCGCCTCAATGTACTGGTAGACCGTGCCGGCCGGAGGTTTCGCGTCCCGTGGGAGCGAGCCCTTCGCCATGGTCACCATGACGTCTTTGATCGGGTTCTTCGCGGTGAAGGTGATCGCCGAGACGGCTGTCCTGTCCATAGATATGACTGCACGGTCGCCGACCTTGAGGTTACTTGCCGCACCGACCGATGTCAGGGTGCCGCTGCCACCGCCGCTGCTGCTCCGGGATTGGGTGGGCTGCGAGGGTGCAGAGACGCTGGCTAACCCGAAGACTGAGAACCCGTTCGGGGAATTGGCCTCAAAGATCAGGTTGCCGCTGGCATCGGTGCCAGTGAGTCTTGTTGTAAGGATCTCATGGGTGCCGTCATCTGCGAACCGGATGATCCGGACCATGCTTGCGTCACCGGCGTGGTCGGCGACCCACCCAGGGCTGACGCTCATCCGTATGGTGGCGTCTGCGATGTCCCGGGTGTTCTCGAGTTTTGTCCTCACGATGCTCAGGGTATACGCAACATCGATAAGGTTCAGCCCGCTGTCGGAGGCGGCTAGCTGGAAGGCGCTCCGTGCATCGGGGGCGACGTCCTGTGAGACGGTCGTTGTGAGGCTGGCTCTCGCCGGGAGATGGGTCAGGCTCGCCGAGATGGAGGCGTTGACTGCACCGACCGTATCGAGTTTCGTGACGATCGGTTTCGTATCAAGCCGGATCTTTGCGACCGTTCCGGTGATTGTGCCGCCTTCATCCTTGGCGGGCACTTCATCCGTCTCGATCGTCAGGGTGTAGGTCTCCTGCGGGATGGTGATGGTGGTTCCTGCTACCCGAGCCTGAGCTTCTGAGGTGTCGATGCGGACATGAGACTTGCCGTCGTCACCCGTGGTCACGTTGCAGCCGGAGACCTCGAAGGACACATTCACTGTCTGATCACCCTGCGGAAGAATTTCACCTCCAATGGCAACACTGGTGCTTCCCGCAACGACAGGAGCAACGAGGAGTGCCAGTGCCAGCGTGAAAATAAAGGGAACGAAGATTCCCTTTCTCACTGTAGTCAAAGTAGTAGATTTCACGTAGACACCCCCGTGAAAGTCAATATGATATCATAGGGACTAGCCGCATAGGCTGCCTGTTGCACACGTGTGGTGTCTGTCCTGCTTTCGCCAGCTACGTCGATCATGGATCTATAAGCCCCGTTGCCATAGCGTGGAATCTCGCTCTCGTCATTGATTAGCTGAAACGCATTGGAAAGTGGGTTTGTGCCACTGAAGCAATGTTCCGTCATCTTCTTTCACTTCTTCTCTCTTCTCCTACACCAGAGTACGCCAGAGGATGCAAGCACCATTCCCGAGACTGCAACCAGAACTCCAAAACCTGAAGCTGATCGAGCTACCCGCGGGTTCCCGACCGAGAGAGGAATCGTCTTCTCGGCAAGCACCTTCCCGTCCCGTGTCTTCATGCTGGCGGTCATCTGATAGGTGCCCTGCGCAAGACCCGCCTTGACCGACATTGTGAAGTTCACTGACTCGCCGGGAACGATCGCACGGATAAAGGGATCAGTTGTGGCTGAAGCAATTTCTTTTCCATTGGCGTCGGCTATCGTCACCGAACTCATGGTGCCGTAGTAGTGATGGTTGCCGGAGTTCCGGCAGGTTGCAACCACCTCAAAGGGTTTTGCGGGGTCGACAGCGTCAGGCGTAAGGGAGATGATCTCACCGGTTTCAGTGACAGTGCCCCCCTTTACGGTCAGGAAGACCGGGATCGCCACTGCGGTGGCAAACGCCGCCGGTGCTCCAGATTCAGGTGTAGCGGGGTGGACTAGAATGATTGCATACCGCCCACCGTTCGATGTATCGGACGGTACGGTGATCGTTGCGGTCACATCCGCCTGCTCTCCGGGTTTGAGGTGCACCGTAGGATTATCGATTGTGGTGAACGGCCGTGCCGAGTAGAGGCTGGTGTCATCTGATGCCACAAGGGCGATATAATTCCCTTCTGCAGTTGACTGTCCAAATCCCATCCATCGGCGTCAGGTTAATTTTGAAAGCTGGCTTTCCTCCACCCTCTTTCTGACAATAACTCACAAAAATAGCACGCTGTAGCTGAACTCCACGCCCAACCTCTGGCATCGGTCCTGCCCCCATCACCCGGTTGTAGCAGTTCTCACCTCTCACCTGAGAATCTGTACCCGATCTTGTTCCTCACCTGGGAACCTGCATTCGATCTCGTTGGGTACTCAGAAAAACACAAAATTCGAGGTTTCTTGGCGAACCTTTTCCGAGAGCTCCCGCTCACCGTGGCGCGCGCCACGCCCTGGTTGGGTTCCATCCCGGCGGTCAGTTCACCGCTTCAGGATGGTGTCCCGAACTAACTTCTTGGGGTGATATTGGAGGCTGTTTCGGGAGAGGTTGTCGAACCAGAGTGACCATCCATCCCTACCCCGCATCTGCTCTCCGGGCGGCCTCCACTCATCTATAACGATCTCCAATAACAGGTCTATTTGCTCGATAAACACCCTTCCATAAAGTTTTCTGGAGAACCTCTGCCGGATCGTCTCATTGACAAGCGTTCTCAACACCAGGTACACCCGTCTGAGAACCACCTGACGAATCAACATGGCGAGGAGGAGGGCCTTTGTGGCGCCCTCTCGCTTTACTCCGACATCCCCGAGAGTACATTCATTCTTTGCCTCGTCAAACAGGGACTCGATCTCCCAGCGGAACCGATAAAGTTCAGCGATCTCATCCACCGTGAAATCATCTCCCTTGAGATTGGTCAGATAAAGGTGCCATTTCTCAGTCTTGGGGTTGATCCTGCCGACACATCGAAATGAATACGCTTCCTGTCTCTGTTTTCCTTTGTATCTTCGCCGTTTGAGCTGGACTGTGACCGTTGCGTCGATGGATTTTATGGGCAACCCTGCGATCACCGAGGGGAGATCCTGTTCGACGAGGGCATCACGCTGTTCCTTAGCCATCTTGGAATGAATCTCTTTAATCGTCAGTTTACTTCCTTCTTTCACGCGAGAGACAAAAAACCCGCGATTTTCATGAATCCTGGCGAAATGATTATATCCGTAAAACCCAAGATCCAACAGGAGGAGAGAACCCGCGATCCACGGCCCAAGACGGAGGGTCTTGGCTTCAGCTGTTCTCTCCGGCACGATCGAGATCGTGTGAGGTCCGTTTGTAAGGACATTGAGAACATAAGGTATTTTGAGGCCGGCTGCGACTCTTCTTGTCCGCGCAGCCGGAAACTTATCGGCGAGTTTCTTGTTCACCCGGATGATCGTCGAGTCCTGGATGAACACCGTCACAAAACGAGCATACCGCTCCTGGAGTTCAAGGGCCATGTTGCCTATCGAAGACTGGATGCACTCATCAAGCACCACCTTGAAGAAACGGGATGCTGAGTCATCCAGACGGTCAACAAAACTCGAGTATGCGATATCTGATTCGGTCAGACTCCGATACGTTCGCCAGATCTCTGCTACCGTCGCATGAGAATGCAGACAGGGTGCAAAGAGAACCACCTGCAGGAAGAGAACCGGATGGATCTTTCGAATCCGATGACAGAA
>MTBK01271571.1_pt1 | contig 10574 bp, 13 predicted proteins | sample 1535981 | NCBI WGS metagenome assembly MTBK01 (sample SAMN06109225, study PRJNA356200) | anaerobic digester metagenome | isolation source: biogas reactors fed with pig manure or primary and secondary sludge | place: Spain | collected 2016-06-30 | reverse complement strand
CCTATAAATTTTACTTTATTATTAAACGGTTGATAAATTTTTCTTATTTTCGTATTATCTATTTTACCAAAATCATAACAATAAGAAAGATAAGAACTTCCTATATAACGTTCTGAAGTTTTAGTTTTAATATAAAATGCAGTTATTGGTGATATATGTGCTTTCTCTAACCAGTCTTGTGTTATATTATATTGATTCCAATATTCTATATCTTTTTTTCTAAATTTTACTTTCTTAACTAATATTTTTGTTAGTTCTTTATTAGTTTTCCAATTTACTTTAACTAGTTTTTTACTTAATTGTAATGTAAAATATGCAATGTCTGAATCTATTAAATCTAAATTAAAATCTTGTATTATTTTTTTTAAAGCTTCTTTATAAGAAATATTATATTTCATCATTACATATTGAAAACAATTTAACGTACCTTCAATTCCAAAATCTTTGTACTTTAATTTATTGTTATTAGTATAAAATACCCTGCATGAAGGATGATTATCTTCTCTTAATTCTGATTTAAAAGAGACATTTATATCCTTCATTGACGGTATATAATATTTAAATATATCATATTCTGTAATAAATGATAATATAGTTTCTTTTGTTAAAGGAAGCTTTATTTCATAATTTATCATTAATCCCAACTATTTTCTAAACTTTCTTTTAATCCAGAAGATTTATTATCACTTGAAACTAATTTATCATATCTATTTAATTTTAATTTTGAAGGATTAACATTCATATTCTCTATAACTGGTACAAATGATCTTAATGTTGCAAAATTATCATTATTTAATACAACTACAACCCGAACTAAAACTTTATTTGGAATAACTTTTTTTAAATCTGTGGCTGCAACTCTAATTAAATCTTTGTATGTTTTTACACCAGTTATACTATAAGATTCTCCTATAATATTCCTGGAAATATTAGCTATTATATTTTTCTTCTTTACGCTATCTTTATATAGATCATCTTCATTTTTTATAAAACCTCCTATTTTTGGCTCATAATAACGTCGATTTACTTTAAATGTATCTTTTATATCTGAAAACGTATATTCTATATAACTATTATTATCTTCTTCACTTACTTTAACATCACTTAGGTACATGTTTTCTATTATACCTGGTTCAATATTTACAAATGTATTTTCATTATAGTTCTCATCAAAATTATAATCTATTCTTTCCATAATTTATTTATTTATTTGTTTGTTTGTTTATTTATTTATTAATCACTAATTGTGTTATTGATTAATTGTTCTTCTACATAAAAATAATTTTCTTCTATCAATTTACTTATTAATTTTAAACATTTAATACCATCAATAACGCATGGAATTCCAAATAACACTATATTACCGTATTCATTTGCTATATCTACAAATCTTTTATATAAATAATCAAACAAATGTCCATTATTTATTATACCATTTTTATTTAAATTTATTGGAATTTTTATTGTTTTTCTATCTATATCTGTAACATTTACAAAATATATATTATCTTCATAAGTACCTATTGTAATAATAGTTTTATTTATACTAGTATGCTTATCTTTTAAAGCTGATAAAGCTTCTTTATTAAGCTTAATATGCTTAGTTACTTTACCAGCTATATTTCTTGTATATAAATATATCATAGGAAATTGTTGTTCCATTTTTACTTAATTTTGTAATTTATAATAAGTTCTAATACGCTCATCAACTAATGATAATGAATTGGGTATTAAAAAATCATTAAACATCCCGTAAGGAGTATGTGCAGTACTTCTATTTGAACTAGTTTCAAAACTGTAAGAAGCTTTTCCATTAACAAAATCAACATGTGTAAATAACACTATTGACATTTTAGATTCCAATTTTATTTTTTCTAACTTTTTACCATTTGTAACTAGAGCTCTTGATTCATTACCGTCTACATTGGTATATAAACTAATATGGCCCATCAAATATACTATTAAGTCTGGTTTTAAACTACTTATATTAACTATTAAAGCATAAATATCTCGTGCAAAATCATACCATTTATCATATGTCAATTTTTGAGCTTCTAACATTTCTCTATCTAACATGACACCATTTATAGTATCTATTACAACACTTTTTATTGTTGTACTTTCTGAAGCTCTTTTTAATATTACGTTTATATCATCAATATCAGATGTTTTTATAACATTATTACTTGGAAATATATCTGCAAATGGTAAAGGTTTTTTATCTGCATTTATTAAAACAGTGGATTTCTGATTTAGTCCACTATATGTCTTCATATCCCATTCTAATGTTTGTGGATCTAAAGATATTGTACCATCTTTATTAGTTACTATCGAAGTGGTTTTTCCACTACCACTTTCTCCTAATACACCAACGGTCATTCCCATATTATTATTGTTCTTTTGGTTCAAGAAATATTAAATCAGAATAAGGCAATATATGCTTTAATTCTTCAAAAAATAATTTAAATGTATCATCTTTCTTTAAATATAATTCTCTTAATGTAAGATAACTTACTATTATATCTTTAGTTTGCAAATAATCTTTAAAATAATCTTCTGAAAAAGCAATTTCTCTATCTTCTTTTAAGATTTTATTTATTTCTTCTAACTTTTTATCACTTATATTTTCATCAAAATCTTCTTTTGTTACTCCTATTCTTTTTAATATTCCAATAGAACTATTTGAATATAATGATTGAATTCTTTTATCTTCTAATAACTTGCTCCAAAATTTAATGGTAGCTTTAATTCTTAATATAACTATTATACCTTTTAAAGGTCTAATGTTAGAACCTTGTCTTAATACCATTTCTCTCAAAACATCTAAATCTTTTCGATTAACTGCTACCGAAGTTGAGTAGTTTAAAACATTTCTTCTTACTTCTTCTGGTTGTGGTAACTTCGTTATTACTGCACTTCTTGGATTCTTCCTTTGAGCTAAACTTAAATTATTTAATACAGCTCCAAATCCCATGATTTCTTTGATTTCTACTTGCATGTGTTTCAGTTTTAATTAGTTATACTTTTGATATTTAATTGTAAGTTCTCTATATCTTTTGCAAATTTATAAACTTTTATGATATCTAAAGAATCTGCTGGAGGTAATTCTTCAAAATTATTTGAATCGCCAATGAAAAATAGTGGTAGTGATAAATTTGACTTACCATGTCTATTTATACTTATGGATAGTTCTTTAAAACAATCTTTGAGTTTATAAATTTCGTATTTTTTATAAACTTCTATATCAAATTTATCTGGCGAAAATATACCAAACAATATATCACAATCTCTGGATGTACATTTATTATCAGCTAATCCAGCTGCAGATGGTTTCAACTTATCAATGATAGATTCTCCTTTATAAGTAAATTGTTGCCTTTCTATTTCTAAAGCCTGTTGTTGCACTATAACGGGTATTATCTTATAATGATTTCTTAATCTTGATAACATACTACTTAAATCTGCAATAGCTTGATATAAAGTTTCTCCTTTTTCTGGAGCAATTAATCCTATATGATCTACTATGACAAATACAAATTCATTTTCGTCCATTGGTTCATATCTATCAAATATTTCTATTTCTTCACCAGTTTTAGTGGTTATTGATTTTTTATATATCTTACCACTATTTTCAATATAATTCATTATAATCTTATATATTGATTTTGGTGTTTTAGCATCTTCTATGAATTCAGTAAATTTTAATACTTCTGTCACATATGTGTTATAGATGTTTTCTATTTGATAAGTCGTTTCTTCATCAATAATAAAATCTTTATATGATGACATCAATTTTTCTGGATTTACTATTTTCTTATAATCTTTAAATAATTTTCTAGATATAAGCATTAATTGTTTATATTCTGATGTTAGCTCTAAAGTAAAATAAAATATTTTTGGTTTTATATTTGTTTTACTTTTATTTGCTAAATACCAATCTATTACATTATAAGTAAATAAACTATCTGCTATTTGAGTTTTACCTGATTTTGGACCTCCACTTACTAAATAATATCTACCTGTTTGAATACCTGCTATCACATTATTTAATTTATTAAATGGCCACGGAATAGTTATTATCTCGCCATTTAATCTTTTATTTCTATTTAATTTTATGGTTTCTATTAAATTCATAATGTTATCTCATTTGTTGGATTTTCTTCTAAGTTTAGTAAATAATCACATATAGATGCTAATGTACTTATACCATCTTTATATATGAAGTAATGTGCTTGTTTTATATATAAATTATCTGTATGTTCTATATAATGCTTTGTAGCTCTTAATATTAAGTCTTCATTTCTAAATTTTTTATTATTTTTATAAAATTGTTTTAACTTATTTAATACTCCTTGTTCATCTCCTTTCTTATTTTTCGGAAATAACTCTCTTATTTTTTTAGTTAATTCAACAAAATCTATTTTATCTTTACTAAAAAGCTTTTCACTTTCAGAACGTAAAACAACTGTATTATCTTTATATATAATATAGTTTAAATTTTCTAATAATTTTAAAGCTTTATCAAATTCTTTTAAAGTATTATATTGATCATAATATAAATCTTTCACTACATTGAATTCTAATTCATTTAATAATTTTAAAAGAATGAATTCTCTTATTTGAAGTTTACTCTTTTTTACTATATCAATATCTATTTCTATTATCATTTTTTGTAATTTTTATAATTCGTTTATATTTATTACTTCTGCTCTAGATAAATCAATATCTTTCATAGCATCTCTAAACCATTTCTCCATCTGTGTATTCTTTGTTTTAATTATAAATGCATATGCAATATCATCTGGAGATAATCTATCTAATCTTCCAAAACGCTGACGTGTATTTATAGTAGATCCAACATAACTTTCAAGAATACCATATTTTGTATTTTTTAAATTCACACTGGTATTTAATGAATTACAACCACCTATTTCTTTAACTTCATTAGAATTAAATCTTTTTAAATTGTACGTGTTGGTGTCTCTATTATTTTTACTATATATTCTATTATCTGTTATCTTTTTCAACTGATCATTAAGCTCTGAAAATAAAACTATTCTGGCTTCATGATCTTTCTCTCTGATTTTATTCTTTATTTGTAATGCTACATCAGCTCTTGTATTAGATAATAATAATAGATTTTTTCTGGCTTGTACTGTTCTTAAATAATTATAAGCTATTGCATTTTGTTCTTTAGTACCTTGTTTTTTCCAACCCCATGTAACAGCTATCTCCCAAATATCTTCTTTTAATTCTTTCTTTATATCATATATTTTATAAAATGGATTAGTATTTCTTTCTATTTCTACTAAATCTATTAGTTTCTTTTTATATTCTTGAGATTTTGAATCATAATAAGTATATAAATCTAGCTCTCCTTTATAAAATTTTCCCGTCTTAAACTGCACTAAAAATTTATGATCATTATCTAGTACATGCTCTATAATAAAATATTGCCTTTTATTTATTATACCATCTTTTGAACTATTTGTATAAGTAAATATTATTGGACAATATCTATTATATAATTCTAGTTTTTCTTCTTCATCTTTTCCAAAAGGAGTACCAGTTAATCCTATTACTTTGTCATATTTTACTATGTTAAATATGTTCGAGTATTCTTTAGTTACTACACTATGTATTTCATCTACAACTAATAAATTATATTTTTCTGGTAATGGATTTTCATATTTATAAATTAATTGTGAAGTTTTAAATTCAAATTTTATAGGTTTTGGTGTATCTTTATGTTCATATATGAACCCATATTTATTCTTAAATCCCCACTTCTTTAATTCTTGTTTCCATACTTCTTCTAATAAAACACGTGAACCTACTAGAACTACATTATAAACTTCACCTTCTGTATTTCTACTATCTCTTAATATGAAATCTAGAACCATTTTTGTTTTACCTGTACCTGTAGATAATACAACTGTTCCTCCATTATTCTTTATAAGAGACTCTACTGCCTCACTTATTATTATATCTCTTTTATCCATTTTATGAGTTTATTTAATGTAAATAATAACTTAAGAATAATCACTTACATTGTGATTTTTTGTGTAAATTAAAAATTCTGGATTTTTGATTTTAACATATTTTGGTAATACGGAATCTAAACTTTTAATCACTACACCTTCATGTGGTATTCTTGTATTTTTAAAATAAGCATCTTTAATATATTTATCAAAAATAACATCCATATTTGTATATATATGGTCATCTTCTAAAACAGGAATATATTCTAAATTAAGCTTTTTAACTATTTCTTTTGCTTTATTTGGTTTGATGTAGCTATCATTTATCATTATATCAAAACAAAATAAATTTGTAGTTTTTAAAGAATACGTATAATTGTTTTGTATGCCTTTTCCGTATATCTCACCGTATATAATGAAGTTTACTAGCTTGTCTGGATCTTCATTATATTTTACGTATTCAAATAATTTCTTTTCAATTTTCAATCTTTTAGATATTTCTACATATACATTATTATTTTTAGAATTTGATTTTAAATCTAAAATCTTTTTATGTGATCCTATCATATACTCAAAAAATGCCCATTTATCTTTTTTAATATAATATCTAAATAAATCTTTTAAACTTATTTTATTTTTTCTTACTATACCAAATCTTGCATTTGTTCCATGAATTTTTCTAGTTATTTGTAAAGATTCTCCTTTATAAAATATATTTGGTACATCTTTAAAATTTGGTATACCGTAATAAATTCTAAAATTTTCATTATTTTCTAAAAACTTTTTGTCTGGAATAATTTTTTCTTGTTTTGGTTTATATATATTCAAAATATCACTTAAATCTTTCCTGTAATCAATATCTTTTATTTTATCTTTAATTAAATCTATAGGTAATATTAGACATTCTGAATATATACCTTTTAACTTTATAACGTGCACAGTATTATCTTTATGTAAATATTTCTTTATACCAAAAGATTGTGCTAAATCTTCTGGTATAATAGCACCTTCAGTTATTAAGATAACGTTATCATTCTTTTTAAACTCACCTTTTTTAATTATACATTGCCAACCTTCTACTAAGGCTAATTCTATATTATCTGCATTCTCAATAGATTTTATTTCTCTAATTTTTGATATATAACATACCGAATTTTTCATAAATTCATAAAATTTTTAATTAAATTACTGTGTTAAATTTTAATCTTGTACTTTATAATTACATCATTTTTAAATTCCAATAATACATTTTCAAAATTTCTCATTATATTTATTTTATCTTCAGTTGAAATAATATCTGCTGAAACTTTTTCTATAAACAAGTCTGCTTCATCGTTTCCAACATATAATTCATAACTTTTTGTTGATAAATAATAACATGCATGGTCTGTTAGCAATATTTTATAGAATTTTTTAAATTCTAAAAAATCTTTATTAGTTAGTTTAAACCAATCATTTAACATGTTATTAAATTTAACTCTTAATTTGTTGTTTAAATTGGATACACCATAAGTATTTCTAATCATATTTTTATATCTTTCTACTTGTAAATCATATTCTTCTATTTTCATTAATGTATATTCTAAACTTAGTGAATCTACTATCTGTTCACAGCTATATAATGCTTTATTATAATCTATAGCAATAGCTTCTTCTAATTCATCAAATAACTCTTTCATGATTTTATTTTTTTAAGTTAAAACAATTTCTAAAGGTATATCATCTTCTACTTTTTTTAATACTATAAAATTGTTATCATCTATCTCAAGCTTAAAATTTTCTTTTTTAATTAATTCTATTACGAATCTTTTTGGGAAATTTTCTAAGCATCCTTGTAATCTTATTTTATCAGTGATATCAACACAATAAAAATTGTCTGGATATCTATCTGCTACTTCTTTAGCTTTAATGATCTTATTTTGTATATTCCACATTTTAAATTTATTTTATTTTTTCTTACTTTGTCCAGAATTCATCTATCGTAACACTTGCTTTTATTGCTACATTATTTAAAAATAATAATCCAACTTTTTCCATAATATTTTTTAAATCATTGGCTACATCATTAGCTATTTCTTCTTTGCTTTCAAATAATAGCTCATCATGTACAGTAAATAATATGCGACAATCTAAGTTATTATTTTTTATATATTTTCCGCATTCTATGATAGCTTTCTTTATCATACTTGCTCCTGAAGATTGAATTGGAAAATTACAAGCTTGTTTCTCAGCTTCATATAATTCCATTTCTTTATTTAGTAATTGATGGAAAAATTTCATTCTATTTGTATAAGAATGATCTCTTACTATGTAATCTTCTTTTAATGCTTTCTTTATATTTTCTTGATATTTATTAAATTCACTTAATTTCTCCATTAAAGCACTATATACTTCTAAAGCAGTTTTATTATCTATATTAAGAACTTCACTTATTCTTTTTGCTCCTGCTCCATAAAATAATCCAAAAACTACTCTTTTATGTTTTGTTCTTATTTCTTTATTTATTACAAAATTTGGATCTTTGGTTATTATCCTGTAACTTATTGTAGCTAACTCTGTATGTAAATCTATATTATTATTACATGCTGCTAATAATAATGGATCTTGTGATTGCGATGCAGCTAAAGTTATTTCTTGTTGAGAATAATCTATAGTTATTATTTTATAACCTTGTCTTGATATAAAACAATGTCTTAAGTCATTATCTGCTGGTATATTTTGTAAATTTACTCCTTCATTTTTACTATAACTTTTTGAAGATATTCTTCCTGTATCTGTGCTACATTGCGATATGTTGCTGTGTAACCTTTTTGTTGTTTTATTTATACTATTTAAAAATGAATCACCATATGTAGATACGAATTTACTATATTTCCTGTATTTTAATAATAACTCAATCAAATCCTTTGTTTTATGTTGTGGATTATCTAATATAAATTTTTGTAACAACTCACTTTTCGTGGATTCTATATAAACTCCTAACTTGTTTAATATTTTTAACATTTGATTAGAAGAAGATATATACACTTTGTTCACTAAATTTCTATCATGATCTTCATCTGAGAATAATTCTAATTGATTTATATCATGCTTCGAATTTATTGTATTTTTATCTATAATCTTAAAGTTTCTTTGTAATTTATACAATTCATCTTTAATCTTATCGCTTATTTCTTTTAAATTATTTTTATTTATTTCTATATATTTATTCCATTTATCCTTATCTACTAATAATCCTGTTAATTCCATATCTCCTAAGTATGGTATTAACTCCATTTCTAATCTTATAGTTTCTGTTAAATTCAACTTTAAAGACATTTCTTCTTGTCTATTTTTCAGCTTTTCTAAATATTTTATATCATTAGCTGCATAAATTATTTGAGATTCATTTAATAAATTGTTTCTTACAAATGTTTCTCTTTCAGTCTTATCCAAAATTATGTTGAAATGCCTAAATAATAAATCTTTTAAGTTATGTTTTATATTAAATCCGTTATAATTTACTTGACTTGCTATATATGTACAATATAAATTGTTTAATGATATGCCTAAGTGATATTTTATAAATATATAATCAAATTTTGCATTATGCATTATAAATAACTTGTCTTGTAAATTGCTTAATATATATTTACAGTTTTCTTTTTTTGTTTCTATATCTATTACAAATTGATTATCACTATCTCCTAATGTTAATAATAATAGCTTATCATTAAAAGGCACTAGACCTTCTGTTTCTGTATCTAAGCATATCTCTTCTTTGTCTTTTAAATAATCTAATATGCTTTCTTCATCTGTGACTTGAATACTATCAGAAACTATCTTTTCATTAGATAACAAATTTATCATAAGATCATTACCTGTAAAAACTACTTTTTATTTGGAAAGTTGCCAATCAATTCGGCTCTTGTATATCCATTAGCTTTTTCATCAAAAACTGCTATTTCAACAGCATATACTTTGTGTTTTTTAATCAAATCTTTGGCTATTTCATTAGCTTCTGATTTACTATCTGTTTCCAATGGTTTTTGATAAAACTTTCCTGTTTTTGTAAATGCAGAATTTGTTTTCCACGATTTGATAAGATATTTTTTTGCCATAACATTTACTAGGTTGCCTATACTCCGAAAGGTTTTAGTTAAGTTACAAATTTACAAAATCCACCGCACAAAAAGGGGTTTTACTTCTCATAGCCCCAAACGTTAGGCGTAATACTATTCGTCCTCATCACCATAATTTTCGCTGCACATTTTACATTGGTCATTAAAAACAAAATCATCTGTTATTATTCCCAAGTATTTACAACCATTCCACCTTTTCCCAAGTGTTTTGTAATACTTGCAAGGAATTACATAATAAGTAAATGATTCTGCTATTTTATTTTTCTCATAATCTGGGGTATAACAATATGGACCTTCTGGAATAACAGAAGTATTGTGCCTAACACCAAATAAAAGCAATAACTTGCTGTATAGCATACTTGCAAGGTTTTTGCTCCAATATAGGTAAGTGCCTATTGATACTTTATTTCTTTTCATTCGTTACTGCTTTTATTTTTAACCGTTATAGCACATTAAAACGATGCTATAACAG
>MTBK01037184.1_pt1 | contig 10594 bp, 8 predicted proteins | sample 1535981 | NCBI WGS metagenome assembly MTBK01 (sample SAMN06109225, study PRJNA356200) | anaerobic digester metagenome | isolation source: biogas reactors fed with pig manure or primary and secondary sludge | place: Spain | collected 2016-06-30 | reverse complement strand
GTTCTTTGTAATAGACTTAGCTTAGCCACAAAAAACTGATCCCGAATGAGGGGGGTCAGCATCACCGGAATAGGGGGTCAGTATCACCGGAATAAACAAATATTTACAACAGGATAATATCTTTCTGCATTTTTGTCTTTTATAGATGGTTGAATGACTAAAGAATAGAGTAAACCGCCAAACACAATAAATACAATTAACGATAAAATAATTAAAATCTTCTTTTTATTTGATGTGTCATAATCATCTACGCTACTCGTATAAGGAGGAACCAAAGTAGAGGGTAATATTATTTCTTCCGTTTCAATGATTTTTTGACTATTATCATCTATCGTTTTTGTGTTTTCATTTACTTTAGTCTGCTGTTCCTTAGATGCTTTTTTTAATTTATCCTGCTGTTGCCCTTTTGCTTCTTGTAGCTCATTGGATAACATTTCAACCTCTAATTCTCTTGTTTTTTTTAATAATTCAAGTTGTTCTTTCTGATCTGCAAGTTGTTTTCTAAGCTTATCTTCTTCGCTTAAAAATTCTTTCTCAACTAATTGAGTGTTACAATACATACAAAATTTAGCTACATTAGGGTTCTCTTTCTCACAAGTAGGACATATTTTAGCCATAATTATCTACTCCATAAGTTATTCAAATATAATTTCATTTTTATTGTAATCAATGGATATTTTGCCAAATTTCGAAAGTGCAGATTGACCAAGTAGTAAAGGTGCCTCCATGTTATCTACAATAGAGGCATGAACATTTTCAAGTTTTCTATTGCCAATTTCCACTGTACGAAGATTTATTATCGTACCCTCATGGATACTTCCATCCGCAATTTGATACTCTCGAGTACCCAAGATATCTTCTTCGATTAGCTTTCCTTGTTTAATAAGAAAAATTGCTTCAGTAGCGGAAATCGTGATGTCTGATGCCCCAGTATCAAAAATAAACTCCATTTCAGTTCTATTAATTTTACAAGGAACATGATAGACACCATGTTTCTTATTTATTTTTATAACAATTCTGTTCCCAGAGGAAATCCTCTTGGAACTCTTTTTTGATCTAGTCTTTGTACGAGATATTACTTTCGTTTCTGTAGTTTCATTTGATCTGGAACGGGCTTCGTATCTACATTGTGTAAATATTGCAAACACTAAAAATGATAATATCATAAAATATATAGTTCTTTTCATGTAATAAATGAGTTTACTTACTTAGGCTACAAATCATAATTCTTTAACATAATTATTACTTTTGCAAAATTAATTTTATGCTGAATGAAATAACATGTTGCAAACTTTACAAATCATTATTAATCATATCATCTTTTGCACCTTGAGCTATAAAAACATAGCTTTAAATATTTATAAAATTAATACAGTATTTTTCCTTAATCTAATTTTCTAATTCTAGCCTTACTCGAAAAAGTACGTGTGGACAGGCGACTTTAAATATCTTTGTAAGGATCTTCATCATTATTATTAATTATTGGTGAAACTAAGCTATAATATGCGTTTTATAATTTTATATTCTCAATCTTCCTTTCACTTTTGATTTACTGATTATAATTGAATTTGTTTTACCACATCCTTATGATTTTATTGTTTTAATAATATATTCTTTTATTATACTATTTGCTATTGATGTTCAGTATTCTTTTCAATATTATTCGTTTTTATCTTAGCTCTTAAACATCCACAATTTGAGTGTGACTAAATATACATAATTTAGCAACATTAGTGTTTTCTTTCCTATAATTAGGATAAGTATTAGCCATAGTTATTGAATTAATATTAGACTGTCATTAATGGTATTATTAATTGTATCGGTAGATATTAATGTATCTAAAATTATTGGTGTCAAAGTATTGTAGGTTGTTGGAAGCTCAATTATACTATATTCTTCGACGTTTTGAGCTTCTATTTTATTGGGGATAAATGATTTTACTGCCAAAATAGAGCAAGCTGCTGCTACAATTCCAATAAGACTTGTTTGTATTATGCGTAAACTTAAACTATCTTTCTTTAATTCATTAGATTGTGGTGTTTTTAATTTTGCAAGCTTTTCGATGTTACGAGCCAGTTGGTCAAGCTTTTCATTTTGTCCTTTAACTGTAGAATTAAATGAAGCAATTGACTTTTTAATTTCCGGCAAATTTTGTAACTCATTAATAATCTTATTTATTTCTTCTGCTCTGTCATTTAGTATTTGATGTTGTTTTACAGATGATTTTTGTAATTCATTAAAAGAATTTTCAGCATGTTCTTTTAATTTTTCAAATGCTTGTTGTAAATAATCATCTACCTTTCCAACAGCCCCTGAAATAGCAGATTTACGAGCCTCTATTTCGCTTAATTCAGTTTTAAAATATACAGCAACATCTATTATTGAATTAGTTCGTATTTCATGTTCATCCAGCTTATCATTTAAAAGTCTGACATTATCCAAATATTTATTAGAATTGTCTAAAAAAGTTGCCAATTTGCCAATTTGCTCGGAAGATTCTATCAGCTTATTAAAAAGAGCCAGGTTTGTAGATGTTATCCCGCCTTCTTGAATTCTATTAACAGCGCCTATTAATTCTTTTTGCAATTTGTATGACTCATTAACCTTAGCTAATGCTTCACCTAAATCCCCTGTGTTGGTCGCAAATTCTTTGTTAAACTTTTCCAGATTCCCAGTCATTTCCCGAATAGCTCCAACCACATTGTCTGATAAAGTGGGTAAGAGCCTTGATTGTATCCAACTTAAAAATGTTTGTTTACCTTGTTCGACACACGATTTAGCTGATTTGAATTTAAATGAACCAAATGTAGTTAATAATATACCAACGATACTAGCTACCATAGCTAAAGCAACACTTCCCAATAGTGTTTCTACTCCTACAACACCAACACTCTTTGTTGTTTCAAAACCATTAATATTATCATAAATTTTACTGCTTGTATCTAACAGAACATTAATCCCACCGGTTAACCATAGAAACAATATGCCTACCAGAATTCCAGCCATTGTTCCAACTAACCCTAAGTATAAAGGAGTAGGGATTTGGGTGTGTATTTCATCTTCTAAAGCATCACAGTTTCTATCTACTATATCTTTCATCAAATGATAGTCACTCACTGACTTATTGTTCTTTAAATAATCATTTATTGAGCCAAGAATTATATCAAGAGTAGGATTACTATGAGAAACAAGTATGTCATTTGAATCAGATTTTAATCTTCTAATAAGCGTGTTTTTTGCCTTTTGTTTCTGAAATACGGTAATTTCTTGACCATCTCTGTTTGAACGAATATAATAGTAATCATCAGAATCTATGCCGATTAATTTAAGCTTTTCAATTAACTCGTCTTCTTCAGCATTTGAAATTAGATTCGTAATTTTTTCATTTTCAAATTGATAGCTACTGCCATCATTGGGGAAAATATTTTTATAGCTTTTAATTTTCCTTATAGAATCTCTGAATATTTTTAGTTGAAAAAATATGATCAGAATAATTATGACAAGAATTATATATATATTTATAATCATAATAGTTATATTAATATTACTTTAAGTTTCTTTGTTATCATCCATTTCCCATCTGACTGTAGCTCAGCTTCACCAGGAACTTCAGTTTTGACAGTTTGTGCATTATTAAGAATTTGCATTTCACAGCCTTCCAAAAATGATGGATTTGCAATTACTCTTTTAATTGCAGAAGGATAAATTTTAAATATTGCTAATCTTTTATTATCAAGTTTCAACTCAAAAATGGTATCATCATCAGGCTTATCTTTAACACGATGAAAAGATCCATCAATAATACTATTGCCATAATAAAATAAAGATGTTTTATTCTCATGAATATCTACACGTTTAGTTTTATTATCAGTTTCGATATTTCGTGTCTTTAATTCTACTAACTCTTTTTCTTTATTCTTTACTGTATTTTTTATCTGATTCAGTTTGAAAGTTAATTCTTCGTTTTCACTTACAAGCTCATTAATTTCTTTCTCAAGCAGATTATATTGCTCCCGAAGTTGATTATATTGTTCCCAAAGTTGATTATTAACTTGCTGTAACTTGTTCTTATTTTTAACAAAATGCCCGGTAACTTTTTGACTAAAAGAATTTGTTTTATAAATCGTTTTAATTAGTTCAATGCATTTTTTTTTAATCTATACTTCCATACTATTATGACTACGGTAAAACCAAAAGCAATCCATAATAACCACCATATTGATGTTCCTTTGTCTTTTTCTTCTTCAGATTGAGATAAGTTGTTATTACTGAATGTATCAAAAGAGCTGTTTGCTTTGTAATAATTATTAATTTCCTTTTCCAATTTTTTTTGTAGCGAAGTGTGTCTATCATTAAAGTATCTCACATAAACATCTCCAATAATAATCTCTTTAAGATTTGTTTTATCACTGAAGCTTTTTATTGTAGAATAAAAGTTCTCAGTTTTTTCTCTAATTATTTCTTTAGAATCATTTAGTGGAGATGTAGGTAGTTTCTCAATAACTGCTTCTAATTCACTTTGAGATAGTGGGTTTTGAATACTATTATTTTCAAACATTTGCCACTCTTTTGGAAACACTCTATTACGCCAAGTTGTATCTGTTTTTTTTTCTATATACAGTTTAACATATTCTGCAATAACATAATCACCGATATTATGTGCGGAACTATCTGTCCCACACATAATAAATAGCGAGAATATAAAAACAATTTTTTTAGTCATTATTAATCAACTTAACTTTACTTTCAATTTTGAAGATAATTGCCATTTTCCTTCATTATTCTTATGGGCTATTCCTTCTTGTACAGTCTCTACATTATTGTAATTACTGCCAGAATGCTGTACGTCACAACCATCTAAAAAAGAAGGGTTTGCTAAAACTCTTTTATAAGCTCCTGGATACACAACAACTTTTGCTTCAGCATCAACAGCTCTTAATAACTTTAATTCAAAAATAGTTTCTGTATTAACAGCAGACTCTTGTACTTTGTTGAAAAGGTTGCCTTGTACTATGGCATCCGCATACAAAGACTTGGGACTGTTGCGTAATAGTTCTTCTTTTCGCTGTTGTATAAGCATTTGAGCTTGCAATTCCTGTTGTTGTACTTTGTGTTCTTCTTCCTGTTTTTGTATCAGGTACTCATCCACTATGTTTTTTATCTCATTTTCATCTGGTTTTGAAGCTTGGGAAATAATTTGAGAATTTTGAGCAATAACCATTTGTGCAATTTCGTTCTTAAATAAACGTAAACGCGATTGTCCTCTTATATCCTTATGTTTCCTGTTTGTAAGTATATATAAAACATTATTCCTAAGGTTAATTTTTTGGAGTATTACAAATACCAAAAGTGCAAAACCAAAAGTGAATAAAATTATTGTACTTATAAACAGAAGCTTTACTTTTTTCGCCAACTTATCATATTTAACTTCATCTATTGACTCCGAATACTGAGAATGAGTAGTATTGTTTGTCAATGTTTTAGACGTTTGTCCGTTCTCACCTGATCCAGTAGTATTTACATCTTCGGCTGTGATTGCTCCAACTGATAAAATAAGCACTAATACAGATATTAATAGTTCTCTCATATAATTTTAATTTAGAGAATTAATTGTTTTAATTATTGTTCATATAATATACTATAATTCACTGATTTTTAATGCCAGATCATGCAATACACCTACAAAAGGATAGAAGAAAAGGGTTTCCTCAATGTTTGTGTCATCATTAACTTCTTTGCGTTTATAGTAGAATCCATCTGATAGAGATTGACTTAACAATGTTTCATCCAGACATATATCTTTAACTAGAGAGAAAATAGACGGATCTGCTGACAAGTATTCGTTGAAGAAGTTATCGTTGTTCTTGTGCAAATCAAAAAGAAAATTGAAAAACTCGGTAACAGATACTAATACTCCATTTAATATTTGCTCATCAATATCCTGATAAGTTTTCTCATGGTCATTTTTGCTTTTGAAATCATCTCCAATTAATGTGGATTTTATGCCTTTTATATCTTCATAAGTTTGAGGCTCAGGCTGCAAGATTCCTCCTTTACAGGTTGCTTTTTTAGGTTCTTCTTCCATTATAACCTGAATCCTTCCATAGGCACCATCATCATATACTCCATTGAAAATTAACTCTGCAAATTTGGCTATAGTCTCCTTGTCCGTTGAAACTATTTTAAGTGAGTGTGAACCATTACCACTAAAAGCCAAAGTTAAAGGTTTTTTCAAGCCTCTCGCTTTCATCGATTTTGCAATAAAATAAAGTATGGATCCATAGAAAACAATAAAGACATAGCGCACTTGATCATTCCCCATCAGTTTATCAAGGAAATTGAGAGAAGGGTTGTTTTTTACTTTATCTCCAACTAACGAGAACAAGAAAGCAACAATGTCAGATGATTTCTTCTGGGTTTCAATTTGATTTAATGCTTGTTTCAATGCTTGCAAGTCATTATTTGCGAGCATTTCTTCAAAACTGTCTTTATATAACTTTATGAAACCATTACTGTCTGAATCGTAATTATAGCTGTCGCCAAAAATTGAGTTCGAAGCATAGCGAAATGACAGCAGCATTTTGGGTTCATGGTTTTCTACAACATAAACATCTGAAGTACCGCCTCCGATATCAATTGTTACAACTTCAGATCGCGCTCCTTTTTTTCTTCTATAGTAACTGTATGGTGCTGTTGACTCTGAAATACTGGTAATATTGCTTGTTTCCTCACCGAAATAGTTTTTATAAGCCTTTTTCCATATCCGCGTGAATTGATTAATCTTCCCTATTGTCATACTAGCCGGGTAGAACCATACAATTTTTGTAGCAGCGAGATTACCAATATTTAAAACTACTTTATTTCTCATCAGTATGAACAGGTTTTCCAAGTGCATTTCTAAAAGACGGTTGTTAACACCACCCCATTTTAAGTCTGTTTTGGTTTGATTATATGGGAGAGTAGCTTCTTTTTCGTATAAAAACGGTATGTTACCATCAGCTAAAGGCATCGGGTTTTGGTCATATTCAATATTTCTATGCTGAGAGAAAACTGTACGCATTGGAAAAGAATATACATCATCTTGCTCTCCAATTGTTTCCGGAATAAAGTCATGAATAAAACCCATTCTGATATCCGGATCACCATCATATTCTTTATGAAGCTTATGGATTTGCTTTTCACCTGGTCTTATGTTGAATTCTATAGGGTTAGTATTACTTTCCGTTGAATACTCTATATGTGTGTTAGTTGTACCAAAGTCAACTGCAAAAGTAAAGACTTCACTACCCGTATCATCGTTAAACTTAGGAATAATGTAACCATTAGCTGCAGCACCAACTTTAACTTTTATTCTGTCAAAGTTGTCATTAACAATATAAGACTCGCTGCTGCTGATATTCAGATTTAGATCTTTGCTTTTTCTGATTACCTGTTTAGTTTCAACATTAGTGTTGTCTTTAATACAAGTCAGTTGAATGTCGTTAACTCCTTTGTCAAAAAGAGCGATTCGATAGTGTTTATTCACATTATCAGGGAATTTTATTAGTGGCATTACACCCATTCCTAGTTTCTTATCAAAAACAGCTCCGTCATTAGTATTCTTAGTTTCATCCGGATTTGTAGCTTCGAAATATGTTCGTCTGTATTCAATATAGCCACTTCTTACCGGAATGCGCAGTATGACAGAAACTCCAGCAGCATTTGTTACCATTTCAAACATTTTTTTTCCATCACGCATAGTTTTTGTTAACAAAATATCTGTGGAGAAAAAATGGAAAAATATTTCAGTTAGTGGTAAAAGGTAACTATAACCCTGTGGTTTATCAATATTACCATTGAAAAAATTGTTGTCTTCAATCTCATAAGGCATTCGGATGATAGTGTCTGTCAGGAAATCAGATATCGTCAGATAAGGATATTGGGTACCATCATCAGGTAATATTCTATCCTTAATTGAGATTGGATCATAATAGGGGACCTTTGTGTTTATATCCCATTCACCTGTAGCATAAAACGTTGATCTGGTATATTTCTCAACCGGTAAAACAAGTGGTTTCACAACCCCAATCTTAGCGTTAGAGTCAATTAAAAAACCACTACGATCTACGATGCTTTGTGTATCCTGAACTTTACCCTTCATGGGTAGGTTGTTTAAGATATAAACAATATTCCCAGCACTTCCACCTACTGTTACATCTTGAAAATCTCTCAAAGAACTGACTGTTAAATCTTTTATTACATCTTGTTGTTTAGGATTAAGCTTGCTAAAGCATTGCATCAAATAGTTGTTAAATTCCGGAAAATTCCTGGCAAAATTGCCTGTTTTTGCTAATGTGTATAACAATTTCTGATACTCTATATCTCGTTGATATAGAGGTGCAAAATCACTATCAAAAGGCTGGTCATTATTACCAAATCTCACATTTTCACTAATGTAGCTTAAATCGTTGGCAGAAGTAAAAAACAATGTAGCCGGTGAGGTTGCTCCAACAATATTAATCATGTTTGGACCTCTCTTATAGTTGAGAAGATACATCCGATCCATTTTATCGAAATTATAGGTTTCGCAATCTTGTTGAAAAAATATTTTGTAGGTTTCACCCAACAAGCGATGTTCTTCATGATTAGAAAATAATAACTGATTTAAGTCTGTATTTTTATCCCATACAATTATGTCAAAATCATTTTGAAGTTTTTCCATTTCAAAAAATATCTGACCCACATCAAGTGCATCAGAGACCATTTTGTGGTGGATAGTACTGCCATCCACATTGCCTGATGCGACTAGTCCGAATGCTGTTTTCACCAAATCAATTCTGGCAAAAGGTGAAGGAATTGATGTGATCTCTCTTTTAGCAGATGCAGCATTGGGGTCATTTATCTGATCTATAACATTGGTGCCGTATTGAGTTGAAACACCCCAATCTCTAAGGGTTTTGTCCCCCTCATTATGTAATCTAAAAATATAATTCATAGTATTTACATTCTAAATTTTGATTTAACTAATTCTTCTATCGCATTGTAGAAAAGTTCTATAAAAACTTGTCCCTTTTTACCATCTGTTCTTAGGTTTCCTTGTTTTTTATTAAGGTGATCATCAAAAAGAGCATAATTAGACTTCAAATTAAAAAAAGCTTTGGCCGGAGTTTCACCGGTAATCAATGAATAAACATCATTTTTTTTCTCTCTTAAATCAAAAGGTTTAAATGCTCTAACATTAGTAGACATTTCGCTCAGCCACTCCAAAAATGAATCAATAACACTCTTTAAATCATTTTTGTAAAAATCTGAATCAAAGAAACTGTCATCAAATTTATGATCTCTCGCCCAAGGCTGACTTTTTGAATCTATTAGTTGTTCTTTTAAATATTTGCTGAATAGAACAAACATAGTTAATGGTTTTTTTATAAGAGAATTTGTATTTTGCTCTAAATCAGCAAATGCGATCTCTTTTGTATCGCTTTTAATACCAAACTCTTTATAAATGACATTTTGGGGAACACCATCATTGGTAGTGAGATTTGTCATATTTGCAAAATCGATTATAGCCAATGCTGAAGCAAGCTCAATAAAGTGTGCATCATTCCTTTGGGTAGTGCCACCTTCTGAATTTTTGTACTGTTTTGACATATTATCAGCTATATAATAAAGAGCGTTTGCTTCTTTCATATTATTAAGATAGTAGCTCAAAGCAGCTTTAGATTTACTGATAAATGTTGCTGAATCAATTTCACTGCGCTTGCTATCTTCCGGATTATTATCCGGAGCGACATCAAAATAGGGCAAAATAGAAATGGCACCGATTACTGAGTTCTTAACATTCCCATGTCCCGCTTGGCCTGCATCTATTGCTCGCAAGTTTTTTAATAACAAAGGAAATCCGCTGGCTCCGGTACCACCAAAGATAGACGAGACGATAAAGATTTTATCATCCTGTCCAACAGATGCCGCAAAGTTATTAAACTCATCTGACATCGCAAATTGATTCAAAACTACACTGCCAATATTGGGATTACCCTTAAAACCGACCTCCATTCTAGCAGTCAAGTTCTTTTCAGAGAAAAGCATATTTGCCAAAGCGTAATTAGAATTGAAATCCCCTTCTTCATCTTTCATAAGTGACAACCCAATATAATCCTGAAACTTTATGTTTTGTGTGTTTTTTAAAGGCATTCTTACATTTGGGATAATATTCAAATTAATTTTTGTGTTGAAGAATGCATTATTATTGTAATTATTGTGGTCTATCTGATCATACACACTATTATAGTCCTGCATCAGTCTGACAGTCCTTGTTAAATCAGCTGATGCATGATCAGGATCAATAATTATTGGGACAATTTCATCAAGGTTCAATTTAACACCAGCAGAAAGTAGCATTGTCAATGATTTAAGTACTCTCGAACCAGTTCCGCCAATTCCAAAAATATATAGTTTAGCCATATTTATAAAATTTAATTATTAAAGTGTCATTAAAAGGGAGTACGCTTACATGATGTGTTTATTCCGGTGATACTGACCCCCTATTCCGGTGATGCTGACCCCCCTCATTCGGGATCAGTTTTTTGTGGCTAAGCTAAGTCTATTACAAAGA
>MTBK01249497.1_pt1 | contig 10599 bp, 11 predicted proteins | sample 1535981 | NCBI WGS metagenome assembly MTBK01 (sample SAMN06109225, study PRJNA356200) | anaerobic digester metagenome | isolation source: biogas reactors fed with pig manure or primary and secondary sludge | place: Spain | collected 2016-06-30 | reverse complement strand
CCCGGAAGGCAGAACGTCTCCATATCATACCCGGCGTGTGGCATACCCGGCGGAACCAGGTGGCTCATGTGGACGCACCTGTAGTCCCGCGCCCCGACGTCGTGTGCGAACCTGACCGCCTCGGTGTAGTTCATGTGTTTATCGATGTTGTAGCCCTCGGGGGCTATGCCGTCCACGAAGAGGAGGTCGATATCGCTGTTGCAGAGGAGATCCCGGCTCTCCTCAGGGATATCCGCCCGCGTATCCGATGTATAGGCGACCGTAACATCATCGTGCTCGATCAGGAGTCCGCAGGTGTAGATGGGGGGGTGGTTCACCCGGAAGAGCGTGAAGGTCATGCCGAAGAGGTCGAACGGTTCATAGGCCGGGACCGGGTGCTTATCAAACGAGAGGAAGTGAAAGAAGCGGGAGCAGTAATCCATCACCGGAGGCGCCGCGTAGGCCGGCGGTATCTTCTGCACCCGGTAGAACTCTCCAAACCCTATGAAGTGGTCGTAGTGGCCGTGCGACCAGATGACCGCATCGATATGAGGGGAGTCGGCCCGGAGGAGCTGCTGGCGCAGATCCGGCGATGACTCTATGAGGATATGCCTGCCCCCTGTCTCGATGAGGAGGGAGGTCCGGAGCCTTGATATCCCCGCCGCTGCCATGATCCGGCAGGTCTCACAGTCGCACCCGACCTTCGGCGTCCCGATGGCGTCGCCGGTTCCAAGCAGCGTTATCTGCATATCAGTATCCAATGTCGCGGATGATGTTGCGCTCTTCGACCCTGAGGAGACCCTGCTCGATATCTGCAGGGGTGAGGTGATGCCGTCCCTCCATTAGCGCCGAGATCACAGCCTCTTTCATCATCATCCGGAGATCGGAGCCCGAAAACCCCTCCGTCTCTGTCGCAAGATCGGCAAAATTACAGTCGCAGTCGATGCCGGCAGCGATCTTCTTGAGGATCGCCTGCCGCATGGCGAGGTCCGGGAGCGGGAACTCAACCACCTCGTCGAAACGCCGCCAGGCCGCCTCGTCGAGGATGCGGGGATGGTTTGTGGCCCCGATGAGGAGGACTCCGTTCTTCACGAAACTGATCTGGTCGATGTTCTTCAGGAGCATGTTCACCGCACGCTTCATCGCGCCGTGGTCATCGCTGACCCGGGTCTTTGCGACAAAATCAAACTCATCGATGAAGAGGATGCAGGGAGCGAGTCTCTTTGCGAGATCAAAGATCCGGTCGATGTTCTTCGAGGTCTCGCCCAGGTACTGGGAGGTGATCATAGCAAGACGGACCTCGAGCACCGGCATGTGAAGTTCCCGGGACATAGCAAGCGCGAGCGATGTCTTACCGGTGCCCGGCGGGCCGACGAAGAGGAATCGCCCGAACTCGTAGATCCTCTGCTGCTTCAAGAAATTCCGGTGCTCAAGGGCGACACCGATCTTCTTTATGCCCTCCTCCTGCCGGGGTGTGCAGACCAGGTTATCGAGTGTAGACTCGACCTCATCCGGGGCGCTGATGATTATCAGGTCACGCGCCTCCCGCATCTCCTCGTCCCCCCCGATGATCCTGGAGACCTTCGCCTCTATGTACTCCTTTGTATCCTCAAACCGGGGACTCTTCGCCAGAACGTCCCGGTACCTGACCTGGACGCCGTCTTTTCCTTCAAAAAAATAGGCCAGGGCGGGGTTCTCCCGGACCAGCGGCTCCCCGCCTTTCTTGAGGAACCATCCCGCCGCTGCGTCGAGAGAGGGGAGGCTCAGGCGCTGCCCGAACTCGTCGTAGCCGACGAACGGGTTTCGGCGGACGGTCTGGAAGACAGCGTCCGGGGCGCCGAGCACCTTCTTGATCGCTCCCTCGCTCACGTTCAGCGGGCGCTTCACCTCAGGGTTCCCGCCGATCCCGGCGCCAAAGAACTCCCGGCAACGCGGGTGAAGGTCGTTGATGCCGAGATCCTGGTTCCGATTGAATATCTCTGCGGTGAGCAGGAGCTCCATGACTGCGAGGACGTCACGCGTACCCGTTTCGGTGGTCATATCTACGAACTGACATATAGGCGCGCGACATCAATAAGCGTATCTCACCCTGTGGTGACCTCGCAGCCGTCAGCCGTGACGATCAGGGTATGCTCAGCCTGCGAGACGAAGGAGCCCGGGATGTCGTTTAACACCGGGAAGGGGTGGAGTATACCGGACCGCACCAGGTTCATAAGCCCTATATCGACCTTGTCGCCCGGAACCCACCGGCGGGCGAACGGGAGCCCCCTCTGCGGCCGTGCCGTCTCAAGCACCCGCTTTGCTGAGGGGAGGCGGGCTGGGCGGGCCGCGATCTGCTGGTAGATCTCCACGCGCGCCGCTTCGGAGATCCTCCCCGACCCCGTGGTGGCGAAAGGCTCGATCGCAAAGACCATGCCCTCCTCTATGATCGCCCCGCCGCTCATCGCGATATTCGGTATGGTTGGCTTTGCGTGGAGATCGTAGTGGCCGAGACCGTGCCCGGTGAGGTTTGCGACCGGTATGTACCCATGTTCTTCTATGGTTGCCTGGACGGCCGTCCCGATCTCCCCGGCGGTTGTGCCCGGGCGGACGATGGCGATCGCCGCATCGAGGGCCGCCCGGGACGCCTCCACGAGTCCTGCGTGGTCACCGAGGTCGACGGTCAGGGCGGTGTCGGCGATGTAGCCGTCGATATGCACCCCCAGGTCGACCTTGACGAGGTCGCCCGCGGAGAATATCCGTTCGTCCCCGGGCATGGCGGTGTCGTGGGCCGCGGCCTCGTTGAAGGAGACGTTGAGGGGGAACGCGAGACCCGCACCCTCATCTATCACCATCGCTTCTGTCTCTTCAACCATCTCAAGGAGGCCTGCCCCCACCCTCACTAGTCCGGCACCCCGGTGGAGCACTCTCTGTGCCAGCGCCCCCGCCTCACGGTAAGCGTCGTAGACATCATCGTCCATGATCATACAATCAGCTCCTCTCCGTATTGGGTGAACCGGTCAAACCCGGTCTCTGTCACCGCGCCCATATCCTCGAGGCGGACGCCGCCGGTCCCGGGGTAGTATAGGCCGGGCTCGATCGTGATGACGTTTCCGGCGGCTAGCGCCCCTCCCCGGGGGCCGAGCGACGGTTCTTCATGCACCTCAAGGCCGACACCGTGGCCGAGGCTGTGGATGAACCCCTGCGTGCCGCTCTCGTAGCCGCGGTCGTGGAAGAGATCCACAACCGCCTGGTAGAGATCGGCCCCGGGGACGCCGGCGCGGACGCGCGATGCGCTGAGAGCCTTTGCGTCCCGGACGGCCTCGTACATCTCCCTGATCGCGGGGGAAGGCTCGCCCTTCACCACCGTCCGGGTCATGTCGGCGTGGTAGCCGGTGAGTTCATCCTGCGGGAAGATGTCGATTACGATCGGCTCATTCTCAAGGAGCGGCCCGGCGCCCGGGCTGTGCGGGAGGGCGGTATCGGGGCCGCAGGAGACAATGGTATCCATCCCCCGGCAGCCCCGGGTGAGGAGAGATATGTGTATCTCTGTCCTGACAATCTCGGCGGTGAGGGGCCGGCCGTCCCGATGGAGGATGCCGCCCTTCGGTGCGGAGCCGCGGATTAGCGCGATCCCCAGATCCATAGCCGCCTCGGTGGCGCGCTGCACCGAGCGTATCTGCTCAAGCTCCTCCGGCGTCTTGACCGCACGCATCCTCCCGACCGTTCCTGAGGCGTCGAGGAGGACCGGGTGGAAAGACTCGAGTTCCCGGGCGAGGGCGAGCGGGAATGTCGAGGGAACCAGGACGGGGCCGGCGGCGAGGTCCGCGATCATGTGGGCGGTCGCCTGCCAGCGCGTCTCCCCCGCCTCGATGTACCCGAGGTAGCCCGCATCGGCGCGGGTGATGACCGCTGCGGTCGATTCGCGGACCGCCCGCTCGTGTTCCATCTGCGGTATAACCAGTATCCCGCGCTCGCCTGGTTTTTTTATGTAGACCACGGGGTCGGTGGTGCGAAACCGCGTCAGGTAGCGCACCTCGGCATCCACGGATGAGCCGTAGACCGCGTATGCTGCTGCCCCGGCATCCCGGATAGCGAAATCCAGTTCGTTCATCTTATCCCCTACCTCTTGAAACCACAAGTACTTTTACCACCGCGTTCAAGTATGAATAATGGATGAGGCAACCGAGAAGGCCTTCAAGGGCAAGTTTATCTGGCTGACGATCGTGCTAAACGTCATCATCCTCTGTTTCGCCATGGGCGCCTTTGTTCTCTGCCGGTTCGCGCCCTCAAGCGATCTCGGCCTCCCTATCGGCATCTCCCTACTTGCCGTCGGGGCGATCATCTCCATATCGTTTTGGAAGCGATATTCACAGACAAAGGCCTGGTTGCATGAACAATCTTAGTGCGCGTATACCATGCTTACGAAGTTAAAGTCCGAGATCGAACTTGCATCAAGACATCTTGAGGTGATCCGGGCGGTCATGGAGTACCAGCCCATCGGCATAATGAGGCTCTCCGACGTACTGGATCTCCCCTACCACAGGGTCCGCTACTCGCTGCGGATCCTTGAGCAGGAGGGCTACATCCGCGCCTCCCCGGCGGGTGCGGTGGCCACGGCGCGTGCAACCGATCTCCTGAGCGGCCTTGAGGCGCAGGTTGAGGAACTGATCGCTCTCCTTGAGGCTATCAGGAAGGAGAATTCCCGTAATCTTTAATATGATCCAGGAAGAACGGTATAGAGCACTTATACTTGTGCCGCCATAACTCAGTTGGTAGAGTGGCTGGCTGTTAACCAGCATGTCACAGGTTCGAGTCCTGTTGGCGGCGCTCTGTCATTTTCCTCGGTTTTCTGGTCGGTAGAGTGGCCGGCTGTTAACCAGCATGTCACAGGTTCGAATTCTGCCGGGAGCGTTCTTTCTTTCCGCCGTTACCCATACTCCAGCGAGGAGCGCCGGCACCCCGCAGGGATCGGGCGCACGGGATTATTATTCTCACCGCCGTTCATTTCGCTGGTGTTTATAGCATAGGAGCGACTCCAGTTATTTACACGGCCGGTGCGGGCTTGTGTGCTGCATTCTGGCTGCCGGGAGAATGCCCATGGATTTATTTATGAAGTGTGCCATAGAAGAGGCGGAGATGGGCCTTGCAGAAGGAGGTATACCCATCGGGGCGGTGCTGGTGCGGGATGGCCGTATCATCGGAAGGGGGCGCAACCGCCGCGTCCAGTGCGACGACCCCATACTCCACGCCGAGATCGACTGCCTGAGGAACGCCGGGAGGATCCGCAGCTACGCGGAATGCATGCTCTACTCCACGCTGATGCCCTGCTACCTCTGCGCAGGGGCAGTCGTTCAGTTCGGGATCGAGAAGGTCGTGGCCGGCGAGTCGGTAAACTTCCCAGGAGCGCGGGAGTTTCTCGAGTCGCACGGGGTCAAGGTGCTCGACCTCGACCTTGACGTCTGCAAGGATATGATGAGCGCATTCATCAGACAGTACCCCGGCCTCTGGTACGAGGATATAGGGGGGCTATAAGGTGTTCCGTGGTTGAGGGCAGACTTTCCCGCTACATCGCCGTTGCCGCTGTCTTCCTCATCCTCGGGGTCTGCATGGGTCTTGCGCTCGCTCCCGCGCCTGGAGGGAGCGTCGACAGGGATACGCTCTTTCTGGTCTCGACCATCGATGCACTCCTCCAGGGCGTCTATGACGGCAGCATGACGTTTGATGAGCTCGCGATGTACGGGGATTTCGGGATCGGGTGCGGCGACCGGCTCGACGGGGAACTGATAGGCATCGACGGCGAGTGGTACCTGATCCGGGTTGACGGACGGGCCTATCCGGTTGCCGGAAACGAGAAGACGCCGTTTGCGGCCGCGACCTTCTTCGACCCGGATATCGTGATCGCGGTCGATTCGCCGATGAACCTGACCGCTCTCCAGGATCGGGTGCAGGCAGAGCTCCCCTCGGAGAATCTCTTCCACGCGATCAGGGTGGACGGCACCTTCCCGCACGTGGTGACCCGGAGCGTGCCCGCCCAGGAGAGACCGTATCCCCGCCTCGCCAGTGTAACAGCAAACCAGACGGTCTTTACGCTTGAGAACGTCACCGGGACCGCTGTCGGGTTCTGGACGCCGGCACTGGCGAAGGGGGTCAACGTCCCCGGCTACCACCTCCACTTCATCACCAGCGACCGCACCGCCGGCGGCCATGTGCTCGATATGGCACTGGCGGAGGGCACCGTGCAGGTTGATGTCACGGCAAACTTCACAATGACGCTCCCGCCCGGCGGTGACTTCTTGACGGTCGACCTCTCAGGAGATCTCTCAGGGGAACTGGAGGCGGTTGAATAGGCAGGGATACCCTCCTGGAAGAGGATATCGGCAGCCCCCTATGGCGAATGCCCGGCAACCGCAACGCTCAAGTAGCCCCCGGCAGGAGTACCCTCCCGGGGTGGGATAACCCCGGGCACAGGGGATCGGACCATAGCGGCGGTCCGGGAGCCCGGTGACTGCAGTGATACCGCCCGCCTGGCCGCGAAGATGTCTCGCAGGCGGTGGGATGGGTAGAGATGGAAAAACTCGCGAGGCTGGCCAACTTCGAGGTCGCGGCGATCCTCTATGAGGTCGCCGACCTCCTAGAGATCAAGGGCGTCCGGTTCAAACCGCATGCCTACCGGCGGGTGGCGCAGGCGATCGACACAATGCCGGAGGACGTCGCAGATCTTGTGCGGGAGGGGCGCCTCAGCGAGATCCCCGGTGTCGGGAAGGGTATCTCCGGGAAGATCACGGAGATCATCGAGACCGGAAGCCTGGGCTATCTCGAGTCGTTGCGCGAAGAGCTCCCGGAGGGTGTGCAGGAGCTCACCCGGCTTGAGGGTATCGGGCCGAAGAAGGCGCTAATCCTCTCCCGGGAACTCGGGATCAGGGGCATCGATGACCTGGAGACGGCGGCAGCGGCAGGCCGGATCCGCGATCTCCCCGGGTTTGGCGAGAAGACTGAAGAGAACATCCTCGCCGGCATCCGGATGAGCAGGATGGCGGGGGAACGCCACCTCCTCGGCTACATCCTGCCGACAGCCCTCGATATCGAGCGGAGGCTCTCATCGCTTGAGTCGGTCAGTCAGGTGAGCCTCGCCGGTTCAGTCCGCCGGCGGAAGGAGACGATCGGGGATATCGATATCCTCGCAGCATCCACCCACCCTGAAGAGGTGATGAATGCCTTTGTCACACTCCCGGGGGTCTCGCGGATCCTTGCCCGGGGGGTGACGAAGACGTCGGTGGTTCTTGAGACCGGCGTCCAGGTCGATCTCCGGGTTGTGGAGGATGAGCATTACGGGGCCGCGCTCCAGTACTTCACGGGGTCAAAGGAGCACAACATCGCCCTCCGGAGGCTCGCCATCGCAAGGAACTTGCGGCTGAACGAGTACGGGCTCATCGACCTTGCGGACGGTCATATGATAGCGGGGGAGGATGAGGCCGGGGTCTACCGGGCCCTCGATCTCTCCTGGATCCCGCCCGAGCTCAGGGAGGATCGCGGCGAGATCGAGGCCGCCCGGACTGATACCCTGCCGGATCTCGTCGGATACGGGTCGATCCGCGGTGATCTCCACGTCCATACCCGCTGGAGCGAGGGCGCCCACTCGATCGAGGAGATGGCGGAGGCGGCGCGGGCGCTCCGCTATGAGTATATCGCCATATGCGACCATTCAGAGACCCTCCATATCGCCCGCGGCCTCTCCACGGAGCGCCTGGCTGATCAGATACGCGAGATCGAGCGGATCAACCGGACGGCCGATGACGGGTTTACGATCCTCTCCGGAACCGAGTGCAACATAGGTATGGACGGCAGTGTAGACCTCCCTGATGGCATACTCGCCGACCTCGACGTGGTGGTGGCAAGCGTCCACTCAGGTTTCAAGCAACCCCGCCGGGAGATGACAGACCGGGTTATAACAGCGATGCAGAACGATAATATCGATATAATCGGCCACCCGACGGGCCGGATCCTCCTCTCACGGGAACCCTACCAGATCGACCTCGCCAGGGTCTTTGAGGCCGCGGCATCCCTCGGCGTCCTCATGGAGATCAACGCGTTTCCGGGGAGGCTTGACCTCCCGGACGTCAACTGCCGCCAGGCCCGGGAAGCCGGCGTTCGATTCTCCCTCGGATCGGACGCACACAGCCAGAAAAACCTCCGCTACATGGAGTTTGGTGTCGCGACCGCCCGGCGGGGCTGGCTCTCGGCGGACGATATCGCAAACACCCGTTCACTAAGCGATCTACGAGGATTTCTGCGCTCTTAGAGCTGACGCGCAGAAGGTGCCTGCTGGACTATATCCACGAGGTGTATGTCAAACGCCAGGGGTTGACCGGCCAGCGGATGGTTGGCGTCCAGCGTCACGGTCGACTCCGATACATCGCTGATTGTGACGATGGCCGTCCCCTCGCCCGGTTGCTGGATCTGGAGTTGCTGACCCGGCTCCGGGTTGATATCATCCGGGAACTGGTCACGGTCTACCGTGAGCGTCATATCGTCGCGGTGGAGACCGTAAGCCTTCTCGGGCGGGATCCTTGCGGTCTTCGCCTCTCCCGGTTCCATGCCGATCACGGCCTGCTCAAACCCCGGTATGATCTCCCCCTCACCGATGGTGAACTCCAGGGGGGATCCCTCACTGGAGGTGTCAAAGATTGTACCATCTTCGAGCTTTCCGGTGTAATGCACCCTGACGGTGTCGCCTTCTTTTGCCTGTGCCATTGCCTGCATCACCGGGGGATGGTGATCGCGGATGCTATTTATGCGTGATGGTCGGATCCGGGGAGGAATGCATACTCTCCTCAGACTGCCGCCCGCAGGGTTTCGCGCCATAACACACGGGCTCTCCTGCCCGGGGTCTGTGGTGGGTTTTTGTGCCATAGAAGCAACTGCGCGCCCCCACCCCGGGCCCCGCAGATGGCCCGGATCCGCGTCATAGCATTAACCTGTTTCGTATATTCTATATCAGTATTTTATTGGTTTTATCCTTCCAAACCCGATAGTAATGCTCCGATCGGTGAAGGGACTGGATGTATTATTCATATTTATATAGATATATTTATAAATCTAACCGTATAGATACTCCATGTAACAAGGTTCCAGATATTCTGAGGGGTGAACTGCAAATGGCATACATGGATGGAATTACCTGCATATGCGACAACGGCCGGACGCTTGAGGACCACCGGCCCATCGTCGGTGACGATGTCATATCCGGGCTCTACCGCAAGGCGGCGAGCCTCCAGGGGAGACGGATACTTCACGTGAACTCAACCTACCAGAGCGGCGGTGTGGCGGAGATGATCCTCTCGCTCGTGCCGCTCATGAACAGCATCGGGATCGATACCCGGTGGAATATATTAAACGGCGACGATAAGTTCTTCGCAATCACAAAGAATTTTCATAACGCGCTCCAGGGGCAGGCTGTCGCGTTCTCGGGCGATGAGAAAGACCTCTACATACGGACAAACGAGACCTTCTCGGGCCAGATGACGATCGACCACGACCTGGTGGTCATCCACGATCCGCAGCCCCTGCCCCTGATCCGGTTCTATAGAAAAACCCAGCCCTGGGTCTGGCGGTGCCACGTCGATCTCTCAAGACCCGACCCCGCCCTCTGGGAGTTCCTGAAGGACTTCGTCCTCGATTACGACCGGATGGTGATATCACACGAGAACTACCGGCGCCACGGGATGCCGATGGAGCAGTGGATATGCCGGCCGGCGATCGACCCGCTCTCGGAGAAGAACCGCGATCTCTCCGCGCTCGAGATCGCAGGCCTCCTTGCGAAGTACGGGGTGCCGACCGATAAACCGCTGGTCACCCAGATCTCACGGTTCGATAAGTGGAAAGATCCCGTGGGCGTTCTAGACGTGTTCTGTGAGGTGAGGAAGCACGTCGACTGCAGGCTGGTTCTCTGCGGGAGCATGGCCCCCGACGACCCGGAAGGCTGGGCGATATACCGGCAGGTCGAGGATGCAGCACGCCCGCTCATCGATGCCGGCGATGTCATACTGATAACCGCCGAGGATCACCTGCTGGTCAACGCCCTGCAGCGGGCCTCGACCGTCATCCTCCAGAAATCGCTCCGCGAGGGTTTCGGCCTGACCGTCACCGAAGGCCTCTGGAAGGGCCGGCCGGTCATCGCGTCCCGCGTCGGGGGCATACCGCTCCAGATCGAGGATGGTGTGACCGGGTTTCTCCTCGATCCGACCGATACAGAAGGATTTGCCTGGCGGGTCAGGCAGGTTCTTGAGAATCCGGAACTCGGGGAGCGGCTCGGGAGGGCCGGCAGGGAGCATGTCAGGCAACACTTCCTGATCACCCGCCTCCTATCCGATTACCTGGATATGCTCAACGAGGAACTCGTGGTCCAGAACGCCTGATGGATAGGCGGGATCGTCCTCCGGAGGCCGGGGCCATGCACAGGCCCCCCCCTCCGGGGCGTGTAGCAGAGATGGTTGCTCCGTCCCCCATCCTCTTCCTGATGCGGGATGAGCAACTGCACAGGGCGGTGCGCATCGTGGGTAAGCGCACCTCAATTTGCGAGTGCAGGTCACAGAGCAGACTATTTGGTTGTTTTGATAGTGATGAGACTCCGAAAGACTC
>MTBK01128778.1_pt1 | contig 10614 bp, 10 predicted proteins | sample 1535981 | NCBI WGS metagenome assembly MTBK01 (sample SAMN06109225, study PRJNA356200) | anaerobic digester metagenome | isolation source: biogas reactors fed with pig manure or primary and secondary sludge | place: Spain | collected 2016-06-30 | reverse complement strand
GATTTTCACAAACTTTTTCTTCTTATGCTATTTTGGACAAGTGTGATATATTATATATAATATATATTAATAAGGGCAATGATATCAACAAGATGGATATTTTTGCAGCTTGACAAGTTATCATTCTTAAGCATACCTTCTCACTTGCAAGCTATTCAAAGAACACGTGCGAAGGAGGGAAGGATATGAACATCCACCAAGATAAGGCCCGGATAATTCCTGTGCGAGATGAATCTCTACTGCGCGAGCATGATATTTATCTTTCGCCAAAAACCTTGAGAAAAATGCACTGCGTAGGAAAGAACCCAGAGCTTTTTATTAAAATCGGAGCCCGTCTTTTCATAGACCTTGCGCGGTGGGATGAACTTGTTAGCAAGGCGCGACAGAGGACGCAGACAAGGGTTGAGAAGCTGAGGAAGAAGGGTTTGCTGGGCTCATAGACAAACCCCTAGCCGGGGAAGGGCATCGGGGGGGTGATGAGGGGAAAACGGGATATCTAATTTTTATCATCCCGTATACCCGCAGTCAAGAGCATACAGGGATGGATGATGTTTCAATGGACTTCTACACAAGATTCTGGTGGTCACTTCTGGTTTCCGAAGGTGCTCATTGCGGATATGAACTGGGCAGTTTTGCCCTCATCGTCAAAGGCTGTTTTCCCTGTCCTTGCTATTCACGCAAACCAGAATGGAATTTCCTTTCCAAGTGAAGAAAGGATTGCCGCTATGGCCGGAATAACCCAAAAGACTGCACGTGAAGGTCTGCGCGGTCTGAAGGGTTTTCCTGCCTACATGCACTGCCAAGCCCGAACTACGAGTCAAGGCAAACGAGGAAAACAGCATCATCTGATGCTTCCCAAGGCCGATACTGAAAGGGGGAAAGCCTTTCCCTTTCATCGCATCATCATCGAAGGCGGAAATTGGTCACGGCTGTTACCTTCGGCAAAGGCTCTGTATGTGGTTATGAGATATTTTGGGTATTTTGATCAAGATCTCTACCAGGAACACGAAGACCCTGATTTCTCTTTCACCGATGATTGTCGGAGTGATCTTTTTTCAAGCAGGCGTTGTGACTTCTGCAATGCTGAGTATGTACAGCTAGCAAGGCATGCCGGCATCCATCGGAATAAGGTTTCTTCAGCCATTGATGATTTAGTGCGGCACCATTTGTTGAAGCTAATTCGCGAAGATGGAGATGCAATTTACAAGGTCTATCTCCGGCCTCCACGGTTTTTTAAGGCATCGTTTTTGAACAGTGAGCTAAAAAAGCGAAGAAAAGAGAGCAACAAAAGTTGATGCACGATTTTTACCGGCAATGCATGCACGATTTTTTCCCCGTCATGCACGATTTTTACCTCCAGCATGCACGATTTTTACCGGTGATCTATGTATATAATCAAAGTATTAACAATAAGTGTATCAAAGCCGCAAAACGATAGAAGACGTTTTGCGGCTAAATTTTCTTTCTGTTAAATCGTTCTCTTGTCTAATTGTCCTGTGGATCGGTATCTCTGTGGCGCCTCAGAATGAGGCAAGCGGTTTCATTCGGTGGGGTTTGCTTGGTTTTTAGTGTGTTGTGGTTTTTTGGCTGTCCAGCCAATCATTCATATGTTCGATTACGGCCGCGATCAGCACGTCTGCACGTTCCTGATCGCAGATAATAATCCCGTTGCCCTCATCACCTTCAAGTACGGTGATGGCAATCTCTTTCACCTTTCCGGCCGCAAACTCATCCGCAAGGGATCTCAATGATCCAGGTACATCAACATCAAATTGAAACGCTTCCGGATAAATAATATTGTCTTTCATGCGATACCTCCTGTCTGTGATTTTATTTCATCCTCACCGGTCTGGGCATCGAGGATGATTTTTTCCAGTGTGCGCGTGCCTCTTTTCCGTGCCTCGTCCACCAGGTGCGCGTATCGCTGCGTCATTGTCGGGCTCCGGTGCCGAAGCAGCTTCTGAATGGTGTACAGGTCCACTTCTCCACTTGCTGCGAGCATTGATGCATATTGGTGTCTCAAGTCGTGCAGTCGAAATGCTGCCGGGAGTCCTGCATCCTTCTTGATCTTTGCCCACGGTCTCTTGATGTCCGTCCTTTTCCCGTCCTTTCTGTTCGGAAATACGAGATCGGTCTTTTCAGGCCTGAATCTCTCCTGGTCCTTAAGCACAAGGTAAGCGAGTTCGTTCAAGGGGATTTTCTCGGGCTCCCCGCTCTTGGGATCATCGAGATAGATCCATTTCGATTTGAGGTCCACACGCTGCCATGTGAGGCTGAATGCTTCGCCTCGCCTCATTCCAGTGAACAGAAGCAGCTTGACTATGTTTGCCGTAGGACGGTCTTCGTGGCGGTCAAGGGTGTTTAGAAGACTCCGCAGTTTCTCTTCATCAAGAAGGTTTGTGACTTCGCTGATTGACCTTTTCGGCTTCGCCTTACTGCATGGGTTCTCTGCCTTGCAGCTCATAACATTGATCGCATGGTTGAAAATACGGGACATTAATTCGTGCGTGTTCTTGATCGACTTGGGAGAGTATGCGGCCTTTCTTTTCGTGGTTGCGTTTTTCATGTCGCTTATCAGCCTGTGCACGTCCATGGGAGAGATTTGATCGAGGGGTTTCTTTCCGATGCGGTCTTTCAAGGTTGTTTCGTATCGGCTTTTGTCCTGTTTCCATGATTTGCCGGTCTTGTGAAGCGTGGAATAGCTCTCCCATGCCTCTGCAAACGTGGGGATCTTCTCTCTCCGGTCATAGTATTCATCGCTCACCAGTTCAACCTTGAGCTTCGCTTCGATCTCCCGCGCACGGTCAATGCTGTTCGGCACGGTCCTGGTGACACGCTTGCCGTTGACCATAACAGAGACCCGGTAAACTTTGTCTCTTGCTGCTGTCGGCGTGCCGCATTTCGGACATTCTCTTAGCTTGAGACCATAAGTGCTCTTACAGCTTTTGCAAAAAAGATAAACGGCCATAGCTACCTCCCCGTCGTACACACGGTGTACAAATAGTGTACAATCGCCTAGCTATTCGGTGTACAATGTAGCAACCCTTGGTAAACATAATGAATAAATAAATCAATCAAGTGGTAATGTCAAGCAACCCAAAGAAATACATAGAAAAAGACATGGAAACGGGCTCATAACCCAAAGGTCGGAGGTTCAAATCCTCCCCCCGCTACCAAGTTATTCTTCCGGCAAATCGAAGACCTGACAAGACCCAGCTCTTAGCCTCTGATAAAAGCGGGATAGTTTTCAAGCCTGAGAGCAAGACTCAGCTTCTTTTTGAATATTCTTAGAAGATCAGCACCAGCATTCATTGCCGCTTTCATGAAATGCTTTGACATATTATCAATCATAATAGTATGAATCATAATAATATCTGTGATAATATAAGCCCTGTGAATGGAGGATATTTCGATGGATTTTGAGTTGCTGACCCTCGGTTTTCTCAACTCGAGCCCCAAAACAGGTTATCGCATGCAGCAGATAGCAGGGAACATGATGCTGAATTTCAGCATCAGCATGAACCAGATCTATCCCACCTTGAGAAAATTCGAAGAGCAGGGGTTTGTGAAGAAAGAAACCGTTGTTCAGGAAGGAAGGCCCAACAAGAACGTCTATGCCATTACCGAAACCGGGCGTGAGTATTTCCTGAAAAGAATTACCGCTCCTCATGAGCCCTTTGACTACGTTCTCGACTTTCTCGTCCGCGTTCTCTTTTTCAGATTTCTTTCACGAGAGCAGGTGTTCAAGGAGTTCGAAGAGGAGATCAATTCTCTGCAGGAACAGATAGATAATCTGGAAACCATGGAAGACACGGTCAATGCAAGAGCCGATCGGTATGGTGAATTCTGTTACCGCACGGCCCTGCAGATGCTGAGGACACTGAGGGGCTGTTATATCGCCGAGCAGGATCGCATGAAAACAGAATCCTCAGAAGGGCAGAAAAAATAAGGAGGATGTATGGGCATCAAAACGAGCAGGGAATATCTTGAAAGCCTGAAGCAGCTCAAGCCCGAAGTGTATGTCGGAGGCGAAAAAATCGATGATGTCCTCGAAAGTAAGTATTTCAGAATCTCGCTCGAGGAGATGTGCAAATTCTACGACTGGGCGAGCGACCCGCAAAAAGAAAAAGACTTTGCCTTCTGGTCCCCTGCCATCAATGAGAAAGTCAGCTTCTGGACACACCTGCGGGAAACCCCGGATGACGTCAGGAAGCTCATCGAAACATTGAAGACAAACAATGCACGCCATTTTTGTTCGATGTGCATGATCACGGGGCTCAACGTTCTGTGGGCTGTAACGTATGATATCGATCAGGCCAGAGGCACAGACTATCACCAGCGGCTCAAAAAATTTTTCCAGGAACTGCAGACAAACGACTTCCGTTACTGCATGGGCGTCATGGACCCAAAGGGTGACCGCTCACTGCCGCCCGGCAGGCAGGCGGACCCTGATCTGTATCTGCGAGTAGTGGAAAGAAACAGCAGGGGCATCGTCGTAAACGGCGCCAAAATGCACACCTCGGATGCCCCGATCACCCATTTCATCTTTACCTGCCCCTCAGGCGTGCTGCAGGAAGCAGACAGAGACTATGCCCTCTCATTCGCCGTTCCGGTGGACACGAAAGGCATCAAATTCATCACGAGACCGGCGCCCGGGCCTATGGAGCCCAGAGAAATGGAGAGCCCTGTCAGCTCGCATATCGGGTTCGTCGAATGCCTGACGGTCTTCGATCATGTCTTTGTTCCCTGGGAGCGGGTCTTCATGTGCGGCGAATGGGAATTCACGGAAAATCTCATTCGCTATTTCTCGCCCTACGTGAGGGTCTGCAAGGGTACCTGCATCTCCGCGAGAACCGATATCCTGGCAGGAGCAGCCGCCCTCATGGCCGACTATAATGGAACGGCAAAGGCCGGCCACATCAAGAGCAAGATTACCGACATGATGATAGCTTCGGAAATCGGGTGGGGCTGCGCGCTTGCTTCGGTGGCAAAATCCGTGATGCATCCGAGCGGCATCCCGATTCCCGACATATCGATCTCAAACGCAGGGCTCTATCATTCACGCCTGAGATTCATAGAATTTCTCGGAACCCTTCAGGAGATCGCCGGTGGTATCGTTACCACCATGCCGGGGGAGTCTGAATACAACAATGAAAAAATCAGAAGTTATATAGAGAAATATCTGAAGGGACGAAACGATATCTCCACAGAAGACCGCATGAAGCTGCTGTATTTCATCCAGGACCTGACGGCATCGCGATTCAGCGGATACCTCATGGGCAGCGCCATCTGTGCAGGCGGAACGCCCGAAACAAACCGCATAGAGGTGTCACGCAACTATAACCTTCTTGAGAAAGTGAATAATGTAAAGGCCTTGTGCAGCATCACACGATGACTATCCTCATGGTGAGGAAAGGGTGTTTTCGTATATTTGAAAGAAATGAAGGGATATGTCGATGACAAGGGCTGTCTGACCCTCGTGGGCCCTTGCAAAGAAATGGATATCAATGGCGGGTACAACGTTTATCCGCTCGAGATCGTGAACATTCCGGCCCAGCATCCGGCCGTGTCGATAGCCGCCGTCATAGGAGTACCTGATGACATTGAGGGTGAAGTCGGCTGGGCGTTTCTCATGAAAAAAACCGGCAGCGGCACCTCTGAAGAAGAGCTGAAAAATTTCTGCAAGGCCAAAATGACTGATTGTAAAGCACCTTTACGGTGTATCATTGAAAATGCCCTTCCCATGGCAGGCCTGGGAAAGATCAATGAGATAGAGCTCAAGAATCTGGTTGCCGAGCAACATCGCTGAAAAAACGCCCGGCAGGGGCGGCAGGAAAAAACGGCCGCCCGGGCGAAGGTCTTTCTTCTCGAGCGCGGCAAATTTCCCGCATGAAAAAACAACATGTGTGAAGCATGCCAGGTGAGAGGTCCAGTCCTTGTTGCATCGAGGATCCGCCCGTGGTCGAACCCCGAAAGGAATAACTCTTTGCGAATATCCTGATAATGCCGCCGGCAGGGCGGCGGATCGTCCTGCCGGCGGCATCGTAAGCCTGAAAAATGAGCTCGCTGCTAGGAATGAATCACGGCGGAGACTGCCTTGACGCGGTCGACCGCCTCCTGGACCATCCGGTCCAGCAGCTCCTGAACCGTGGGTATGTCATGGATCAATCCCACGGACTGTCCGACCATCATGGGTGCCAGATCCACGTCGCCGGTTTCCCATGCCTTGGCGATCCGGTCTCCGGTGATGAGCGGAAGAATGCCTTCGAGGCCTCCTCCGTTCGCCTCCACCTGGAGGACCGCCTCGACATTCTTGTTTCTCAGGGCCCTGGCTTGGAGATGAATCGATTTGCAGATGAGCGCGGTCTCGTGTTCCTGTCGTTTGATAAGCTCGTTTTTGATGTTTTCGTGGATGTTGCACTCTTTGGTCGCCATGAAGCGGCTCGCCATCATGATGCCCTGTGCGCCGAGCATCAGCGCTGCGGCAAGCGACTTTCCGTTGACCATGCCGCCCACCGTAACCACAGGCAGGTTGACTTCCTCGATGATCCTCGGGGTCAGCACCATGGAGGTGACATCGTCGTCCAGGGGATGGCCGCCTTCCTCGATTCCAGCGGCATAGATGCCGTCGTAGCCCGCTTTCGCAGCGTGCACCGCGTGGCGGACCGCACCCACCTTGTGGAACAGCTTCACCCCCGCTTTTTTCAGCATCTCGATATATTCCATGCCGCAGGCCTTGTCTACCGGGGCTCCGGAGACTTCCACGCCGGCCACTTTCTCTTCGGCGCATACCCTCAAGTACATTTTATAATGCTCGGCCGTGATGCGCACCGAGGGCAGGATCGTCACTCCCACCATGAAAGGCTTGTCCGTCAGCTTCCGCGTCTTATGGATCGCGGCCCGGAAGTCCTCTTCGGTGTCGTAATTCGCCGCAGTGACGTTGCCCATGCCACCCGCGTTTGATATGGCCGCGCAGAATTCCGGTTTGCAGAGCCACATCATGGCGCCGCAGATAATGGGATACTTGATGCCGAACATCTCGGTGATGGCAGTTTTTATCATGTTATTCTCCTTTGCAAGGTAGTTTGATGGAACCACCTTCCCCGGGCAACATCCTTGTAATTTCTAGGCCATCGGCATTGCCAAGTCAATTTAAAAAATAATGTATTATGATAATACAATATCAAATTAAAACAAAATGACATCTACATACCGATTGAACAGGCTTCCCGAAACCTATAAAACCGCTCCACAAAAGGATATGGAGGCATAGCCAAGGATGATCCTCGGGATCCAAAGATTCTCAACAATTGTGTTGACACGGAGGGAATAAATGTTTATATAGGAATCCATCAATTGATGGAATCATACAATGTAACATAATGATGGAATCATGATTTGTAATGTTGCGTGAGAGATGCATGATGGGCATTTCCCTCCCCGGGGCGATGTCGGGCCGTTTTAGGCTTCATCTGATCAGAGCAAGAGTTGCACGACAAATAAAAGGAGGATCTGGCATGGCAGGAATCACTTCCTTCGGGGGGTACATCCCTCGTTACCGGCTCAGCAGGATGGTCATCGTCCAGAACATGGCCTGGTACTTTCCCGTGATCATGGCAGTCGCAGGCGGTGAAAAGGCGGTGGCCAACTGGGATGAAGACTCGGTCAGCATGGCCGTCGCCGCCGCATACGACTGTATGGCCGGACACGACAGGAAAGAGCTCGACGCCCTCTATTTCGCATCGACCACGATGCCCTTCGCAGACAGGCTCAATGCAGGCATTGTCGCGGCCGCGCTCAACATGCGTGAAAACGGAGTATCGAACGCAGACTTCGCATCCTGTATGAAGGCAGGCACAACCGCGATGATCTCCGCCCTCGATTCGGTGCAGGCCGGTTCGAGGAAAAACGTGCTGGTGACGGCATCCGACCAGCGGCGCACGAAAATGGCTACGATGTTCGAGATGTTCTACGGCGACGGCGCAGCCGCGGTGCTCATCGGAAACAAGGACGTTGTCGCCGATTATCTGGGCAGCTACTCCATCAACTGCGACTTCGTGGATCACTACCGGGGGCAGGCCAAAGAGTTCGACTACGGCTACGAAGAGCGCTGGGTGCGGGATATCGGCTACGGGAAGGTCATCCCGGAGGCGATATCCGGGTTCCTTGCACAGAGCGGCATGAAGATCGGGGACTTCGCCAAGGTGATCTATCCCTGCTATTTCGGGGGCACACACAAGGCCATCGCGGCAAAGCTCGGAATCGAAAAGGGAAGGGCGCAAAACAATCTCCACGCCGTCTGCGGCGATACGGGAACGGCGCATCCTCTGGTGATGCTGGTCGCCGCGCTCGAAGAGGCAAACCCCGGCGACAGGCTCCTGGTAGCGGGGTTCGGTCAGGGCTGCGATGTGCTGGCTTTCGAGGTGACAGAGAAAATCAGGGACATGAAGCCGCGCACCGGCATCAAGGGATCTCTTGCCAATCGGGTGGAGCTGACGAATTACCAGAAGTTCACCAAGTTCAGAAACCTCATCACCGCAGATCTGGGCATCCGTGGAGAGGCCAACCCGAACACGTCGCTCACCGTGCTCTGGCGGAAGCGGAAAATGCTGCTCGGACTGGTGGGCGTGAGGTGCAAAAAGTGCGGCACCCCGCAGTTCCCCGTCTACCCGACCTGTGTAAATCCCAAGTGCTGGAGCGTGAACGATTTCGAAGACTATGAGTTCTCCGACATAGAGGCGAAGATCCTCATGTTCACCGGCGATATGCTCTCCCCGTCAGTCGATCCTCCGGCGGTATACGGGCTGATCGCATTCGAGGGTGGCGGCAGGACGATGTTCGACTTCACGGACTGCGATCTGAATCAGATCAAGGTGGGCATGAAGACCAAAATGTCATTCAGAAGGAGGCAGACCGACAACATGCGGGGGTTCACCGGATACTTCTGGAAGGCTGTCCCCCAGGTGGAAGGAGGCGATAAATAATGGCTACGGGAATCAGAGACAAGGTCGCGATTATCGGAATGGGGTGCTCGCAGTTCGGCGAGCGCTGGAACGACGGTCCGGAAGAGCTCATGGTCGAGGCCTTCACTGAATGCCTCCAGGACGCCGGCATCGAGAAGACCGACATCCAGGCCGCGTGGTTCGGATCGTGCTTTGACGAAGTGGGGGTCGGGAAGAGCGCTCTGCCGGTCTCCATGTCCCTGAGGCTCCCCAACATATCGGTCACCCGGGTGGAGAACTACTGCGCCAGCGGCACCGAGGCGTTTCGGGGAGCGGTCTATGCTGTGGCTTCCGGGGCATATGACATCGCTCTGGCCATCGGCGTGGAGAAACTCAAGGACATCGGCTATGGCGGCCTGCCCGAGTTCAGCACCGCCATGGGCACGCTGAACCAGCTCTGGATGGCGAACTTCACCGCACCTGGCGGCTTCGCCATGCTGGCGACCTCCTATGCGGCAAAGTACGGGCTCGACATGAGCGAGGTCAAGCGGGCAATGGCCCATGTGTCGGTCAAGAGCCATGCGAACGGGGCGCTCAATCCAAAGGCACACCTGAGGAAGCCGGTGACCGAAGAGCAGGTGCTCAACGCTCCTCAAATCGCCTATCCCTTGGGTCTCTTCGACTGCTGCGGCGTGAGCGACGGCTCTGCATGCGCCATCGTCACCACCCCGGAGATCGCAAAGAGCCTCGGCAAGAAGGATCTCGTCACGGTAAAGGCCCTGCAGCTCTCCCTGAGCAACGGCACCGAGTTCGCCTATGACTGGGACGGGGATCACTTCGTAACCACATCCAAGGCGAGCGCGGAGGCGTACAAGGAGGCAGGCATCAAGAATCCGCGTGAGGAGATCAGCATGATGGAGGTGCACGACTGTTTCTCCATCACCGAGCTGGTGACCATGGAGGATCTGCACATCTCCGAGCGGGGCAAGGCTCCCAAGGACATCATGGACGGGTTCTACGACCTGAACGGCGGCGGGGTTCCCTGCCAGGTAGACGGCGGGCTGAAGTGCTTCGGTCATCCCATCGGGGCCTCGGGCCTGAGAATGCTCTATGAAATGTACCTGCAGCTCCACGGCAGGGCCGGCCAGAGGCAGATCAAGGATCCGAAGTTCGGGCTCACCCACAATCTCGGCGGGTTCCCCTTCATGAATGTGTGCAGCATCGCCATCATCGGGAAACAGGACGCATAGGAACGGACCATTTCATAAAGGAGGTGAGATGTGGCTGACTTATCCAAGGTAGGCACCGAGTATCCCCCCATTGTCTGGGAGGTGGAGCGGGGCAAGATCAGGGAATTCGCGAAGGCTATCGGCGATTTCAACCCGATTTATCTCGACCGCGAGGCTGCGGTGAAGGCGGGGTACAAAGACACGCCGGCACCGCCGACATTCCTGACCGTCCCCATGATGTGGTGCGGGAAGATGCCGGACTTCATCAACGACCTCAAGATCAACTTCATGATGGTGCTTCACGGTGAGGAAGAATACGAATACTACCGGGAGATCTATCCGGGCGACGTGATCACGGGCACTCCGAAGGTGACCAAAATGGAGGAGAAGACGAGCAAGTCAGGATCCAAGATGGACATGATCACACTGGAAGTGCTCTACAC
>MTBK01222287.1_pt2 | contig 10616 bp, 12 predicted proteins | sample 1535981 | NCBI WGS metagenome assembly MTBK01 (sample SAMN06109225, study PRJNA356200) | anaerobic digester metagenome | isolation source: biogas reactors fed with pig manure or primary and secondary sludge | place: Spain | collected 2016-06-30 | reverse complement strand
CGATGACGCCGACGGAACGCGGCGCACGGTGCGGGCATCCGCGGAAGTGGTGCTCTGCGCAGGGGCGGTGAACACCCCGCAACTGTTGATGCTGTCCGGCATCGGCGACCCCGACCGCTTACGCGAGTTCGGCATCGGCGTCGTTCAGGCCGCTCCGGAAGTCGGCCGCAATCTGCTTGACCACCTCATCACCCCACTCGGATTCGAGGTGCCCGGCGACAGCCTGTTCGGCGCCGAGAAGCCGCTGGAACTGGCGAACTATCTGCTGCGCCGCCGCGGCATGCTGACCTCCAACGTCGGCGAGGCGTACGGATTCGTCCGCAGCAGGCCCGAACTGGACCTGCCCGACCTCGAACTGATCTGGGCTCCGGCGCCGTTCTTCGACGAGGGCGTCGGCGAGCCGTACGGCGGCCATGCCATCGCTACTGGCCCGGTTCTCTTGCGGCCACGCAGCACCGGCACGGTCACCCTGCGCTCACCCGACCCGGCGGCCACTCCGGTGATCGATCCGCGTTACCTGTCCGACCCCGACGGCGTCGATCGAGCGGCCATGCTGGAGGGCCTACGGGTGACGGCGCGGATCACCGGCGCTCCGGCCCTCCGGGATCTCATCGGCCGGATCGCCCGGCCGCTGCACGCCACCCGACTCGATGACGAAACCCTCGACCGGGCGATTGACACCTGCGCGCACACCCTCTACCACCCGGTCGGAACCTGCCGAATGGGCCGCGACGAGGCCAGCGTGGTCGACCCCGAGCTGCGGGTCCGTGGCGTCGATGGCCTTCGAGTCGCCGACGCCTCGGTGATGCCGAGCATCGTGCGCGGGCACACCCACGCACCCAGCGTCATCATCGGCGAGAAGGCCGCCGATCTGATCACCGCCGACAGGTGAGCGCACACCGTCGGTAGCGGGCGTCGGCAGTGACCGGTCAGTAGTGGTAGGTGTCCGACGGCGCCGTGACGTGTACAGCCTGGTCATCGAACTCGGAAACCGAGATACCGTAGGAACGCGCCAGTTCGAGAATTTTGTTCGCCCGCGAGATACGCGGAAGGTCCGAACCATTGCGGATTTCGCCGCCGTCGCGCTCAAACTCGGCGAAGAATTCCCGGGCCCAGCTGATCTCCTCCTGGGACGGCGAAAGACCTTCGTTGACCGTCGGGCACTGATCGGGTGTCAGACAAATCTTGCCGGTCATTCCGAACTCGGCGGATACCGCGGTGGCTTCGCTGAGCCTGAGCGCGCTCGAACCCACCGTCGGGCCGTCGATCGCGCCGGGCAGGCTCGCGGCTTTCGCCGCGATGGTGAACCGGGACCTCGCGTAGGCCAAGGTGGCCGGGCTCTCCCCAAAGCCGGTGTCGCGACGGAAGTCTCCTATCCCGAAGGCCAACCGGAACGTGCCCTTGGCCGCGGCGATCTCGGTGATGCGCTCCAGACCGCGGGCGGTCTCCACCAGCGCGACGATCGGCACGGTGGGTAGCAGCTTGGCGGTCTCGGTGACATGGTCGACCGACTCGACCATCGCCAGCATGATCCCGCCCACCGTCGTCTCGGCGAGCATGGCCAGATCGTCGGCCCAGAACTGGGTGCCGAAACCGTTCACCCGGACCCAGTCGTTGTTGCCTTCGCCCAGCCAGCGCTTGACGTTCTCCCGCGCGGCAACCTTCCCCTTGGGGGCTACCGCGTCCTCGATATCGAGCACCACGATGTCGGCGCGGGACCGGGCCGCGGGGGCGAACTTGTCGTATTGAGCGCCGTTGACGAGCAGCCAGCTTCGGGCCAAGACCGGTGCGATGCGGAAACCCACATCCTGACCGTCGGCCTCCCAGCCGTTCACCGTGGATTGGTCATACATCGCGAACCGGTGCCTTCCTGCGCAGAGTTGCCGCTTCATACTGGCACCGGCGGCGGCAAGCGCCAAACCTGGAGACCCGCCGGGGCCCGGGCGGATCTTAAATGAAGCGCTGGGCCCCGTTGAGCCGGTCCCGCCATCGGGCGACGCGACCCGGTGCGCGCAGCGCGTACCGGCCGAACTGGTCCGGGTCGGGCGCCGGGGGCATCGGCGCGACCGGCAGCAGTCCGTCCGCGGGGATCAGCGAACGGGCCGGGCTCACCACGTCACCCGCGAGCATCGCGACGCCGTTGAGTTCGTGGGCAAAGCCGCTGTCTGCGAGGACACCGGCCAGTGCCAGTTCGCCCGCCGTGGCGATGCTGCCGCGCGGGTCTCCAGCGACCACGCACGGCAGGTCGAGGATCTCAGCGACCCGCATAGCCCGGCGCACACCGCCCAGGGAAGCAGCACCCAGCACCACCACATCGGCCGCACCGAACAGGTCGAGCGTCCTCGGATCGCGCGCTTCTCGGATCGCGCGGCACACGGCGATCCGGATCCCTGACCGTCGCCGCACCTCAGCGCTCTCGGCAGGGGTGCGGCAGGGGTCAACGACGAATTCCAGGCCGGCCGCCGCACCGTCCATAACCGGCAGCATGGCCAGGGCGGTCTCGACACCCCACTCTCCGCCGGCATCGCAGCGGATTGCGGCGCCGGGCCCCAGCGCCTCACGCACCGCCGCCAGACGCTCGATGTCCTCGGCGAGCGATCCGGCCGAGTCGGCAACCCGGACCGCGGCGGATCGACACCCCGACGCCATAACGATCTGGCGGGCACGGTCCGCGGCAACCGCCGGCACCGTTACCGCGATCGGAACCCTGCCGCGGAGCGGATCGGGCCAGCCGACCGTTCCGACTTCGATCGCGGCGGTGAGCCATCGCGCGGCCTGCCGATCGTCGCAGCCCTCCGGCGGGCTGAACTCGCCCCAGCCCTGCGGGCCTTCGATCAGCATGCCCTCGCAGCCGTCCGCGCCGTCGATCCCGGGGATGGCGTAGATGAGCGCCCCGTCGAAGTCGATCCAGGTCTTCACTCGTCGGGCGACCAGTAGGCGAGCATCTCGGCGAAGGTGTCGAACGCCGGCGCCGACACCCCGTACGTCGCCTCGAGGTGGATACTGAGCGGGAAGCCGAGGTCGACCACCCCGTCGATGACCCGCTTGTAGAGGTCGACCATCAACGCACGCTTTCGGTCCGGCTCACTGGCGGCCAAACTCCGGACGAACTCCTGCTCGGCCGCGACCGCGGCGTTGCCCGGATCCTGGATCAGCCAATTCACCAGCCCCACACGACTTTCCAGTCTGGGCACGAAGCCGAAGGAGAGCAGGATCTCCGGCCGGTGGTCGCTCTGGCGGGCGAACTCCCGGAGAAACCCGATGATCGCCTCGGAATACAAGAGTTGTGTCAGCGCGTAGGTGGCGCCCCGGTCGCATTTGAACCCGAACCTGCCGACCTCGTCGGCCCGGGTCGGGATCAGCACCACCCCGCGATTGGCGACCAGGTCGCGATAGCGTGACAACGCATCGGTCGGCGGTACCCCGGTCCCCTCCCCGTCGCTCATGGTGCGCGGAACTCCGACGAAGGCAATCCCCTCGATCCCGGCAGCTAACAGATCGCCGAGACGAGCCCGCAGGGTGGGCTCGTCGGAGAACGATGTCACCTGGGTGCAGAGTCCGCCGATCCCGGGCATATCCGGTGCGATGAGCGACCAGTAGTCGAGCACATCGAGTTTCGGCTTCATCTCGACGGGCCGCCCGGCGTCCTCGTCGATCATTCCCGGGATCATCACGTGGCCGACCCGAACACCCGACTCGGCCGACAACTGCATCACCTTGCGGGCCTCTTCGGCCCGCTCTTCGGGCGCGCGGTCCAGGTTGGGCGGCACCAGTTCCACAGCCACCGTGTTAAAAGGCACGGGAACACACCCTAATCGACCGACCCGCCGCAGATAGTCTTGACTCAGTCAAAAAAAGACGAGAGCATGGGGGCGTGCGAGGGGATGCTGACGCGATCGAGTTATTGCGCGGCGCCGATCTCCGCGTCACCCGGCCACGACTTTCCGTGCTCGCGGCGGTTCGAGCCCATCCCCACGCCGACACCGACGCACTCTTCGGCGCAGTGCGACGAACGCTGCCGGACGTCTCACGCCAGGCCGTCTACGACGTGCTCGCCGCGTTGACGACAGCCGGACTGATCCGGCGGATTCAGCCCTCCGGTTCGGTGGCCCGCTACGAATCCCGGGTCGGCGACAATCATCACCACATCGTCTGCCGCTCGTGCGGCGTCATCGGCGACGTCGACTGCGCCGTCGGCAGCGTTCCGTGCCTGACCCCCGCCGACGACAACGGATTCGTCATCGACGAAGCTGAAGTCATCTACTGGGGTCATTGTCCTGACTGCGCTTCCAGCGCGGCCGCGGATTCCACCAGCACCACAATTTCCACCACGATTTCACCCACCAAATAAGGAAGGACCACGTGTCTAACAGCGAAAGCGAAAGCCCGGTAATCCCCGCCCCGGAGCCGACTGCGCACCGACCGATGACGAACCAGGACTGGTGGCCCAACCAGGTCGACGTCTCGGTGCTGCACGCGCAGTCCAACAAGGCGAACCCGCTGGGCGCCGACTTCGACTACGCCAGGGAGTTCGCCAAGCTCGACGTCGACGCCGTCAAGCGCGACCTCGCCGAGATGATGACCACCTCGCAGGACTGGTGGCCGGCCGACTACGGGCACTACGGCGGTTTGTTCATCCGGATGAGCTGGCACTCCGCGGGCACCTACCGGATCTTCGACGGCCGTGGTGGCGGCGGGCAGGGCGCACAGCGCTTTGCTCCGATCAACAGCTGGCCGGACAACGTCAACCTCGACAAGGCCCGCCGTCTGCTGTGGCCGATCAAGCAGAAGTACGGCCAGCAGATCTCCTGGGCCGACCTGCTGGTGTTGGCCGGCAACGTCGCCCTCGAATCGATGGGATTCACGACCTTCGGGTTCGCCTTCGGTCGCGATGACATCTGGGAGCCGGAGGAGACCCTCTGGGGCTTCGAGGACACCTGGTTGGGCACCGACAAGCGCTATGAGGGTGACCGCGAACTGGACAACCCCTTCGGCGCCACCACCATGGGCCTGATCTACGTCAACCCCGAAGGCCCCGAGGGCAAGCCAGATCCGCTGGCCGCTGCAAAGGACATTCGCGAAACCTTCGGCCGGATGGCGATGAACGATGAGGAGACCGCCGCCCTTATTGTCGGCGGGCACAGCTTCGGCAAGACCCACGGCGCCGGTGACGCCAACCTGGTTGGCCCCGAGCCCGAGGCAGCCCCGATCGAGGCACAGGGCTTCGGTTGGAAGAGTTCCTTTGGCTCCGGCAAAGCCGAGGATCAGATCAGCTCCGGGCTGGAGGTGGTGTGGAAGCCGAACCCGACCAAGTGGGACAACGGCTTTCTGGAGACGTTGTACGGCTACGAGTGGGAGCTGACCAAGAGCCCGGCCGGCGCATGGCAGTTCGTCGGCAAGACCGACGAGACGCCCATCCCTGATCCGTTCGGCGGGCCCAACCGCAAGCCCACCATGCTGGTCACCGATGTGACCATGCGGGTCGATCCGATCTACGGCACGATCACCCGCCGCTGGCTGGACCACCCCGAGGAGTTGGCAGAGGCCTTCGCCAAGGCCTGGTTCAAGTTGTTGCACCGCGACATGGGGCCGGTCAGCCGGTACCTGGGGCCATGGATTCCCGGGCAGGAGCAGCTGTGGCAGGACCCGGTGCCGGCGGTGGACCATCCGCTGGTCGATGACGCCGATGTCGCCGCACTGAAGGCCACGATTCTCACGTCCGGTCTGTCGGTGAGCCAGCTGGTGAAGACGGCTTGGGCTTCGGCTGCCAGCTTCCGCGGCACCGACAAGCGTGGCGGCGCCAACGGCGCCCGTATCCGGCTGGAACCGCAGCGCGGCTGGGCGGTCAACGAGCCGGCCGAGCTCGACAAGGTGCTCCCGGTGCTGGAGAAGATCCAGCAGGAGTTCAACGCCTCCGCAACGGGTGGGAAGAAGATCTCGCTCGCCGACGTGATCGTGCTCGCCGGGTCGGCTGCGGTCGAGAAGGCCGCCACCGACGGCGGTGTGGCGGTGCAGGTCCCGTTCCACCCCGGCCGGACCGACGCCTCCCAGGAGAACACCGATGTCGAGTCCTTCAGTGTGCTCGAGCCCCGCGCCGACGGATTCCGCAACTACATCCGGCCCGAGGAGAAGACGCAGATCGAACGTCTGCTCGTCGACCGCGCCTACATGTTGAACCTGACGGCCCCCGAGATGACGGCCCTGGTCGGCGGTCTGCGCATGCTGGGCGCCAACCACGCCGGCAGCAGGCACGGTGTGTTCACCGACTCCCCCGGTGTGCTGAGCAATGACTTCTTCGTCAACCTGCTCGACATGGCGACCGAATGGAAGGTGTCCGAGTCCGCGGAGAACGTCTACGAGGGTGTCGACCGCGCCAGCGGCAAGACCAGGTGGACCGCCACCGCGAACGATCTGGTGTTCGGTTCACACTCGGTGCTGCGCTCGCTGGCCGAGGTCTACGCCTCCGCCGATGCCAAGGACAAGTTCGTCCACGACTTCGTCGCGGCATGGGTCAAGGTGATGGACAACGACCGGTTCGATCTGCACCGGTAGCGAACGACGTAAAGCGGGCCCCGCGGCACTCGCCGCGGGGCCCGTTTCCGTCGTAGCCGATAGCCGATCGCCGATCGCCGATCACCAGGTATCGCCCGGGTCAGGTGCAACCGCTGGCGTTGACCCACCGGCCGTTCCAACCGACGCACGCACTCGCCTCCGGAGTGATCGGCGCATAGGCGTCCTGCGGCATTACGTACGGTGCCATCACATCGGACAGGTTGGCGCAGCCGCTGACGGTGACCCGCCGCCCTGCGCTGGCGCACACATCCGCCTCCGCCGTTCCACTTGTTCCCGCCACCACGATGATGGCCGCGGGCGCGGTTGCCAGAGCCAATGCCGCTGCCGCGCCGGCGGCCCATCGACGCCACGTTCGTCTCATGTCGCGGATTTTAGCTCCGATGAGCGTCGTCTGGTTCCGGCGCGACGACACCTGGTCAATGCGGTGGCCGTCACCACGAACGCGACGATGACCACCACTCCGGCCGCCCATGGCCACGGACCGTTGGCGTAGACCCACCCCGCCAGCACTGTCTGTATCCGCGCGGCGGCGGCGATCACCGGGTCCTTGAGCCCGCCCGCAGTGCTGTACAGCCGGATCTCGAACCATCCGTAGTACGCGACGTAGAGGCCGACAAGGACGAGAATCACCCCGCTGAGGCGGCTGACGTAGGGCAGCACCCCGCGCATCCGCTCGATGAGTGTGGTGCTCGCCATGGCCACCGCCACCGCCAGCACACCCACAACCAGCGTGAGACCAGCGGCGTAGGCCCCGTACACACCCAGCACGCCCGGCACCGAACCGCCGCGCAGGCTGCTCCCCGTGACCGCCAGGAACGGCCCGACCGTGCAGGACAACGAGGCAACGGCGTACCCGACGCCGTAGCCGTACATCGAACCCACCCGCGCCGTTGGGGCCCGGCGTGGGACTCTGCCCGCAATCGGCACGCCCAGTTCCCGACCGGACAGCAGCCATAGGCCCGCCAGCACCAGCGAGACGCCGACGATCACCGTCGCGTAGGGCAGGTAGCGCTGCAGAACCGAGGCCACCGACACGGTCAGTAGACCGAAGGCGCCGAAGACGGTGAGGAAACCCAGTGCCATGGCGACGGTAGCGGCGAGTGCCCGGCGCAGAGCCGGCCAAACTCCTTCCGTCCGGCTCGGGACATCGCGCTGGGAGGCACCTTCACCCGTCACGACCAAACCCAGGTAGGCGGGCAGCATCGCAAACCCGCAAGGGTTAAGCGCCGCCACCATCCCGGCGGTGAATGCCAACCCGACTAGATCCCCGTTCACATCCGGGCTAGGAGGTCAGGGCGCGCACGCGCTCGGTGAGTTCCTGGGCCGACATCACCGAAGTCGGGTTATTGACGAAAGACGAGGATCCATCCGGCCGCAGGAATACGTACGCCGGCTGCCAGGGCACGTTGAACCGTGCCCAGATGGAACCGTCCGCGTCATTGATGTTGGTGAAGTTCAGGTTGTACTTCGATACGAAGCCCTGCAACGCCGGGACGTCGGCGCGGGTGGCGACCCCGACGAAGGTTACCGCCGGATTCGCGGCCGACACCGCGGCAACATTGGGTGCCTCCTGATTGCAGAAGGGACACCACGGCGTCCAGAACCACAGCACGGCGGGCTTCCCCTCGAGGCTCGACCCGTTGAACGTTCCCCCACTCAGAGTGGTGCCGGTGAAGTTCAGATCGGCCGCCGACGCTGTGGCCGGCCGACTCAGGCCAGCCGTCACAACCAGCATCGCCAGCAAAAGGCTCAGAGCGCGGTACGCATTGGTCATCATGCTCCCGACCCTAAGAGCGTCCGGGCCCGCAGACCACGGCAGACGGCAGCGGTAAGAAAGGTGTAAGGCCCGCAACCGACGTTTCACAGTGGGCGTCGCCGACTGCTGTGGCTAAGAACCTTTCTCACGGGAGATTTAGACATACCCACCTATTGGACGGCTAGCGTCGAAAGGGACGGTCCGGGACACGAACGATAAGCAGGGGGCTCGGCATGACCAGTTTCACCTCTCGATACGGCAACCCAGCGCAGGATTTCCGCGGCGCCCACATCTGGGCGCAAGAACGGCACGGCTGCACCGTGCTCACGATCAGCGGTCGCGTTGATGGCGGCAACGTGAACGAGATCATGGGTTTCGTCCACCGCATCACCGGCGACGGCCCGTCCCTGGTCCTCGACCTCAGCGGGGTGACGGCGTGTACCCCGAACTGCGTTCGGTTGTTGCAGAACGTCGATCAGGCCTGTGCGGACCGAGGAAGCCCGTGGGCACTGGTGGCCAGCGACGCGGTGCGCGAACGACTCACCGGCCGGGACGGTTCGCTCAGTGTTCCGCTGTACGACTCGGTGGCCCACGCCGAGCACGACTTCGACGAGGAAGTCATCGCGCGTCGCCACCTGATCTTGCCACTGCTGCGGCGTACCGCCTGACTTCGCAGGTAACCTGGGGCGCTATGTCCCGCAACCGCACTGCCCCAATCGTGTGCACTCTGATCTGCGGATTCTGGCTGGGTACAGCAGGCATAGCGACGGCCGATCCGCCGACCCCGGCTCCGGAACCCAGCCCCACCGATGCGGCGCCATCGGCGGCCGGAACGCCGGTAATCGACCGCGACGGCCTCTACGCGGTGGGCTCCGAGATCATGCCTGGCGTGTACGCCTCGGCAGGTCCCACCGACGGCGGTACGTGTTATTGGCGGCGAATCGGCGCCGAGGATCTCACCCTCGCCAACGCTCTGACCAAACAGCCGCAGGTGGTCACCATCGAGGCGGCAGACGTGTCCTTCAAGACCCGCGGTTGTCAGCCCTGGCAGCTGACCGACGCCGCCGCCGTCCCTGCCGGCCAGACCCCGCCCTGGCTGGGTCAGTTGCAGCTTCGGCACAACCTCGACATCCTCAACGGACTGGCCGGCCAGTCGGGCAATGGGCAGCTGCCGTCCTACTGAGGCCGCCCGGTTACCGTCTGGTGGTGATCGTGCTGCTGCCGCCGTCGGAGACCAAACGCGCCGGCGGCGACGGACCGCCCCTGAGCCTGGACCGGCTGCACACCCCTGAACTCAACCCGGTGCGCGCTACATTGGTGGACGAGGTCATCGCTCTGGCCGCCGATGCCGACGCATGCCGTGCGGCACTGGGCATCTCGGCAGCCCAGCAGGCCGAGATCGAACGCAACGCCGCACTGCGCGCCTCCCCTACCCTGCCGGCCGTCGCGCGATACACTGGCGTGCTGTACGACGCTCTCGACATCGAGTCACTGACCGCCGCGCAGTCCCGTCGGGCCCACGCCCGGCTCGCCGTGGGCTCGGCTCTGTTCGGTCTGCTCCGCGCCGATGACCCCATTCCGGCTTACCGGTTGTCGGCGTCGTCGAAACTTCCCGGGCGACCCGGTCTGGCCGTCCGCTGGCGACCGGTCCTGGAACCGGTTTTGGCCGGGCTCGCAGAGCGCGAACTGATCGTTGACCTCCGCTCGGGGGCCTACGCAGGCCTGGGCCGAATCGCCGACGCCGTCCGGGTCGATGTCCTCGCCGAGCACCCCGACGGGCGACGCAGCGTGATCACGCACTTCAACAAGGCTCACAAAGGCCGACTGGCCCGGGCCCTGGCGACCAGCATGAGTGAACCCGACGATGCCGCGGCGGTGGCCGCCGTCGCCCGCCGGGCCGGGATGCGGGTCGAACGGAACGGCAATCAGCTGACGGTGATCGTCACACCGTGACCGCCGGCGTGGTCGCGCCGCCCTCGCGCCGACCCCCGGCGGCTGAGACACTTTCAGCCATGGCACGTCTCTGCGTCCCGGCGATGCTGCTGTCCGCGCTCACGGCATCCGGGATCGGCATCGCCCCTGCCAACGCCGATCCCGTCGCACCGCCGGACCCCGTCGCACCGATGGATGTCGCCCCGAAGGATGTCGCCCCCCAGGATGTCGCCCCGAAAGATTTTGTCGCACTCGAGATCTGGGAGACCAGCGAATGAAGGCGGAGTTCTATCCCCGGGTGGACAAGACGGTGCTCTTCGCCGACGGCTACATCGCGGAGCGATCCGGGCACAGC
>MTBK01234127.1_pt1 | contig 10617 bp, 8 predicted proteins | sample 1535981 | NCBI WGS metagenome assembly MTBK01 (sample SAMN06109225, study PRJNA356200) | anaerobic digester metagenome | isolation source: biogas reactors fed with pig manure or primary and secondary sludge | place: Spain | collected 2016-06-30 | reverse complement strand
GTCCGAGTGTACCCGGCAGACCGGGCAGCTCTAATATGGTGTCTGTGTTGCTTTGAATCATAATGGTCATGGTCATATCCTCTCAGTGTGATTGACGCCGGAATCCAGCAGCTTCCGGTTAATTCGCCTGGTTTCGGTTTCCTCCTGCTGAATGCGCTTGATTATTTCGGCAAAGGCATCAGCCTCTTCGCGGGGGAGACCAAGTTCCGTCTCTATCCGCTGAAGCCGTGCATTCAGGTTCGCCATCAATTCCAGCGCATAGTCTCGAATGACGCCCTCGCGTTTTTCACGCGGGGAAGGAATGAACTCGGTCAATCCGCCTTGTTGTCTTACGATCATGAGTTTTCCTCCTTCAGCTCAGGGTGGCCCCGAGGGTGTGAATCCGCGGGTAGACCAGGTTGTTGCCGGTCATTTCCGCCTTGTAGCGGACCTCGGTTCCGCTCGGATCGGAGAAGGTCCGGGTGAGCGTGTACTCGGTCCATTCCTGGTCGATCTCGCGCGTGGACTCGATGGACATGGGCTCCCAGGTGGCACCGCCGTCGTTGGAGGTGAACCAGTTCAGGGAGGTCCCGCTGGGAATGTTCATCTGCGTATAGACCTTGGTGGATTCCACTCCCTGGGTCAGCTCGTTCTCTCGGGAGATGTAAGCCCCGGTCGTGTTGTTCAGATGCCCGATCAGGTTCACGTCCTTGTAGTTCAAAGCCGGTGAGTCGTTAATCGCGGTGCTTTCAAAAAGCGCCCGCAGCAACACATCGTTTGCGATGTTCGGCAGGTTTTCCTCTTCCGCGGGTACAATAGCGTCCCAGGTGGTTCCGCCGTCCGTGGAATATTCCCAGACGATGCCGGTGCCTTCCGGGATAGCCGAATATTCATCGAGATTGAGCTCGCTGAACTGCGCGCCGGTGACGGGCTGGAATCGAACTTCGCCGGACGGCTGGAAATCGTATCCGTAAATCTTCACTGTGAGATCGGAACCGTTGAGCGGGGTCCAGGTCTCGGCGTTGGAGCTTTCCAGGAGCACACCCTGGGCATAGGTCTGCCGGGTGATGACGCCGTTTTGCCCCATCTGCCCAAGCGTGGCGATGCGCACCCGGTAGTTGGTGCTGTTGGTGAGCAGCACCAACGCATAACTGGTGTTCGCCTCGGCGTAGAAGGGATCGTCGAAGGTGACCTTGGTTTCGCCGCTCAGGCTGATCTCATCGGATGAGACCACCTTTTCGGCCAGCACCACTTCGTTGGGCAGGCCGGTGGTCACACCGCGGATCTGAACCGTCACCGGGATGGACGCGTCCTTTTGAGTGAAATGAACGCCCACGGCGGAGACGACGCGGTTCTGAGTGAAACTGAATGTCTGGGCCAGCGGGTCACGCCTGCGCCATCTCCATCTCCACCGCCAAACGGTACGGACCACCGGCACCCGCACGATTCGCGGCGGAATCCGCTGCACGATGGTCTGCCGTTGGACGATGGTGCGGTTGACCACGATGCGCTGGATACGGGTGATGACCAGCGGATCGTTGACCTGCAGGTTGGTCTGGGCCGAATAGGTGCCGTCGGTGACTTCGACAATCCGGTCGCCGTTGCGGACATTGGTTGGGATAACAAAGGATGCGCTCACCCGTCCGGCAGAGTCGGCCGTGAGGTTGGAGGCGACCACCTGACCGTCACAGCGTACCGTGACCCCGGTGGCGCTGGGCGTGAAGTTGGAGCCGACCACCGCAATACCGGTCTGTCCCCGGCGGCCGATGTTCGGTGTGATCTCCACCGCGGCATCGGGCTTTTCAAAGACCGCGTATGGGTTGATGTTCTTCTCCTCGGACCAGTCGGCCTGTTCGATCAGGACCTCCTCCGTGCCGGGAAGCAGCACCAGGCTTCCTTTGAACAGCGCGTCACTTGCGCCTAGGTCGACTTCAAGCAGGTTGGGTGTGGAAACACGATCCGGCCCCACAAATTGACTCACACCGTCAATCCTGGCGCTCCATTCGCTGTGATAAACATCGGACTGGGAGTCATTGGAGAAATCGTCCGAGTAGACGCCTTTCTTGGTTTGCGCGTCCCGGTTCTGCAGTTCGTTGTTCATCTGGAATTGGGCGTCGTTGTATTTGAGGTCCTCCACGTCATCGATGATCTCGTGAATCTGGTCCATGGTGATGCGCGTCAGCCCGAAATTGATAATGCTCATCTCAACCGAGTTGGGCGGGCAATCGACGCTGCAAAGCCCCAGTGTACCCTCTGGCACGACCGGCAGTTTTGGAAAATCAGCCGGCGCGCCTTCCAGTCGCTTGATCTCACTGGTCGTGGCGTAGATGATGTCCTTGCGGCCCAGGAAGTAGTCGTAATCGACACTGCAGTTTGAGCCGTCCACAGGGTCGTCGCCGAGCCCGGTCCGGCCGAAATTGACCAGGCTCAGATTGCCAAAGGCTATTTGCAACGGCGACATGGTCAGACCGCTGGTATTGGATGCGGGTGGGTTGCCGCCGACGATCTCGTCCGCGCCGTCATCCATATAGGATGTGCCCCCAGAAGCGACCTCCTTGAGAAGCTGAAAATCGGCCCGGTCGGTATTCTGTGAACCTCGGTAGACGCGATAGCCGGTGGCTCCGTTGACCGGCAACCAGGACAGCTTGTTGATTTCACCGGCCAGGGTATCGCGGGAAACGACCTTGGCAGGGTCATATTCGGTCTCGCCGGAAGCGTCCAGGGCGGTGACTTGGTAGAAGTGTTCCCCAGCCGCAGGATGCCCCGATTCACCGAACCAACCACCATCTACATAATCCGTTCCTTTGATCATCTGCTTGGTATAGGTCCAACGCACGGTGTAAGTGGTGCCGATGGCCGGTTCGCTGCCTGTTCCGAGCCAGTCCACATAATTTCCGGACTGCTGCCAGTCCACGCCTTCCTGAAATACGGTCGCGCCCTGGCTCACCTCGAGAATATCCACTACCGGATTCGGTGCGAGCAAGTCTTCACCGCCTCCCACAGAGCCGCGGGTAATATTGGAGACAATCTCAACAATGGCCTCGACCTGGGTGCTCTCTTTCAATGGCGTGCTGTTGAGCGCATAGCGCCGGGTGCCGACATTGTAGGTCTTCTGCTCGCCGCGCACCGATTTGGTGGCGACCGATTTGGGAACCATCGTGGTTGTCGGCATGTCTTTCTGCAGGCGGAAGCCTTGGATGTAGGCCCGCCCGGAGTTGGTGATCACTTCGACGTTGTCCCCGTCGCTGTCGCCGATAAAGCTGTCCAGTCCATTGACCAGGTAGCTGCCCGCCTGGTCGAAGGTCCGCTCGGCCAGGTTCTGGAGCAGCGAGTTCAACCCCTCCGCCGCGGCAAAGGAAAGCTGATCCTCGGTGATGGAAGAGACCGTAATGCGACTGCCGGGAATCGTCCCCAGGAGATCCCGGAGGTACATGTTGGACTTTTCCTGGACCGTGGCGGTGACGTCACCGGTTTCCCGGTCGAACTTATAGATGGGAACGACTTTGCGCTCGAGAACGTTATTGGGCAGCGTCTCACCGCTCGTGTCATGGTTTTTCAGTGTCAGAACCCATTTTTCACGCTCGGCGGTGGGTTCGCCCGTGGCCGGATTGATGAGCGCCGCGTCCTGGTTGTAACCGTAGTTGTATTTGAGCAGCTCAACGTATACGTAATCCACGCCCGATGTCTTGGCGGGATCATAGGTCAGCGCCGCGCCCGGAGCCTGCTCGAGATAACCGTCGACATAGACAATCCCTTCGGCCACGGTCAGCACGTTGTCGGTGACCGACACCCCGAGCCCGCTGATGACCGCCCCCTCCTTGAAGAGCATGTCGGCGATCTTTTTGCGCTCGAGGTTAATGATCTCCTGCTGCTCGTTCAGTTCCGAGTCGAGCAGGTCGCGGTCCTGGTGGTAGCGGATCTGCTTATAGTTTTTTGCCTGGTCGAATGTATCGCGCGAGATGGACATGGTTGTTCCTCCTAAATTTTAATGACCCCGACCAGCTCCACCCGCGTATCGGAGGTCTTGTTGAAGTCGGGGATGTTTTTTACTTCGTACAGGTACCCGGACGTGAGCACCTCGCCGCTGGGATTGGTGTCCGGGTGGTAAACACCATTCGCCGCGTAATCCGATTGAAGGCCATCGATATAGGCCACATCACCACCGAAGAATCCGTACTCGCGGATGGTGATGCCATTGGCCTCGCTTTCCTCGAAACGGAAAAACACACCGATGGTCTGGGTCTCCTCGGCGGTCTCGATGTAATGGATACCGTTGACGACGAGCGTTCCTTCCGGGTCTTCTTTGAGAAAAGTGCGTTTGTAGTGTTTCTTTCTCGCTTGTTCGGTTTTAAGCGCCGTCTGGTCGATATCCGGCGCGGGCGGGTTGAGCGGGTCGATAAAGGTGGCATCACCGTCGCCGATGGCGCAATGAGTGATCCCGTCGATGGGTTCCCCCATCAGCAGCCTCGCGGTGAGGATGCGGCCGGTCTTGACTATCAGTCCCAATGACATGTGATTTCCTCCTTTAGGTCTGTATCTCGTGGCTCTCGTTGATCAGTATGGCGAAAACCGTTTGTCGGGTATCCGGGCTGTGCTCCATCGGATGAACCACGCTCTGTTTTGTGTTCATGATCCGGTCGAGTGCACTGAAAATTATCTGCCGGGTGTCTCCACGGATGTCGAGCGAATGATGAACAGGAACAACGATGTCGGCGCTGAGTGCCAACGGTTGTTGAACCACTAAAACCAAATCCGCATGGTTTTGTACGACGCGAGTGATTCGCTGCCCGGCATCAACATTCACGCCCATCATCCCCGAAACGGCGATCTGAATATCTGTTTCCACGCTGATCGACATATTGGCCTTCCTACAGGATCGGGTTCTCCGTTCCGGTGATCCGCAGCTTCAAGTCCGTCTTGTTCTGGACCGCTGTTCCCGGCGGCACGGCGCAGCGCCTCCATAGCGAGACGGTGACGTCGTGCGGCTTGTCGCCCAGGTTGAGCGGTGCGCCGGGAGTTGCTGTATCCAGTTCCGCCTGGGTCAGCGCCAGCGCATACCAGTCCGATTCGTTCCCATCCACGGTATCGACCGGTTCAATTACCAGTCCCGTGTAGTCGTATCCGGAGTAGACCGCGGCTCCGGCGTCATGCGCGGCGGGAGCTGTTCCCCCGTAACCGCGCTCCACACCGAGCGTCGTGGTTCCAGCGCCGCTCAAAATACGCATTTGTTCGCTGTCGATAATGATGACTTCACCGTCGGCGAAGCGGAGTTCATCCAGCAGCAGCGAGGTCTCGCCCGAAGCCAGCGCAACAGCCAGCGTTGTCTGCTCGTTGGCGAGAAAAAGTGCTTTGTCTTTTGATTCGCCGTCGGTCCCGTTGTAGGTGTCGTCGTCGGGGTTCGAGAGGTCGCCCTCGGATACCTGCTGGACCAGGGTGTTGTCTTCATATAAGTGAATCGTCATTAAATCCTCCTATGCCGCCGGCCATTGTGTAACCGTGTACTTATTGGCAGCCGCGTCTATTCCGGCCTGGACCTCCGCATGGTGATCCTTTTGCCGGAAGCGCCAACGCAGGCTCGGCTCGGACAAGCGGAAACCGGAGCCGTTGAGCGGCATGAGTCCCAACCGCATGGGCCGGGTACGTTCCACTGAAAGACGGAGCCCCGTGTGGTTGAGCCTGCGGTTGTTGAGAAGCAGCGTCTCCACGCGTCGGCGGTGGTGAATGCCTGTATCCACGGTCAGTTCGAACGATGCCCGAGCCTCGGTGATGTATGCGTCGGTGATTTCACTTGAGTTCAGGGTCCGGCTGTTCAATGAAAATCCGGGGCGACGGGCACGCCAGCGATCCACCACATCCCAGGCTCCAGAGACCTCCGACCAGTCCGCATGGGCATAAGCTGTAATGAACAGATGCCTGCCGGCAGCCGCACCGGACACCTTGTCCATACCGTTCACGCGGGAATGTCCCACTCTGAACCAGTGAGAGAGCCGTGAACGGCGACCGTAAAGATGGGTCCGCCGGTTCCCCTGATTTTCCGATTCGCTGTTAAGCGCCTCGGACAACAGGTCTTTCTGCCGGAATTTGATTTTGCAGGCCGGAGCGGATTGATTGAGTCGAGACCGGTTCAGATCCTGACCCGCCAGTCGCACGACCGGCGTTGTGGTATCAGATGTTGGTTTGGTATCGATCCCGCAGCAGACGGCGAACTTCCGCTCGCTTATCCAGAGATTGGGCAGCCGGTCGGAATTGAGCGGCACACTATTCAACCGAAACCGCGGTGTGCGGCCGTGCCAGCGCGAGAGACATACTCCGGCCCGTTCAATATTCTGCATGAGCGTGGTGCCGTCTGTAATCCGCCACAATCCCCAGGTCTTGTTCTTGCGGGTCAGATGGTAGTCGGTATTCAGCGCGTTGTGATTGACAACGAAAGTCTCATGCAGATGGCCGAGACAGACACGTTCCACCACCTTTTTAATAACCGCCTCAAAACCCGATTCCATCGACAGCAGCGAATAGAGCCACTGCAGAAAAAAGACCCTGGTACTTGCCGGGTGATGGAAGGCCAATGCCGGACGAATGGCTTGTACGATGTTGTCGCTTTCGATGCGATAGACACCGAGACTGTAGATCAGTCCGGGCAGCTTGGAACGTCCCACCAGGGAACGTCGATTAAGCCGCAACGCCCTGTGAAAGGTTTCTTCTATACCTCCCTGCCAACCGATGTCGGCGAGTGACCGGCTGATCGCCGGGATAGTCCCTTTGCGCCGATAGATTTCCACGGCCTCACGAATGCGCCTGCGCCGCGTGGCGGAAAGATTCCGGGTCCTTCACAACACGCCCGAGATCGCGGGCGATGTCTTCGACGCCTTTGCCGGTGGCGATGCCGTTCATCACGGTCCGCTTGATGCCGTCGGCCAATTCGCGGTGGACGTCTCCGGCGAGCACCAGGTTGTAGTTGGTCATGAAATCGAGAGCGTCGGTGTCGACAAGGGTGAACGCTCGGGTGGCGAGCTTGTCGATGCTTTCGGGAGTCAAGTCACGGTAGAACGGCAATTGCGCTGCGGCGAATTCATCGATGCCGCGGTAGATGCCTTGTCGGAAAGAGGCTTTCGCCGTCTTCCGGAAAAGCAGTGTCTGGTCCCGGTGAAGTCGGGATGTAGCCTCACGGATATCGGCCTGGAGTTTCTTGAGTCCTTCCAGGGCGGCCAGCTTGTTGTCGGGAAGCGAGCCAAGGCTTTTATATCTGAGAATGGCGTGGCGCACCTCGCCCTCGGCCCCGGCAAGCATGGCGGTCAACTCAGCGACCGTTTGCTCCGTGTACAGGTTTCTTGCCCGGACGCTTTTTTCCGTGGCCCGGCGGATGGCTTCGGCCTGAGAGACGGGCTTTTTAGCCGCGAGCGTATCAATCATTTCTCGCACTCCCGGCAAGCCGTGGTCTTCTCCGGCACCTCACCTTCCTGGTCGGATGGGGTTTCCGAAGGAATGGTCTTGGAGTCGAAGAAGCGGCACACCGGAGTGTCGAAAGTGGTTTCGTTTCGTTGGACACGGCAGTGGTTACGTTCGTCATCGAAATGCGCGCAGTCGTCACAGACGGCATTCCCTCTGTCGCCTCGGGCGAACGGTCCGGCCCAAGACGCCTCCGTCCGGCTTCCGGTGGGATTTTTCGCCGGATCGAGACCGAGCATCTCCTGTGCGGTCTCGATGCCCATGATTCCGGCCATGACCATGTCCGCGATGGGCTTGACCTGTTTTTCATCCAGCAGGTCCACCGAGCGTTTCTCGGTTTCGCGGTTGGCCGATTCGATGTCCGGATCGAGGTCCATCTTGAGTTGGAGACTGGATCGACTGATGAGTTTGCGGTCGTAGAGCTCGATGAGCAGACGCTTGAAATCCACCGCATCCGAGAGATCAAGGTCGTTGAACAGGAACTGGAGTGTCTTGTCCTGGTAACCTTTAAGCTCCACCCAGTCGTCGAAGATCCAGGAAAGAATGTTCCGCGCGGCCTGTTTGATCTCCCGGATCATCACGAGCATCTTCTGGAGACTCACCGAGGCGGTGGCGAAATTCGGGCCGTCACCGGTGACCAAAGAACGCGAGAGTCCCAGGGCCACAACAATATCCTCCTTCACCTCCTTGACCTTGTCTTCGACGTTGAGGACTTGACCCTCGGTGCCGTGAGTTTCAACCGTGACATAGAAAGGCACGACCAGACCGCTTTTAAGGTCCATCTTGTTGACCATGTTGCGGACCTGTTCCAGCATCTTTTGATCGGGCATGACCATCTTCTGGCCGAAAGCGCCGCCGACCTTGAGCAGACGGAACGGCGTGGCCCAACGCTTGGCGATGGCCTGTTCAGCCCGGCGATAGTCGCGCAACAATTCAATGGACTGGAAGGCGGGCAGGACCAGCGAGTTGCCCCGTGGGGAAAAGGATGGCGCGTCCCACTTAAGGTGGAGCACCTGATCGACCGGCAGTTCCAGCCCTTCACCGATTCCGGGATTATCGTCAGGATATTGGCGGGCTTCCACCATCTGTCCCTGGGCATACTTGACCTTCACGGAAACCGGATTGACGCATATGACCTCTTCCAGGTCCTTGCCGTCTTTGGTGTAGCGCTTGAATCCCACGGCGTCGCCCTTGACCAGTAGTTGAAGAATCATGTCCTTGACGAACGCAGAGATGTTCAGCCGGTCGGCGAGGGAGCCGGCATCACTTTTCACGTCCTCGTCGTCGCTGGTGATTTTGATTTCATCACCGACAGCGAAGGTGCGCCAGGAGTTGACGCAGTTTTTGACCAGCGGCTCTTCGATGTAGTATTCCCAGGCCTTGCGCGCCCGTTCCTCCCAGGTTGCGGGAATGGCCTCAGTTGCGCTTACCTTGCTGAAGACCGAAGGGTCCAGGGCCGCCGCTGTAGCCAAAGGTGCGATTACCAATCCATCGGTTGACGGATGGGTCGCGGGTCCGTTGCCATCGGCCTTAGTGGCCGTTTCATCTGAAGTTGTGCGTTCGTCTTGTCTCTCCACCAGTGTCCTCGCGTTTTCTTGGCCTGTGGGCGCGACATCCGCGCCGTGTGGCGAGATGAAGCTCGTCCTGGGGTTATCTACCGGAGACGGGGAAGAAACGTCGGTTGGGCGGGAAGGGATGTCGGTTCAGATAAACACCGGGTCCGTCAGGATAGGTACCAGGGAAACGGTCTCCTCCCCGATCTGATCGAGGTTGGCCTGTTCGCGGGCCAGCAGCGCACAGCGAACGGCGTCGATAATGTGGTCGTTGCCTTTGGAATAGATAACCCGGCCGTCACGCAGCGTGTAGGTGTGGGTGGTGAATTGATCCTCCAATTCCAGATCCTCCGCCGGAAAGACGATCTGCCGACGCTGGAGCGCTCCGTTGATGAGGCTGGTCATAAACTCCTTGGTGCGCTTTCTTATCTCTTTTCCATCACGCACGGCCAGGGTCGTCATCCCTCCGAAATCGTAGCCGCGCAATCGGCCTTCCAGCAGGAGGTCTTTGTATTTGTCCAGGGTGTGAAGCTCCTGCACCACGGCCAGACCGTTGCCGCCGTTATCCACTCCGATGCCGGTGGCGGTGTAATATCGGTCCAGCAATGCGATGGTCTGGGCGATGTGCGGGTAGGCCACGTGTTTCATATGAACACGCAGGACGAGTTTAATGATTCTGCGCTCCCCCAGTTCCAGTTCCTGGAACACGACGAGTTCGGTCGGATCGTTGGTATAGCCAAGGTCGCCGCCGATCCAGAACACGCCTGTCTGGGGCACAAGGTTAAGCAGCGCCTCGAGCCGGTCGTGCGATTCTTCTTCGCTATCGCAACCGCTCAGCTCGTCGCCCGTTATAATCACTTTCTGATATTCCAGAAGTTCCTGGCGGCAGAAATTCAGATATTCAATGTTGAAGGCCCCATACGACGGCTTGCCGTGTTCGCCGGCCACTTCATGCTGCCACCCGGCGCTGTCCCGGCCACCATAAAACTCCAACAGTTCCGCTTCACGTTCCTCAGACCATATCGGGTTGAGCCAGGAGGGCCATCGAAACACCTTGAACTGTGTCGAGGTGGTCAGACGGTAGTAGGTGCTGTTCCGCACCCCGTTCGGTGTGGAGTAGATTCGCAGCTTCCCTCCGGATTTCAAACACTGGCGCAGCGCCTTCCATGCCCGCTCCGTGAGCCAGGCCCCTTCGTCCACCCAGACACGTTCGACGTGAAGTGAGCGGAAAGCGTCGCCGTAAGCCCCGGCCGGGCGAAAATAGAGAATGGTGCCGTTGGTGAATTCGAGTCGGAAGTATGGCTTGCGGTGGATCTTGGGCTTGCCGTATTTGGTCAAAGCGACGCTGGCCATGAGATCCGGGTTGGCGTCCAGTTGGAACTCGATCTCCTCGGCAATGCTGTCGAGATGCCCTTGGTGGGGTGCGGCGATCAATCCTTGGCCTCCGCGGGTGGTAAAGGCGAAGTGAAGTGCGTCGGTACCGATGCAGACGCTTTTGCCGACGTCACGTCCATCCAAGTGGATGATGTTCTTGTCCGGGCAAAGCAGGTCCTCCACCTGGTGCGGCCAGTATGTTCTCCGACCGCCGTCGCGATTTCCCAGATATGCCTGACCCCAGAGCACGGGATCGGCCAGAGTC
>MTBK01245970.1_pt1 | contig 10629 bp, 11 predicted proteins | sample 1535981 | NCBI WGS metagenome assembly MTBK01 (sample SAMN06109225, study PRJNA356200) | anaerobic digester metagenome | isolation source: biogas reactors fed with pig manure or primary and secondary sludge | place: Spain | collected 2016-06-30 | reverse complement strand
ACTCTATAGGGATATTAGAAAGCAGAGTAAAATAGAGTTACTAAGTTATGGACAATATATTCCATTTGAAGAGATATAGTCTCTTGTTTTCAAACTTCAAAATACTACTTATTAAAAGGAATACCTTCTAGATAGATAGTTTTTTAGAGCTATTCTTTATATAATACATATGGAGAGGTGCTAGAGTGGTTGAATAGGGTACACTCGAAATGTACTGTTAGACTTCTTTCTAACCGTGGGTTCGAATCCCACCCTCTCCGTTTCCATTTAAAAGAAGATTTTCCACAAAACACAAGGATGTGTGGATAACCATAGAAAGGTTATTACAAAAGACTTTCTTACCTTTGAATTACTATATTAAACCACTTACAATACTATCAGGTAAAAATTATGACACTAAATGAAATATCCTTCTAATGAGATGTATAATAAGGAATAACTTTATCTTTTTACTATGTTTCTTCCAAAGATTAAAAAATATCAGAAAAAATATAGCTATTCTTATGCTTTTGGTTCCTATCCTGTATTAGAGATTCTTAAAAAGCACTCTGATAAGATTCTTCTAATACTCTTTAAACAAGAAGGTTTAGAGAGTTCAGCTACTAAAGAGATTTTAGAACTTGCTCAACAGAAAAAGATTAAAACAGAGATAAACAGTAAACTAATAGATAAAATAGCAGTAAAAGAGAATACCTATGTTGTAGCAGTTTTTAAAAAATATGACACAGTATTAGATAGTGATGAGAACCATTTGGTATTAGTAAATCCTACAAACAAAGGTAATTTAGGAACTGTAATAAGGACAATGTTAGGATTCAATTTTAAAAATTTGGGTATTATCAATCCATCTGTAGATATCTTTGATCCTATGGTTGTAAGAGCAACAATGGGAGGCCTATTTAGTATTAACTTTATGCACTATGGAACAATAGATGATTACATTAAACAGTTTCCTAATCATAATCTCTACCCTTTTATGTTAAAAGGAGAGAGTAATATTTTAGATACTGTGTTTAAAAAACCTTTTACAATAATACAAGGCAATGAATCAAGAGGTTTAGATGATAGATATTTAGAATTAGGAGAGAGTGTATACATTCCTCACTCTAAAGATATAGATTCTCTTAACTTATCTATAGCATCAGGTATAAGTTTATGGGAAGCAAGTAAAGATTCCTTAGAGTTTAGAAGGTAGTTACAGCTCTCATTAGACTAAAGAGGAGTAAATATACCCATTAACATATACAAGGCTATTTAGGGAGAGTTTAGAGCCTCTTGACAGAGTCTTAGTTAAAGACTCAAGGGCTATTTAGAAAAAGAGTAGTAGGAATACAGCACCTATTATTAAAGAATGTCCTAAATAATGGTATAATGAGGTAGTTCTTTAGCAATATGGGGACGTAAGGCTTTCGACAGGAGTTATTAGGTATAGTTTGTCACAAATCGTTTTTAAGTACGTAAAACTTAAACACAGATAAGTGTAGAAAACAAACTAAACGCTTTTGCAGATAAGCTAAGAGCTGTATTCGCTACACCTCTTTATGCTTATCATTATGCATAAGTTTGGTCAATTAGTTTTGACCAGTGTCTACATTCCTTATCCCTAGTTAGGGGGTATAGACAGTCGTTACTAGGGTATACTATGTTTCTTTCCTCAGTAAAGGATCCATAGTGAATATTAATACTGAGTAGATTAATCTTTTTGTTAGATTTTTTAGATTAGTCTTACTATATAAATCTAAATATGTTTGTACATGGCACTATACTTAGCTTTTGGACGTGGGTTCAAATCCCACCGTCTCCACCAGTAGAAATAGTAATTAGACCGTATCTTTTTAAAAAAGAATTAAAGCAATTATTCCCAGTATCATAAAAGGTAGAAAAGGTATTTTTAAACCCTTAAACCTCTTCTTCTTTCTACTAAGTATTAATCCATATGCTAATGCACTAAATACAGAGATATATCCCCAAACTATTATACTGTTTAACCCTGTTATTAACCCCGTTATTATTGCTATTCTTACATCACCTTGTCCTAATCCTTTCTCTTTTGTAATTAGTACAATTAATTGAAACAAACTACCTAGAAATATCCCTCCTAATATATTTTTGTAAGGATTGTACTCCCAATTATTAATTAACAATATACTCTCTCTATCTTTTAGTAGAAGAAAAAGAAGTAAATTAATGATAATTAAGAAAAGCATTAGTAACATAGAAGTACTGTTATGTACCTCCATCTTTTTAAAATCATAGTAAGCAAGAAATATTAATATACAGAAGAGAGCTGTAAGAAGAGAGTAGATTAAGAGAAGGTATGTATTAAAGGTATTAAAGTAGAAGGTTTTAAATGTTAGTAAAAGAAGAGAGAGAGTAAGGAATACAATAAAAACTCTCTCTTGGGTACCACACTTTTTTTTAAATGTTTCTAAGTTCAAAAGGGTCTGTATTAATATTTAATTCTTTTCTATGATGGATAGTGATACCGTTATTATCTGTTGCTAACATATCTATTATCTTTACTCCATCCTCTCCTTCTTTATCTGTAACAGTAGTATTACACTCCCATTCATCTTCTTCTAATTTAATTACTCCTGTAAAGGTTCTAGCACGTTTTATTCTGTATATAATTTCTTCTAAACAGCTCTGTGAATTAGTTTCTAGAGATTGATAATCATAGTTCATCTTACCTACAACTAAGAAGCTAATATTGTTGTAGAGGGAATCTATCCCTGTTAGTAAGAGTAGGGGTATGAGTATTATTACCGTTGTTAATGCTATATATCCTCTCATTTAAGACTTATTAACAGATTAAGATCTTGTGTAAAAGAAGGTTCTTTTTTAGAATGCATAGTAATATTTACTCTCACTCCTATTAAAATACTCTCTCCTTTGTATACCGGTTCAATATTAAATTTAGATACAGAGTATTTTGAAGAGTGTATTGGGGTACCGTCAAAGAGTAGGTTGTTGTTGGATAGGGTGTAAGTTTTATCTCCTTCTTGGAAAGTTAGCTGTATCTCTCCATCATCTGTATCAAAAGTAGTATTCTCTTGATCAAGGGATTGTGCTTTTTCAAATGAGTCATTTATATGTCTAGCAACAAATTGTAAAGAGTTATCTAACTCTCCTCTTATATTTGTTCTAGACATTGCTTCTTGTGTAGAGAGCATAAAGTTAAGAAGAACAAGCATCATTACTGAGAAGAGGCCTATGTATAGTAGTGTTTCTACTAATGTAACTCCTTTTAACCTATTTGTCATAATTAATTATTATCTCTTCAAGTAAAGCAGACTCTTCTATATCATTTGAGATAAAGAATACTTTGTATTGGAAATATCTTCCTTTAAGACCAGAGGGTAAATCATATATTCCTGATGTGCTGAAATGAGTAGAAGATGTTCCATCTGGACCTACCCAGGTAGCACCAGACATGTTTGAATTGTTACTTGCTCTTACCTGTATCTCAATAGAGGTCTCTGGTGGTATCTCTGTCTTTATCTCTAAGATGTAGTACTCTGCAGTATTAGAGGTAGAATCAAATGGTTGGGATAGGTATGTTCCTTCATCATAGTATGCATATCCATCTTCTCCTCCCCCTCCAGGGCCTCCTCTAATTATTTTAAATTCTTTGTCATGATCTCCTGTAACAATATATGAGAAAGCATTTGTATAGCTATCTCTAATTGTATCAATGTCGTATACTCCACTATTAATCTCCATACCTCCACACTTAGTAGGTGTTTTCTCATTAGTAATATTCCATATTTGATACTCTTGTCCTCCAATTCCTACTATGATTGCAAATTTTCTGTTTCCTTCCTGTACAATAGAGATTCCTTTTATTGTTGTATTAGGTGTGTCTATGGAGGCTATAATAGGTCTTTTACCTGATTTTTGAGAGGTATCCATAATAAAGAACTCTTTCTCAGAGCTTGAGTGACTTGTACCGAAATATGCTCTTGTACCATCTTCAGAGAGTTCCATATCGTATACCTGCTGATTGTTTACAGATGTTTGTGATGTAATCTTCATTTTAGCAGGGTTTCTAACATCTACTATGGCAAGTTCATACCAATCCCAATCTAGAACAGCGTAGAGATATCCATCTAATACCTTTATCTTGCTTACCACTCCAACTAGTTGAAACAGTAGTGATACAGCATTAACAGACCCTATCTCTGGTCTAGAACCTGTGTACTGATTAAGATTAAATGAGCGAATATATTTACCTTGTCCTACATAACCCACATTGCCATCAACAAATACAGTTAAAGCATCATCATTACCTGGTGCATTGAAATATCCTATCTCTGTATATGGATGGGAAGAGATATCAAGTATTACTACCTCTTTGCTGTTATCTGTTGTAGCTAGAAATGCATAATGATCAACAATAAAGATATCATTAACATTGTATCCAGAGAATACTCCTTCTACAGATACAACAGGTGGGTCTACCCCCTCTATATTTAATTTAGTAAAAGGCTCTCCCTGAGGCTCCCCTCTTGTTCCTAAATATGCATGCCCTAGTTGTGCAAAGACAGACCTTGGTGTTGCTGCACCAGGTATATCATATTCACTAAGGTCTTTGTTTAAAGATAACTCTGGTCTGCACCAATCACTGTAGAATCTCCTCTGTAAACGTACCTCACCTCCTGATAGGTCTATTGCAATAGTTTGATCGTGTGAACCAGGTAAGAAATCTTCTTTAGTAGTATATGCTACAGAGAGAGTATTCCAATCATTAAGATAGAGTTTCTGATTACTTGTTCTTAATCTTCCTAATCTGTCATACCAAGACATAGTAATATTAATTAACCTAGTGTGAGGATCTATACTACCTCCACTCTCTACTATGTTTCTTTCACTATCCCTCATTACATCCTCTACAGTAAAAGAGTAGGTAATATCATTCTTTGTATTTTCTCCATCTTCAATAGAGTATTTGTTTGTATCTGAATCGTATTCAAAGTGTTTCTCTCCCTCTCCTGTATATCTAGCTACGTTGTACCAAGACTCTGATTTAAGGATAAGGAGAGCGTTGTATATCTCTTCTATCATCTCTGATGTTTTGTTTCTTGTTGATATGTTCTCTAGTAGTTTTGTGGAATCAATAACGATAAAAGTAACCATTAGAGAGATAATAGCAAATAGTGCTATAGCTAGTAGTATCTCAGATAAACTGAAACCTTTTATTTTCCCCTTATTTTTTCTCATATCCTACCAACCCCTCTTTATTTATATATATCTGAAATGTATTAATTCCATCTGTTACATTAAGTGTACCATATGAAGATGGTTTAAAGTTACCTTCTGTAAAGAATATTTCATTATTATTTGTAAGATTAACACCCGTTATATTTATATTCTTAGGTAAGTCTTTTATATCAATATCTGTAGATGTAGCATATGTATCACCAAAAAAGAGTGAGTATCTATTAGAATCTATATGAATTCCTCCAGAGACATTTTTAAAAAAACATAAATTTTGTTGATACTGTATATCAGTACTGAGTTGAGATACAGAGCTTTCTAATTTACTAATTTGTATTTTGTTTATTGATACAGGGAATACGACTAAAGAAAGCAACATTATTATTGATATAGTGACGAGTATCTCAAAGTGTGAGTAACCTTTTAAGTTGTATTTTTTTTTCTTCTTACGCATTTATAGTACCCATTAGTTGATAAATTGGCATTAGTATGGTTACACCAAGTAATCCAATTACCGCTCCCACTAAGATGAGAAGTAAGGGTTCAATAAATGTTACTATATTATTACTCATCTCAGTTACTTCATCAGAGTAATATTCATGTAGATACATAAGGTTGTCTTCTAGGGTACCGCTTACTTCTCCTACATCAACCATTTTAACAAAGGATCTATTAAAATACTTAGGATATTCTTCTAATGAAAGAGAGAGGTCTTTTCCATTTTCAATATGATTGTGTACAGATTGAAGAACTTCTGAGTAGATGTAATTACTTGTAGTTAATGCTGTAATACTTAGTGCTTTGGATAAGGGTATTCCACTAGCTAGTAATACACTTAGTGTTCTAGAGAAGGATGAGAGGATATTGCTCATAAAGAGTTTTTTGAGAATAGGGAAGTTTAATGCTAACCACCCTATAAATTTCTTCCCTGCCTTTGTTTTAAGAAAGATAGCTAGTAATACTACTGCAACTACAATACCTCCTAATATGTAATACCAATTACTCCTTATTCCTTGTGCTGCATTCATGATAAAGACAGTAAGGGGAGGTATATTCTCAAATACAGAGAAGAGAGCTTCTAATTTAGGAAGGACAAAGAAGATCATTCCAACAAACTCTGCTATTGTAAGAGACACAATGATTGCAGGGTATATGATGGCACCTCTCATTTTTTTTGCTAATTCCCACTCTTTTTTTATAGTATCTGCAATAAAGAGAAGATTATTCTCTAAAGAACCACCCATCTCTCCTGCTTCAACCACAGAGGCTACTGTTTCAGGGAATACTTTAGGAAAGAGTCTCATTGCTTCTGCTAGGGTAGAGCCTTTATCTATCTCTTCAGATATATATTTATATATTCTATTTAGATTAGGGTCACTTGATTGTTCAGATATTGTTTTAACTGTATCAGATAGAGGTATGCTTGCTTTAAGTAGTGCTGCAAGAGATTTTATTGATATTAGTAAATTAGATGTAGAAATAGAGAGCCTTTTAAGTTTTTTAAGCTCTTTAGCTCTTAATTCATCTTGGGTTATCTGTTTCTTACTCATTCTTTTATTGCTATTACTTTTACTAATTCCTTAATATCAATATCACCATTTTTTAATTTCTTAATACCGTCTTCTACCATTAGTTCAAAACCTTTCTTTTTAGCTACTGCCATTATTGCATCTGAGTTTGGGTTAGAGATTATTACATCCCTTATGTCTTTGTTTATGGATAATATTTCATATATTCCTATTCTACCTGAGTATCCTGTATTAAAGCACTCTTTACAACCTTCTGATCTGTACAATTTTCCTACATTAGCTAGTTGTTTCTGTATATCTGGTCTTAATTTAAGTATATCTTTGTACTCTTGATCTTTACTCGGGGTATATTCTTTTTTACAGTGTGTACATAGTCTTCTTGCTAATCTCTGAGTAACAACAATATTTAGTGTAGAGGCTACTAGAAAGGGTTCTATTCCCATGTCTATTAGTCTTGGTATTGTACTTACTGCATCATTAGCGTGTACTGTGGAGAGTACAAGGTGTCCTGTTAGGGCAGAGTTTACAGTAATTCTAGCTGTTTCTTTATCTCTTATCTCTCCTACCATGATGATATTAGGGTCTTGTCTTAGTATGGATCTTAGACCGTTAGCAAAGGTTAAATCACCTTTAGGGTTAATCTGTATATGGTTTACTCCACTAATACTGTACTCAACAGGGTCTTCGATAGTAGTAATGTTTACATCTTTTGTATTGAGTATTTTAAGAATAGAGTAGAGGGTAGTGGTTTTACCACTTCCTGTGGGTCCTGTAACTAGTATTAAGCCGTAGGGTTGTCTGTATGCTTTCTCTAGTTGTTCTAGATCTTCTTCTTCAAATCCTAGGTCTGTTAATCCAAAGGTTCTGTTTGCTTGAGAGAGCAATCTTACTACCACTTTTTCACCGTGAGTAACAGGGAGTATAGAGATACGGGCATCTACATTGTAGTAGTCATCTTCTCTATGTTTCTCTGGTTTAAGTTTATCAAAGAGGGAGGTTACACCACTTTCTTCTTCTTCAGGTTTATCTTTTTTCTCATCTTTAGATTCTTCTTTCTGTTCTGTTTCTTTAGGTTTCTCTTCCTGCTCAACTTCTTTAGATTCTTTTTCAGTTTCTTCTTTTTTAGGAGGGTCTATTGCATCTTTTTTAACAAGAAAAAGTATTTTACCATCTTGTGGTGCGAAGTGGATATCTGTTCTTAGTTTGGATCTGACTTTAATAATGAACAGGAGACTATCTTTTAAATCTTTTCCTATGGGTATTATATCTCTCAATACTCCATCTATTCTGTATCTTACTAGTAGGGTATTGTGTTCTTTAGATTCAATATGTATATCTGATGCTTTATTTCTTAATGCATCTATTATCAATGCATCTAAGAATTGAGATATATTTATTCTTTTTTTTGTAACATCATCTGTTAGTTGTAAAAGTTCAACCATAACAATGGAGATAGATAGTCTATCCTGTTCTATTTATATATTTTATTACTACCTAAGAGTAAGTGTTTATCTTTTTACTGCAATTCTCTTATTTTCTCCTTCTGCATCTGGAGCTTCAACCTGTATTCTTCCACTATCTCCTGCAATACAGATGGTGTATCCTGTCTCAGTTTCACTAGTTGAACTAGGATCTTTTGGAATAGCTACAAGAAAATCAGGGACTAATCTTTGTTCAAAGATAGAAGGGCTCGCCTCAGTTCCTACGGTAATCATTGTTGGACCTCCAGTAGCATCACATTTTGCAATAGAGACAGTCTCTGTATTGAAATCAGCAATTGTCTTGTTCTGTTCAGAAGTATACTGTGTTACTGCATTTAAAATCTGCATAACATCTGAACTCCTCTGTGCATTTCTTGCGTCTCTAAAGTTCTTTGCAGGGTTAATTGCAATAATGGTAATGGTAGCTAGGATAATAATTAATGCTACTACCACTAGGATCTCAATAAGTGAGAAACCTCTGTATTTCTTATCTTTCATAAATAAAGAAATAATGAATTTAAATAATTACATATAAAATATACATTTCTATACCCACTCTGTCAATTAAATAACAGACATACTCTCTAATATCCCATCTATTATTAAAAGATCATCCACTGTTACATCATTAGTAGAACCATAATCGTAAGAGTCTGCACTAGGACCAGAAGGAGGGAAGTACTTTAAACTATCAAAAGAAACTATTGAAGCTATACATGAAGGCTCAAAGAACTCATTACCCTCTACCGTGTCGTAGTTGTAGATTTTATCGATTCTTCTAAATGTTTTCCCTAACCAAACAAATTCAGTATATTCAGAATCACTGTAATCTACTATCTCTGTTGTATCTCCTGCTAACTCATTATCTTCTAGTATCTCTGCATAGTAATCAGGATTATCATCTTCAAACTTTGTATATATTGGGCACCCTGTAAAACCTATACCGTATATTGCTTGTAAGTAGAATACCTCTGTATCACCTTTAAATATTTTAATACCTGTTAAACCTGTAAAATCTCCATACTCCTTCGCTATATGTTCTGTACCCTCTCCATCGTAGTACTCTACAATACTCCAACCTAGAGGTAGCTGTGCAGAGATGGTATCTCCAGTAAAGAGTGTTAATTTCTCTTCTGTCTCAATCTCTTCCTGCTGGGTATCTTCCTCTATCTCTTCTTCTGTTAGCCCTAGGTGTTGGAATAATCCGAGGTTCTTAAAGGCGAAGTATGTGCAGAAACAACCTAAAAGGATAGCTATTAATACCACCCACCATTTAGGAGCTTTTCTCTTTACCTCCATTTTGCTAGCTGTATTCTCTGCTACAACTTGCTCTACCAAGTTTTGAGTATCTTGGTTTTCTTCTCTCTCTTGCATAGATATTTATTATTAAATTAAATATTTTCCTCTTGTTCCTTCTCAGAAGGAACATCTACATCCTCTATACACTCTCTCTCTGTACATATTATCTCTCCTGTATGACAGAAGCATGTATTACAGCCATCTAAAGATTCAAAGGTTTCTTTATCTGCATATGCCCATCCTCCGTATTCACATCTAGGAGGTTGTTTGTTAGGAAGTATGTTAGAGGTGTAGTAGATGTAACTAACCAACCCTATTACAATTGTAGCTAGTGTTACAGAGAGTCCATATCCAAAAGTTTTGTTTTTCTCTTCCATACGGGTAGTAATTAATTGATATGTATAGTATACAGTTATTGCTCTACAGTTTACCAGAGAGTATATCTTTCAAGCTCTCTACACTGTTGTATATATGTCTCCTTGAGAGAGCGTGTAATCTAGAGGGAGAGTGATCTATATCTTTACCACAACTTAATCCGATTAAGTAGTCTCCTTGAGGGAGATATCTGTATGTATTTCTATTCGCTACACACCCAGGGTAAGCAATGGAGTATATCTCTTTACCAGTTATTTTTTCTAAAGTATGTTTACTTCCAACAATTTCAGTATAGAGTTTGTTAGCACTTCTTGTTCTACTTAAATCTGCATGTGTAGCAGAGTGAGAATCTATTATCATTCCTCCTACTGCCATCTCTTGTAAGTGTTCAATGCTAATTAATTTCTTGTTAGAGATTATGTAGAATATTCCTGTAAAGCCATATTTTTTTAATAGAGGATATGCATTTGTATAGTTATTGCTATTCCCATCATCGAATGTAAGCATAATACTTTTCTGTGATGGATTCTCTCCTTTTTTTGCAAGATTGTATAGCTCTTTAGGTGTAATACTCTTGTAATTCTTTTTAACAAGATATGCTAGTTGTTGTTCAAATATCTCTGGTGTAACATAGAGACTCTTTGCAAAATCAGAACCAGATTCTGGTACTTCCTCTATATGGTGGTACATAAGGATGGGTACTCTTGTAGTACCAACTGTTTGTTGAG
>MTBK01252495.1_pt1 | contig 10633 bp, 7 predicted proteins | sample 1535981 | NCBI WGS metagenome assembly MTBK01 (sample SAMN06109225, study PRJNA356200) | anaerobic digester metagenome | isolation source: biogas reactors fed with pig manure or primary and secondary sludge | place: Spain | collected 2016-06-30 | reverse complement strand
AAATATTCAATTCAAATCGTGTACAAGGTTAAATCCTTGTAATAAATTATATATTAACTAATTATTAACGTTTGTTCCTTTCTTAACGGGACAGTAGTGAAAATTTACACATAACTATACTATAACAATATTAAAGCATTTAAAATGAAAAAAGAGATTCTTGAAATTTTAGAAAAAGCAGATAAACGTGATACAAATATTCCGCCGACTTTATTGTATAACGAAGGGTGGATGCTTAGGACAGTCTTGCAACAGATAAAAGAAAAAAGAATAAATCACCCGGATTTAACATTTACCGATGATGGTATTAATTGGTATTCAGAAGCATTATTACCCACTCCATTTTCAGCAAGGATGAAAGGAGATAAACTTTGTGAGACAAGGACACACGCCGATGGAGTTGTTGGTAAATTTAATATTGAGAAGAAAGGGGATTTGATTCTTAATGATTTATGTAATTTCTTCTATGTAATTGAGGCTAAAATGTATAGCAAATTGTCAACAGGAACTAAAAATGCAAAAAATTTTAACCAAGCTGCACGAACTGTTGCCTGTATAGCCCAACTAATTTATAATAAACAAAAACCAGTTCAAATTGACTATTTTAAGAAATTAGCGTTTTATGTTTTACTTCCGGAAGAACAGATTAAAAATGAGCCAACTTTTAAAGAATTTACAGATAAAGAAAATATTAAGCACACAATAATAAGTAGGATGTCACTTTATCCGCTAAATGATAATAATAAGAAAGGGATTTTCGATTGGCTAGATGTTAATCTTGATAATTATATTACTAAAATTGATATCAAATTAATAACATGGGAAGATTTAATTGAAAATTCAAGAGATTCTACCCTAGAAGAATTTTATGATAAATGTAAACATTTCAACAAGAAATAATGAAATAAAAATTATATGACACAATTGATTAAACCTGAAAGAATTCCGATTTCAAAACTTGACGGGATCAACGAAAAAAGCATCCAACAAATAATTGCTGACGATCCTTCAATCATTGGACTCGGCGAACTGGTCCTAAAAGACAAGGAAAGAATCCAACCAAGAGCTGGTCGGCTGGATCTGTTGATGCAAGATCCTGACACAAACAGGCGTTATGAAGTTGAAATCCAACTTGGCAAGACAGATGAAAGTCACATAATTCGAACGATAGAATATTGGGATATCGAGAAAAAGCGTTACCCTCAATACGATCATTGTGCCGTTCTCATTGCTGAAGATATTACAAGCAGATTCCTCAATGTCATAGGTTTGTTTAACGGTTTCATTCCAGTAATTGCAATTCAGATGAATGCATACAGAATTGGGAACGAAGTAGGGCTTGTTTTTACTAAAGTTCTTGACGAAATGCCATTGGGACTTGTGGAAGAAGATGAAGAAATCCAAGAGATTACCGACCGGGAATATTGGTTAAAACGCGGGACCCAGGCAACTGTGAAAATGGTAGATGAAATTCTGGCAATAATTAGTTCATTCAAGCCAGGTTATGAACTCAAATACAATAAATTTTATATTGGGCTGGCAAAAGACGGGCAACCAAACAATTTTGCCATTTGCAGACCCAAAAAGAACTACATGATAATCGAACTAAGACTCCAGAAATCTGAAGAGATTGACCAAATCATCGAGAGCAATGATCTTGATGAAATGAGTTACGATAAGAGATGGGGAAATTACCGTATACGTTTAAACAAGGGCGAGATATCAAAGAAAACGGAGGTTATCCAAACATTGCTTGAAAAAGCGGAAAAGAACTTCAATGAATAAATACACCATCCATAGCTATATATTAATGGCTTATGGCAAATAAATGATAATATTCAGATTTTTTGCCTAAGTTCTGTTTACAGTTCGCCGGGCGGGAATAAGGATCATGAGCGGAGCGAATACCGATTCATTCTGGAGCGTCAAGAGTTTGTAGTCCGGAATGGAGCGAGGCGGAATGGAGGATGACTGATACCTTGGCTTAATCCTCGGTTTTAGGTAAGATCCTTTTTGAGAGAGTTGTTTCCTTTTTGTTTCCCTAAATTAGTATTCTACAAGTCTCCAATTTTCACTTATACCCTTTTTTAACATTTTTTACTACTACGTCATGTTTTGACGTTCAGGGTATCTATTTTGGGCCATATTGGAAATTAAATAAATACAGAGAGGCAACGTACAGAAATTTGTGAAATGACAATTGAGTTTCCATCATTGTCTATATGCTCAATAAAGTAATATACAGAATCGTTTTGAGTAGATTTTGGATAAGACGTTTCTTGATAAAGTGTCAATTTAACAAACAAAACGTCTATATAACAGACATTCAATGAAATGTGATCCCATATTTATTATATTTGGTCAAACCTGTCAAGTATCCGAAAAAAATCAACTATCAAAATATTAACCAAAACTAAAATTATAACATTATGAAAAAGCTATTTGTGATTTTTACCGGACTTGCATTGTTGTTGACTTCTTGCGAACCGCAGGATGCTATGGATTTAGATCACTTCACCCAAGCACAAATTGATGTGCTACAAGTATTGAATGGGACATTCGCCACAGGCGGGAATAATGAGTTTCAATTAATAATTTTGGAAAAATATAACCCGCCAAGAGAAGTTTTATTTGCTGATATTGTGACTATTCTAGTTCACGGCAAGGTTAGAGCACCAATACCCGTTGAAGAGAGTCCATATATAGCAAATATTGATTGCTACGTCGTTATTTCAGAAGATGGTAATACTATAGCATTAATGACTACTGGAGCTGTGCCTCTAGAATTTGTTTTCGACTTTGAATTAATTTCAAATACATCATTCAGAATTAGACCAAACGAAGATGGAGATGAAGATTGGTTAACATTTACCAAAATCTAGAATCTAACAGCGAATGCTAAAGGGTGCTGAATATAGCACCCTTTTTGTTTTTACTCTGCTGTTGAAGATTTTTATGGGATCTCGCATATAAACAGCAAGTGATTCAGTCATTAAGACTTTGATTCCGGTCGGTTTGGGTTTGATTTCGGTAGCACTTATATAGTGGCTTTATCTAACTATCTGAATTTGACAGAAAACACTTTGCAATAATCACCGAAACTACTAACTTTACGCATTACTGCTATAGATGCAGTGGTGCCACACTCCTTGTTTGTTTGTAAGATTTGCCCCGGGTGCCTTTGTGCTGATCCGGTCAAAACGGATCGTATGATAACGTGAGTCATTACAAAAGCTCCCGATTCAAGCTGGGAGGGGAAAATTGATAATATAAATCCTGGCAGTGAATAAGAACAAGTAAACCATATCGCACATGAGTAAGACTACAAAAAAGAACGGAAACGGCACCAGCGAGCCTTTGGAGAAACAGCTGTGGAAGACAGCCGACAAGCTCAGGAAGAATATTGACGCTGCGGAGTATAAGCACGTAGTTCAGGGACTGATATTCCTAAAGTATATTTCCGATGCTTTTGAGGAGTTATACGCCCGGCTGAATGCCGAAAAGGCCCAGGGAGCCGATCCAGAGGATAAAGATGAATACAAGGCGGAAAATGTATTTTTCGTACCTCCGCAAGCCCGCTGGTCCCTGTTGCTCTCCAAGGCCAAGCAGGTGGACATCGGAAAGGTCGTGGACGAGGCCATGGATGCCATCGAAAAGGAAAATACGTCCCTCAAAGGCGTCTTGCCCAAGGTTTACGCACGTCAGAACCTTGACCCCACAAGCCTCGGGGAATTGATAGACCTGGTGGGCAACATCGCCCTTGGCGATACCAAAGCCCGGAGCGCTGATGTCCTCGGCCATGTGTTTGAATATTTCCTGGGGGAATTTGCTCTTGCCGAGGGGAAGAAGGGAGGACAGTTCTACACGCCCAGAAGTGTTGTAGAGCTTTTGGTCGAGATGCTGCAACCCTTCCAGGGCAGGGTCTTTGACCCTTGCTGTGGCTCGGGAGGTATGTTCGTGCAATCGGAGAAATTCGTAACGGAACACCGAGGAAGAACAAATGACATTTCCATATACGGACAGGAGAGCAACCAAACCACCTGGCGCCTGTGCAAGATGAACCTGGCCATCCGAGGTATTGATAGTTCGCAGGTCAAGTGGAACAACGAGGGATCTTTCCTGAACGATGCCCACAAGGATCTGAAGGCCGATTACATTATTGCCAATCCTCCGTTCAACGTGAGTGACTGGGGAGGGGACCTGCTGCGCACCGACGGTCGCTGGCAATACGGAGTGCCTCCCCTAGGTAATGCCAACTATGCATGGATACAGCACTTCCTATACCACCTGGGACCCAAAGGCCAGGCAGGTTTTGTTCTGGCTAAAGGATCGCTGACCAGCAAAACTTCAGGAGAGGGCAATATTCGTAAAGAGTTAATCGAGAAGAACCTGGTAGATTGCATCGTTAATTTGCCGGCCAAACTCTTTCTGAACACCCAAATACCGGCCTCGCTATGGTTCATGAGCCGCAACCGGACCAATGGCAAATTCCGGAACCGCAGTAACGAGATCCTGTTTATTGATGCCCGCAACCTGGGTCGCCTGATCAACCGACGCACCAAGGAATTGACACAGGATGATCTCCGGCAGATAGCAGATACATACCACAACTGGCGTAATCCCGACGGGAACTACCAGGACATCCCCGGTTTTTGTGCATCTGCTCCAATAGAGAAGGTCAAAGAACTGGATTATGTGCTTACTCCCGGACGCTATGTTGGCTTGCCCGATGATGAAGATGATTTTGACTTTAATGAACGCTTCACAGCCTTGAAAGCCGAGTTGGAAGAACAGCTGAAGGAAGAAGCCCGATTGAACGAGGTTATAGCCGCTAACCTGCAAAAGATTAATAGCAATGAGTGAGTGGAAGGAATGTAAATTAGGAGATGTTTTAACTTTTCAAAGAGGGCATGACCTGCCAAGAACTGAGATGATTGAAGGGAGTTATCCTGTTGCTGGTTCGAATGGAATAATTGGATTTCATTCGAAGTATACAACTAAAGGTCCTGGAATTACCATTGGTAGAAGTGGAAATATTGGAACGCCTCATTTTTATAAAAATGATTTTTGGGCACATAATACAGTATTGTATGTGAAAGACTTTAAAGGTAATTCTGAAATATTCTTATTCTATTTTCTTAAAACATTAGATTTTTCTCAATTCAACACTGGAAGCGCAGTCCCTTCACTTAATCGAAATCATATTCATGAATTATCTGTTGAATTTCCCCATCTTCCCGAACAACGTGCCATCGCCTCCATCCTTTCCAGCCTGGACGATAAAATAGACCTGCTGCACCGCCAAAACGCCACCCTGGAAAAAATGGCCGAAACGCTTTTTAGGCAGTGGTTTGTGGAAGAAGCGAAGGAGGAGTGGGATGAGATTAATTTTGGTGAGTTTGTTACACCTAAGAAAGGGAAGAATATTACAAAATCAGAAGTCGTTGAAGGAAGTTATCCTGTGGTTGCAGGTGGTTTAGAACCTTCATGTTATCATATAGAAGCAAATACAAAGTCACCTGTAATAACAATAAGTGCATCTGGGGCAAATGCTGGTTATATAAGGCTTTATACTACGCCGGTTTGGTCATCAGACTCATCATATATAGATGAGTCAATCACACCTTACGTCTATTTCTGTTATGTTTTTTTGAAAATCAATCAATCCAAGTTAACAGATAAACAAGAAGGAAGCGCCCAACCACATATCTATCCAAGCCATATTATGGAGTTAGATTTTATGAGTTATCCTGAAAGCATAATAAAAGTATTTGAAGAAAGTGCTAGACCTTTATTCAATAAAATCAAATCAAACCAAACCCAGATCCGTACCCTAACCGCTTTACGTGACACCTTGTTGCCTAAGCTAATGAGTGGAGAAGTACGGGTAGAACCGGATTAGCAAAAGTGACGTTTCGTACCATGTAAGTATATAATAAAACCACAGTATATGAGCCACATGACTGAAAACGCCATAGAGCAGTACACCATCGATCTGATGGAACGACTCGGCTACCAGTACGTCTATGCTCCCGACATTGCTCCCGACGGCAATGCTCCTGAAAGGGAGTCCTACAGCCAGGTGTTGTTGTTGGGGCGTTTAAGAAAAGCTATAAATCGGATAAACGATCATTTATCCCATGATATCCAGGAGCACGCTCTCAAAGAGATTCAGCGCATAGCTTCTCCGGACCTTGTGGCCAACAACAAAGCTTTTCATAAGTACCTGACCGAAGGCGTTCCTGTATCAAAAAACGTGGGAGGGTATGAACGGGGCGACCGCCTGTGGCTCATAGATTTTGAGCACCCCGAGAACAACGATTTCCTGGTGGCCAACCAGTTCACCGTGGTAGAGAATAACAACAACAAACGTCCCGACGTGATTCTCTTTGTCAATGGCATTCCATTGGTGGTTATGGAGCTAAAGAACGCAGCAGATGAAACGGCCACCGTCTACTCGGCCTTCAAGCAAATAGAGACCTATAAAACCATCATTCCGGGCCTGTTCACCTACAACGGCTTTGTAGTGATATCGGACGGACTGGAAGCAAAAGCCGGCTCCATCTCGGCCGATTACAGCCGTTTTATGGCTTGGAGAACCTCGGACGGACAGAAAGAAGCTTCCTCAACAACCAGCCAGATGGAGACCCTTATCCTGGGGATGCTCAATAAAGGAACACTCCTGGATATTATACGCCACTTTATTGTTTTTGACGAATCAACAAAAGAGGATCCTCAAACCGGCATCATAACCAAGACAACGGTTAAGAAGCTTGCCGCCTACCACCAGTACTATGCCGTTAACAGGGCTGTTGAATCCACCCTGCGTGCCTCGGGTTATGTCCTAAAACAAGACACAAAGAGGGTGTTAACACAGTCACCGGAGAGCTACGGGTTACCCGGCGTTAGTCAACAGCAGGTATCCGATCGTAAGGGCGGTGTTGTCTGGCATACCCAGGGCAGTGGCAAATCACTCTCCATGGTATTTTATACCGGCAAAATCGTGCTGGCCATGGACAATCCCACCATAGTGGTGATTACGGACAGAAACGATTTGGACGATCAGCTTTTTGATACCTTCGCCTCGTCCAAACAGCTGCTTCGGCAGGAGCCCATCCAGGCCGAAGATAGGGGCCACCTGCGGGAATTGTTAAAAGTCGCCTCGGGCGGCATCGTCTTTACCACCATACAGAAATTCCAGCCCGAAGAAGGCAACGTCTATGAAACCCTCTCGGCCCGCGAAAACATCATTGTCATTGCCGATGAGGCGCACCGGAGCCAATACGGATTCAAGGCCAAGACCATCGATACCCGGAACCATGACGGGGTGGTTGAAGGCACAAAGATCGTCTATGGTTTTGCCAAATACCTGCGTGACGCATTGCCCCATGCGACTTACCTGGGCTTTACCGGGACTCCCATAGAAAGTACCGATGTAAACACACCTGCAGTTTTCGGTCATTACGTGGACATTTATGATGTGGCACAAGCCGTGGAAGATGGTGCAACAGTCCGGATATACTATGAAAGTCGACTGGCCAAAGTAAAATTGAGTGACCAGGGCAGGGAGCTGGTCAAACAGCTGGACGATGAGATAAACATGGAAGACCTCCCGGTACCGCAACAGGTAAAAGCAAGGTGGACGCAGCTGGAAGCATTGGTGGGCAGTGAAGATCGTCTGGAAGAAGTCGCCCGCGATATTATTGAGCATTTTACTCACAGGCAGGAGGTTTTTGACGGCAAGGGCATGATAGTGACCATGAGCCGCAGGATAGCTGCCGATCTGTATAAGGCCATTATTGCGTTGCGTCCTGACTGGCATTCTAAGAATCTGAACAAAGGCGTGATTAAGGTCGTTATGACCTCTGCCTCATCGGATGGGCCGGAGATAGCAAAACATTACACATCCAAGAGCCAACGCAGGGTATTGGCCGATCGTATGAAAGATCCCCAGGATGAACTGAAGTTGGTAATTGTGCGGGATATGTGGCTTACCGGATTTGACGTACCTTGTTTGCATACCATGTATATAGACAAGCCCATGAAGGGACACAACCTGATGCAGGCTATAGCCAGGGTTAACCGTGTGTTTAAGGACAAACCGGGAGGGCTAATAGTAGATTACCTGGGAATCGCATCGGACCTGAAACAAGCCCTTTCCTTCTATGCCGATTCAGGCGGCAAGGGAGATCCGACCATTCTGCAGGAGCAGGCTGTTGAGCTTATGCTGGAAAAACTCGAGGTGGTATCCAACATGTACCATGGATTCCCGTACCAGGAATATTTCCAGGCCGAGACAGCCAAGAAGCTCTCCATGATCCTGGCTGCCGAGGAGCATATCCTGGGACTTGAAGACGGCAAGAAACGGTACATAAACGAAGTAACGGCCCTGTCAAAGGCTTTTGCTATTGCCATTCCCCACGAACAGGCTATGGACGTTAAAGATGAAGTGGCTTTCTTCCAGGCTGTGAAAGCTCGTTTGGCTAAGTTTGACAGTACGGGTAAGAGTAAGACCGATGAAGAGATAGAAACCACCATCCGGCAGGTAATTGACAAGGCCTTGGTGACTGAGCCGGTTATTGATGTATTTAGCGCAGCCGGTTTGAAGAAGCCCGATATTTCCATACTATCGGATGAGTTTTTGATGGAACTCAAGGATATGGAGCATAAGAATGTGGCGCTGGAGCTGTTGAGAAGGCTGTTGAATGATGAGATCAAGTCCAGGGCAAAGAAGAACCTTGTAAAAAGCCAGTCCCTGATTGAAATGTTGGAAAACAGCATTAAGAAATACCACAACAAGATATTGACGGCAGCCGAAGTGATTGAAGAACTGATAAGCCTGAGCAAAGATATTGTGGAAATGGACAACCAGGCAAAGGAGATGGGCCTGTCCGATTTTGAATATGCCTTTTATACAGCAGTAGCCAACAACGACAGTGCCCGGGAACTGATGCAACAGGATAAGCTTCGGGAGCTGGCTGTTGTATTAACTGAAACCATACGGCAAAACGCTACCATAGACTGGACCATCAAGGAAAGCGTAAAGGCAAAATTAAGAGTGTCCGTAAAGCGTCTTTTACGCAAATACGGCTATCCCCCGGACATGCAAAAACTGGCCACCGACACCGTCCTGAAACAAGCAGAAATGATAGCGCAGGAGCTGGCTGTAGGGGAATATTAGGGGTTTTTAGAGCCATATTGCCATTATCTATATGTATATCCATTACATGGAATAGATAACTATTAACAGTCGCCACTTAAAATCTTATTTGAAATTGTAATTATGGTAGAAATAACAATAATCACATTAGAAGATAGAGTCTGTTCATTGAAAATGGGCGACGAACTTGCAAGAGCATTTTTCTCATGTTTAAAAAAGGACACCCCGGATTCATATAGGTCTTTACAAATAGCAGACACCGATTTTAAGAACAAACTGCCATTACTTCACGAATTTACTGAAACATACCCTTGTATTCATCAATTTGTATCTTATCTGAAAAAGATAAAAGTAGATAGTTATTTTGCTGTCATGAATGGTAAAATTACAGATTCATTGTTGATTTCGCAGATTAAATCTGAATTAGAAAAACTTAGTGGCGTTCCACAAAGAGTTGATATTAGTCTGTTTGAACCAATATTATCTAAATATAATATGCGTGAATATGGAGCCGTCCGGGTGAATATTGGAGAACCTAACAAGGAAAAACGTATCTGTAGGTTTTGTGGTAAATCTTTTCCGGAAGTCCATTTTGATACAAAATCACATGCAATTTCAGAAATGTTAGGAAATAAAAATGTTATTTGTCTTGAAGAATGTGACGATTGCAATAAATATTTTGCACAAACTATAGAACAAGATTTATACTCAATAGTTTCTTTTTTTATATCTCTTTATAGAATTAAAGGAAAAGATGGTGAAAGAAAAACTAAAGGGAAAAATTTTAGTTTATATCACGATGAAAATAACACTCTTGTTTTCCAATTAGGAAAAGGCATAGAAATCCCTCGTAATCTTGATGAACTTAGAAACTTTGATTTCGTTTTTGATAATACGAATAACACCTATATACCACAGAATGTGTATAAATGTCTATGTAAATTCGTTTTAAGTGTTATTGCTAATAATGAGTTGATTCATTATAAAAAAACAATTCAATGGATATGTGGAAAATTGGAAAGAAAGAAAATTCCATTAATCACCTTTTCTGAATTGCCTTATGTTGCTAAAAATCCAAAATTATTAGTATTCCAAAGGAAGTTGAATGATGCTCAATACCCATACATTTTCGCATCTTTACTATGTATAAATATGCATTTTATATTTATTCTTCCTTTCTCTTCCATAGATTCTGTGAATTTCTCATTTAAGAAAAATTACATGTCGTTTTTTGACAATTTAAGAATATGGTTCCCTAATTTAACTTATTCCTTGAGTAATTTTTCTTCAACAGAAAAAGATAGTATGCCAATAAAAATCGATTTCAAAATTCCAGAAGGGAATTAAAATACAACGATCTTTTAGAAGAGAAATCACTAGTGTCCCGTTAAGATTCGCTGAAACTGAATAAGTTAGGAAAATCATCCACGGGAGTTGAAATTTGATATTTGTTAAACAATTGATTTACCGGGA
>MTBK01049346.1_pt1 | contig 10647 bp, 9 predicted proteins | sample 1535981 | NCBI WGS metagenome assembly MTBK01 (sample SAMN06109225, study PRJNA356200) | anaerobic digester metagenome | isolation source: biogas reactors fed with pig manure or primary and secondary sludge | place: Spain | collected 2016-06-30 | reverse complement strand
TTGCCGATCATCAGGCTGCACAACAGCTTTCGTCCGGTCACCTGGATTCGGTCCACCACCTCGCACACCTCACGCACACCGTCGACGTTGTGTGCGTAATCCAACAGGACTCGGAACGGTAGTCCGTCGATGAAGTTGTACCGGCCCGGATTGTGCTCAACCGAGTTCTGAAACGAACCCAGGGCTTTGCGGATGACACCGGGTTCGACACCCTGCGCCCAGGCCAGCGCCGTGGCGAACATCGCGTTGGCCGCGTTGAACCGCAACAGGCCGCCCATGGTGGCCGGGATGTCGGCGACCGCCATCAGTCGCGCCTCGCTGTCACCGTCGCACAGTAGAAGCCAGGGTTCCCCGTCTAGCTCGGCCATCACCACCGCCGCACCGCCCCTGCGTCGATGACCGGCCACGGTGTCGGGCCGCGTGCTGACCAAGATGTGCCGATCGGTGCCGGCTCGAGCCAACATCGCCACGCACCGCGGATCGTCTCCGTTGACCACCACCGCCTGTCGGGCCCGTTGCAGCACTTCGGATTTCAGATCCGCCATCTGATCGAGGGTGTCTATGCCAAGGCTGCCGAGATGGTCGTCCTGGATGTTGAGCAGCGCCGCCACGTCATATCTGTCGCAGGGATGGCCGAAGATGATCAGCCCTTTGCGGGGCATCTCGATGATCGCCACCTCGACCGCGGGATCGTTGAGCAACATCCGCGCACCCGGAAAACCGGACAGGTTCCTGGTGCTGACGGTCTCCTCGCCGATCCGCAGGCAATGCGTGGTGCACACCCCCGCCTGGCGGCCTGCCGTCTGCCAGATGTGCTGCAGCATCAGCGAAGTGGTGCTCTTGCCGTTGGTGCCGGTGATCGCCACCGTAGGGATCCGGGTCGGGCGCCCAGCGAACAGCCGGTCGAGGATCTCGCCGTTGACGTCCCGCTGCGGGTCCGCCAGCCAGTGCGGCCGCAGGCCGGGCTGAGCGTTGACCTCGCAGATCGCCCCACCGATCTCCCGCCAGGAGCGGCCGACATCCGTGGTGAGGAAATCCACCCCGACAACATCTAGGCCGACGACACGCGCCGCCCGCTCGACGAGCATCCTGTTATCCGGATGGACGCCGGCGGTCACATCCTCCGCGGTGCCGCCGGTGCTGATGTTGGCAGTCCGGCGCAGCGCGACGAACGTGCCGGCCGCCGGCACCGACGCTATCGGCACCCCCTGATCGGCGAGCAACTCCAGCGCCTCGGCGTCAAGGGTCAGCCGCTTCAGCAGGCTCCGCTGGTCGTCCCCCCGGCGCGGATCGGCATTGATCCGCGCGATCAACTGCTCCACCGTGCGTACGCCGTCACCGACGACCCCACCGGGAATACGCCGCGCCGCCGCAAGCAACCGCCCGCCGACGACCAACAGCCGGTGATCGTCACCGGCGACATGCTCCTCGACGATGATCTGGCCCGGACTGAGTGCCTCGGCCGCGGTGAACGCTTGGCGCAGGCTCACTTCGTCGCCAACTCCCGTCGTCACCCCCCGACCTTGCTCCTGGTTGAGTGGCTTGACGACCACCGGCCATCCCAGCCCCGTGGCCATCTCGACGGCTCGGTCGAAGTCGGACACCAACTCGCCGCGCGGCACCGGGATGTCGGCCTCCCGCATGAACTGCGCCGCCAGGATCTTGTTCTGAGCGATCAGACCCCCGATATGGGAAGTGTTGCCGGTGAACGTCGAGCGCATCCGCTCGGAGTTCACACCCCACCCGTACTGGATGTGGTTCGGCCGCACCGTCACCGGGATCCCGCGCTCCAGAGCCGCCAGCGCGAAGCGCACATCGCTGGGGAGCAGCCCCTTGTCCTGGGCCGCCGCCATCCCCTGGCGGATCGCCGCGTTGACGTCGGTCAGCCGACCGGCCGGCGGTGCAGCCCACAGTTCGATCAGCCGCAGAGCAAGCCGCAAAGTGTCGCTGAGCACCCCTTCGCGTTGCCAGGGAATGGCCAGCATCAGCCGGCCTCCTGCGACACCGAGCACGCGCCCGCGCCAGACCGCGTCCCGTGCCCAGCGCTGCAGTGCCACCGTCAGGGCGACGATCCACTGCCCGAGTCGGCTCTCCGGGGAGGCGCCGCCGTCGGCCGGGTCGAGTAGGAACACCGCCGGCCAATCCGACTCGGTGACCCCGAACAACGGCTGCTCCGGGATCAGGCCGGCCGCACCGGCATGGACTCGGGCGAACGCACCTGTGTCGAGCCCGCCCTCCAGATCGACCGTCACCACGGCCGTGGCCTGCCCCAGTCCTGCCGAACACCCCGGCAGAAGTCGTTGCTCCTCGACGCGAAGCCGCACCGTATCCACCTCCGTTCCGCTCCCCACCCCCGGACCGAAGGCCGCCGGCGCGGATGAAACTACTGGTCGAGCAGACTCCTCAGCATCCACGCCGTCTTCTCGTGAACCTGCATCCGCTGGGTGAGCAGATCGGCTGTCGGTTCGTCGTGCGCCCCGTCCACCACGGGGAAGAGTTCGCGGGCCGTCCGGACCACGGCCTCCTGGCCCGCGAGCAGGTCGCGGATCATGTCGGTGGCGGTCCGTTCGCCCTCTTCCTCAGAGATGCTGGTGAGCCGGCCGAACTCTGCATAACTGCCGGGCGCCTTGGCGCCGAGGGCCCGGATTCGTTCGGCGATGAGATCGACGGCCAGTGCCAGTTCGTTGTATTGCGTCTCGAACATCAGATGCAGGGTCTGAAACATCGGACCGGTGACGTTCCAGTGGTAGTTGTGCGTCTTGAGGTAGAGGGTGTAGGTATCCGCCAGCAGGTGCGACAGGCCCGCACAGATGCGTGCGCGGGTGTCGGGATCGATTCCGTTGTTCAGTGTCCGGTCGATAGCAGCGCTCATGGTGGAACAGCCTCCCTGGATTCGTATTTGCTGCAAGCTACTTGCTCGGTTTGGTCGTTGCGCCGTGGCGGAACTCGACGACGTCACCGTCCACCATCACATAGTCCTTGCCCTCGATGCGGACCTTTCCGGCAGACTTGGCCGCCGCCATCGAGCCGGCGGAAACCAGATCGTTGAAGGACACCACCTCGGCCTTGATGAACCCCTTCTCGAAGTCGGAGTGGATCACCCCCGCAGCCTTCGGCGCGGTATCGCCCTGGTGGATCACCCAGGCGCGGGCCTCCTTGGGCCCGGCGGTCAGATAGGTCTGCAGCTTCAGCGTGTGGAAACCCGCACGGGCGAGGGCGTCGAGTCCGCGCTCCTGCTGGCCGATGGATTCCAGCAATTCGGCGGCTGACTCGTCGTCGAGTTCCTGCAGTTCCGCCTCGATCTTCGCATCGAGGAACACCGCGTCGGCCGGGGCGACCATCTCCCGCAGTTCGGCGATCCGGGCCTCGTCACCCAGCACCGACTCGTCGGCGTTGAAGACGTACAGGAACGGCTTGATGGTCAGCAGGTTCAACTCCCGCAGCAGCGTGGTGTCGGCCTGCGCGGCGAACAGTGTCTTACCGGAGTCCAGCACCGCCTGGGCCGCGACCGCCGCATCGTGAACACCCTTGCGGTCCTTGTTGGTGCGGGCCTCTTTCTCCAGTCGCGGCAGCGCCTTCTCCAGCGTCTGCATATCGGCCAGGATCAGTTCGGTCTCGATCACCTCGATGTCCGACCGCGGATCGACCTTGCCGTCGACGTGCACGACATCGTCATCGGCGAAGACCCGGACCACCTGGCAGATGGCGTCACATTCGCGGATGTTGGCCAGGAATTTGTTGCCCAACCCGGCACCCTCGGAGGCTCCCTTCACGATTCCGGCGATATCGACGAAGGTGACCGGGGCCGGCAGGGTGCGCTCCGAGGAGAAGATCTCGGCGAGTTGCACGAGCCGCGGGTCAGGCAGTGGCACGACACCCTCGTTGGGCTCGATGGTCGCGAAAGGATAGTTGGCCGCCAGCACGTTATTGCGGGTCAGCGCGTTGAAGAGGGTGGATTTCCCGACGTTGGGCAGACCGACGATTCCGAGGCTGAGGCTCACAGCTTGCCAAGTCTAGGAGAACCACCGAAAGCGGTTCTCCAGCCGCAGCCACGCCGGGCGCGCTGGCACGATCCGCCGCAGGTGAGCCGGTACGGTCTAGGGATGCCAGCACAGCGGACGACGGCGGTCTCCGACGCCCGGCGTTCGGCGTACCCGGGGATCGCCGGGGTGCCGCCCTGGGCCGCCGTCGCGATCGCGATCGCAGGCACCCTGCTCGGTGTCGCGATCGAAGCGGGCAGTAGCCATCGCGAACTGGGCGCCTCCTTCGCGGTCTGCTATGTCCTGGGCTGTGTCGGCGCCGTTCTGGCGGTGCGCCAATCGGGAATCTTCGCGGCGGTGATCCAGCCGCCGCTGCTGCTGTTTGTGGCGGTGCCACTGGCGTACTTCCTGTTCCGCGGCGAGGAGCTCAGCGGACTCAAAGGGTTGCTGATCTCCTGCGGCTACCCGCTGATCGAGCGGTTCCCGCTGATGCTGTTCACCGCGCTGGCTGTGCTGGTGATCGGGGTGGCACGCCGGTACATCCCGTCGCAGCCGTTCGCCGAAGGCGAGCCGACCGGGGATCCGGGCGACGACGGGGCGGGGACCGGCCTGTTCGGCGGCCTGGCTGCGCGGCTGTTCAATCGCGCGGACGCCGCTGAAGAAGGTCGCCCCCGACACGGCATCGACCGCAGCGGCGCCGGGACCCGCGCATCACGTACGTCCCGCGGCCGCGGCGACTCCCGGGAGCGCCCCGCCCGTTCACACCGGGGTGAACGGATTGCGCCAGATCAGCCGCGGCGGCAGTCCGCCCGCCGACCCGTCCGCCCGTCCGCCGAAGGCCCCGGCGAACGCAGCCGCCAGCGTCCGGTGCGGGATCCGGGCCGCGGCGAATCGCCCCGGGGCGCCGGGCGCGAGGAGCGCGACGGCTATGCGCCTCGGCATGCCCGGGGGGCGGATGCTCCGCCGCTCACCGGGTACGAGCCCCGCCGGGGGTACGAACCTCGGGACTACGAACCTCGGGACTACGAACCTCGGGACTACGAACCTCGGGACTATGGACCTCGGAGCTACGAACCTCGGGGCCGGGAGCCGCGCCGGGGGTACGAACCTCGCCGCAGCGGCGATCCCCGACGGGGCCACCAGCCCGATCCCAATCCACCGCGACGCCGGCCCGAGCCGACCACCCGCCGCGGCGAGCGCGACCATCACCCGGTCTCCCGGGTGCGTTACCGGGGCAGCGAGCCGGACCGTCCGGAGTACCCGGACCATCCGCCGCGACGCGACCGCTAGCCGCGGGCCGATCGGGCCGGACGAATCTCCCTCGGCAACGCGAAGACCAGGGTCTCGTTCGCGGTGGTCACGGTCTGCACCGTGCCGTAGCCCAACTCGCCAAGGCGGTCGATCACCCCACGCACCAGGATCTCCGGCACCGAGGCACCCGATGTGACGCCCACGGTGGTCACCCCGTCGAGCCAGGCCGGGTCGATGTTTTCGGCGAAGTCGATGAGGTAGGCGGCGTTCGCCCCGGCGTCGCGGGCCACCTCGACCAACCGGACCGAGTTCGACGAATTTCTGGAGCCGACCACGATCACCAGTTCGCACTCCGGCGCCATGGCCTTGACGGCACCTTGCCGGTTCTGGGTGGCGTAGCAGATGTCATCGCTGGGCGGATTCTGCAGGGTCGGGAACCGCTCACGCAGCCGCGCCACGATCTCCATGGTCTCGTCGACGCTCAGCGTGGTCTGCGACAGCCACACCACCTTGTTCTCATCGCGGACGGTGACCCGATCCACCGATTCAACGCCGTCCACCAACTGAACGTGGTCGGGCGCCTCGCCCGCGGTGCCGATCACCTCCTCATGGCCCTCATGGCCGATGAGCAGAATGTCGTAGTCCTCCCGCGCGAACCGCTTGGCCTCGTTGTGCACCTTGGTGACCAGCGGGCAGGTGGCGTCGATCACCTTGAGGTTCCGCTCTGCCGCCGTCTGGTGCACGGTGGGCGCGACACCGTGGGCGGAGAACACCACGGTGGCGCCCTCGGGCACCTCGTCGGTCTCGGCGACGAACACCGCCCCGCGGCGGGCCAGGGTGTCCACCACGTACTTGTTGTGCACGATCTCGTGGCGCACATATACCGGCGCGCCGTGCTTCTCCAGGGCGCGCTCGACGGTTTCCACCGCGCGGTCCACCCCCGCGCAGTATCCGCGTGGCTCGGCCAGCAGCACCCGTTTGTCGGTCTGGTGCGCGGCGGAGGCGACCCAATCTCCTCCGGCACCCGGAATACCCATATCGACGGTCGGCGGCATGGTTTCAGGGTACGTTCCGCCGCCGGGACGCGGCCAGCCTAGGCTGTCCGCATGGCAACAGCACCGTACGGGGTCCGACTGCTGGTCGGTGCCGCCGTGACCGCCATCGAGGAGACCCGCAAGCTTCCGCAGACGGTCCTGATGTACCCGATCACCGTGGCGAGCACGGTCGCCCAGATCGTGATGAAGGTGCAGCAGGACCTGGCTGACCTGGCGATCAAGGGGGACGCCGCGCTGGAGAGCCTGTTCCCACCCAAGGATGAGAAGCCGGATTGGGCGACCTTCGACGAGGATCTCAGCGACCAGTCCGCTCCGCGCCCGCAGGCCGGCGCCGAGCGTCGCACCGAGGGCCGGTTCGCGCTCTATTCGGTGGCGGATCCCGGGACGGCCACAGCCGGCAAATCCGAGCCAGAAGCCCGGAAGGCCGCTGCCGGCCCGACCCACCCCCCGGTGGCTCCGCCAATAGCCGCTGAACTGGAGTATGACGGATTGACTTTGGCGCAGCTTCGGGCCCGGTTGTCGGGGTTGAGTGTCGAGGATCTGCACGCCCTGCTCGCCTACGAGGAGGCCGGAAAGGCCCGCGCCCCGTTCCAGACGCTGCTGGCCAACAGGATCACCCGCGCGACCGCGAAGTGACCAACGGGTCGGTCAGCGCCCCAGGCGCCTCCGCGGAGAACCCGTTCCCGGTTCGGGCCGTCGCCACCCGGGTGCAGAGCTGGATCGACCGGCTGGGCACGGTGTGGGTGGAGGGTCAGCTCACCGAGATCAAACTGCGCGGTGCGACCGCCTACATGGTGCTGCGCGATCCGGCCGCTGATATGTCGCTGCGGGTGAACTGCAGCAGTCAACTCGTGCGCACCGCCCCGGTTCCGCTGGCCGAGGGGGTGCAGGTGGTGGTCTGCGCCCGGCCGCAGTTCGAGCCCCGGCGCGGATCGTTCTCCCTGCGGATTCGCGAGATTCGTGCGGTCGGACTGGGTGAGCTGCTGGCCAGGATCGCCCGGTTGCGCGAACTGCTGGCCGCCGAGGGTCTGTTCGATGCGCGGCTCAAGCGTCCGCTGCCCTTCCTGCCGAACCTGGTGGGCTTGATCACCGGACGGGGCGGCGCCGCCGAGCATGACGTGACGACGGTGGCCGCGGCCCGCTGGCCCGCGGTCCGGTTCGCCATCCGCAACACCGCGGTCCAAGGCACCAACGCAGTGGCGCAGATCGTGGAGGCGTTGCGCGAACTCGACCGACACCCGGAGGTGGACGTCATCGTCATCGCCCGCGGCGGCGGCAGCGTCGAGGATCTGCTGCCCTTCTCCGACGAGACGCTGTGCCGGGAGATCGCGGCCTGCCGCACGCCGGTGGTGAGCGCGATCGGCCACGAGCCGGACAACCCGCTGTGCGACTTCGTCGCCGACCTGCGGGCCGCCACCCCGACCGACGCGGCCAAGAAAGTGGTGCCCGACACCGCCGCTGAACTGGCATTGGTCACCGATTTGCGGCAACGGTGCGCACGTGCCCTGCGCGGCTGGGTGGCCCGCGAAGAACATGCGCTCGTCGCGGTGCGCAGCCGGCCAGTTCTCGCCGAGCCGATGCGGATGGTCGGCGAGCGTGCGGCGGAGACGGCCCGCGCGCATGGCTCGGCCCGCCGCGAAATCGCCCGGTTGGTCGCCGCGGAATCGGATCGGGTGACGCATCTGGCAGCCCGGCTGACCACCCTGGGGCCGGCGGCCACCCTGTCCCGCGGGTACGCGGTGGTCCAGCGGATTAACGTCGACGCCGGGGATGCCGCCGTATTGCGTTCGGCTGGGGATGCCCCGGCGGGCACGACGCTGCGGATTCGGCTTTCCGACGGTGCGGTGGGCGCCGTGAGCACCGGTGCGGAAGATGGAGTCGGACGAGGGAGCCCGGACACATGAGTTCAGTGCAGGACCAGACGAGCGGCGACACCCCGGTCGGCGACCTCGGCTACGAGGCCTGCCGCGATCAACTCGTCGAGGTGGTCCGATTACTCGAACAGGGCGGCCTGGACCTCGACGCGTCGCTGACCCTGTGGGAACGCGGCGAGGCGCTGGCCAAACGATGCGAGGAGCATCTCGCCGGCGCGCGAGCCCGCATCGAGCAGGTGATCGGCAGCGACACCGACGAGGGCGGCCGGGCCTGATCCCCGCCGCCGTGCTGGCGATGGGACAGCGCGGACCCCAGTGGGCCACACGGGTGCGGACCCTGCCCGCCACCGCCGCCGAGCTCATCGGCCGGTGGAAGCTGTCACCCCGTTGACGAGTTTTCGGGTTCTCCAGCCGCCGACCGCTTCGATAACCTACGCCGCCCATCCGACAAATGACCGCGACCGAACCCAACCTGGGGACCAAGTCGGGACTGGGGATACGGTTCGATGAGAACTGCCGATCAGAGTCCTAGACGCACGGGGGAACAGATGACTGACGCCGTACTGGTGACCGGCGCGTTCGGCCTCGTCGGCACCGCCACGGTCAAACATCTCGCCGCACAGGGCCGCCACGTCGTAGCGACCGACCTGGACACGCCCGCCAACCGGAGGTCCGCCAGCACGCTGCCCGCCGGCGTGCGCGTTCACTGGGCCGATCTCACCGACCCGGAGCAGGTCGGGGCACTGCTCGCCGCGACGACCCCGGCGGCGGTCATCCACTTGGCGGCGGTGATCCCGCCACTGTGTTACGCCAAACCGGCCCTGGCCCGCGCGGTGAACGTCAACGCCACCGCTAATCTGGTGAACACCGCTGCCGCACAAGCACATCCACCGCGATTCATCCTGGCGTCCAGTATCGCCGTGTACGGCCCCCGCAATCCGCATCGCCTCAGCGACGTACTGACCGCCGACACGCCGGTGCGGCCCTACGACGTCTACGGCGGGCACAAGGTGGAAGCCGAAGCAGTGGTGCGGGACTCGGCGCTGGACTGGGCCATCCTGCGCCTCGGCGGTGTGCTGACCGTCGAGTTGAGTTTGGGTATCGACCCGGACATGCTCTATTTCGAGGGCCTGCTGCCCATCGACGGCCGCTTGCAGACCGTCGATGTGCGCGACGTCGCGCACGCCTTCGCCGCAGCCACCACCGTGGACGTCACCGGCCGCACCCTGCTGATCGGCGGTGATGATTCGCACCGACTGGTGCAGGGCGAGATCGCCCCGTCCACCGCCGCCGCCCTCGGCCTGGTGGGCGGGATGCCCACCGGGCGGCCGGGGAATCCCGATGACGACGACGCCTGGTTCGCGACCGACTGGATGGACTCGGCCACCGCGCAGCAACTGCTTGGACATCAGCACCATTCCTGGCCGCAGATGCTGGCCGAGACCGCCGATCGGGCCGGTTGGAAGCGCTATCCGCTGCGAATGATCGCCCCGCTGGCGCGGACGTTCCTCGATCGTCGCTCGCCGTACCGCGGCCGGCCCGGCCGCTACGCAGATCCGTGGGAAGCGGTGCGCCGCAAGTGGGGCGCACCCGAAGCAGACAGGAGCGGCGCATGAGTGACCGGGCAGCGCGGGTAGCCGTCGTCGTCGGTGGGGCCTCCGGTATCGGCTGGGCCACCGCGCGGGCGCTGGCGGCCCCAGAGAGCACAGACCGATGTCGGGTCGTCATCGCCGACCGCAACACCGAACTGGCCGCCCAACGGGCCGGCGACCTCGGCGAACCGCACACCTGGGCGACGGTCGAGGTCACCGACGAGGCCAGTGTCGCGGCGTTATTCGACGGTGTCGTGGCCCGGGAGGGCGGGCTGCACGTGGTGGTCAACTGCGCCGGTTTCAGCGGTTTCGGTCTGATCACCGATCTGGACGCCGACCAGTTCCGCTCGGTCATCGACGTCTGCCTCACCGGCGCCTTCCTGGTGATCAAGCACGCCGGCCGCCACCTGCACGACGGAGGATCGGTGGTGTCGTTGACCTCGCTCAACGCCAGACAGCCGGCGATCGGGATGAGCGCCTACTGCGCGGCGAAGGCCGGTCTGTCGATGCTCACCGAGGTGGCGGCCCTGGAACTCGGGCCGCACGGGGTGCGGGTGAACGCCGTCGCACCCGGCTTTGTGCACACCCCGCTCACCGAGGGCGCGGCGGCGATCCCGGGCGTGATCGACGAGTACGTCGAGAACACCGCACTGGGGCGCGCCGGCACCCCGGAGGACGTCGCCGCGGCGGTGGTGTTCCTGTGCTCGCCGCAATCGTCCTGGCTGACCGGAGAGGTGCTCGATCTCAACGGCGGAGCACACCTCAAGCGCTACCCGAACATCCACCAGCACCTCACCAAACTGATGGAACCCAGCTGACAGGACCAGGCCGACAGGACTAGGCCGACAGGACTAGGCCGATACCCCCAAGCTGATAGGCCCGGACCGGTCGAAGC
>MTBK01260159.1_pt1 | contig 10650 bp, 10 predicted proteins | sample 1535981 | NCBI WGS metagenome assembly MTBK01 (sample SAMN06109225, study PRJNA356200) | anaerobic digester metagenome | isolation source: biogas reactors fed with pig manure or primary and secondary sludge | place: Spain | collected 2016-06-30 | reverse complement strand
GCAGGAGACCTCGCCGGTATCACCGTTCACGGTCACCCTGGTGCCGGGTGGCAGACTGGAGAACTCCGGCGGGAGGCGGTCGACCATGGGGATCCCGGATATGATCGCACCGACAGCTATGATCGGTTCGGCCTCTGTGTTGATGATCGCAGCGGGGGCAAGTCCGTTCTGCTTCAGCGCGTAGATCACGTAAGATCCGACAGTCGAGCCTTTTCCGTACGGAAAGACGAGCACGCGCCCGGCGATCGATTGCCCCTCGAGGGGGTGGCCCTGTTCCATGACGATACCGGTCTCCGGGTTGACACCCGAAAGAAACGTTATCGGTTCCGGCGATACGAGAAGATCCCCGGTCCCGGTACCCCGGGATATACTTCTACCTCTCATGTCCAGTACAACTCCATTGCGTATATATGACCGCGCGGCGCAAAAAACCCCCGGCAACGGGACACTACCGGATACATCAAATCTAATATATCCTCAAAGATACCTGTATGGTGATCTCATGTCAAAAAGGGCCGTAGATGCAGTTTTTCAGGCACTCTTCATCCTCTCCGACATCCGGTTCCTGCTACGCAGGACCGCTCCCGGGCATGACCTCGATGAGGAGGAAAAGAAACGCGCCGCAACATCCATCGCGAAGGTGAAGCGGCAGATCGCGATCCTTGAGGAGGAGCTGGTACGGTGAGGTGCGGAGCCGGTATCGACGCTCGCGACGTCGAGGAGATGTACATCAATATCGACCCGATCCAGGCCGGCGGACGCCTCACCGCCGATGCCATGAAGGCAGCGATAGCGTTCGGCGACGGCTACTCAGTCTGCGATAACTGTTTAAGCCCGTTCAGGCTCGATTACATCAAAAAGCCCCCAATCGCGCAGTTCCACGCCGATCTCGCCGCCTGGCTGAACATGGATGCGGTGCGGGTGGTCCCGGGGGCCCGCCGGGGGTTCCAGGCGGTCGCAAGCACCTACGTCGGGAAGGGTGATCCCGTCATCGTCACATCGCTTGCCCACTACACCGAGTTCATGGCGGTCGAGGCGGCGGGCGGGATACCCCTCGAGGTCCCGAAGGACGCAGAGAACCATATCACCCCTGATGCCGCCGCGGAGAAGATCGAGGCGGTGATCCGGGAATACTCCAGGACGCCGCCCCTGCTCTTCATCGATCATGTCGACTACCAGTTTGGAAACGTCCATGACGTCGCCGGGGTAGCAAAAGTTGCCCACCAGTATGACATCCCGGTCCTCGTCAACGGTGCCTACTCGGTCGGGATCATGCCGGTCGATGGCAGAGCGCTCGGCGCGGACTTCGTCGTCGGATCGGGCCATAAGAGCATGGCCGCCCCGGCGCCGTCAGGCCTCCTCGCGACGACGGATGAGCACGCCGAAGAGGTCTTCCGGACGACGAAGGCAAAGGGCGATGTGACCGGCCGGACATTCGGCATAAAAGAGGTGGAGATGATGGGCTGCACCCTCATGGGGGTCACCATCGTCGGCATGATGGCCTCGTTCCCCCACGTCCAGGAGCGGGTGAAGAACTGGGAGACCGAGATCGCGCACTCGCAGGCGGTCACGGATGCCCTCCTCTCGATCGAGGGGACGAAGGTGCTCTCAGACTACCCGCGCAGGCATACCCTCACCCGGGTGGATACTCACGACTCGTTCGATATGGTGGCACAGGAGCACAAGAAACGTGGATACTTCCTCTCAAGCGAGCTGAAGAGACGGGGTATCACCGGTATTATACCGGGCTCCACCAGGGTCTGGAAGTACAACACCTTCGGGCTGACCGCAAAGCAGATCCGGCATGTCGGAGAGGCGTTTGTTGAGGTTGCGCGGGAAAATGGGTTGAATATTATATGATTTTTTTTGAGGGGAAGCGGAAGATCTCACTCGATCACCCCGCTCTTCGCGCGGTAGCGCCGCACCGTCCCCGCCGCCTGCGCGGCAAGGGCATCCACACCGAGTTCATCCTCGATCGCTGCTATCGTCGCCGCCGGCGCCGCCGTCGAGGGGTGGCGGGGGGCGACCGTGCACTCTATATCCCCCGGCCGGGCTTCAAACGTCCCGATGGCACGCGCGCGCCCGACGACCTCATCCTTATCAAACCCGATGAGCGGCCGGAGCACCGGGATGCTCGCCGCCGGAGATACCACCGCCATGTTTGCCAGGGTCTGGGATGCCACCTGCCCCAGGTTATCACCGTTGACGAGCGCGTAGGCGCCTCTCTCTTTGGCGAGGATGCCTGCCACCCGGAGCATGAACCGCTTGCAGAGGATGCAGCGGTAGCGGGGTTCTTTAAGCGCCGTTATCACCTCAAAGAACGGCTCCATATCCACGATGAGAAGGTCGAGGGGATGCCCCGGGATCCAGGTGGAGAGATGGGCGTGATGCCGGAGGACATTCCTCTCCGAATCCGCGCCGCCGAACCGCCCGCTCCCCATATGGATATGCGCCATCAGGCATCCCCGGCGCATCATCAACCACGACGCGACGGGTGAATCGATACCGGCCGAGAGCAGGGCCATCACCTCTCCCTGGGTTCCGTAGGGAAGTCCGCCCGGCCCTGCGATCCTCTCATCGTAGACGAAACCACCGAACTCCCGGGCCTCCACGAAGATCTCGTACTCGGGCGCCGTCAGGTTCACCGTGGCCCCCGGGATCCGGGCAAGGACGGCCGCGCCGACCGCAGCCGCAAGTTCCTGACTGTTGAATCCCTCGACGCCCGACCGGCGCGCCCGGACCGCAAACGACATGCCGGGGTGGAGACGACGCTCTGCGCGTTCTACAGCAGCAGCAGAGATCCCCGGGATATCTGCGGTGGTCACCTCACATATGCCGGCACTCACGACTCCAAACGTCCTGGCGACGACCTCAGCGATACGCAGAGGTTCGTCACCAAAGATCAGGATCCTGCCCCGGGGAGTCTCGATCCGATGGGAGAGCCCTTGAGCCTCCAGGGCAAGCCCGATGTTTCTCGTCATGATCGATATGAACCGCCGCTTCACCGGTTCGCTCTTGAGGAAGATCTCGCCGTACCTGACCATCACCGCACCCATGAATCCACACCTCCTTCCCGGTAACCTCCGCGCGTGATCGCCACTTCAGAGAACCCGAGATCCTTTACTGCATCGACCAGTTGTTCCAGTTTCCTATGGTACGCCGGATCGGCCTCGATTGTGGCCCGACCACCGCTACACCGGACCCGTATGGTCCCGGGGATCTCCCGCGCGATGAGAGCCTCGGCCGCCCCCACGAGAGCGAGACACTCACGCGTGACCGCCTCACCGGTGGGGATGCGGGTTGCAAGGCATGCCGACGACGGTCGGACGGCCACCCCGAGGTCTATTGCGAGGGACTCGATATCTGCCTTCCCCATACCGCACTCCACAAACGGGCTCCTGATACCGAGTTCGCGGAGCGCCTGTATACCGGGGCGCGCTACAGGCCGATCATCAGCGTGGGTTCCGTCGATGACCGTCCGGAACCCCTGCCGCCCCGCCTCGCGGATGATCGCCTCCATCATCGCCCGCTTGCAGACATAGCAGCGATCCGGCCGGTTCTCCCGGATCGCAGGGGTAACGAGCAGATCAAGCGGTATGGTGACGTGCGGGATGCCCAGGCGATCTGCAAGTTCCCGCGCTGCCGCGAGCTCGCCCGGGGGGGTGAGGCCCGTATCGACGCTGATCGCGATCGCCCTGACCCCGCACCGCCGGGCGCCGGCCATCAGGACAGAGCTATCCGTCCCTCCTGAGAGCGCGATCGCAACGGGCGCACAGGACTCGAGGACTGCATCAAGCCTGGAAACTCTTGCCATCTGCTCTAGCGTATGCTCATTTACTCTAGATGAATCTTCGCAGGATCACGTTATTTTCAGCTCTCTCCCCGAAGAACAAATGATTTTTAAAAGAGGCACTCCGAATGTGTACTGATGGCGAAGAAGAAGAAAAAAGCCAAACAGGCAGAGCCCATGAAACTCTTCTATATTTTTTATAACCAGGAGCGCTGGGACAACTGGATAACAACACTGGAGGGTGCCGATTTCGAGCCCGCTACCGGTGAAGATGTCTCTGAGGGAGAGCAGATGCTCTACACCTTCGCCGAGGATATCACCCTCTCCGTCTTGAAGATCATCCGCCTCTACCAGAATGAACGTCTCACGAAGGAAGAGACCACGGCGAAGCTCACCGATGTGGAACTGATCGTTATGTCCGGACTTCCCGAAGGCGAGCTTGAGGATATCATCGGGTCACTCCAGCTCTCCCTGCTGGTGCTCTTCACCGCCTGCCGGAACTACCTCGATGGCGGGTTTGACAAGGACATCAAGACGCTCGTGAAGAAAGGGCGGGCTCTTGGCGAAGACGAACTTGAGGAGGCACTCGAGGTTGCAGCGGATATCGGGGCTGCCGTGATCGACGGCGCCACCTGTTGTGCGAGATACATCAAAGATGATATGGAGAACCCGGGCCTCTTTGACGAGTGGCTCATCGAGATCGAAACCATGAGTAACGCCATGAAGTCGCTTGCAAAGTTCGATGAGGTGCCCGGAGAAACGTCGTGATCGCAGATAGAGCACGGTTTCGGGCGGCACGGAGACTGGAACGGGCGGCTGGATTCCGGCTTCCCGATCATGTTTTTTCGGGCGCGTTTCTTGAGTCCCTGGGAAGAGCGATAAACTTCGAAGGGCTCGATCGCCGGACACACGAGCAGCTCCTGGCAATTTTCCGCGATTTCATGGACTGCACGTGCAAAGGTGCTCCTTTCTGTGGATGCCCTGAACGGAAGTTCACCCTTACGATCATCGAGTTCCGGGAGATGGGGCTCGACCACCGCCAGATCAGCGCCCACCTCCTTGAGGAGTACGGGATCGATCTCTACCCAGCGGATATCCTGAGTTTCCTTGAGGATTCCGTCCATATGCTTGAGGCGATACGCGATGTCGCCGAGCTGCAGGGGAGGGAGAAGCTCGCTGAGAGCGCCATCGGGCATATCAGAAAGATAGAGCACTGAGGCCTCTCTGCGGAGAGGGCCCTGAACTCCGTATGAGGAGAGGGCGTAACGGTTCAACAGACATTATAGTGTCCGCATTAAGGAAACAAAGACGCCGGTCATGATCGCCCCTCACTCCTGTCGATCTCGAAGTACCTGCCGGGGAACATATAGCCAATGAAATAGTTCGCCCGCAGGATAAGGTTCTCGCGATAGGAGATATCAAGGCCATTCATCTTAAGGCCGATGACCGCGCCACCAAGGATAGATTTACATATCGAGGCCCGGAATCCTCTCCGCCACCTGAGACCGGCGCCCAGCCAGCGCCACCTCAGAGCGTCAGGGATACCACGCATCTCATGGTGGTGGGTGACAGAGATGGGCAAAATATACCACCGTAGATTTTTCTCCGCCAGGAATTCGGCGTAGAGGGCATCTTCCCCACTGGAGAGGGAGTCGAGGGCGGTGCACGCCAGCACGTGGTCCCGGCGGGTCACACAACAACCAAACGCCCCGTTACCCCCAAAGAGTGATATCGGCCTGGTTGCCGGTTGGAGATAGCTATCATCGTAAAGAGCGCCGATCACCCCCGCATCCGGGTAGCGCCCATCGGCCCAGACCTGCAGGATCTCTTCCCACCCGGGGAGGAGCTCTACATCGGAATCGACGAAGGCGATCAGATCTGTCCGGGCCACGTGTGCCCCGAGTCTTCGTGCAGCACCAAGGCAGACACCTGAAGATACGATCGTACAACCGTACTCCCCGGCGATTGCTGTGGTTCGATCTGTTGAGTGCTTATCGACGACGATGATCCTGCCTGGATATCCGTATTTCTGGATCGAGGAGAGCGTATGCTCAAGCGTTGAAGCGCTGTTCCAGGTCAGAACGATGTAATCGATGCTCAACATAGCAGTCAGGTCTACCTGGCGCCACAGAGTATCAAGCTTACCGTAGCACGAACCCCGGGTGCGCAGCCGAGGAAGATCTCTACCGGCCCCTCCTGAGTGCTCATGGTGAATATGCGCTCTATCTCAAGGCCGAAAGCATATAGCCGGCAGAGAGATCGAAGATATTTCTCCCGGTTCCAATTCACAGGATTATTCCTTCATTACCCTCCCTGCAGGAGGGATTCCGCCATTCCTGGATGGAGAGAGTGTCCGGTGCGGTGGAGTCCACGTGCCGGCCATCAGAGTCTATCCGGCCACGGGATCCCAAATTTCTGCACCAGTTCTCTCAGCTCGTCGTGGATGCCACGGTCAATCCTGAGGAGGACCAGGATATAGACCAGGCCGCCGAGTCCGACCGCTCCGAGGACGAAGAAGACGTTTGAGAGTGGGATGATGAGCGAAAAGGCCATGACAGCGGCTGCCATGGCGAGCGCGGCAAGGAGGATGTGACCCACAGCTCTCGGCTCTATCTGCACGTGGATGATCCGGGAGAGGGCGCGGCGGGCGAGTGTTGCATTCAGGACCATGGTGATGAGTGTCGCCACCGATGCCCCGATGATACCGTATGCCGATATGAGGAGGAGGTTTAGCCCGATGTTTGCAGCGACCGCGATCGCAGTTACCCGGAACGAGTCCTTCGGCCGGTCGAGGGCGTTCAAGCACATCGTCTGAAGATACATGAAGACGTGGGCTACCTGAACGAGCAGGAGTATCGCGAGTGCTCCCGCCCCGGCAGCGAATGATTCCCCGTAGAAGAAGTAGAGGAGGCGTTCACCGAGGATCCAGCCCCCGCCGACGACCGGGACCGCGAGCAGGAGCGAGTAGGTGAAGGCGCGGGCGAGCGCAGACTCCACGAGGGTGAGGTCGTGCTGTTTCCCCCAGTAACTGATCTTCGGGTAGAGTGTGGTGTGGAGCGCCAGGGTGATGAACGTGGCAAGCGATGTGAGCTGGAGCGCCACCTGGTAGATGCCGATATCGGCCTCGGTCATGAAGTAGCCGATCATGATCGTATCAGCATACGAAAAGACCAGGTAACCGCTCGAACTGAGGAACGTCCAGACCGAGAAGGTAAAGAGACTTGCGATGTGTGACCGGCGAAACGAAGTGAAGGAGAGGTCGAGGAACCTGAAGTTAAAGAGGCCCGAGACCAGTATACCGGCAACAAAACCTCCGGCGAGGCCGGCAAGACCGAAGCCGAGTATGATCGCGGCGACCTGGATTCCTATCCGGACCAGATTGTCGATCAGGCTTCCGATCTGGTTGATTCCTACCTTTCCCCTCCCGTAGACACTGTTTGAGGCGATGTTCGTGAAGGTGCTCGCGATCAGCGCGAGGATCAACCAGGAGAACACCCCCGATGAGGTGAGTTTGACAAAGTACGGCTGCGCGAGAAGGAGAAAGCTTACCGAGGCGACCGTCAGCACCACACGGAGGAGGGCGAACGCGGTGAAGTATGCGCTCTGGTCTTCTCCCTCGCTGATCCGCTTTACCGCGGCACCCCCGAACCCGCCGTCCCCGATCAGGTTAAAGACACTATAATAAGCGACGAAGAGGAAGTACGCCCCCAGTATCGACGGTCCTACGGTATGGGCGAAGTACATCGTGGAGAGAAAACCGACCGCGGTAAGCCCGATCGTCGAGGCGAGGCTGATAGCGCTCTGCCGCTGGACAGGGTCGATTCTCATGATGCGAGCGAGATACCTGGAGGGACGGAACACGAGCATTGGTTTCATTGCTAAAGTCTTTATCCTTGTGGAATTGTAGGGTACGCGCGTGGGAAGACCCTCTGCACACGCGAAAAGCAGCCGGCTGATCGTTAGCTGCCCCGGAGGAAATCTACCGAAAGCCTCCTGCCCGCCCGGCCGAACAGGAAGGAGGCCACGACATTTTTCATCCCCGGAACGATTGGCCCGATACCGTCATACCAGAGCGGCACGAACAATATACTGTTATGATTCAGCGCTCACGGAAGAGAGCCACGCAACATACTATCGGCGGTGAAACTTTGGACGTAGGGGTGATCGGTGTCGGAATGATGGGCAGGAACCATGCCCGTGTGTACTCGGAACTGAAATCGGTAGACTCGCTCTACCTGTGCGACCTCAATGAGAAAGCGGCACGCGACCTCGCCGATACTTTCGGGGCGACGGTCTCTTCGACCATTGAAGACCTGCTCAGAAGCGTGGATGCGGTGAGCGTCTGTGTCCCGACGCCCTACCACTTCTCCGTCGCTGAGGCGGTGCTCAATGCCGGGGTGTCGCTCCTCATCGAAAAACCCATCTGCGCGACGGCAGAAGAGGCGAGAGGGCTCATTGCAAAGATCCCCGACGGCCTCACTGTCGGCGTCGGGCACATCGAGCGGTTCAACCCGATCGTCCCTGAGATCAAAAAGATCGTTGAGCAACCCCTCTACATAGAGATGAAGCGGCACAACCCGGCCTCCTCCCGGGTGAGCGGTTCCTCGGTCGTCGAAGACCTGATGATCCACGATGTGGATATCATGAAAAACGTCTTCCTCCCGGATGACGGCTACCGTCTCGCCGGCAGCGGCAACCGGGATATCTGTAGCGCCCTTTTTTCATTTGGCAGTACGACGGTCTACCTCTCGGCGAGCAGGAAATCCTCGAAGAAGATACGCATGATCTACATCGAAGAGGAGGAATTCACCATTGAGGGAGACTTTATGGCCCAGGAGATCTACATCCACAGAAAACCGGGGCAGTACTCGGTAGAGAATGAGCGCTATGTGCAGGAAAACATCATCGAGAAGGTACTCGTGAACAAACAGGAACCACTGAAACTCGAACTCGCGACGTTCCTTGACTGTGTGGCACGAGAGCGGGAGTTCCCGGTCAACCCTGCGCAGGCGTTGTTGAACATGGAGATCTGCGAGGAAGTCGCACGATGCTTTGCATGAGCGAGAGGTTACAGTCGATCATCGACCAGAGAGGCCCGATCAGGACGATCGGTGTCATCGGCATGGGGTATGTCGGCATCCCCGCCGCAGCCCTCTTTGCGGATGCGCCGGAGTTTGATTCGGTCATCGGGTTTCAGCGGGACTCGGCATCGTCGGGGTATAAGATCGCGATGCTGAACCGGGGGGAGTCACCCCTCAAGGGCGAGGAGCCGGGACTCGAAGAGTTACTGACAAAGGTCGTTGGCGCGGGGAAGTTCCGGTGCACGTCGGATTTCTCGAAGATAGCAGAGTGCGATGCTGTGGCGCTCGCCATCCAGACACCTTTCCTCGACCCAAAAGACCTCATCCCCGACTTCTCTGCCCTGAACGAGGGGCTCCGGAACGTAGGGCGGTACATCACCGAGGGATCACTCGTGGTGCTTGAGTCGACCATCACCCCGGGGACGACCGCGGGGATGGCCCGCGAGATCCTTGAAGCGGAGTCAGGACTCGTCGCCGGCGAGGAGTTCTGTCTCGCGCACGCCCCCGAGCGGGTGATGGTCGGGAGGTTGCTCCGGAATATCCGCGAGCACGACCGGATCGTCGGCGGGATCGACGAGGTCTCGACGGCGCGCGCGGTCGAGCTCTACCGACCGGTGCTCACGACCGGGAAGATCATACCGATGACTGCGACCGCGGCCGAGGTGACGAAGACCGCTGAGAACGCCTTCCGCGACCTCCAGATTGCGGCTGCGAACCAGCTCGCACTGCACTGTGAGGCGATGGGGGTCAATGTTTACGATGTTCGGACCGGGATCGACTCCCTCAAGGGCGAGGGGATCACCCGGGCGGTCCTCTGGCCGGGGGCGGGCGTCGGCGGTCACTGCCTTACGAAGGACTCATGGCACCTCGAACGGGGGGCACAGGTCCTCGGAGGGGACCTCTGGTACCCGCACGGGGAGGAGTCGGTCTTCGGCGTCGCGCGGGCGCTCAACGAGTTCATGCCCCGGCACATGGTCCACCTGACCCTTGAGGGACTCAGGCGGGCCGGGAAGGGGCCGGCAGGCGCGACGATCACGCTCCTCGGGTGGGCGTTCATCCAGAACTCGGATGATACCCGGAACACCCCGGCAGAGCCCTATCTCGCGGCGATGGAGGATGTGGGGGCAGAGGTCAGGGTCCACGATCCCTTTGTGGATGAGATAGAGGTCTCCCACGACCTTGATGAGACCCTTGCGGGGGCGGATGCTGTCGTCATCTTCACGGCCCACCGCCACTATCTCACTCTTGAGGCGGCGCGGGTGAAGGCATTGTCCGGAGAGGAGCATCCGGTCATCATCGACGGCCGGAACGTCGTTGACCCGGATGCATTCATCAGGGCCGGCTTTATCTACAAGGGCATCGGCCGGGGCGACAAAAACAGTCATCCGATCAGGTGATCACTGTGAAGATCGTATCGATCGTCGGCGCGCGGCCACAGTTCATCAAGTGTGCCCCGGTCTCAAGGGAGATCCGGAAAGAGCACGAAGAGCTCCTTGTTCACACCGGGCAACACTACGACCACGGTATGTCGGCAGTCTTCTTTGAAGAACTTGCTATCCCGGAGCCCGACTACAACCTCGGCATCGGTTCGGGGACACACGGCCGGCAGACCGGGGCGATGCTCGGGGCGATCGAGGGTGTTTTCGATAAAGAGAGGCCAGATATGGTTCTCGTCTACGGAGATACGAACTCGACCCTCGCGGGCGCGCTCGCGGCGGCGAAACTCCACGTGCCGGTGGCGCACGTCGAGGCGGGGCTCCGGAGCTTTGACCGCCGGAT
>MTBK01166009.1_pt1 | contig 10658 bp, 21 predicted proteins | sample 1535981 | NCBI WGS metagenome assembly MTBK01 (sample SAMN06109225, study PRJNA356200) | anaerobic digester metagenome | isolation source: biogas reactors fed with pig manure or primary and secondary sludge | place: Spain | collected 2016-06-30 | reverse complement strand
GCTTTAAACGGTTAAATGACGAATAGAATTCACCGCCAAGTGTCATAAAAGGATTACCATACACAAGCGCACGGCCCCGCTCCTGAGAGTTATTGTCTAAGATGTTCTGAATATAATTTTCGCCGACATTGTGAACATTATGATAGGTAGAGGAGATAACAACGAACTTATCCCCGATGCGCTTGGAAAAGAAGCTATCTTTTAAGTAAATCTTGCCTTCAATCTCCTCAGCGTAATCGTCAAGCGAAAACCATTCATTAATCCATTCCACCTTTGCCGGAGAGGTAGAAATAAATAGCGGGTTATACTGCTCGCCTTTATCTGACAGTTTGCCATCCTTGATGAACATCCCCGGCTGGCGGAGCCTTGTCAGGATAATCTCCTTCACATCCTCCTCTCTGGTGTCTTTCGTCTCATCCAGTACCGCCCAGGCCAGCTCTTTGCCCTCATGTGTCTCCGCACGCTCTAATGAGCCAGTGAAAATGATTGCCCCGTTGATAAACGAAATGATAGAGTAGTAGTCATCGAAATTATGCCCTTCAGTGATGAAGTGTGAAGGAGGTTTTTTGTTGACAACATAAACACCGTGCGGATTAGCTTCTTTCTCGTATTCGGTGATACCAATACTTCGCCAGTATTCTCTTATACGAAATAAGGTTGACTGGTTAAGCTGAAGGTAGGTATTTGCCCCGATAAAGCCACGCATCTTAGGATAACGTTGAACGAGCCTGTAAGTGATTAACCCCAGCAGAAAAGTCTTGCCTGCGCCTACACCACTGAGAAATAAGTTAATTGATGCGTCACTCTTTAGTATCGCCTTCTGCGGTAATGATAGTTTCTGTCGTATGGCGATGACATCACTCATTCGATTATGATGTTCGGCAGTGGCGGTATCTCGGTGACTCTATGCTCAATCTCCTGCCTGTCCTTCATCCCGTAATAGTTTTTCATTGCGAAGATAGCCACTGCCGGATTAGCCTTGCCTTTAAGCCCTAAAATCACCAATCTGTCCTCAAGTTCATTCCACAGTTTTTGATAGATGTCCGAAAATTCTGTGTTATCACCGTGTTTCTGAAGCCAGTCCCACACCCTCTGACGTGAGTATGGCTTATGCTTAATCAGCGACTGAAGAGTCACATAATTAAATTCAGTATCCTCAATAAGTGTATTATACATCTCTTTAAGTTCCGCAAGGCAGAACTCTAGCGTGTATATCTCCGGCCTCCCTACCCCTCTTATCTCTCTATCCATCTCTTTCATCTTAAAAAGAGCCGCCCGCCAGATGCAACTATGAAAACCCCTAACCAACAAAACAGAGATAGCGGGCAGCCCTTGTATTTATACGTTATGATGCATATTGTGGTTCCATTAATAATTTAACACTGCAAAAAAACCTGTCATCAAGCATAATTGAGTAGTCAAGTGGTTCCTCCATTGTCTCCATAACCAGTCCCCAGCTGAGCAACTCAGCGTGGCAGGCTAACGTGTGAGCCATACAGACTGTTATGAACCACCTGCGTTTCATTCTTCTATTTCTGCACCGCCTACTTTAAGCATAGCTTCAATCTCAATAATGTATAACACAAATACTAACTGAATATCTTTTTAGAAAAGTGTTCTTCAACTTCCGTGCGCTCTTGCTCGGTTATGTCAAGATTAACCTCTTTGTTAATTGATTTCCATTCTTTTTTGCTCAATCCCATATTGATGATTAAGTCTATTAAGCCATAACCTCTTTTTGCGTGGAAATAGCCAAGTAATTGCTGTTCTGCTAATTGTTCTGAATCTGTCATTTCTATTTAATTTATCTGTTTATAATCCGTACTTGTGTTATACTTTGCCGTTCTGAACAACTGTCTTTCCATCTTTTTTTTCCTCATTCATAACTTTTTTCTTTAAATGGTTTCTACGAAATTAAACATTTTAATTCAATTGGCGTAAACTTCGTAACTTTTCTCAGTGAAAACATTATCGGCACCTCTTCAGATGTCTCAAACAGCAGCCAGATACTATCCGTCAGTACATCCTCACTCAGGGTTAGTCGCTTACATCCCATTGGCTGAAGACCAATGGGTTTTACGCTCCGTTTTATAAACAAAAACATCATGTAGGGCATTCAGCAGGTTTTGTATTGCTTCTTCTTCTGTTTCTCCTTCAGTAATTATATTGGGAAACTGTTTAAAGAACGCTGTAAAACCACCCAATGTGGGATCTTCCTCTAAAATAGCATCAAGAGTAAACATCTTTGCTTTCATTGTTTCCATAGCTCTTTGTTCGGTTTCTCGCGGTTTGCAAAGATAACAACATCCTTGAACCATTAGCAAGTTAATTAAAAAACGTTTATGTTGTAAAAATGTTACATCTTTTTTGATGAACTCCAGAAAATGCACTTTGAAAGCCAGTCCTTAAGTAAGCCCCTATTGTCAGGGTTAGGGCTGCCTCGTATTTTTCAGCTGAGTGCCTTAAATCGCCCCAAATAGCCCTTAAAATGAAAAACCCCCGGCAGTTAACCAGGGGCTTTATAGATACAGGGTTACTTTTTTTTCTGCGTTGCCTCCCAGGCCTGCATTATTTTTATGCGCTTGTCCGGGTCTTGTTCGTCTCGCATCCTCAAAAAATATTCTTCGGTGTCCTTCGGCGCGATGACTTCTGCCTGTTGTGTGTGACTGCCAAACAGCTCTTTGGCTGTCTTCTTAATAAAGTTTTCAAGTTCTTTCATTTTAATTCACGATAAGCAGTTAATACATCATCGGTTAATACCTCTCTGCAAAAGTCAGCAGACTTTTTAAGACTTGCAGCATAAGCAGCTTCAGCAATAGCATAAGCAGCAGTAGCATAAGCAGCTTCAGCAGTAGCGAGAGCGGCATAAGCAGCGACAGAAGCATCAGCAGAAGCAGCAGCAGAAGCATAAGCAGAAGGAGCATCCTCAGCAGCATCGTAAGCAGCATCAGCAGCAGTATTCAGGGCTTCGATACCTGCCTCACCATTGCCGTATTTCTCGGCAGCATCAAGTGCATCTATGCTTCGCTGGTCTTTCAGCAGATGACGTACCTGATTAGCACATTTAAACTTTGCTAATGTCAGCTTTCGGTCGTCAACATTAAGCTTTTTTGCAAGCCACAACATCCAGTCGCCACGCTCGCAATTCTGCCATGCAGTTTCGTAGTCTTTCTGTTGCCATGCAGTTTCGTAGTCTTTCTGTGTTGCTACCCACTCTATCGCTTCATGGCAGGCGGATAATTTTTTTAGCTTGTCAGTTTTCATAGCTTTCATTTTAATTCAATTATCATCTCATATACTCTCTCAACAATAGCCCACTTCGAGCCGTTTACCATCTCAATAACGGGACAGGCGGCATCGGGGTGACGGGTGAACTTCCATTCACCGTCTACTTTCGTAAGCCTGCCATATCGCAGGATAAAGCGCAGTTTTTCTGGTAGTGTCATAGCTTTACTGTTAATTCATCATCTTCTATCTCGTAGCAGTCAGGGCAGTATAGCTTACCGCTAATCTCTTTCCAGTCATTTTCAATGGCCTCCTCAATTGCCATCCACTCTTCGCTCCACGCCATATATTCCTCATCAACTATTGCCCCGCATCTGTCACACACGGCCTGGTACATTGTTACTTCTTTAATCATATCTTTCGTTTTTTAGGTTTCGCTTTAATTTCTCCATCATCTTCTATCTCGTAGCAGTCGGGACAATAGAGCTTATTGTTTATCATTGCCCATCTATTGTATTCTATATGAATTTGAGCTGCCGCTATGTCATCAAAGAACCAGTCAGATATGTAGCCACACCTATCACATACAAAAATGTATGCTGTCACTTTCTTAATCATAGCCTAAGTATTTTTTTAATTCTTTCAATAACTCCGACGGCAGCAGCCCGCACTCCTGAAAAGTATTGGCAGCGTCAACAAGCAATTCAGCATAGTCATCCGCATTGATATTTGACCTGTGAAATACATTGGTGAACTACCCATTTGCTAAAGACAAATGGGCTTCGGGTTTCACAGATAGTTGAGTATTGCTACTTCTTACACCGTCTCCACCCGTGTACTGGACCGTCCCAGCCCAGAATCTATTTTCATAGATTAGTTATGCCCAATTTACGGACTGACAAAATTCCTGAAACGAGAATTTATCGCCTATTCTATCTGTCAAATCAGTCCATCCGACAATTTTACCCGCTAGAAATAAATGGTAAGGAAATTTTTCTACTTTCCACATATAATCCGATACTGTCTTACCCTCCCTTTTTGCCCATTCTAACACATACAGCAATTCGCCTTTATTTTGACAAACTACTTGTGCATAAGGATGAGTTAAAAAACTGGGCATAACAGCACCTATATTTGATTGCGGAGTTTGTGGTAAATCATTCATATTTTCTCGTATTAAAGTTTATATTAAATTGATACTGTGTTGCTTCGTATTCCGCAACCAAACATAGCTGCGGAGCGTTTTATAAAACAGCTTAATAACGCCACTCCGAAAAATGAATTACTGCCATCGGACTGTTTTGTCTGACCTTAAACCACTCGCAGAAATCATCGAATGATAAGCCATCGTTTTTTGCAACATCTTCCCAGTTGCATTTTTTACCATCAATTTCAGCCCAAACAAAATTTGTCGGGTTGTCAAGTTTTTGCAAACCTATTTTAGTTAGTTGGCAAAATTCAACTTGTTTGGAGTTGTATGGTTTCCCACTCCAATATCTAACAGAAAGTATTGCTTTGCCATCATTTATTTGTTTTGCTCGTTTTTTCCAAAGTTCATAATTTGCCCTTATGGTATGTATTTTTTTACCCATTATTGGCTCATCTGATATTGGCATTCCTGCCTCGTTTATTTTTTCGACAAACCAAGTTTGTTGCCCTGCTCGTTTGTGAGTTTTCGGGAACGTTCTTGAAACTGTTAATACAAAAGTTTTCATAAAAAAAGCCGTTTTATAACCCCGTGTACAATTCATGCAGGGGGTTGTGGTTAATATTAAAGTTCATTTCTCGTATCATCATTAGTGCGTATTGAAAATGCATCGCTTCGCATCCCTGCACGAAATCATACACGGATACCGTTATGTATTTTAATAAATAACTCGTCTTCGTCATCATATACGACGTGTTCGCCCTCAATAATCTCTAATTTTCTCATAGCTTTACTTTCATTACTTTATTCATATCTCGGTTAAAATTGATTGTAAAATCCGGCCAGCCGTACCACTCGACAATGAGAGTCTTAAAAACCTTCACCTGCCTCTCGTTCACCTCAATCCACATATTAGGCTTCATCTCATCACGAACCCAGCGTTTAATTGTATTTATATTTTCAATTGTTATCATCAGAATACTGGTACTATTGTTTCCTTAAAGAAGTCATCATTTATTTCACTTATTGGCTGGGAGTAATCAATAACCTGTTGTTCGATATTCTTTACAAGCCAATTGGTATTGTCCCAGTTAGTGTCTCGCTGAAATCGCCCATTGACATAGTTATACTTCAACTCTGAAATACCCTGCTTGCCGAGATACTTGAATTTAATCTTCTGCCAATGTATTTCTACCTCATTTAGTAAGATATTATTTCCGTCAGACTTGCGGTGAATAGTGAAGCCATAATCAGCCTTATTGTAGAAGTTCGAACTACCATTAATATCATACAGTGACGGCACCTTTAACTTGCCTGTTGCGTCCTTGTCCATCTTACGTGGATGAGCCACAAGAATAACCAACACATCATTCAGCCGAGCAAAGGAGGTGAGCTTATCTAAAAACCTACTGATATATTGTGTCTCTGAATCCTTGTATTGATGTTCGAGACGGTTATAAGGATCTATTACCAGCACTTTTATACCCTTGCTTTTCACCAGCACCTTAGCAGCTGTCAGCACACTGTCAATAGTGAAGTCATCCTCATTTAAGATGTAAAAGAAATTATCATTGATATATTCAAACGCCATCTCATAATCCAGTTCAGTAGAGGTGCCCCTGCTAAACTTCTTGCCTATAATCTTCTCAAACAGTTTTGAATAGTGGTATTTCAATGGGTAGTTTTCAGGGGTAAAAAATGCCGACTTCCAGCCATGACAGATACTCATCTTAACCACCAAATGATCTATAAACTCACTCTTGCCCGACGATGGAATGCCCGTAACAACTGCCAGTCGTCCAGTCTCCCATGAGACATATTCATCAAACGGTTCTGATAATAGCTTTCCTGGCGGTGTGCCCTTCTCATAGAAGGAGAGAATGTCCTGTCCGATATGTTCAGCGTGGATAATACCTTTTATCGGAACGTACCTTGCATCTTTTATCAATGCTGGAAATTCAATGCCACCGTATTTTATCAGATACTCATTCGCATCCTTACAGTCCTTGAAACCAACAAGCAGACACCTCTCTGCCCCCAACCTCCTAACAAGCTCATCACGAAGTTTCACCCCTTCAGTGTCCTGATCTACCGCAATGAAGATCCTCTGAACGTTCTCAAACAGGTTGTAATATGTATCGAGATATTCGAGCTTGCCATGTGCCCCGTTAGGCACCGAAATAACATTATCAAACCCACACTCGATAAATGCAAGCGCATCAAACTCACCCTCGACAATGATTATGTCTTCATAATTAAGGAGTGCATCCTGATTGTAGAAGATAAGCTCCGCTCCTGAGTGCATCTTAAAGCTCTTGCCACCTCCTCGATATTTAATATTATAGAGCTTACCCTGAAAGAAGTAAGGCATACAGATAGTTTCAACCTCTTTATTGAATTGTGGCATATATTCCTGAGAGGTGTATATCTTCATCTTCACCAATGTGCTTTGCGAAATCATCCGTCCGGTGAACCACTTAACCGCCCTGTCGGATAATTCAGTAATGTTCTTCCACTCCGGTGCAATATATTGCTTCCCTTCTGTTGGTTTAAACACATAGAATGATGCGGTGCAGTTATGACAGTAGCCAACATCTGTCTTATTGTTCCAAGCAAAGCACTTATCTGTTTTCTTTTTCCTTAGATGCGAACATTCAGGGCAGGTGCTTCTCACCTCGTCACCCTTCCCTGCTGGTATGAACTCATATAAGGCTCCGGTTATGGTTGACTTTATTTTCATACTGATAATCGTCTTTCAGTGTCCTTATTGTTGTATTTTCCTTCCAGAGTCTTTAAAAAGTTCTCAGGACGTATCAGCCACTCAAAATCAGCTTTCCATCTTTTTTCATTGTTGCCATTAAGAAAATTACTTCCTCCTGCTATTCTGAATACCTCCTCAATCTTTTCAATTCCATATTCAGCGAATCGAGCATTCATATAACCTTTTCGTGTATCATTTATTGATTGAACTCTTGAAAGGTTAGGACAATGTTTATGGTAAAAATCAACAATTAAATCATAATCTGCCTTACTTTCACTTTCATCTTCTATTTCACTTTCTATTTCCTTTTCCTTTTCCTTTTTCGAAAGCATTTCGAACCCTTTACTAAGGCTTTCAAAGCCTTCCGAAGCCTTTATTTGAAGCCTCTCTTTTAGCCAGTTAGGTAGATTGTCAAAGATACGCAGGGCAGACGTTTTCATATTGGTGTTCATTGACTGATTTTTCAGCCAGTTGATTAAAATAACAAATCCATCAATATAAAAAGCCTTTCTATCCCTTTCGAATGCTTCGAAAGCCTTTGTGACGGCTTCTACTGTTAACCCTGTTTCAAAGGTTATTTTTCTCAGCGAAAGCTCATACACCCCCAGCATATTTGTCATCTGATTAGTCAGAAGATATATCCATAATAACTTCTGCTGTGGTGTCAGGATCTCAAACCACCCATCACACCATATTCGGGTATTTATAGAACGCCTAACGTCCATGTCTATTCCTTAAATCATAAAATTGAAATCGAAAATTACGTGCAATCTCACACGCATTAGACACTATGGGGCTGCTATAAGGTATAGGAGCTTTACCGTAAACTATGACTAATCCTAAGTCTTTTAGAGCAGATGAAATCCTCTCTATATATTCAGGATTTACCATTCCCTCCGGCTTAACTTCTATAAACAGCCCTTTATCATCTCTTATATATGACTCAGGTAAATAAAAGTCCGGTGTGTACTGTGAGCCATCATCACATATATATTGATCCGGCTCATACGTCCATGCAACCTTCATGTAATCAAACAATACAGCCCATTTAGCCTCCAGCTTAGATCTGAAGAAATAGTTGTTATACCATGTTGGTTTTGGCTGAGTAGAAAGTTTATCTTTATCCATCTCCACAAATTAAAAAGCCCTTTCAATGCAGTGGCTAACTCCGTGATACTCGGCACTCCATTTACTCAGGCTTTATGTTTTCTGTTGTATGTATCATATCGAGTTGTTAGCACCACAATATTACACCTTTCTTTTCACTTTCGCAAGGTTTTCTTCCTCTTTTTAATAGTTATCTCAATGTCGCAATCCTCAACCATTTCAAGGATTTTTACCAGCTGCTCAAGGATGGCGGCGATAGCTTCAGGAGTGTAATTTTTCATAGCCTTCATAATATTATAATTTCCTCTTCTTTATTGCGCTCAATCAATGCAAACACCTGAGGCTTATCAATGAGTCGTTCTTGTAAAAACTTCTTGTGATATGCGTCACGATACCAGACGGCATATTCATAGGATAATGTCCATGATATGCCTGAGTCCTCAGTCAATGTTGCCGCATTTGTCGCACGATACACTTTAAACTCATCAGGCATCTCACGGAGTCTCTTTGCCTCCTCAGGTGTTGAGAAATAGTGTTTTTGCGGACGTTTTGAGGCAAAATAATGCCTGAACAGGTTAACGTTATCCACACTTCCGCAAAGTATCCATACCGTTCTCAATATCTCCCAGTATCTTTCATCAGATAAACTTGTGTTCTCTTTCTGAAAAATAGACAGAACCTTGTTTTTATCTTTCTCAATATCCCATGCCCTGACAATTTTCCATGCAATTTTAGAGTCACGTTTCAATACTTTTGATGCAAGTTTTGGGTAACGTCGTGTCATTGGAACCAGCTCGTTGACTCCACCCACATCTACAAATTCAATCTTTTTTTTCATAGCCTCTCTGCTTTTTCTTTATAAAACTCAATAACATCATTCACAACTGAGCGGCTCCACTTGTGGCCGTGCTTGCGGTAGTAGGAACGTGCAATAACAAGCTCCTGAAATCTCTCCGCCCCTATCTTAGCAATCAGCCCGGTAGCGTAAATGTCAAGGTTGCCGTGAAGAAATGTATTACAGAATACGCATTGCCCGTGACAGTTGTCCTCATTAAATCTTAATCCCGAACAGCTACCGACAGAGTAGAAATGCCCTGCCTGCATTTCGGAGACAGGCAAGTCCAGCCCGCAGCTTATACACCGAAAATAACCATCCTTACTGTCACGTTTGCGGATATAAGCGTTGAATACCTTCTGAGCTTCGGAGAGGAGTTTAGGCAAGCTTTTCATAGCTTCAGTCTTTTATTTACTTCTAATTTAGCAATCATTCCCACAAGTTTAAAATATGCCTTGTGGTTCTTTCTCTTTATGGCTCTTCTTTTAAACCAGTGAAGGATGCGGAGTTTCATTTTTTCGGTTAACGAATCAATAATGTTGTCAGTTAGTGATTTCATATTTTTCATAGTCTTATTAAATATTTCTGATACTCATCTTCAATTGCATCAATAACCATCTTAGCTTCACTCTCAGTAAATAGCTCACCGATAACATCGGCATAAATAACGGTTAGCTGTTCTCTAACGTAATCTTCAAAGTCCTGCTGGCTCATACGCCCGAAAGAAATAGATTTATACTCAACGAACGTTGTGCCGTCTTTAAACCTATAAACCACATTATAGGCTCCCTGAATATGTTTTAAGAACTGGTAAAAATGCTTCTCAGGTATTTTCATTTTAAAGCTATCAGGCAGCCAGCTATAAATGTAGTTCAGGAGAGAGAAATAGCCCCGATGGAAAGAAATATCTCTTCGGGACACTTCCTTAAAAGCGATTACCTCACCCCGAAAGGAAGTGTTAAGCAGCTCCTCTGCCCGCTGGTTGGCAGGCAAGAAGCCGACACCTCTTGACGGGGTGAGTTCAACTAAGTTATGGTAATCGCTGTCTTTCATCAGAAGGGGAGCTTGGTGTTTGGTGGTAGTGGCTCAGATGAAGATACCGCTTTACTTTCGCTCTTAAAAGTCGAGACGTTGCCCAGTATAGGCATTGAGCGTCTTTCTTCATCTGTCATCCTTTCATACACCTCTTTTGGCAGTGATTGTTTAATCAGGTGACTGTCGTTGCCTCTGGGCTCTTTCATCTCCCACGCTGTCATATCAAGGTATACGCCCGACTGCCCCCGAAAGAGATAGTTCCGGTCAATAGGGATTATCAGGCATTCCACAGGGCCACTGGCTCCGTCCTCATACCTTACCGCAGAGATAAGGTTTAAGAGGTTTAGTTTAATGTTCATGTTACTCATCTTCGTTTAGTTCTTCAAGTTTATCAATCTTTTCAATCTTAGGCAGGGAGTCATATAATATCTTATCTGCCCTGTTCATATCTTTGCCAAAGAGCTTGCCTATCTTCTCGGCAGCATCTTTAACAGCGTAGCTCTCGGCTGCTGGTGCAGCTTTCATTACAGCATCGGTTTGTATCCTGT
>MTBK01106507.1_pt1 | contig 10686 bp, 12 predicted proteins | sample 1535981 | NCBI WGS metagenome assembly MTBK01 (sample SAMN06109225, study PRJNA356200) | anaerobic digester metagenome | isolation source: biogas reactors fed with pig manure or primary and secondary sludge | place: Spain | collected 2016-06-30 | reverse complement strand
GGAGAAGGGTGCCCTCCGGGCTCTCTGGGGAGCGGCGACCCCCAGGCGCGGTGATCACTCTACGTTAAAGTGATGTTTTGCGGTGTCTGGAAGAGGGTCAACTTATTCGATGTCTGTACTGGGCGTCCCTATCGCCATGAACTCTATAGCAACTTGGCACGAGGTCGTGGGATAGGGCAACAATCCAGTAGGTAGTGCTGAATGGGGGTGTGGGGGCAATCTTACGCTCCTATTCGATGGTTAAGGCACATGTGGGCTAGCTCCTCAGGGCGTTTTCTTCAACCCACCACCCCCCGGGCCACACCAAAGACCGGGATGACATGATGAAAATCCTTGTAAGAACCCCCGAAGGGGTCGAAGAAGTCCGGGAAGTCGAGTCCGACTGGATCATCCCCGGCGACATCCTCGACGACGGCGCGATCGTGCTCGACCTCTGGGACGAGCTCACCGACGACGACTTCCTGGCAATCGGCCTGTACGACTAGGCCCTGGGGGGGCGGCCTTTGTAGCAAACTCCCCTCTTTTGCACCCACTTGCAGCATGTTGTGGCAGGGGCTGGAAGCCAAATGACGACGTATCTGCCAGATATTCGAATTTCCGGCCTGACATCGCAGATCTACAGATATCGCACGCACCGGGACTGTGTGCGCATTCCGCTGCAATTCAGTACATAGAGACGTACTCTCTATTCCGGTGCCCCTCCAGGTCGCCCGACCTGTGCAAGCACCTGCTGCAAAACCTGGCTACAGCCGCCGTCCCCGGAGCTTCCCCCTCCACATCCGCCATCCCAGAATCGCGACCACAATCGCGACCGCGACCGCGACCAGGAGCGCAATCCCGAGGGTCGGATCCTCCTGGTAGACATCCAGGAGCACATCGGCGCCGAGCGATATGACGAGACAGGAGGCAAGTGAGCCTATGCATACAGACGTAAACACCCGTGTCCCATCCATCCCGAGCAGCCGACCGAGGATCGACCCGTTCATCGTCCCCGTCCCCTGGAGCGGGAAGAAGACAAAGAAGATGAGCCCGATCGTCGAGAGCCGCCGTATCCAGGGCTGGGCCTCGGTGTAGTTCCGGGCCGCCGTCATTCCCCTGTTGAGCAGCTGGCCCAGGAGCGGTATCTTCAGCGTCAGATCAAAGTTCCAGACCACAAAGAGAGCGGAGGCTACATCGATCAGGAAGATGACGATCGTGATGAGCCACCAGGGATACCCCATCAGGATCGCGATCGGGATGATCGACTCCTTCCCGGCCGGCGGGAAGAAGTAGGCTGCAGCCAGTCCGGAGAGGGTCAAGAACTGCTGGTAAGGCTCGATCAAGTAGAGGGCCGTAAAGAGCGCCGTTGCTATGGCAAACGGGAGGATAAACTTGATGGGACCGGCTATGTAGGGGTTTGCCAGAATAGCCTTCCACCAGCAAGGCTTCAAGATGGTAGTCTTCGGATCAGGGGTCATGAGGCGAACGTCCATGGTGCAAGAAACCAGTAGTTCAGGTTTGGCGTCCCTGGAGAATACAGTATCGGCACAATCATCAAAGTATCTTCCGTCAATTCAGAACGCAGATCTCCGCGTGGTGCACCGGTCAGCGGGCGGAACGGCCCCGCCGCGCGGCATGAGGGTGCCCTTATGATACCCGGGGCCGGAACCTCCGGCAGATTCAAATTCCTGCAGTGTAAGGATAGGGGCATGGTTCAGGTTCCCATAACAAGGCCGCCCCGGATTCTCCCCGCCGTCGACATCGGCACCCGGGAGAGCGCGCTCTGCACGATCGCAAACGTCGGCACAGCTCTTGCCACCCTCCGCGAGGTGAGGAAGAACGTCCGCGGCGATCACAAGCGTCGCCTTGACGACGTCGCCGTGATCCTCCGGGTGATCGCGCTCGAGGCTCAGGCCACCTTCGCGATCACCGATGAAGACGCCCTGGCGTTCATCAGGGAGTGCCGGCGGGATCAACCGGGATCACGGCCCCGGTGATGAATCGGAGAGGGGTCACGGGGCATCGGTGCAATCCCCCGCCCATGGCCTCCGGAGACGCGGGGCAGCAGCCGCACCAGGAAGGTTTTATCATATCCGCTCCAACCTCCTGGTACAATGAACGAGTCGCTCCGGCAAGTCGTCCACCTCATATTCGGCCTCGGAATCGCAGGATTTGTCCTTGCATTCAACCGCGACATCACCATATCCATCCTCATGCTCGTGCTTTTTGCGGGATTTCTCCTCTCCGACGCCGTCACCCGGGGCTACACCATCCCGGTCATCTCCCCGATACTCGAGACCCTGGAGCGGCGGGACGCTGCCCCCGGTAAGGGCGCGCTCTTCTTCGCACTCGGCGCTCTCTTCTGCCTCACCTTCTTCGAGAAGGAGGTCGTCTTCGTCGGACTCGTGGTCCTCTCATTCCTCGACAGCGTAGCAACCATCGCCGGCATCCGGTTTGGAAAGACCCGGATCTACAACCGTAAATCCCTCGAGGGCGCGTTCGCCGGCATCGCGGCGACGGCCGCCGCCCTCTGCCTCCTCGTCCCACCACCGACCGCCCTCGTTACCGCCGCGGTCGCGGGGTTCGCCGAACTCCTGAGCCCGGTGGACGACAACCTCATCATACCGGTCGTGGTGTGCACCGTCCTCACGCTGCTCCCCTGATGCCAGGCCGGCCCTCCATCTCGATGGATCGGGGCCCGGGAGGTTTTCATGCATCCCCCGTGCGGCAGGGGATATCACTCCATCGTCAGGATGATGAGCGAGTCGGTCCCGTCGCGCCCGGGAGATATCCCCTCCGTCAGCACAACACGTTCCCCCGGTCTGATCAGCCCGAAGCTCCGGACCAGGTCCATGATCGCCCCGTGCCAGTACTCCTTCTCGCTCCGTATCAGGAACGGCCGGACCCCGTAGGAGAAGGCCAGGAAATCGAGGGTGGCGGGGTTTCTGGTGAACGCCAGGATCCAGGCATCAGGCTTGAACCTTGAGATGTTCCGGGAGGTGTTCCCGGAACGGGTGGGCGTCAACACGTACTTGATGCCGAGCGCATCCATCGACTCGATGACGTTGAGGGAGACGACATCGTTGATGGTGATCCCCTCCCGGCCCTTCCCCTTCCTGAAGTAATCGACGAGGTTGTGCCCGGATCCGAGGGTTGACCGCTTCCTCTCGGTCGAACGGGCGATCTTTGCCATCATGGCGACCGTCTCGACCGGGTACTTCCCGATGGACGTCTCCTCAGAGAGCATGACCGCGTCGGTCCCATCGAGGATGGCGTTTGCGACATCGGTCACCTCAGCCCGGGTGGGCCGGATGTTGTCGGTCATCGAGACGAGCATCTGCGTCGCGGTGATCACCGGTCGGCCCAGGATGTTTGCCTTCTGGATGATCTGTTTCTGCACCGCAGGGACATCCTCGATCGGGGTCTGGACGCCGAGATCGCCCCGGGCGATCATCACACCGTCGGTCTCCCGGAGGATCTCGTCTATGTTTGCAAGCGCCTCCTGCCGCTCGATCTTCGCTATCACCCGGATGGTCTTTCCCGCCCGGACTGCGTGTTCCCGCGCCCGCCTGATATCCTCCGCCCGCTCGATGAACGATATCCCGAATGTATCGATCCCCTCAGAAAGCCCGAAGTCAATGCACTCAAGGTCCCGGCTGGTTACGGCACTGAGCGCAACGATCCCCCCTCCACCCACGAGGCTTACGCCCTTGCGCGAGAGGATCGTGCCGCCGGCGATGACCGTCGCCCTGACATCCTTCCCGGTGACCTTATCGGCCCGGAGCTGGAGGAATCCGTCGTTGATGTAGATGGTGCTCCCCTCTGAGACCAGATCCGGGAACTGCTCGAAGTCGACCGGTATCCGGGAGGGGTCATCTGACGATTCGGCGGCGGTGAGGGTGACGACCTCGCCCTTCTGGAGCTCCACGGGCTCCGTTGCAAGGTCGCCGAGCCGGATCTTCGGGCCCGGGAGGTCGACCAGGATCGTGATCGGGAGCCCGACACCCTCGGCCGCCATCCTGATGTTACGTATGTTCTCCCGGTGCTCGTCAAACGTTCCATGGGAGAGGTTGAGTCGCGCGACATTCATGCCGGCCCGGATCAGGTCGGCGAGCATCCTCAGGGAATCTGAAGCCGGCCCTATGGTGCAGACGATCTTGGTCTTGTTATCGGGCAGGGTCATCCGCTTCCGTCGTGTCTGTTCTGATATCCGTTGCAGGGTCTCTTCGAGCATCATGTAGTATCCTCCGGCATGGCACCCAATTAAGCTTCTCACCCGGTCTCAGGGACCCTCACTCAGGGCCCGATTCACGACCGCCCCGCTGATTCCCGTCATCACATCCCGCAGTACGCTGCCTGGACCCGCTCGATCATGCCGCCCGCCCACCCGGGGGCGCCACAGGTATGGTCCGGGGGGGATCCCCTCCCGGGCGAAAAATTCCCTGGCCCGGGGAATGTCCTGACGTCGTTTGCAGATGCCGATCCACCCGGCAAACTCTTCCGGGGAGCGCTCCGGTCGGTGACCTCACCGCAGAGGTCAGTGAAAACGGGCGGGGTCTGAGAAGATCTCCTCCGGCGCCTCCCCCGGGAAGAAGACGCCTCCACGTTCCATGGGATATCCGATCCCCCGGCCGGGAACCCGGGGAGGTTCCCTCCGTGCTATCGCAGGGCACATTTATGATTCGCGCTACTTAACATTAGATCTGTCTTATGCGCCCGATTCCACGTATTGTCATCGCCGGAACCCACAGCGGGTGCGGCAAGACCACACTTGCAAGCGGCCTGATGGCGGCGCTCACCGCCCGCGGCCTTACGGTCCAGCCCTTCAAGGTGGGCCCGGACTTCATCGATCCCACGCACCATTCAGCCATCTGTGGTCGGACGTCGCGCAACCTCGACCCGTTCATGATGGGGGAGGAGGGCGTGCAGGAGACGTTCGCCCGGACCTCGTCCGGGGCCGATATCGCCGTCGTCGAGGGGGCGATGGGCCTCTACGACGGGCTTGAGGGGGGCGATACCGCGAGCACCGCCCACGTCGCAAAGATACTCGGCGCCCCGGTCCTCCTCGTGGTGGATGCGGGGGGCGCATCGCGGAGCGTACATGCAGTTGTCCGGGGGTACGCGGGGTTTGATCCCGCGGTCAGGGTCGCGGGGGTCATATTCAACCGGATCGGGAGCCCGCGGCACCGGGCCTTCATCGAGGCCACGGAGAGCGTCCCGGTCTGTGGCTGGGTTCCCCGGCGGCAGGATCTTGCGGTCGGGAGCCGGCATCTCGGGCTTGCCCTGGCCGACGAAGACGGGACAATGGCCCGGTTCGGGGCGGTGGTGGAGGAGACCTGCGACCTCCCCGGGATCATAGATCTTGCACGGTCGGCCCCGCCCCTCCCGGTGCCGCCGGAGGCCTTCGGGAGGGCGGAGATGCGGGTGCGGATCGGCGTCGCGAGCGATGCGGCGTTCTGCTTCTACTACGCCGACAACCTCGACCGGCTCGTGCAGGCCGGGGCGGAGCTCGTCTTCTTCTCACCGATGACCGACCGGCTCCCGGAGGTGGACGGCCTCTACATCGGTGGGGGATACCCGGAACTCCATGCGGAGGCGCTCGCCGCCTCCCGGTGCCGGGAGGATCTGCGGCGAGCGATCGGCGACGGCATGCCGGTCTTCGCCGAGTGTGGCGGGCTCATCTACCTCTCAGAGCGGCTCGAGACCGCCGGTGGCGACCACCCGATGGCGGGGGTCCTCCCGGCGTCGGCCGTGATGGCCGACCGCATCCAGGCCCTCGGCTACGTCGAGGCCAGAGTGGTCGGCGCGACGCCGGTGCTTGTGCAGGGCTCCTCTTTCCGGGGGCAGGAGTTCCACTACTCACGGCTCGATTGTGCATCTGATGCGAGGTTTGCGCTGGAGCTCCTCCGGGGCCGGGGCATCATTGATGGCCGGGATGGTCTTATGGAGCAGGGCGCTGTCGGGCAGTACACCCATGCCTACTTCACGGCCGGATTTGCGGAGGGATTGGTGCGGGCTGTAGCAGCGTACCGACGGTCATGAGTGGCTGCGTCCACCAGCAGAAAAAGGGTTATACGGTTGCATCCGGGGTGACGGCGATCGTTCCCAGGAATTCGGTCCCCTCTGCCCGGTAGGCGTAATGGCCTGCCATGGTGAAGGTGTAGCTGATCGAGTTGTCCGGTTCGACCACCCCCAGATCGACGGATCCGGTCGGCCCTGTGAACAGGATGGTCTGGTTCGTGTCGGCATCGTTCGTCCAGATCACCGTGGTGCCCACCGGGACAGTGATCACATCCGGACTGAACCCGCTCCCGGTGATCGAGATGGTCTTCGCGCCGATCGGCGGCAGAGGTGGTGTCTCGGTCACGTTCGTGACCGGGGTCCCGGCGGACGTCTCTACTGTCGGCGAGGTCCCGGCGACCGCCGGTGTTGTGGGGACGGGGCTCGCCGTCATATTCTCCTCTGGCTGCACGCACCCCGCGATCATGATGCTTGCGACCACCGCGACGGTGAGGATGCCAGACATTCGCTTCATGGGTGGAGCGATGTTCCCGCGCGCAGATAAACTTTGCCTCATGCGGGAGAGCCGGAATAACGGTCATGACGATGGCCTGCAGGGCAGGCGGCCCCCTGTTGTAGATGCAAATCAGGTGAGACCCGGCCATGGTGTCACCCTCCCGGGGAGGAGTGAAGGACTCCCTCTGGCCGCAGCCTTCCCCTGCACCCGGGCAGGAGCGATGGTGAGGTGCTGTCCCCTGGCAGCCTGATGGGTTTTTGCGACCCTTCCTGCGAAGAGAACCATGCCTGGCGCTCAGGATAGGGTGAGCATCACGTATGGTCGCCTGGCAGAGGTCAGGGGATCCATAGATCTCTAAAAAAAGGATGTTGGCTGCCATGATTGTCCGGGCAGACGGAAAAAGAATACCCTACCCGATATAATTCAGCTCCTCCTGGATCCTGGCCTCCTCGGCCTCCTGGATCTTCGCGATCGCCTGCTCCATATCCTCCGCCCGCTCCTGCAGGAAGGTGTGGTCGACCTCGATCTCGAGCAGGTTGGAAAGAACCGTGAGGAGGCTGTCTGCGCTCCTCGGATCGACGATATACCCGCTCGTCTCGCCCATAAGACAGATCCCCTCGATCCCCCGCATCTCACCGAGGCCGAGCAGGAGACCCGACGCCCCCACGATCATACCGCCCATCCCGGCGTTCTCAAACGACCCCCCGGCCGCCTCCACCTCAGACCGGAGATGCTCCATATTGACAGCAGAAAAGATCCGCGGGCTCTCGACCAGGTGACCGACGCCGTAGCCCCCGAGAGCGTAGATCCGCTGGACACCCAGATCTTCGGCGATATCCAGGTAACTCTCGGTCAGGATATAGTGCCCCTCCGCCGATGTGCTCTGGAAATCACCCACTAAAAAGAGGATCGTCTTCCCATCCTTCTCACAGCGGTAGAGCTCGTTACCGACCAGGTGGGCCACGCCCCCGCCGTCGACGATCACCTGCGGCGGAAAGTGGATCGAGTAGATCTCCGCTATCAACTCGCCTCCAAGCGCATCGATCAGGTGATCGGCGACCAGCTTCCCGACATGCCCGACACCGGGCAGCCCCTCGATCAGAATCGAGGCCTCAATATCATCCTCCCGGAAAAAACTCACGGTGACATGCTTCATCTTCGTATAGCCCTCCTGTATCTACCGTACCTATCCTCTGGTGAAAAACGTGCCGGATGAGCCGTCCGCGTCGGCCGGCCGCAGGCCGGGCATACTAAACAGAGCGTGTATCGTTGGTCATGCGGACAACGCCGGATGCGTCTGCTCATATCCACTTATCCGGCCTTCTGTCTCCGGATGAACTTACCCGATCCGCCCGCCCGCTCAACCACGCCGATGGCGGCATTCGATGCCTTCTCGATCGCCCGCTCCGCCGCTTTATAGTCGGGTGCCGTCACCTTTATCCGGTACCGCGGAGCTCCAACATAGATCAGGTCGATCTCGACATTCTCGATCTTCGGCTGCGCGCTCCGGAGCGCCCGCCGGATCACGTTGACCCCGTCAGGCCGGGGCGAGACCATCTCAAGGTACCCCGTTATGGTCACCCGGGGGATCTTCACATTATCGCGTGCGACGGAGATGAGCGACTCCCGGACCTGTTCATCAAGGTCCAGCCTCCCTGCCGCCTCACCATCGGTGGTGACCATATCCTCGAATGCCGGGTAGAGCAGACCGTATTCGTGATATATGGCATCTTCGATGCCCCTCTGGTCCACTCCCGCCGCCTCAGCGGCGAACATCACCCACTTGGCGGCCTTCTGCTCATTCTTCCACTCGTGGATCTTCTCACGCCGCTGGTGTTCGTTGACATCTTTTAACGAGAGATCGATGTGGCCACGACCGGGGTCGACACCCAGGACCTTGCAGACGACCTTCTGCCCCTCGCGTATGTAATCCCGGATGTACTTAATCCAGCCCCGTGCTATCTCGGATATCGGTATGAGCCCTCTTCGATCGCCGTACTCATCCAGGGTCACGAACGCTGCAAAATCCTTAACGTCCTCGACCGTGCAGACAACCAGCTCTCCTTCCTCGGGCCACTCCCTCTCATGCATGTAATAATCACTCAAGTACTGCCAGTATCTCAGCCTTTATATCTGCTTTCCCGCCGCGGGGCTCTGCGAGGAGACGCCCGCAGACGCCGCACTCCACAACGGTACTCGCCTTCTCAAAGACTATCTGTTCGTTCTCACAATCCGGGCACTTCACCTTCAGAAAAGTGCTCCTGTTCTCTCTCTTCAACCGGACCATAGTATATCTTCACTCCGTCAACTCAAGCTTGCCGGCCCGGAATCCCGGCCGGAGGTGCATCTTCCCGCAGACCGTGCAGCGGTATTTTACATTGATCTTCTTTGTCGGTTTATCGCCGCCAGGCACCTTGCTGAACTTGCCCATGTTGCCCACGGTGCTCCTGCGCGCCTTCTGGCGATCGATCCAGTTGAAGTGGCGCACCCTGCCTCTCTTCACCTTCACGACCTCGTGGATCTGGTGGTTCCTGCAGAACGGGCAGTACGTTCTGAACTTTGCTGGCATTTTCATGATAATATCCTCTATTCGAGTACCTATATTACTTGCTAAGCCTGATATTTAAGGCTATGTCGCGCTCGCAGAGCACATCCGCATTGCTCTCCGGCAGGGTGACGATATCCCCCCGCTTCAATGCATAGACCCTTCCATCCACCCCCATGAACGGCTCTATATCCGAGCATATGCGCACAAGGGCACAGGGAGACGTAACGGGGGTGGCCACGGCCGGGTCCCCGGCCATGGCGGTATCGTCCGTATCTACGTCCACAGCACCGCTTCCGCCGAGGAGGTACTCCTCCCCGTGGACGAGCACCTCCCGGCAGCCCTCTATGGCCTCGATGACCTGTGCGTACATCGCCCGCTCCACGGGGAGCATCTTCCTGGCCTCCACCCTGTCGAAGTACTGCCCCTCGATCTGCTGAAACGCAAGGTCGAGTATCTGCCGGGTCCGGAGCGAGAAGATCTCCTGCACCGTGTCGCGGACGCTCCCGATCTCCTCGATGATCAGGCTTCCTGCCCGGCTTTCGAGGGGCTTTTCGAGGCTGTAGTAATCGGCCTTGAGCTTATCGATGTAGGCCCGGGCATCCTCATAGAGACGCGGATCGATGTCGGAGAGCCTGCCGGTATGGTGCATGTTGAGGAGCGTCTGTCGCAGTTTCTCCAGGAAATCGACGGCCACGCCTCAGGCACCCCCTGCGATCTCGGCTACGTTTCGGCAGCAGAGGAAGACTGCGAGCGCTTCAGGCACATCCGTGGTCCCTGCCCTGAGCGTGTAGGTTCTCCCGAGCAGGGACGTGGTGAGGTTCATCTTCAGGTCCACCCGCACCGCTCGCTCGCCGAAGACCACCGCATCCACGAGCGGGTTGAAGTCGGCGAGGTCCCGGATATCGAGCGGCACCACCCGCATACCGCTGCCGCCGTGCAGCGATCCCGGTGCCCGGATCAGGCGTTTGACGTCGGTCGTGACCGGTTCATCCGAACGTGCTCCTGCATCCCTGATCCGCTCCTCAAATCCCGGTGAAGCCAGGATCGCCTGGACGACCCGGTTCTGCAGGAGGATAGCGGGATCGCTCGCACGGACGGTATCAAGGCTCGCAAGGAACTCTTTCCCCGTCCGCCTGCCGATCCCCTCAAGCTCCCCGATATACGCCGCCGCGTCGGCCGGGCTGAGACCCGCAAGCCAGGCGAGGTGGTCACGAAACGCGCCCGCGTACCGCCGCCGCCACCCGGTGGGAGGGGCGCGGGGGGTAAGCATCACGCCCGGGTCGAGCCCGATACCGCAGACGTAATCGATGACCTCTCGCCGTTCCGGGCTCCCCCAGCCCCGGACAGCGATATCGGTGAGATGGATGTGGTAGCCGCGTGCGCCCGAAAAGGCGATCCGTATGTGGCTGCGGGAGAACCCGAGCTCATCGATCAGCATCCCGACCAGTTTCCCGGTCTCCTCCTTGACCCGGGCAAGCATCATAGCGTAAGGGCCGCGAACGATCTGATCGGCGTCGAGATCGAAGATCAGGTCGGCGCCCGCCCAGTGCTTCTCGCCCATAGTCGGGGCTGACGGTGTCTGGTAGTAGGCGGTCGAGTAGTAGACGTGGGCGGGCACCAGGTTCTTGACATAGGCCACAAG
>MTBK01047301.1_pt1 | contig 10692 bp, 8 predicted proteins | sample 1535981 | NCBI WGS metagenome assembly MTBK01 (sample SAMN06109225, study PRJNA356200) | anaerobic digester metagenome | isolation source: biogas reactors fed with pig manure or primary and secondary sludge | place: Spain | collected 2016-06-30 | reverse complement strand
AGCACTGGGCGCTTGACGATCGTCGCCTCTTCCTGCACCCCGCCGGAGTCGCTCACGATGAGCGCCGCCTCCCCGGCGAGCGCAATGAATTCGCGGTAGCCCGTCGGCTCCACCACCAGCAGCTGATCCAGCAGGTCCTGGACCCCGAACTCACCGGCCCGCGCCCGGGTGCGCGGATGCAACGGCAGGACCACGGGAAGCGGTAGCGAGGCCAACTCCCGGAGAATGGCGGAAAGCCGCTCGGCGTTGTCGGCGTTTTCGGCTCGGTGGATCGTCGCCAGCACGAACTCGCCCGGTTTCACTTCGTAGCGGTCCAGGAGTTCCAGGCATTCGGTGGGGGAGGGACGGATCATCGAGATCGCGTCGTTCAGCGTGCTGCCGGTGACTCGAATCCGCTCCTCGGCAACGCCCTCTCGAATGAGTGCCTCGGCGTTGGTGATGTGGGGCGCGAGGCATCGATCCGCCAAGGCGTCGATGAGGACTCGGTTGTGTTCCTCCGGCATCGCCCGGTCATAGGAACGCAGGCCGGCTTCGAGATGCACCAGTGGCGTTTCGGTGGCGTTGGCGGCCAGCGCGCCGCCGAGGCCCGAGTTGGTATCGCCCTGCACCACGATCGCCGCGGGGCGCTCCCGGAGGACGAACTGTTCGACCGCTTCGGTGATGCGGGCAATCTGCGTGCCGCGGGTCGTGCCGCCGACCGCAAGGTGCAGGTGCGGCTCGCCGAGGCCCAGCTGATCGAGAAATGCCCGACTCATGTTGTCGTCGAAGTGTTGGCCGGAATGCACCACGAGCGCCCGTGACCCGAGTCGATGGATCACCGGTGCGAGTTTGATCAACTCGGGCCGTGTGCCGAGCACGATCGCAATGCGTTCGTTGCGGCTCCCGCTGCCACTTTTCACATTCACGGTGCCACTTTAGCGAAACAGCCCCTAGCCTTTGCGATGGTGGGAAACACGATCGACGCGAGTGCAAACAAACCTCAGCGCTGGGCCGTGGTGGGCGGCGGGGTGCTGGGCATGGCGACCGCGCTGCGCCTCACGGAGTTGGGTCACGACGTCACCCTCTTCGAGGGCGGCGAGGTTCTGGGCGGAATGGCGTCCGCTTGGCAGGTGGGCGACGTCACCTGGGATCGCCACTATCACGTCACCCTCTTGTCGGACGCGCGCACCCGGCAGCTCTACGCCGCGGCTGGTCTCGACGAGTCCGAGATGCACTGGGTTGAAACGAAGAACGGCTACTACGGCCCGGACCGCACGCTGCGGTCGTTCTCGAGCGCCTCGGAGTTTCTTCGACTGCCGGGGCTGAGACTGATCGACAAGGGGCGTCTCGGCGGCACCATCGTGGTGGGCTCGCGGATCCGCAACGGGCGCAAGATGGAACAGGTGTCGGTGGAGCGGTGGCTGCGCCGCTGGAGCGGCAACCGCGCCTTCGAGTCGTTCTGGAAGCCGCTGCTCCGTGCCAAACTCGGCGACGCCTACCCCCGAGCCTCCGCCGCGTTCATCTGGGCGACCATTCAACGGCTCTACGCCGCCCGGCGCAGCGGTCTGAAGAAGGAGATGTTCGGTTACGTCAGCGGCGGGTACGAGCGGGTCTGCTCACAACTCCACGACGTGTTGAGCGCCAAGGGCGCGACCGTGCGCCTCTCCACCCGTGTCGCCTCGGTCGCCAGCGTTGGCGACTCGTTGACGGTGACCGATTCCGAGGGTGCCGCGGCGACCTTCGACAACGTCGTGGTCACCACCTGCTCCCATCTCGCCGCGGCGCTGTGCCCCGACCTGCTGCCCGCCGAACGCGAACGACTGCAGCGGGTCGAGTACCTCGGCATCGTGTGTGTGTCGCTGGTGCTTCGACGGCCGTTGGCGAACTACTACCTGACCTACATCACCGACGACGCAACCCCGTTCACCGCGGTGGTCGAGATGACGGCGTTCATCGATCCGGCCGAACTCGACGGCAACACGCTCGTCTACCTGCCGAAGTACACCGGCGCCGACGACCCGCTGTTCGAAGCCTCCGACGATGAGGTGGTGGAGTCGTTCTGGGAGTACCTGGAGCAGATGTATCCGGGACTGACCCGCGACGATTTGGTCGCCGCACGGGTCTCCAAGGTGCGCCAGGTGTTCGCAGTGCCCTCGCTCGGTTTCAGCGACGACGCCCCCTCGGTGGCCACGTCGGTGCCGGGCCTCTACCTCGCCGGCTCCGCTCACCTGCCGTTTTCCACCCTCAACGTGAACGACACGTTGTCGCTCGTCGACGAGGTGATCGCCGCAGCGGGACTCGGAGTTTCGCAGTGACCACCCGGGCGTGGCGGCGGGACCACGAACAAGAAGGATCCTGATGAAAACAACAGATTCGCGTGGGTTGCAGACGGCGTCGCTGTCGCTCGATGCCGACAACCTGTGGGCGTATCAAATGACCCACGGCGATCCCGGCTGGGACACCTATCCGACCTACCTCGACGCGCTCGCCGAGGTCTCCCTCGGCGTGCTCGATGACCTGGGGCTGCGCATCACGTACTTCGTGGTCGGCCAGGACGCCGCGCTGGAGAAGAACCACGAGGCGATCGCATCGCTGTCCGCTGCGGGCCATGAGATCGGCAACCACAGCTTTCGGCATCAGCCGTGGCTGCACCGCTACACCCTGGCCGAGATCCACGACGAGTTCGCGCGCACCGAAGAGGCACTCGAAGCGGTCACGGGTCAACGCCCGACCGGTTTCCGGGGGCCGGGGTACAGCCTGAGCCCCGACGTGCTTCGAGCGTTGATGGACCGGGGCTACGCCTACGACTGCAGCACGTTGCCGACCGTGATCGGTCCGCTTGCCCGCCGCTACTACTTCCGTTCGGCCAAGCTGTCGGCGGCGCAGCGGGCCGAGCGGGCGCACCTGTTCGGCAGCGCCCGCGACGGGCTGCAACCCCTCAAGCCGTACCGCTGGGTCTCCGGGCCACAGTCGTTGGTGGAGATTCCGGTCAGCACCATGCCGTTGTTGCGGGTGCCGATCCACCTGTCCTACGTGCTCTACCTCGCCGGCCCGTCGCCGGAGGCCGGGTTCCGCTACTTCGAAGCGGCGCTGCGCCTGTGCCGACTGCGCGGCGTGCAACCCAGCATCTTGTTGCACCCCCTTGACTTCCTGGGAGCCGACGATGTCGACTCGTTGCGGTTCTTTCCCGGGATGCATCTCACCGGTGCCCGCAAACGCGAGACGGTCACGCGATGCCTGGGTCGGTTCGCCGAACTGTTCAACGTGGTGCCGATGAGCGAACACGCGGCGGAGCTGGCGGCCACCGCGAAGCTGCCGACTCGTTCCACCCACGTCACCGCGATCAAGGGGGCACACGTATGACCGCCAAGCTGCCGATGGTGACGGTTCTCGTCCCGGCGTACAACGAGGCGCTCAAGATCAACGCCTCGCTGGGGGAGATCTACGCGTACATGGAGGGGCTCGCCGACCGCTACGCGTTCGAACTGCTGGTCGTCGACGACGGCTCCACCGATGAGACCGCAGAGATCGTCGAGAAGTTTGCCGTCGGTCGCCCCGAGGTTCGTTTGATGCGCCAGCCGGTCAACATGCGGTTGGGGCAGGCGCTGCGCGACGGGTTTGCCGCGGCCGAGGGCGACATCATCGTGGTGTTCGACAGCGACCTCTCCTACTCCGTGGACCACATCGGCCGCATGCTCGAGACGATGGAGCAAACGCAGGTGGCCGTGGTGGTCGCCTCGCCGTACATGCGCGGCGGAGCGACCTCGGCGATTCCCTGGAACCGTGCGCAGATGAGCAAGCAGATCAACCGCGTGCTGGCGACCGCGAGCCAATACGACGTCAGGACGGTCACCGGCATGGTGCGCGCCTACGACGCGAACTTCATCAAGGGGATCTCGCTGAAGTCGATGGGTCCCGAGATCAACACCGAGATCCTCTACAAGGCGCAGATCATGCGGGTGCGGGTGGCGGAGATCCCCGCGCATCTCGACTGGAGTGACCAGGCCGAACGCATGGCCAAGCGGAAGGTGTCGCTGCGGGTCACCACCACCTCCAAACTCCTGGTGTTTGCGAGCTTTCTGTATCGCCCGATCGTGTTCTTCATGCTGCCCGGCCTGGTGCTGTTGGTCATCTCGCTGTGGTCGACGGCGTCGTTGTTCTGGACGGTCACCCATGAGGCTTCCGAGCACGTCGGCGGTGTCGATGCGCGACTGACCCAGGGGTTCGCCCATGCGTGGGAGCTGCGCCCCCAGACGTTCATCATCGCCGGCTTCACGTTCCTCGCGGCCGCCCAGTTGATCTCGCTCGGGTTGCTCGCAGCGCAGGCGAAACGCTATTTCGAAGAGCTCTTCTACACCGCGACCCATCATGCGGATCGCTGAGCGCGTCCGGGCACTGCTGCCGAGCGTCGGCGTCGGCGCTGCGGTGTTCGGCGCGCAGCTGTGCTGGAGTTGGTCGCAGTTGCACCGAGACGTCACGACCGACGAGTCGTTCACGTTCTTCGCCACGAACGGCGGCCTGGGCGGGCTGATCTCGGCGAACCGCATGGACCCGGCGATGTCGGCGTACTACGTGGTGGCGCACCTGGTCGCCCGCGTCTTCCCGGACTCGATCGTGGCACTGCGCTGCCTCACGCTGGTCACCTACGCCGTGACCGTCGTGGTGTTCTGCGAACTCGCCCGTCGACGCACGCGCTGGTGGGCCGCGCCGCTCGCGCTCGTCGCGCTCGGTGCCACGCCGATTTTCCGTGAGGCGGTGGTGGACGCCCGCGCCGCGGTTCCGGCCGCCATGGTCGCGGTGCTGTTGATGCTGGCGGTCGAGCGGTTGCTGAACGCGGCGGGGCAGCACGACACCATCGTCTGGGTCCGGTGGGTCTCGGTGTTGCTGGCCGTGCTGGCGTTGACCCATCCGAGCGGCGTCGCCGCGTCGGGGGTGGCGTGGCTCGCGCTGGTGTGGGTCGTTCGAAAAGAGGGTTTCGAGGCCCGTCTGTGGGCGGTCGGTGCGCTCGGTGCCCTCGGGGTGGCCTTTCTCGCCAACACCATGCAGGCCGGCAACATCGACGGCTTGGTCGAGCCCGGTTTTGCGGGGCTCCGCGGCGAGTTGGGCATGTTGTGGGGCGGCAACGCCCTGTTGGCGGTTGTCGCCATCGTGGCGGTCGCCGCCGTGGTCGCAATCGACGGGCGTCGCTCGGCGCTTCCGGCGCTGTCCGCCGTGACGTCGGTGGGCTGGACGTTGGCGCTCGCCCTCGCCGTTCCCCTCGTCACCATCTTCATCGCTCGGTACCTGGTCGTCGCGTGCGTGTTGTTGGCACTGGCGGCGGTGACGGTGGTGCCGCTGCGTTGGCGCGGCGGGCTGCTCGTGACCGTCGGCGTGGCGAGCATCGTCAGCGGAGCGATCTCCCACGACCGTGCACCCGGGCTCCCATCGGTCTGGTGCAGCCTGGCCGACCAGGTCGAACACACCGCTCGAGCGGGAGATCTGTTGGTCTTCCCCTCGGGGGCCGCAGTCACCGCCGTCACGGCATGTCTGGGCGAGGCTCGCAGCGATGAGCTGCTCGCCACCGTGAAGACGGTGCCCGACATCGCAGGGCTCGATCGAACCAATCCCCGCACCATGTGGATGCTGATGGTCGACGCCGCCGCGCTGAGCGACACGGTGCGGCCGTCGAACACCGACCGTTTGATCGTGTTGCGCACCCACGAACCGGCTCCCGGAACCGAGGTGTTCCTGAGCGAGTTCGGCGCTGCCGGCGGCACGTGTGTCGATCGGTTGAGCGGGGGACAGGGCCTCACCGTCTGCACCGGCACGGCCTAGCGAGGCGTACGCCCCGAGGTTCCGCTGATCGCCAGGGTTTGGGCCTACCCCGTGATCCGCGCGGCGGGACAGGTCCTCACCCGAACGACGTTGCACCGCACCTCAACCGATTGCCCGAAGGTAACGACATAGCCGGTGTCGGCTTTGTTCGCCTTCGGGAAATCGGTGGACACGATCTGCGCGCCGGAAGAAATCGCCGCCTCGCGCGGTCCGGTGTTGTTGGTCCACGACTCGACGAGGTCGGCGTCGGCGCGGGTGCGCACGAGGTATCCGGCGGCGACCTCGTCATCGATGGTGCCGTCGAGGGGGTCGTTGCGCTTCGTCACCGCGCGATCGGCATCGCCGGCCTCGGCCGCGGAGGTGAACGCCGTGCGACCCTCCAGGTTCGGGCGGCCCGCGAGGTAGTGCTCGTGGACGTGGCCACCGTTGTCCAGGAAGAACAACACCTTGCCGCGGCTGTCACCCACGGTCGGCCAGCCGGCCGTGGTGACCGCCTCGTTGAGCGTGGCGGCCTCGCCGCGTACGTCGTCGGGCGTGATGAGCTCGCTGTCGTCGAACACGGAGCGAATCTCGGCGTCGAGCGCGTCGAGTTCGGGTCCGCCGATCCGCACGACCTTGGTGATGTCGAGGGGGGCGGGGAGCGGGTCGTCCTTCAGCTCGATCTGGATCATCAGCGGGAGATGATCGGGGTTTGCATCGGACCAGTCGGCGATCTCGGTGAGGCAGCGGATCAGGGTCGGACACGTCGACATGAAGTCCACGTCTTGGATGTGGATGACCTTGAATCCCGGCTCGTCCATGTTCTCGGGCAGCGGGGTATCGGCAACGTTGAGCAGGCGCGGGGCGAGGGGCTGCGCGAACAGGCCGCCCACGGGATCGGCGAAGACGTCGAGTTCGAAGGCGCGGATTCCCTGTTCGAGCTGTGTGGTCAGCGAGTCGTGGGTGTAGAGCAACGAGTCGATGTTGCCCAGCGCAGCGGCGTCGGGGCCGAGCAGGTTCACCGCGGCCTTCTCGGCTTCGAACAACGCCGGGGCCGGAGCCACGTGGTAGCTGTTGTGCGTGCCCACGTACTGCACCTCGTTCAGGCGCAATTCGTCGAAGTCCGGCGCTCCCGGCGGGCGCTCGACGCTGCCGGTCTTCAACGCGCGGACGGTTTCGTCGCCGGAGCTGCACCCCGTGGCGATGAGGCCGAGCGCGAGCGCGGCGGCGACTGTGGTGAGGACCCCCCGGTACAACATCTGCGAGAAGCTACCGGAACGCGGGTGCGTGATTCAGTGAGAAGCGAGCCACTCGTCGGCGAGGCGGAACTCGTCGTTGAGTTGCCGGTCGACGATCCCCTTGGCGAACCCCTCCAACTTGCCGCCGACGAGGGGCACGTTCACCTTCACATCGACCTCCACGGTGTAGGCCGCGGCGTCGCCGACCGGGGCCACGTGCGTGGTTCCGGAGATGGCGATCGGCGTCCCCTTGGTGTCGATCGTGAACTCGCCGGAATAGGTCCCGTCGCCGTTGTCGTTCCATCGGTCGACCGAGACGACCGTGTTGCGCGGCTTGATGAACTTCTTGGCGAACCCGGGGATGCCGTCGATCTCCACCTCTCGGGTGATGGTGATGGCGAGCGACTTCTTGGTCTTCTTCTTCTCCACGATCGTCACGTCGTGGTGTCCCATGCCCTCGAACTTCGCGACGTGAGCCGCCGGGTCGGAGAACATTTTCCAGCACGATTCGGCGCTGGCGTTGAAGTTGTGCGACTTCGTCATCTTCATGGCTCGCGATTGTTGCAGGGCCCGCGTGCTCGCGGGGCGCGATCCCAGTAAAATCTGACGACTCGTCAGATCTGGGGGAATTTCGTGGGAAAGCCAGCGCCGCTCGCCGGAGTGCGAATCATCGAATGCTCAATCCTTGGCCCGGGTGCGTTGACCACGCACCTCGTCGACCTCGGTGCGGACGTCATCAAGATTGAGTCACCGGCCGGTGACTACATTCGCCGGATGACGTGGCCGATCGTAGAGGGCACGTCGCTGATGCACCTGCACATCAGCCGCGGCAAACGATCGTTGGTGCTCGACCTGCGCACCGACGAGGGCGTGGAACTCTTCAAAGAACTGGTCAAGGACGCCGACGCCGTCATCGAGGGGATGCGTCCCGGCGGGATGGCGCGCCGCGGGCTCGGCTACGACGACCTGCGCGCCATCAACCCCAAGATCGTCTTCTGCACCATTTCGGGGTACGGCATGACCGGCCCGTACGCCCAGATGCCGAGCCACGGCATCGCCTATGACACCTGGGCCGGCCTGGTGAACCCCGAAACCGACGACGAGGGGTTCTGTTACATCCCCGAGCATCCCTCGATCGGCATTCACGCCGGCCCGTTGTTCGGTGCCTTCGGTGTGGTGTCGGCCATCCTCGGTGCCCGCGCGACGGGGGAGGGTTGCGCGCTCGAGATCGCCCAGTCCGATGCGGCCGCCGCGATGGATTGGTTGCGAAGCGAGACCTGGAAGGCCTACGAGCGGCCCGAGGACGAGGTCACCGGCAACCCGAGCGACAACTTCGAACGGCGGGCGCCCGGAACCGCCGGCATGCGCGACGGCGTTCGCTACCAGTTCTACGTGACCGCCGATGACCGCCACGTGTTGTTCATGGCCTCCGAGCAGGAGTTCTGGAAGAACTTCTGCGAGGGCGTCGGGCGCCCCGAGCTGTTCGACCGGTGGCCGGGAAGCCAGTACGGCGACCACGCCAAGGGCAACCGCGAGCTGCAGGCGATCCTCAAGGACGTGTTCCTCACCAAGACCGCGGCCGAATGGATCCATTTCGGCGACGAGCACAACACCCCGATCGCTCCGGTGAACACGCCCAAGACCATCGCCGAGGACCCCCAGTTCCAGGCCCGTTTCGAGTGGATGCCGGCCGATGAGGTGGGTGCCGAGATGCTGGGCACGCCGCTCAAGTTTGCAGATGTCGACATGCCGCGCATGACCAAGGCGCCGACGGTCGGCCAGCACACCGACGCCGTGTTGGCCGACGTGTTGGGGTTCGACGCGGCCCGCATCGCCGAGCTGCGTGAACGCGGCGTCGTCAAATGAGCGCGACCCGAGGGGAATGACGATGTCACCGAGCGAGAGTCTCCCGGACGACCTGGTCGGCGCGACCCTGACCGTTCCCGGTCTGTTGGAGCACGCCGCGACGCGCTTTGGCGATCGCGAAGCCATCGTCGATCACAGCGTCAGCCCGCCGCTGCGGCTCAGCTATCGCGACTACGCGTCGCGGGTGCGCGCCGCCACGCAAGCCTTCGTCGCTGCGGGCATCGAGCCGGGCGACCGCGTGGCGATCTGGGCGCCGAACGTGTGGGAGTGGCCGGTCACCCTCATCGCGTTGCAGGCGGCCGGTGCGGTGCTCGTGCCGCTCAACACCCGCTACAAGGGGTCCGAGGCGAGCTACATCCTCAACACCTCGCGGGCGAAGCTGTTGTTCACCGTGCAGGGGTTTCTCGGCAATGACTACGTGTCGATGCTTGAGGGGCACGACCTGACGCACCTGGAGCGCATCGTCATCCTGCGCGGCGAGGTGCCGGCAGGAGCGCAATCGTTCGCCGACTTCCTCGCCGAGGGCGACACCGCGGAGGCCGCCGCGCTCGCCGCGGGTCGCTCCGCCGCGTTGAAACCGTCGGATCTCGCCGACATCCTGTTCACCTCGGGCACGACCGGCGCCCCGAAGGGTGTGATGTGCACCCACGAGCAGGTCGTGCGCGGATTCGAATCCTGGGGGACGCTCGTCGGCTTGCGTGCGGAGGATCGCTACCTCGTCATCAACCCGTTCTTCCACTCGTTCGGCTACAAGGCCGGCATCGTCGCAACCCTGGTGAAAGGGGCGACGCTCGTACCCCTCGCCACCTTCGACGTCGACGCCGCCATGGAGCTCATCGAACTCGAGCGGATCACGTGTATTCCCGGGCCGCCGACGATCTACCAGACGATCATCAACCACCCGAACTTCGATGCGGCGAAGCTGTCGAGCCTGCGCCTTGCGGTGACCGGCGCGGCGAGTGTGCCGGTGCAGTTGATCCGCGACATGCGCGAGATCCTCGGCTTCGAGACGGTGCTGACCGCGTACGGGCTCACCGAGTCCTGCGGCATCGCCACGGTGTCTCGTCACGACACGCCCGATGAGATCATCGCCAACTATTCGGGCAAAGCGATTCCCGGTGTCGAGGTCATCGTGGCGGACGAATCGGGGGTTGCGCTGGCGCCGGGGGAGCCCGGAGAGGTCCTGGTTCGCGGCTATCCCGTCATGCTCGGCTATTTCGAGGACGCCGCCAAGACCGCCGAGACCATCGACGCGGACGGCTGGCTCCACACCGGCGACATCGGGGTGATGACCGCCGACGGATATCTGAAGATCACCGACCGGATGAAAGACATGTTCATCACCGGCGGATTCAATGCCTATCCGGCTGAGATCGAGTCGCTCCTGAGCGAGCACCCCGATATCGCAGCGTCCGCCGTGGTGGGCATCGCCGATGACCGCCTCGGCGAGGTCGGCCACGCGTTCGTGCAGTTGCGGCCCGGGTCCGCCGCCACCCCCGATGAGCTGTACCGGTGGGCCCGCGAGCACATGGCGAACTACAAGGTTCCACGCGGCTTCACGGTCGTGGACGCCTTCCCGTTGAACGCATCGGGCAAGGTGTTGAAGTACGAGCTGCGCGACCGGTTGGTCGCCGCAGAACAAACCGACCGAGACGGGGCCTGACGTGGCGATCGAGTTCAACAATTCCCTGATGGGCATTCCCACCGAGTGGTACGTCCCGGTGGCACAAGCGTCCGAAAAGGCCGGGTTCGGGCACCTGGCGCTGAGCGATCACGTGTTCTATCCGCAGGAGCTGAACACCAAGTACCCGTACAC
>MTBK01176059.1_pt1 | contig 10713 bp, 11 predicted proteins | sample 1535981 | NCBI WGS metagenome assembly MTBK01 (sample SAMN06109225, study PRJNA356200) | anaerobic digester metagenome | isolation source: biogas reactors fed with pig manure or primary and secondary sludge | place: Spain | collected 2016-06-30 | reverse complement strand
GAGAAGGGAGGATTTGCGACAGCGAAGTCAAACTTCTTCAGGCCCCCGCCGGGATCCTTGAAGTACGGGTCGGCGAGCGTATTTCCACGCCAGATCTCCGCGCCCGGGTGGCCGTGGAGGATCATGTTCATCCTTGAGAGCGCCCAGGTGGCGTTGTCCATCTCCTGGCCGTAGATCGATATCCCCCGTGGGGCAGTATCGGCCGCCTTGAGGAGGAGGGAGCCCGACCCGCTGGCGGGGTCGTAGAGGGTCCGGTCCTGGCGCGTATCAGGACCGATGCCGATCACCTTTGCGATGACCCGGGAGACCTCGGCCGGCGTGTAGAACTGCCCCTTGCTCTTCCCCGACTCGGTGGCGAAATGCCGCATCAGGTACTCATAGGCATCGCCGAGCAGGTCGTCGCCCTCGGCGCGGTTTGCCCGGAGGTCAAGCCCCTCAAATATAGCCACAAGCCGTGAGAGCCGGTCCTGCATCTCCTTCCCCCTCCCGAGCTTCGCCTCGTCGTTGAAGTCCGCCTGGTCGATGACGCCCTTGAGATCGTTTGCCTCCGCGAGTCTGCCGATGATCTTGTTGATCGCGTCCCCGATCTCCTTATCGCCCTTCAACCTCACCATATCGGCGAAGCTCCCTCCCTCGGGCACCACGAGGACCGCGTCCTCCCGTCCCGCGTACCTGTCGGAGACGTACTTCACAAACAGCAGCGTGAGTATGTAGTCCTTGTACTGCGAGGCATCCATGCCACCGCGGAGCTCGTCGCAGCTGCTCCAGAGCGAACCGTAGAGCTCGGATTTCTTGATCGCCATTCATCCCTCCTTATATTCGGTTATTCCCCCGCAGATCCAGGATAACGGGTTACGCGGGGCTGCCGGATTTTACCGCAGCCAGGGTTAGATTCAATTCGAGCCGCAGGAATGTTAATCTTTTTGCAGGCGCCGGCGGGCGATCACCGTCCTTCGCGTTCCCGGGAAGCCCCCCGGCACACCGGGCAGGGACTCTTGCAAGCGCTTTTCAGCAGGCGGTGTCAATGAACGGCCGGCTGATCGGGGTTTTCCGCCTCATAACGGCGATCTCGTTGGATCGTTTGCAGCATTCCGGGTTTCGCACACACCATCCAGATACCCGGGCGACCGCAGCACCGAAAAACCTGGCCGGCCTGCATGTAGGGGTTTATGACCGTGATCCCGGGGACGCGCCGGAGATGGGCATCCTCCGTGATGATCGTCCCGATTCCATACTCGATCATCGTTGCGGCAAGGAGGGCGTCCCGGATACCGTGAGCGGAGAGGATGGTCTTGCTGCCGTAGCCGACGACGTTCCAGCCGCAAAACTCCTGAATGCCCGTGATGAACCGTTTCACATCCTCTGCCGGCATCGGATTTTCGACCTCTCCGCGAGGTTCTGCACCGATACCGCTGACAAGATCCTTTGAGATGCGCCGCTTCCCGGGTGCGTCCGCATCGAAGAGGTATACGAGGACATCTGTGTCAATCAGCGGCGGGTTGCCGGAACCCCCCTCCATGCATGGCACCGGCCAGAAGCATTCATCATTCTCCAGATCCCTGTACCCTGGTACGATGACAGAAGAGCCCGATAACTTCACGAGACTGACCTGGGGCGACCTAGAGGAATGGGCGGGCCCAAATACGCTCTCCCGGGGCCGGCGCTACCAGCAGGAGGGGCGGGTGCGGGATCTCGCACTCCTCCCCGGCGGAGACCTGATCGCATGGGTGGCCGGCACAGAGAGGTACGCGACCACCGTCACAGCTGACGGCGAGTCCATCGAGTCCTGGTGTACCTGCCCCGTAGGAGAATCGTGCAAACACGCCGTCGCCGTCGTGCTCGAGTACATAGAGTCGGTGAAGAACGACCTCACCATCCCGGCCGCGGCCGGAAACGACCCGAGGCTGCGGTTGATCGACCCGGATCTCAGGATCGCCTCATCCCCTGATCCCTCCTTGCGCCTCTACCTCGAAGGGTTGACAAAAGACGAACTGATCGACTTCATAGAGACCCTTAGCGGGATCGACCCCCGCATCCGATCAGCGATCGACGACCGGCGCTCCGTTGCAACAGCGGGCGCAACCCCCCTCGTCGGGGAGCTGCTCGCCGAGATCGACACCATCACCGATGAAGACCCGTGGATCGAGTACTCGAGCCACGGCATCCCCGACTACTCCCGCGTCATAATGAAGATGGACGCCCTCCTCTCGATGGGGCACACCGACGAGATCATAGATATCGGAGAGACCCTCCTCCGAAAGGGAACGAGGCAGATAGAGATGATCGACGATGAGGGCGAGACCTCCGACCAGATCGCGGCATGCATGGACATAGTCTTCGCCGCCCTCGCCACATCAAACCGGCCTGCCCACGAGAAGATACTCTACGCGATCAGGGCCGAACTCGAGGACGAGTATGGCGTCTGCGAGGGAGCGGGGATGGTGCTCGCAGAAGACCACCCCCGGGAGGAGTGGAGCATCGCTGCGGACCGACTGCTGGGGCAGTTGAAAGGGGCCGGCCGGCCTGAAGACGATTTCACCTCGAAGTATCAGCGGAGGTGCCTCGTAGACATGGCTGTCATGACGCTCGATAAGGCCGGCCGGCGCGATGAAGCGATGGATCTCCAGATGAGAGAAGCAGGGAGAACAGGGGGCTACGCGGAGGTTGTCGCCCGCCTGCTCAGCGAAGGGCAGCAAGGTGAGGCGCTACAGTGGATACTGAAGGGCATCGCGGCGACAGAAGAGGACGAACCCGGCATCGCCGACAGGCTCCGGGACACCCTTCTTGAGATCCGGGAGAAGGAGGGGGACTGGCCGGCTGTAGCCGCCATCCGCGCCGAAGAATTCTTCCGCAAACCAACATACCAGACCTTCAGGGATTTAGAAGAAGCATCAATCCACGCCGGCGTCCGGGATGAGGTCAGGGACGCCGCGATGCACTACCTGATCACCGGGAAGAGACCGCCGGCAGGAGACAGCGTGATCCCCGGGGTGCTCCCCGATACAGGCATAAAAGTCCGGCCGCAACCCCGGGAGACCACCGCCCCAATCACCGAGACCCTCATCGAGATCGCCATCGCGGAGGAGAGACCTGATGAAGTCCTCCGCTGGTATGACCGGTGGGAAGAAGACGGGGTAGCCCGCTACCTGAAACATAACCTTGAGGATCGGATCGCCGATGCAGTCGCCGGCGCGTACCCGGAGCGGGCGTTCGCCATCTGGAAGAAGAGAGCGGAGAGGCTAATCAATGAGGTCCGCCCACAGTCGTATGAAGTCTCCCTGCAGTACCTCAGGAAACTCCAGTCCCACATGCCACCCCCGGAGTGGGAGGAGTATCGCGATGAACTGCGGCGCAAACACGCGAGAAAGAAGCGATTCCTCGAGGTGCTGGATCGCGTCGAGGACCGGCAGATCATAAAGGATATCTGACGAGTGGCCTCAAAACCCCCCTGCCGCAGGTGAGGGGGACCGGGGTCGGTGCGGCCCTTTGCTCCCCGGAGAAAAACCCCCTATAAAACGCTCGCGCTCTCGTCAACGATGCCGGCATCCGCGAGGAGATCGCTCCCCCAGAGCCCCCACTCATCCACGAGATCCGTATAGTCATCAAACCAGTAAGCCTCCGGGTTGCTCCGGTAGACCATGAACCGCCCGATATCATCCGGATCGGCCGCCTGGTTGTACTTGAAGAACGTAAAGCCACTCGTCATCCCCACCACCTCGATCTTCCCGGTGGCATGGGACATAACAAACCGCGCCTGCTTCGAGAGTCCCGAACAGGTCGCCCGCGCCCGCTCGAATATCTGGTATGACTCCTCCACAGGCACAGCAAACGGCCGGTTCCCGATCGTGGGCCGGCACTGGAAGACATAGTAGGGGTTGACACCGATGAACGAGAGGCGCCCGAGAAGCCTCGATAAGGTCGCCGGATCATCGTTTATGCCCCGGATCAGGGGCGTCTGGTTCATTATAACCGCCCCCGCATCCTGCAGGAGAGCCACCCCCCGGCACGCAACGCCGGTCAGCTCCCGGGGATGGCTGAACTGGGCCATGATGTAGATGCTCTTCTCGCCGAGGCTGTACTCCCTGATCGCATCGAGCAGATCGGGATCGTTTATGATCCGGTAGGGGTTGTATGCCGGCATCTTCGACCCGATCCTGATGATCCGGACATGCTCGATCTCCCGGAGCCGGGCGAGGATCTCCCGCAGGCGATCTGTACCGAGTATAAGGGGATCGCCCCCGGTCAGCAGGACGTTCGTGATCTCCGGGTGATCCCGTATGTAGGCAAGCGCCCCCGATATATCCTTATTCACCTCACGGGCATCGGTGATGAAGAGGCGTTTCCGGAAACAGTAGCGGCATAAGCCGCCGCATTGATCGCTCACCAGCAGCAGGGCCGTCTCCCGGTACTTATGCTGCATCCCCGGCGCCGGGGTATAGAGATGCTCTGACGAGGGATCAAGGCGCCCCCAGGGCTCAAGCTCCTCCGCTGTCGGTACGATCAGCCTCTTTATGGGATCCTCCGGGTCGTCCCAGTCTATCAGAGAGAGATAATAGTCATTCGATCGGAATGCAAAAAGATCTGTTACCTGTTCGATATCGGAACGCTCCTCCGGGGTGATCCCGGCAACCTTATCAAGTGATGATATATACGTCTGATTCATGATGTATTCTCCGCAGACACTCCCCACTGTGAGATTACGGTCAGAAGCAGTCGGGGGAGGTCGCACGAGATCAACCGTGGGTTGATCTGCCGGCACACAGGATTCATGAGATCACTCATGCTCTCATACAAAGAAACCATTGCCCGACATGCGCCTATGAGTGTCGGGTTCTGTTCTACCAGAGAAGAAGCTATGAAAACATATAAAACTTATTGCCGGCACCTGCAAAAAGGCAGAATACGGCCCAGCTCCACCAGGCAACCGATATAAGAGGGTTTATTTTTCCCGGGCCATGGAGGGGGTATCCTCCGGCCGGTTCACACGAAAGGGTTTACTTCTTCTTCCGGGCCATGGAGAGGATATCCACCATGTATCTACCCTCCTTCTCCAGCCCGACAACGACCTCGTCAGATTTAGCCAGTTTATCGATATTCAGCTCATACAAACCAGGGGCAATGATGCGGATACTCTCGATCCGCTCAAAGACCTCGATCTCATCCTTCTCCTCCTCATCCTGGATCTCAAGTATCTCCTCCCCGGTATCCCGGACGATCTCCTCGATCGATTTCTCTTTCAGCACGTCATCGTGCCGCTCGGCCTCACGGATGTAAAGAAATTTCTTTCCGCCGCAACTCGGGCACCCCTTCAGTATCGTCGTCGACCCGTCTTCAAACTCCCTTCCACATTGCGTACACTTGTGAGGCATCCATACCACCTGATGGCCAATTCACCGGGAGGAGATCCATGCGCTGATGAAATCCTTCTCTTTCCTTATCATCTTGAGCTGGTTGGCCGGCCCGATCACGGTCAACCGCGCCTCGGTGCGCTTCCCGCCAAAAAGCCTCGCCAGAAAGCCTTCCGGGGCATCCCTGACGGGATACGTCTCCATCTCTATACCCGAGAATCCGTCAGGCGTGATCTCGCGCATCGTGATCTCGATGAGCTTGCTCTGCTCATCAGGCGCAAGACCCTTCTCAAGGACGACTATGTTCCCTTCCATGACATCGTCGAGGATCAGGCGGATCTTCTCCATCGCCGTGAGACGTTCAAGGCGCTCTGCCGAAATGAGGTCTATCTGTACACCCTGTATCATCTCCATCACCCGAAATAAGTCGTCATCTTCTCGTACAGCTCATCCATGTTGGTTCCCTCCAGGCTCGATATGGCAACCACAGGGTGCTGGGGGAACGCACTCCTGATCCGCGCCGGAGAGGCATCAGGGAGATCGTTTTTGTTGCCGACTATCAGGATCGGGAGTTTCCGGCTCTCTATGATCCCCACCATCATGATGTTCACCTGCTGGAACGGATCCTGGGTGGAATCGAGCATGTAGATGACACCGTCGATATCCTCACGGAGCCAGTGCATCGCCTCGGCCACCCCCTCGGTAGCCTCCCGTGCCCGCCTGACCGCCTCCTCCTTCTCCACGCCGTACTCGATGAACTCCTTATAATCGATCTTGGTCGTCACACCCGGAGTATCGACGATATCAAACGTGATCGAGTTGCCGTTCTGGCCCGTTATGGTAATATCTTCCTTGCGCCGCACGCGGCGTGTCTCATGCGGCACCTCACTGACCGGCCCGACCGCATCCCCGGTCCAATCCCGCACGATCCTGTTTGCGAGCGTCGTTTTGCCCGCGTTAGGCGGCCCGTAAATCCCGATCCGGCAGGTCCGCTTCCTGAAGAGCTTTTTAAGGAACTGCGAGATCTTCTGCTTTGTACGAACTAAGAATTCCATCTCTCTGGCACCCTCTGATAGACCATTTTCTTCTATACTAAGGTTAGATATGGAACCCTTGAATAAATATAATTATATGTTCCATCCAGGAGATTTTCCTTTTTTTTGGAGCAAATGCCAATCCCGGGGGCGTGAGAATTCTTTTATACTGTCAAAACCTAGATACAGTTAGACCAGGATGAAAGGCTCTTATAACGACCAGATCAGGAGAACCCTATGATGAACAACAGCAACATCCACTTCGAGACACGCGTTCCAGTCAGGGAGGTCATGCGGGGTCATCCGACGACCATCGATGTGGGGACTACAGTCGCCCATGCGGCGCAGACGATGTGCCGCGATGAGGTCGGCAGTTGTATCGTGCTACAGAACAACCTGCCCATCGGGATCGTCACAGAGGAGGATATCAACTGCAAAGTCGTGGCAAAAGACTTAAAACCGAGCAGCGTTTATGTCATCGAGATCATGAGCACCCCGCTGATCACGATCGGTGTCGACAGGATGGTCGGCGATGCATCAGCGATGATGGTGAAGCACCGCGTTCGCCGGCTCCCTGTCGTCGATAACCAGCTTGTCATCGGGATCGTGACGGTCAGGGATATACTCACAGTTGCAACGGAGATGAACGAACTGCTGGCGGACCTCATCGAGATCAACCGCGAGGAGGAGTACGACATGGGCGTCTGCGATCGGTGCGGTAACATCTCCGATAACCTCTCCCGGATTGACAACCTTATGCTCTGCCCCGTCTGCCGCGAGGAGGAGCAGTTGCTATGAAGGTGGCCGCAAACCTGATGGTGAAGATTCCCGCCATGCGTTACGACGACCATGTCACAAAAGCACGCAGCGTTCTCCGTGACGACGTATTCCGTGAGCTCTACGTCGTGGACGAAAAAAATCGTCTTATGGGCTATCTCGATATATCCGACGCTCTCCGGGTGATGGATACTAAATCAAACATCACCATCAAGGGTTTTGTCAGGGAGGGCGCCCGGGTAGCCCCCGATACCCCTCTCACAGATATCGCCTGCGCTATAATGGATGCTTTTACCAATAGCGCCGCAGTCGTCGATGAAGACGGCGCGCTCCAGGGAGGGGTGCTCTTCTCCGAGCTCTTCCCGATCCTTATATCACGCCGCAACATCTCCGGCAGGGTCGGGGATGTCATGTCACGAGAGCCAGTCACCTGCGCGCCGGAGGATCCCATACATAAGATCTATAGCCTGATCGTAGCAAGCGGTTTCATCGCGTTCCCGGTGGTGCAGAAGGATGAGGTCATCGGCATCGTCTCCCGCCGCGACCTCCTGCGCGCCGGAAGCGTCCGCACATCGGTGAAGAACCAGGCAGATACCACTGTAGACCGGGTTATGACAACACCGGTCGTCAGTGTTGCGCCCGATGACCGGGTAGCCACGGCGGCGCGACTGATGGTCGATCACGATATAAGCATCCTTCCGGTGATCGATGAAAGGAAGCGGATCATCGGTGTCATCGACCGCCATGACGTCATAATCTGTCTTGTTCCATGAATAATACCTGAGGAAGAGATACAATGCAACCAAATAACTCCGAGAAGAAGCCGGCTGACCGGCTCCTGAAGATGCCGGGCAAACTCAACCGCGGCCCTGTTGATTTCAAGACCAGGATCGCCGGCCATGAAGGCGAGATCATGGCGATCGCCACCCGGGATGTCGTCACGGCGCAGCAGACCACCTCGATCATCCAGGCGGTCGGGATCATGACCAGGGAGGGGTTTCGCAGGCTGCCGGTCGTCGATGCCGGAACCCACCGCCTCAGGGGGATCGTTACCGTAGGCGACATAATCAACTTCATGGGCGGCGGCGAGAAGTTCAATCTCGTGCAGGTGAAGCATAACGGCAACTTCCTCGCCGCCATCAATGAGGGGCTGCGCGAGATCATGACCCCGCAACCGGTTACCATGCCCATCACAGGGAGCATCGAAGACGCGGTCGATATAATCATCACCCGGAGCATCGGCGGGATCCCCATAATCGATGCAGAGGAAAACCTGAGGGGTATCGTGACCGAGCGTGATGTGATGAAGGTGCTCACCACAGAGAACTCGAGCCGCCGGGTGGAGGATATAATGAAGACATCGGTTCGCGTCACCACCCCCGACACCCCTATAGGCAGGGTCTGCGAGGAGATGGTGAGGTGCAGGTTCAGGCGCCTCCCCGTCGTCGTGGACGACGTTCTCTACGGCATCGTCACCGCGACCGATATAATGAGTTACCTCGGCAAAGGCAAGGTGTTCAAGCAGCTGACGACCGGAGACTCAGCCGAGGTTATGGGAGCGTCGGTACGCTCGCTCCTCTCCGGTGAACTCTACACCACCACCCCGGACAGAAACATACACGATGTCGCCATCGATATGATCAGGAAGCGTGTCGGGGCGTTTCCCGTCATAGAGGATTCACACCTTGTCGGGCTCGTGACAGAACATGATCTTGTAAAGGCATTTGCAGAGGAGTGATCAGCCGTATGCGTGCTGTTGATGTGATGTCTTCCCCGGTGTACGTCATTGCACCGACCGATAATGTTGCCTATGCGCGAAATCTTATGCTCAGGCACCGCGTATCGAGGCTCCCCGTCATGGAGGGGAATGAACTCCAGGGGATCCTGACCAAGAAGGATATAGCCTACCGGCTCAGGCAGACGGAACCGATGTGGCGCCGGCGCCCCATCGACCGGATCCCTGCAAGCATCCTGATGACAGAGAACCCCATCACCGTAGAACCGGAGACCAGCATCCATGATATTGCGGCCACGATGCTCGATCATGACATATCAGGGCTGCCCGTGGCCGAGAACGGCACGGTGGTAGGTATCGTCACCAAGCTGGATATCATGCGCTCCGCCTACCTACGTGGGCTCTTCGCCCGTGTCGATGAGATCATGGAGGAGGCGACCACGGTCAGCCGCTACCACTCTCTGGACCATGTCATCAACACGGTAAAGGGGAGGAACGGTAAACTTATCGTCGTCAACGACAATGGTAGCCTTGCCGGCATCATTACGGAGAGCAATCTTGCGTTTTACGAGTATCTGGACGAGCGGAAGAACCTGCCCAGGAAGGATGTTACGCACCTCCGTAAAGAGGAGCCGGCGGGGCAGAAACGCTTCAGGTACGTCGTAGAGGTATCGGCAGTTGCAGAGGACATCATGAGCCGCCCGGTCATCACCATCCCCCCCGGCGCATCCCTGCAGGATGCGGTCGGGCTGATGCTCAAAAACCAGATCAACAGCCTCGTGGTCGTGGAGGACGGGGATATCCGCGGTCTGCTCAAGAGAGATGATATCATAAAGGTAGTGGCAAGATGAGCGACAAATTTCAGCTGCTGGTCAGGGACGTGATGGCAAAACCCATAACCATCGCAAAGTCCGCTTTTGTCAGCGAGGCACTCCAGAAGATGCTTGATGAGGATGTCGACCCGCTTATCGTGACGAATAACGGCGCGGTCATCGGCACGACGTCCCGTGCGGCCATCGCCGAGACGCTCGGGAGCCGGAAGACCCAGGCCATGAAAGCCACATCCATCCATGTCGCAAACACTGTAGAGAAGGACTTCACCTCCGCATACCCGGACCAGAGGATCGATATACTGGTGCCGTTGCTCCAGCGCTACAAGCTGATCGTGGTGCTCGACCCCGAACACCGCCTCATAGGGCAGGTGACGGCCGGCGAGCTCCTGCGGGTGCTCCGGCCGCCGGGGGGCCTCCTGGACGCCATGGAGCCGGCGCACACCATCCAGGTCGAGGAGCGGGCCGTCCATCTCCGGCGGAGGATGCTTGATGGCGATATCAACCGGTTCATCGTCGAGGAGGGCGAGACCATCCTCGGTATAGTCACGGAGACCGATGTTGCAAAGGCACTTTACGCGTTCAAGGATATAGTGGAGGGAACCCGACAGGAGTTCCGGATCAGGAATCTCCTTGTGCGTGACATCATGAGCACGCCCCTGATCACCGTGGATGCAGGCACAGACATATCGGATGTCATCGACCTTATGCTCAAGAAGAGCATAAGCTCCATCCCGATCACCGAGAACGGGAAGATCGCGGGCATCGTTACCCGAAACTCACTCATCCAGGCCCTCTGAGGGGGCCAGAGAACCACCTTTTTTCAATCCAGGCCACGTCAGAGCGCTACTATCCTCGACATTGTGGTGCAAGAATAATGATGTCCCGGGGTAAGTACTGATCGTAGACCATATGATCATACTCCACAGTTTCTGGACGGATGGGGCCACGGGAGCGTTCCACGTCTGGGGAGAAGACACTACCCTGCC
>MTBK01091027.1_pt1 | contig 10713 bp, 8 predicted proteins | sample 1535981 | NCBI WGS metagenome assembly MTBK01 (sample SAMN06109225, study PRJNA356200) | anaerobic digester metagenome | isolation source: biogas reactors fed with pig manure or primary and secondary sludge | place: Spain | collected 2016-06-30 | reverse complement strand
CGGTTAATCCCGCCAATCACGCGGGGGTTTTCCACCAGTTCCTGCAGGATGCGCCCCGGCAGCACCCTCTCCGGCGAATAAGCCAGCAGGAAGTCCTCCCCGGCCTTGAGACCGCTTTTTTCTAAAATCGGTGCGACAACGTCTGCTGTGGTGCGCGGCGGAGAGGTTGATTCCAGAATCACCAGATTGCCCCGCCGCAGGTGGGGAACGATCGATTGGCTGGCGGCGACCACCGCACGCAGATCCGCCCGCTTACCAGCATCGAAGGGCGTCGGCACCGCGATGATGAAGGCGTCGGCAGGAACAACCTCCGTTGCGGTTGTCAGGTGTCCGCTTGCCAAAACTGTCATCAACAGCTCTTGCAGTCCCGGCTCAACGATGTGCGATTTTCCCGCCTGCAGCCCGTCGATGATGGTGGTGTTGGTGTCCATACCCGTCACGCGTACCCCCTTGCTGGCAAATACGCTGGCGTAGGGCAAACCGATGTAGCCCATTCCAATCACGCATAAGGTTGAAAATTTCATAAGGTTCTTTCTTTGAAAGCGCTCTATTCTGGCAGTGTCACCAGAATTTTACCTCAATTATTGTGTAGGACTTGGGTAGTTCAACAAACACAATTTCCACGACATTAATACCAGAGTTCAAAAATCCCAGTTGAATCCCTGGCAATTTTTGATACAATGGATGGATGCACACACAACACACCATTTTTATTTCTCCTCATTTGGATGATGTCACCCTCTCCTGCGGCGGCCTGGTTTGGGATCTTGCCCGTCAAGGCCATCGGGTTGAAATCTGGACGCTGATGGCGGGCTTGCCGCTGGATGATCATTATTCAGAGCTTGCACAGGAGTTGCACGCAACCTGGGGCATCTCGGGCGTAGATGCGATCCGCGCCCGGAGGGCAGAGGACCGGGCTGCCTGCGCCGTCCTGGGGGCAGAACTGCGCCACTTTGACTGGCTCGATGCCATCTACCGCCGCGACCCATCAAGCAGCGAACCGATCGTGAAGGATTTTTCCAATCTGTTTAACAGCTCAGCCGAGGCAGACCTGGTTGCTGAGATCAGCGCGGTATTGACTGCTGAATTGCCGCAGAAAGCAGGCCTGGTGATGCCGATGGGCCTGGGCGGTCACGTTGATCACCGGCTGGTTGTTAACGTCGGTAAGCAGATTGGCGGCGTCGATGAATACTATGCCGATTACCCCTACGTCATCAACCATTTTGAAAACCCGCTGTTAAAGGACGGGGAATTTAAATATAATCCCTATCACCTGGGTGAAGACGCCCTGCATGCCTGGCAGGAGGCTGTGTTGTGCTACAAGTCACAGCTTTCCTCCTTCTGGCGCAATGACGATGAAACGCTCCTGGCGCTGCGTAACTATCTGGCAGGCGGCGGTGGACGCTTGTGGCGAAAAGCTTAGCTTGACAGTCCCCATACAGGGAGGTAAAATCTTTTTCACCCTGAAAGATGGGCCTGTAGCGCAGTTGGGAGCGCGCCTCAATCGCACTGAGGAGGTCGAGGGTTCAAATCCCTCCAGGTCCACTGCGGTGCCCCGGAAACCTGCGGTAAAGGGGCGCGGGGTACCTGAGGGCCCATGGCGCAGCTGGGAGCGCGCCTCAATGGCATTGAGGAGGTCGAGGGTTCGAATCCCTCTGGGTCCACAAGAGAAGCGTCCGAAATGGACGCTTTTTATTTTCGGGCTGTCAATTCGAGTTTTGTGGGGTGTCTGAAAAAGGGGGAGGGCAGGCGCGGAGATGAGCAAATATCGGGAGACGGAGGACGGACTAACATCCCCGGTCCTCTTTCCTACCAGCTACCCGCTTCAATCTCCCACACCTCCACGCGCACCGGCGCCACCAGCATCACCGCCGGCAGCAGCTCCGCAAACGCGGCTTGCACTGACTCCTGGTTCGCGTCGACCTCCTCCGGCGTCGCCAGCAACGCCGCGCTGCACAATGTATCGTATTCAGCATCGGAAAAACCAGCAATGTTCGTTCCGATCCAACCGTTGGTTGTATTCGGTATCGCCCAACTGGTGTACAACGCACAATCCCCCCCGGGCGGTCGCTGCCATGCGAGCAAGGTCAGGTCAAACGCGCGTCCAAACAGCGGACCCTCCGGGCCGGGCGCATACAACTCGGGCAGGTTCAATGTGTGCACCTGCAAACCCACGCCACAGCTCCCCAGCATTTCAGCGATCCCTGCAGCCAGGTCCTGGTGGAAGGGCGAGGGGCCTACCAGCAGCGTCAGCGTCAGCGGTGTGAAGTTGAAGACGCCCGGTACGTTCTGCGATACACGCGGCGTAAGCGGGTCACCGTCGTGGTCCACCCAGCCGACGGTCTCCAGCAGGGTTGCACCCGCCGCCGGATCGTAGGTCAACCCAGCCTGCACGGCAGGCGCCGAACCGGTCTGCGCGGCCAGGGCTTCGATGTCGATGCACTGCGTTAGCGCCAGGCGCGTGCGCGAGTCGGCAAAGAAATCCTTGCGCTCGGCAAACACGGGGTTGTTAATCGTGTCATACTCCGCCGGGCGGATGCCGAACACCAGTTGCGTTGGTGAACCTTCCGTCTCAACCCGTACTTCGTAACCTGGCTCCGACTGGATGGCAGCCAACACTTCGGGCGCCTCGACCAGGTTGAAAGAAGAGTCCAGCGCGTCGCAGGTCCCCACCTGCAGCGCCTCCCAGGCCGCCGCCGCGCCGCCCTCAAGCGCGCGCAGCACGACGTGGTCAACACCGGGCAGGGTCTCTGCAGGCGCAGGGTAGCCGGGGTTGCGGGTCAACAGCAGTTCGTGTTCGCCACGCTCAGCCAGGGCAAAGGGGCCGTAGCTGGAGGTCTCGGCGGCGACGGTGCTGAAGTCCGGGTCGGGGTCAAATCGATGCGAGGGCAGCGGAGTCCAGAAAAAGCGCTCCGGCTTGGCGGAGGTGAATCCCGGGAGGCCGCGCCAGCTCAGGTTGAGCGCATCCCGGTCGCTGAAACTCTCGGTGCGCGCTTCAGCCCAGCCGTAAACCGGCGAGGACGGGTCACTCGCCAGGGTATAGCTGAAGACGGCGTCGGCTGGGCTCAGCGGGGCGCCGTCGCTCCAGGTCAACCCCGCGCGCAGGCTGAAGTCCACCACCATGCGGTCCATCTCCAGTGGGTCCAGCCCGTTCCAGGTGATGGTACAGCCGCTCTCGCGGCAACCGCTTGGGCGCACGTTCACCCCCTCGGCAGCCATAACCAGCTCGCCGCGTGCATCAACCAGCATCTGCCCGCGCTGGATCGCCACCGGTTCCAGCCACACGTTGCCCAGGGTGTAATCCGGGGGGTACAGCAGCGCATTCAAACGCTCCCTGGCGGTGGTCAGCGGACCGGTGAGGGGGAAGATCGTCTCCGGCAGGCTGGCAGTGCACACGGTCAGGGTCACAGGCGGCGTTTCCGTCGGTGTGGGTTCGGGGGCTGCGCTGGGCTCCACCGGAGGAGCGGGGTCAACCGTCTCAGGCTGGGGCGTCTCCACCGCCTGTGGCTTACATGCAGTCAGTATCAGGGTCAGCGCTACGGTAAGGATGAAGGCTTTTTTCATCAATACGTCCTTTCGAGGTCATCCTGGTCTTCGTCTTCAATCCATTCATCGGTTTCATCGCCAAAGCGTAGGCGCAGGTAAGACTGATAGCGCTGGGGGGCCACCCGGCCTGCCTCCACCGCCGCCAGAACGGCACAACCCGGTTCATGGGTGTGGGTGCAATCCGAAAATTGGCAATCAGCCACCAGCGCCCGCATCTCCACAAAATAGGCGTCCAGTTCCTCGGGTTCGGTGTCCCACAGGGCTAACGAGCGGATCCCGGGGGTATCAGCCACATAACCGCCCAAATCCAGCGGAAATAGCTGGCGCACGCGGGTTGTGTGGCGTCCCTTCGAGGTCGCATCGCTGACATCGCTCACCTGCAGGCCTAAATTCGGCTGGATAGCGTTCAGCAGGCTCGATTTGCCCACACCCGAGGGACCGGTGAGGGCGGACAGCTTTCCTTTTAAGGCGCCGCCCAGCTCGTCCAAGCCTTCGCCTGTCCGGGCGGAAGTAAACACCAGGGGGTAGCCGAGGTCGGCGTACAGGTCAAAGGTCGCCCGGGCAGCCGCTTGGCTCACCAGGTCAACCTTGTTAGCCACGATCAGCGCCTCCACCTGCTGCTTTTCGGCGATTACCAGGAAACGGTCCAGCATACGCAGGCTGGGCTCGGGTTGGGCGCAGGCAAACACAATTACAATCTGGTCGGGGTTAGCCAGCAAAATCTGGCGATACTCGCGCTTCAGCCCCGTGCGCACCCGCGCCAGCTCGGCTGTGCGCTCGTGCACACTCTCGATCACACCGCCCCCATCCTTATGGGGAGTGATCGTCACGCGGTCGCCCACAGCTACCCGGTCTCCCTCCTGTTCGCCCTTCTTCAGGCGACCGCGCAGGCGGCAGGTGTAATCACCGGCATCGGTGCGCACCACCAGGAAGCCAGATTGGGCGCGGATCACCAGGCCGTCCAGGGTTTTAGCCAGGGGGGTCATTCTTCCGGTTCATCAACATCTCCCCCGATAGGCGGCTCGGTGGGGATGGGCGTCTCAGTGGGAAAAGGCGTGTTGGTCGGAATGGGCGTGTTGGTGGGGTAGGGTGTCGGCGAAGCCACCACATAGGGGTAAGCCTCCCAGGGCAGCACCCAGCCGATATCGGTATTGCCCGAGAAATACAGCGAAATCGCCCGTCGGAAGACCGGCGCAGCCATCTCCGATCCCTCGCCGGCGTTCTCCAGCAGCACGACCACAGCGATATCGGGTCGGTCGGGGTTGTTGACCTGCGAGTAACCGGCGAACCAGGCGTGCGAGAGACCGAAGGGGTTCTGCGCGGTGCCAGTTTTGCCATAGGGTCGGTAGCGCATGGTAGCCAACTGTCTGTGGGCGGTGCCGCGGGCGTTGGTGATCACTTCACGCATCGCGTTCTGGATGATGGTCAGATTCTCATCCGAAACAGGCAGGCTGCCGGTTTCTTCGGGAGTAAAAGTAAGCGTAGGTGTGCTCTCCTGGGGGCCGATGGCGTCGACCAACGATGGGCGATACAGCGTGCCGCCGTTGGCCACCGCGGCAATAAAAGCCGCCACCTGCAAAGGCGTGACGGTCATCTCGCCCTGACCGATCGCCAATTGGACGTTCTGTTCGCAACTGGTCACCTGTGCCGGGATATTACCGGGCTGTTCGGCTACCTCCACGCCCGTCGGAATCCCCAGCCCAAACCCCAGTGACATGTCGATCAACGCATCGTGGTGCCCCGCCGCCATCAGCTCCTCGCCGATGACGTAAAACCACGGGTTGCACGAGCGCATTAAGCCCTCGGGCAGCGTTAAAGTGCCGCTGGGCGGGACATCTTTTTCCAGCGTCCAATCCGTCATCACATTGCCGCAAGCCACGATGGAATGGTCGCAATAAATCTGGTCATATTCACCAAAAGTGCCCGTTTCCAGCGCAGCCGCCATGCTGATAATCTTAAACACCGAGCCCAGGGGGTACTGGCCATTGGTAGCCCGATTGAAGACCGGGTCGCTCGGCTGGTTATAAGGGTTCTGGGCATAGACGAAGTTCTGGTTGTTGATATCAAACAGGTTAGGGTCAAACTGTGGATTGGAAACGATCGCCAGCACCCGCCCGGTGTCCACTTCTATTATCACGATGGCGCCGCGAAAATTGCCCATCGATTGCTGCAGGCGATACTGTAAGCCCGGCACGATGGTGGTTGTGATCGACTGCCCCGGCGAGGCTGGGCGCTCTCCCAGCTTGGATAGAATCTGCCCGTTGGCATCCTTCAGGTACAGGGTGGCGCCGCGCTCCCCAGCAAGCACGTCCTCGAAAGCCAGTTCCAGCCCGGTGGCGCCAAAGCGCTCGTTGGGAGAATACCCCAGCCGCAGGTAGCGGTCTAAATCTTCACTGGAGATATACGAAAGATGCCCCACCGTTTGGGGCGCCAACCCGCCATCAAAGTAAAACCGGGAGGAATAACTGGTCAGGTACACGCCGGTCAGGCTGGAAAGGGCGCTCTGGTGAGCGTTGATCTCGGCCTGGGTCGCTTCGCCTAATGAGACGTAGTCAAGGGGATGAGCCGCCTCCAGCATCTCCCGGATTTCATCAACCTGGTAAATGGTCAGGCTGGCCATGGTGGTGTAAAACAGGCTCAACAGGCTGTCGTTAAGGTTTCCGGGGGTAAAGCCGATCGCCACCGCATCCGCCTGGGCAGCCAGCGGTGCTCCGTTGCTGGCGTAGATCGCGCCGCGCGGGGTGGATTGGCGCACAATCTCCAGCAGATTGCCCCCAGCCAGCTCGGGCATGATCAATCCATCATGCCATTCCACCCGCCAGTCGTCCCCCTCGCGCACCAGCGGGATTTCCAGCTGGCGGGTCAGGGTGCCAAAAAAGTTGGTGTTGTAATTCACCTGCAGGCTGGCTACGGCAGAATTGGGTTCCGTCGTGCGGGAAAGCACCTGGTAAGTGATGCCGTTGTCAAACAGCAGCGTCAGTGCAATGGCAGCCTGGTTATAGCGGGTAATAAAATCTTCCTCCGTCAGCGCAGCCCGGCTGCCCTCCGAAAGTTGCCCGTACATGCCGCTGTAATTGTCCACCCGCCAGGCCTCCATAAAGGCGTCAACAGCAGTGTTGACATCCGGGGCTGGGGTGATAAACACCTGCGGGCCCGGCAGCGTGACCGTTGATTCTGGAGTTTCTTCAACCTCCGAAACTTCCCTGCCCGGCGTACAGCCGATGATTGCCGCCAGCAGCAACAAAATGATCGCGATTTTTAAGCTTCTCATAATGAACTCCGATAGGCGCCGGTACTGCCCGGCACCCGGTTCTTAACGATCATTGATTATACTGTGTCACTCCCCGGTTGTGGATTCTTCCGCGGGTTCTGGTTCAGGTAGGTAAAGCACATAGGGTTCACTCTCCCACGGCATGATTCCGCCGGGATCCTCGCCATCGGAGAAATACAGCGTCACTGCCCGGCGAAAAACCGGCGCCGCCATCACAGAGCCCTCACCGGCGTTCTCCAGCAGTACCACCACGGCGATATCGGGTCGGTCGGGGTCGTTGACCCGCGTGTAACCGGCAAATAAGGCATGCGATGTCCCGCTGGGCGTTTCCGCTGTGCCGGTTTTTCCCGAAACTGGGATTTCCAGACCCTGCAGGGTCCAGTAAGCGGTGCCGCGTTGCTCTTCCACCACCAAGCGCAATCCTTCAGCCAGCGCAGCCAGGGTCTCCTCTGAAATGGGCAGCTCGCCTCGCAGATCGGGCGTAAAGGAGTAGGTCTTCTCGCCGGTCACCGTGCTCAAGCTTTCAACCAGCGCTGGCCGGTACAGGTTGCCCCCGTTAGCCAGGGCGGCAAAAAAGGCTGCTACCTGCAGCGGCGTGACCAATACCTCACCCTGCCCGATGGAAATCTGGGCGCTGTTCAAGCAGGACCCCGCCACCGGGGGGATGTTGCCTGGCGCCTCGGCGATCTCGATCCCGGTCAGCGCCCCCAGGCCGAAGCCGTAGGCCATCTCCGACAGAAATCCATCCTGGTCGTCGTTGTACAGGCTCTCACCGATATGGTAAAACCAGGGATTACACGAGCGCATCAGCCCCTCCACCAGGGATAAATCACCGCTGGCGAGCCCGTAATTGATGGTCCAGTCGTAAAGCGTAACACTGTTGCATACCCACATCGATTGACCGCAGAAAAATCGCGAGTTCGGCCGGTACAACCCGGATTCAAGCGCCGCAGACATGCTGATGACCTTGAAAATCGAGCCCAGCGGATACTGCCCCTGGGTGGCGCGGTTGAACAGGGGCTGCGCCGGGTCGCTGAAATAGGATTCCAGCACGCTGCGGTCAATTTCGGTCAGGTCAAAGGCGTTGGGGTTGAAGTGCGGGTTAGAGACCAGCGCCAACACCCGACCGCTATCCACCTCGATCACAACCACAGCAGCGCGCAGGTCGCCCAGGGAGGCTTGCAGGTGCGCCTGCAGGGTTTTATCCAGCGTGGTTGTGATGGACAGCCCGGGAGAAGGTTCACTGGCCGCCAGCAGCGAAACGATCTTCCCGCTGGGGCTGTTGATATACACAGAGCCACCGTGTACGCCCGCCAGCTCCGTCTCGAAGGCGGCTTCCAAGCCGTAAGCACCAATGCGTTCGTCCTGGCGATAGCCCCGCCGCAAATAATCATCCAGCTGCTCTTCGGGAATATACAACATATACCCCAGGGCATGGGGTGCCACCCCGCCATCCACGTAGAAGCGCGAACGAAACTCGCTAATCCGCACCCCATGAAAGGACTGCAAGTACTCCAGGTACGGGGCTGCAGCCGCCTGTGACAGCGAAACCACGGGCAGGTACCAGTCATCTGGCGTGGATTCAACCAGCCTAGCTAGGGAATCGGGGCTGTAAATACTGATCTCTGCCAGGGCGGCAAACAAATCCGGCGCTTGCTCGGGGAGGATTTCACCCGGAACAACCCCAATGGCAAGCGCGTTTTCATAAGCCGCCAGCGGCGCACCAGACCGGTCAAAAATCCGCCCGCGTGAGGGCAGTTGAGAGACAAAATCCAACCGATTGCCGCCGCGCAAATCAGGCAGAAGCATGCCGGTCTCCCATTGAATGCGCCAGCCGTCCGGTTCGCGGGTCAGAGTCGCTGCTGTGTCTCGGCTGAGGGTTTCGAACAGGCGGGTGTGATACGACACCCGGTAGGCAGCCTCAGCATGGTTAGCCTCCGCCAGGGTGGAAAGCACCTGGGTCTGGATGCTCTCCAGCGTCAGGGTCTGGGCGAAATTTTCATAGGTGCGGGTAAATTCTTCCAGTGTGATGGCATCACGGCTCAATCGGGTCAGGCTGGCATACATCGAGGGGTAATCCTCAGCCGCCCAGTCCGTCAAAAAGCCCTCCAGGACGTGCTGGGCGGTGGCAGCAGAAGTCACATCGCCCTTCCCGCTCCAGATGGGCTGCCCGGTCCATTCGCCGCCCATACCCAAGCACCCGGCGATTAAGGTCGTTGCGACGAAGACCAAACAAGCTGAAGTGAGTAAAAACCGGGCTCGAACTTTCACGGTATCACCCTCACAGACTGTCCAGGATCGCGTCGTAGACCGGACAGCGGTAATCCAAATATGCCTGGCAGCGCACGGGCAGTCCCCGGGTCACATCCACGCCAAAGGTACCCAAACCCACCGCCAGGTGACACAGCGGCAAGCCCATCACCGAGGCAAAACAGCCTTGCAAGCCCTCCACCGGGTGAAAGGCGGCATTTTGAATACCGTAAGCGCCGGCTTTGTCCAGCGGGTCGCCCGTGGACACATAAGCATCGATTTCAGCATCGGTGTAGGCGCGCATGGGCACGTCGGTTACACATACAGCAGAGAAACTCTGCCCGTGGTGCGGTGCCAGGATCGCAATGGCAGTGAAGACCTGGTGGTCACGGCCGCGTAATTGTTGCAGCATCCTGTGCGCTTCCGCCGGGTCGGCAGGTTTTCCCAGCAGCGTTTCACCATCCACCACGATGGTGTCGGCTGCAATCACCAGCCCGGGCTGATCCTGCGCGATGTTGTGGGCTTTACCAAGCGCCAGGCGACGCACATACGCCGGCGGGGTTTCTCCAACGCCCAGCCCTTCATCAATATCCGCCGGGTTGACGGTAAATGACAACCCGAGCAAGCCCAACAGCTCGATTCTGCGAGGGGAATTCGAGGCGAGGATCAATTCACACATGGGAAAACCGAATCAATGGTCCAGCGCATGGATTACACGGGCAATCGCCGCCAGGTGCTCGGGGCTGGTGCCGCAGCAGCCGCCAATCACCTGCGCACCTGCAGTCACCCAACCCGGAACCAGGGCAGCCAAGTCCGCCGGCTTCACAGCATAGACTGCCTTGCCGTCCTGGTCTACTTCGGGCAGACCGGCGTTGGGCTTAAACCACAGCGGTTTTTCCGTGACTGCCTGCAGCCGGGTTAATACTTCCAGGTTATCCTCCAGGCTGCGCCCGCAATTGATGCCCAGCAAATCCACATCCATCGCGCCGATCTCAGCAGCCACATCCTCTGGCTTAACACCCATCATTGTGCGAACTCCCCGGTCGTAACTGAAGGAGCACACCAGCGGAATCGCAGGGTCAACAGTCCGCACCGCACGAAGCGCCGCACGGGCTTCATTAAGATCAAATTGTGTCTCCACCACGATCAGGTCCACGCCCCCCTGACACAACAATACCGCCTGTTCTTTATAATTTGCTTCAGCCTCTTCAACCGTCATCTCACCCAAAGGTTCCAGCAGCTCACCCAACGGACCGATGGATCCCGCCACCAGGACCTCATGAGCCGAGGCTGCCTTGCGGGTGATTTCCACCGCTGTGCGATTGATCTCCTCGAAGTGGGCTTCCAGCCCCACTGCCTTCAGCCTGCGGCGCGTGGCGCCAAAGGTGCAGGTCAACAGGATGTCTGACCCGCTCTGGATGAAAGCAAGGTTAAGCTCGCGGATCGCATGCGGGTTCTGCAGCACCCACAGCTCTGCTGCTGCACCCATCGGTAAGCCCTGCTGCTGTAAATTGGTGCCAGTAGCCCCGTCTGAAACCAGCACCTCGCCGGCAGCGATGCGTTCAAGAAAGGCTGTTTTTGTCATTGGGATCTCCGTCAATCCGGGTAAACCACCCGGTCGGGTTGGCCAGAGCAGGTTTAATCAT
>MTBK01025627.1_pt1 | contig 10716 bp, 7 predicted proteins | sample 1535981 | NCBI WGS metagenome assembly MTBK01 (sample SAMN06109225, study PRJNA356200) | anaerobic digester metagenome | isolation source: biogas reactors fed with pig manure or primary and secondary sludge | place: Spain | collected 2016-06-30 | reverse complement strand
AAACAGCTTCTTTATAGATAAGGGTTTAAGCGGGTTGAGCAAAACTTTCCAGCGCCAGGCACGCACCACCACGCCAATAAAATAGAACACAAGCCCTAAGAGTACCCAAGCCCATTTCGCGCTTTTGAGGTAAGTCCATACCAAGCCAAAATCGACTTTTCTGAATGCCAAATAAAGGAAAAGGGCGCTAATCAGCACCCCCAACCAAATATGCCAACGTTTAATTTTCATAACCCGATTGTACCATCACATACCAGGTGCTTGAAACCCTTGCGAAGCTTACAAGACAAGTCATCCATAATTTACACATCAAAACAAAAATCCTCTGTATGTTGTATAATAGTTGATACTTCAACTTTTATTTTAGAATCATTTACTGAAGGAAATTGCATTATGAACCAAAAGAACCCCTATCCCGATTATATCTTTGGTGGCATCAATTACCCTACAAAAGGCGCGCGTTACCATCGCGAGCATGCCCTGGGCATCCATCATTTTTCTTTTCATAAACCTAACCCCGCTGTTTTAGGCGAGCCCATCCTCAGTTGGGTCTCCACCAGCGCCGATCATGCCTTCGAAAAGGTCACCGCCAGCTACACCCTGGACGATTGGAAAAGTACCCAATATCTTGAATACGAAAAGACAAAGCTCCACTGGGATACCGTCGCCTGGACCTGGCAAAGGCACTGGCAAGCCAGGTTTCCCGCTCTAAAGGACGGGCAAGTCTTGCGCTATCGCGTTTATGGCACCTTGCCCAATGGTAAAAAAATCTATGCGGATAACCAAGCCACCAGCGTCAAGAAAGCAACGCAATTCGCTATTTGGGCGGACCCAAATCCCGCTCCACCAGAATGGTCTAAAACCGCGCGTGTTTATCAAATCTTCGTCGACCGTTTCAACCGTGGCGATAATAAGCCCTGGTTACAAACCGAAAACATTCATGCCATTTTCGGTGGCGACTTGCGAGGTATCACCGAAAAGCTCGATACCATTCACGACCTTGGTTTCAACACGCTGTGGCTCACGCCCATCTTCAAAACTCCCAGTACGCATGGTTATGACACCACCGATTATGAAGCCATCGACCCCCGCTTTGGCACAAAAGATGACCTAAAGGAGCTCATCGATAGCGCCCATGCCAAAGGAATGCGCATCCTGCTTGATTTTGTCGCTAACCACGCTTCCAACCGTCATCCCATTTTCCAGCGTGCTTTGGCAGATTCTCAAGCCCCTGAACGTGACTGGTTTCGCTGGAAACGCTGGCCAACCTACCATACTTTCGCCAGGGTCAAAGCAATGCCCAAACTCAATCTCGATTTTGGCAGCCCCGCCCATGCGCACCTTTTGAAAGTCGCTCAGGAATGGCTCAAATTAGGCGTGGACGGCTATCGTCTTGACCACGCCAACGGTCCTGATCGCGCTTTTTGGGTCGATTTTCGCCGCGCCTGCAGAGAGGTCAAACCTGATGTCTGGCTATTAGCGGAAGTTGTCATGCCACCGGATGCCCAGGCCAGTTATTTGGGCAGTTTTGATGGCACGCTCGACTTTATGACCAACCAGACCCTGCGCGAAAGCTTCGCGCGTCACAGCTGGGATATTCAGGAACTCGCCAACTACCTGCAAAATTACCGCGAACAATTTCCTAAAGACTTTTCACGGGGCGCTTTTATTGACAATCACGATATGAACCGCTTTTTGTTTACCGCGCAAGGTAATCAAAAAGCTCTCCATGCCGCGCTGAGCTTGCTCTATCTCATGCCAGGGCAGCCCATCGTCTACGCCGGCACGGAACAAGACATCAGCCAAAACATGTCCATTCACGAAAAAGGCTCCCAGGGCTTTGATGAGTGTCGCCATCCGATGGAATGGTCCAAACCCGAAGGCGAAACAGCGAAACTTATCCGCGCGATGGCTGCTTTCCGCGAAGCAAACCCGTGGTTGCCCGATGCGGAATGGAAAATAAGCGAGATGAACATTAAAAAGCAACAGTCGAAGTTTGACGTTTTCAGCGCGGATAAGCATATTGAAGTTAGCATTGATCTGACACCCGGCGCGGAAAGCGTGAGCTTTTAAAAGCACTGTTTCTATACAAAACAAAGCGGGATAATTCGCATTTTTGTCCCTGGTGACTGGTATACTTTGAGCGTATGACCATCCTCAGCACACAAAACCTTGGACGGGCGTTTGGCGCGGTAGACGTCTTTGATGACATCAACATCGCCATCCCGCAAAACGCGCGTATCGCCATCGTTGGGCCCAACGGCGTGGGTAAAACCACGCTTTTGCGCATCCTGGCAGGTGAAGACAGCCCCAGCCAGGGCTCCGTGCACAGCGCGCGCGGTCTCAAAATTGCTTATCTGCCTCAAACAGCGGTGGGGGATATTCCCGGCACGCTTTGGGACTTCTGCCTGATGGCATTCGAAAACCTGCTCGAAATGGGCGCCCAACTGCAAACGCTTGAACGACGCATGGCAAACGGCGACAACACGCCCGAACTGCTCCAGGACTATGGCAAGCTACAAACCCGTTTTGATGATTTGGGTGGATATACATACATCAGCCGCTTACAGCACACGCTGAGTGGCCTGGGCTTTGATGAAAGCGATTTTCATCGCCCGCTCAACCAGCTTTCAGGTGGTCAGCGCACACGCGCGCGTCTGGCAAAACTTCTGCTGGAAGACCCCGATTTGTTGCTTCTGGACGAACCCACCAACCACCTGGATATTCAAGCCGTGGAATGGCTGGAAGCCTGGCTGCGTGCCTGGAAAGGCGCGGCAATTATCGTCTCGCATGACCGCTACTTTTTGGACCAGACTGCCAGTTGGATTTGGGAAATGACCCCCGCCATCGAAGAATATCGTGGCAATTACACCGCCTACCTGCACCAGCGCCAGGAGCGTTACCAACGGCGTTTGGCAGAATATAAAGCCCAGCAAGAGTATATCGAGAAGCAGGAAGATTACATCAAACGCTTTATCGACAGCCAAAACACCGCCCAGGCACGCGGACGGCGCAAACGCCTTGAACGCCTTATGCGTGACTCGCTGCTCACTAATCCCGACCCTAACGTGCGCCCGATGCACTTGCGCTTGAAAGTCAGCGGACGCAGTGGGCAGCTGGTTTTGCGCACTTATGACCTTGAAGTAGGCTACCATGACGAAGGAAAACCGCTCTTCAGCGCGCCTGATTTGGTGCTGGAGCGCACAGAATGTGTCGCCATCATCGGTCCCAACGGCGCGGGAAAAACGACCTTTTTGCGCACAATTTTGGGGCAAATCCCCCCTTATTCCGGCGAAACCGAACTGGGCGCGAGTCTGAACGTGGGTTATTTTGCCCAGGCGCATGAAGATCTCATTGAAAGCAACAACCTGATTGAAGAAATCAACCGCGAAGCACCGCGCATGTTGCCCGGCGAAGTTCGTGATTATCTGGCGAAGTATGGTTTTCAGGAAGATGAAGTTTTCGCGACGGTCAGCACGCTTTCCGGTGGCGAACGCGGACGCCTGGCGCTGGCGAAATTAGCCCTCTCTGACGCGAACTTGCTCCTGCTCGATGAACCGACCAACCACCTGGACCACTCCACCCAGGAAGTTTTGCAAAAAGTCCTCCAAGACTATCCTGGCACGATTTTGCTCGTTTCGCATGACCGCTATCTGATTGATGCCTTAGCGACGCAGATTTGGGAGCTTCTGCCAGATGAAAGTCGCTTGCAGGTTTTTAAAGGGTGTTACTCAGAATACAAGGAATTCAAACAAGCCCAGGCTGCCAGACTCTCCGCACAAAATGAAAGCGATACCGAGACGCGTAAGCCTAAAAGCGAAAGCCCAAAAGCAAGGCAAACCAACAAACTCAGTCGCAACCAACGCCAGCAATTAGAGAAAAAACTCGCCCGACTGGAAGCTGAGATTCATGAAATGGAAAATAAAAAAACGCTTTGCGAAGTAAAACTCTCCAACCCGCCCACCGATTCCGCCGCTTTGCTGAAACTTAGTGATGAATACCAGGCGCTCAACACAAAACTGGACAAGTTAATGGGAGACTGGACTACCCTCGCCGAAACCCTCCACGCGGATGATCAAGCCTAAAAAAGCCATATTTTAAATTGAAACGCTCTTACATGATGATTTGAGTTGTTGATTTACGCTCTTATCTCAAGATTCGTCAAGTGGTTTATCAAGTTTTTTGTGACTGACTTCATCAATCAATTTAGAAAAATTAAGCGCATTTTTCGACGTAATCACAGGCTTTCCAGTCCTTGCTTCAATATCTTTTCTGGCGTTCCCCGCGACAGTTCCACCCTCTTTTGCCACGGCTTTGTTTTCCTCCAAGCCTTGTGGATCAATGGTTTGTGTCAGTTCCGTTGTGGTCGCCTCCGCGAGCATATTGAGCACGAGTTCAAGGGTGGACATATTATCCCGCAGGTTTTCTTTTTTCAGGTTTTTGAAATCCTTGTACTGACGGGTCGTCATACCGCTCCACGCTTTGGTGATCTCATTGGTGAGAATAGCATATTCGAGTCCTTCTGTAACCCCATGATCCTGCCACGTGTCCGTCAATTCTTTTCTGACTTGAATGGCCTGAAGTCTTTGGTTTATCCATTCCCTTGAATAACCTTTTTGCAAGTAGGTTTGCAATGCCCGGTCAATGGTCAGTTCCGGGTCAATGATTTCATCAACCCGCTCTTTGCCTACTTCTGCTAACCACATTTTAAAAGGTTCTGCTTTTGGGGAAGGAATGGATTGGATGATACGGAAGATGCCTTGCAAATCCGCGACATCGGTATTGTATTTTTTTCCATCAGAAGACTCTAATTTCAGTTGTACGATTTTTTCGTACAACTGATCCGCGCCTTCTTCTTTCATTTTTCTTTTAAGATCGCTCCAATATCTTCTTGGATTAGAACTGTCCGTTAAAACACCGACCACATCAATTACCGAGAAAAACCACTTCTCTTTTTCATTATCCCAAATCGACCTGATTTCTTTATTTTCGTACAGTTTTATTTCATTCATACCGCAAATTCTCCAACTAAATTCTATCACCAGAGATCACCCGAATCGCAATCTCCAAAGCACGAACCATATCATCCAGGCTCATGGATGGCATACTCGGTTTATCCGCCACCTGAACCGGCAAATAAGGCACGTGCATAAAACCCGCTTTGGCTGGCAACTTATTTACCGCGATGCAGTGTAGAACCGTGTACAAAATTTGATTACAAACATAGGTGCCAGCAGAATTGGAGATTGCCGCTGGGATGCCCGCATCGCGCATCGCTGTCACAATCGCCTTGTTAGGAAGCGTGCTAAAATATGCCGCAGGTCCATCAAGCATAATAGGCTCATCCACAGGCTGCGCGCCAGCGTTATCCGCAATGGTCGCGTCATTGACGTTAATCGCCACCCGCTCAAGCGTCATCGCCGCGCGCCCGCCGGCTTGTCCCAGACATAAAACCGCCTCTGGCTCAAATGTCGCAATCTGCGCTAAAGCTATCTCTGCCGATTTACCAAAAACCGTTGGCAAGATCTGCTTCATAATCTTCTGCCCGTCAAAGTCATTTGGCAAACGCTCAAGCATCAGCATAGTGGGGTTAATCGCTTCGTTATCAAAAGGTTCAAAGGCGGTAACTAAAAATTTCATGGCATACCTTCTCTGGTGTTTATAAAGAAAGTATAAACGAAAATTTGGCTATTAGAAACGCCGTGGTGCCTGGTAACTGTGTTAGAATTTGATTGTGTTTAACCATTTTCCAATGGTTCACAGGAATTACAAGATGGTTTTTATATAAATTACAGGGAGTTGAAAGAATAAGATGCGAAAAAACAAAATTTTCATCACAGTTTTAAGCGTACTCGCTTTATTGTTCACCCAGGCAGCAGCTGTCATTCCTTCTTCAGCACTCGCACGGGGATATCAGGAACAGCCAATTGAATCACCAAATGATATTACGAGTACCAACAGCAACCCTCTTGCTTCAGACGGTATCACGGATGCAGAATGGCAAGAGATTCTTGAACAAATACAATCCGACGAACCCTCCACTTACTTAAAAGCGTCCAACACTGATTTGAGAGATTGGTTCGGTTATTCCGTTGCCATTTCCGGAGACACAATTGTTGTTGGTGCTCATGGTGAAGATAGCAACGCAACTGGTGTTAATGGCAATCAAAATGATAACAGTGCCGAAGGTGCTGGAGCGGCTTATGTCTTTGCACGTGATAACTTGGGCAATTGGCAACAAGAGGCCTATCTGAAAGCCTCAAATACTGAAGGTTCAAATAATGATGACCTTTTTTTTAAAGGCGATAGTTTCGGTGTTTCTGTTGCCATTTCCGGTGATACGATTGTTGTTGGTGCCCCTTATGAAGACAGCAACGCAACCGGTGTAAATGGCAACCAAAACGATAACAGTGCTGAGAATGCTGGCGCTGCCTATGTCTTCGCGCGCGACAGCCAGGGCAACTGGCAACAGCAAGCTTACCTGAAAGCCTCAAACACTGACGGCTTAATAGGCTCTTATTATGTTGGCGATTTGTTCGGTGATACCGTTGCTATTTCAGGTGACACAATTGTTGTTGGTGCTCCTGGTGAAGACAGCAATGCAACCGGTGTTGATGGAGATCAAAGTGATAACAGTGCTTATGGCGCTGGTGCGGTTTATGTTTTTGTTCGTAACAGCCAGAACGGCTGGCAACAGCAAGCCTACCTGAAAGCCTCAAACACCGATGCAGAGGACGAGTTTGGCAGTTCTGTCGCTATTTCAGATGATACCATTGTTGTTGGTGCTCCTTTTGAAGACAGCAATGCAACCGGTGTTGATGGAGATCAAAGTGATAACAGTGCTTATGACGCTGGCGCGGCTTATGTTTTTGTTCGTAACAGCCAGGGTGTCTGGCAACAGCAAGCCTATCTGAAAGCCTCAAACACTGATGCGGAAGACAGTTTTGGATATCACCAAATTGCTATTTCTGGCGATACGATTGTTGTTGGGGCACCGTGGGAAGACAGCAACGCAACTGGCGTCAATGGCAACCAAAACGATAACAGTGCCCCAGATGCTGGCGCAGCCTATGTCTTCGCGCGTGATAGCCAGGGCATCTGGCAACAGCAAGCCTACCTGAAAGCCTCCAATACCGATGCAAAAGATGGTTTCGGTATTTCTGTTGCCATTTCTGGCGATACGATTGTTGTTGGGGCACAGCGGGAAGATAGCAACGCAACCGGTGTGAATGGAGAACAACGGAGTAACCTTGCAGAATCTGCCGGCGCAGCCTATGCCTTCGCGCGCGATAGCCAAGGCAATTGGCAACAGGAAGCCTACCTGAAAGCCTCAAACACCGATGCGGAAGACAGTTTTGGCGTTTCTGTCGCTATTTCAGATGATACCATTGTTGTTGGTGCTCCTTTTGAAGACAGCAATGCAACCGGCGTGAATGGGGATCAGCAGGATAACAGTGCTCATTGCGCTGGCGCAGCGTATGTGTTTGATTTGAATAATATATTGACACAAGGTGATTGGTTGATTATGTATTATTTGGTTGGGGATAATGATACACATATGAATATCGGAGCTTTGTATAATTATTTAGCCAATATTAAAAACCCCAATATCGACGTTGCCATATATTGGGATAGAAGGTTTTTTGGAACTGAGTATCTCTTTAAATATGGAACCGGCGAAAAAACAAAAGAAACTTTCGCTAATTTGCCATCTGACGATCCACAAACGCTGATAAATTTTGTAACATGGGCAAGGTCGAAAACGAACAGGCTAAATAATGCCCTCGTGTTGGTTGATCATGGAAATGCGTTATCTGGTTTTGGCTGGGATGAGGGTAGTGGGCCCTCTAATAGATTGACCCATAAAGACCTCAATCTTGCAGCAAATAACCTTGCTCCAATTGATGTACTTTTTATTGAGGCATGTACGATGGCAAATCTCGAAACCGTGTGGGAGCTTAATGAAAATGTCAAATACTTTGTTGGACACGAAAATACCGTAAATCTTATACCTTTTTCTCACAAATATTTGGAGCAAATTACTTCAACTTCAAGCCCATCTCATGTTGCTTACATGATGGCTGATTCACATCAGCGTTTTTATAGCACAGTAAATATCGCTACCACAGTTTCTGTTCTTCACGTAGAAAAACTAAATCAATTAGTGAAAGACTTAAGCCAGCTTAGTCATACAATATTAAATGCCTCTGATACAACTAAATCACAAGTCTGGGCAGCAATGGCTTCTTCAGATCTTTACCGCGTTCCGATAAGCACAAAGAAACAAGTCGTTGACTTGCAACACTTTGTAGAGAAGATCAAAAACATTTCGGAACTTAGTAATCATGCAAATCAGGTCTTAGAGTCAATCAGTGGATTTGTAAGGTTCAATTGGCAAGTTTCCAGTCGTTATACTGATCATCAAAATGCTAACGGAGTATCAGTTGCTCTTCCAGTTGAAAGAACATCTTTCTATTCCGGTGATCTATTCAGTTTTGCTGATACGGCAAATTGGAATCCGAATCCGCGCACACTTGAACAAGACTTGGCTGTTTTTGACCCTGATATTAACTATTGGGGTCTGTTTGTTTCGACATATGTTCTTGAAAACAATCCAAACAGTGAAGATTCACCGGAACCACCACCCCTCTTACCTCTCGAGACTCTTGACGTCCTCTATCTGCCGATAATTCAAACAGTTAATTAATAACAATCCCTTTTATGTATTGAGTAAGCTATATTGACACAGCGTTATAGCTTACTCAATAATCCTATAATAATTGAATGCTTCCTCTGCGTATGTTTTTTAAAACCCAAACCCGCTACTTTAATCGTGTCAGAAAACTTTGCGGTATAATAGAAGCATGACGCAGGAGTTGGCCTAATACCCATGAATGCAAATACCTCGCTTGTAAAAGCACCGTAAGACACACGCCTTTTTCTTGGCGCGTGTTTTTTTAATCCAAAATAAAAGCAAAGAAAGTGAGTTTTAAGATGATGGATAGCAGCATGTACGGAAAAATCGACAAGGCAAAACGCTACGCTGAAGAACGCGAGCGTATAAAATTTCAACATTTTGAAGCCCTCATTGAAGGCAATAACAGCGATAAAACCGTGCGCTATGACAATGGAAAATGGGATTGCGATTGCCATTATTTCAGCAACTACGGCGTATGCGCGCACACCATGGCATTCGAAATTATTCTTGAAAAAATGGTTGTTCCTGGAGAACATCCCGAAGTTTAGCAACAGAATCGCCTGCTTGCACTCAAAATCATAACAGTTTAATCAAATTACAGGCTACTTTAGAGCCTCAGTGAAGGTCAATTGGAGGAACTATGGACGCTATCAGAGAACTTGAAATCGTCGTGAACACTTTTTTGCAGGCTGGTGGACCGGTTTTGCAAACCATCATGCAAGCCGTCACCTTTTTAGGCGATGAGCTTTTCTACATCCTCTTTATGCCCGCCATTTACTGGTGCGTGAGTGCCTGGTCGGGCTTGCGCATTGGCGTGATGCTGCTTTTGAGCGGTGGCGTAAACAGCATTTTCAAACTCGCCCTGCGCGGACCGCGCCCATCCTGGATTAGCGACAAGGTCACACCAGTTGTGCACGAAACGTCTTTTGGCATCCCATCTGGCCACGCCATGAATTCCATATCGGTTTGGGGTTGGGCTGCCGTCGAAGCGAAGAAAAAATGGGCAACGATTACATGTATCGCGCTCATCGTGCTCATTTCATTTTCGCGCCTGGTGATGGGTGTGCACTTCCTTTCCGACGTCATTTTAGGCCTCATTTTAGGTGGCTTATTGCTTTTGCTTTTCGCGTTGACCTGGCGCAAGATTGGCGCGTGGCTTGCCAAACTTGACTGGAAACAGCAAGCTGTTTTGGCATTTATCAGCTCCCTGGTATTTGTCGCGCTGGCCATCCTCGCTAAAAGGCTGGGTGGCGAATGGCAGATGCCCGCAGAATGGGCGACGCGTGCCTCTCGTGATGGCGAGGTAGTCAACCCAATGTCCATCAATGGCGCGCTCACTTCGGCTGGGGTTTGGTTTGGTATGCTGGGCGGATTCGCCTGGCTGCGCGCCAAACATGGCGTCTTAAAAAGCGAGCAAGGCACGTGGCAAAAGCTTTTGCGCTATCTAATTGGATTAGTGGGCATTATCGCGCTGTATTTGGGATTAGGCAAATTATTCCCAAGGGATTTAGGCTGGATCAGTGGTATTTTGCGTTATTTCCGCTATTTCCTGATTGGCTTATGGATTTCCGCCATCAGCCCCTTGCTGTTCGTCAATCTCAAGATTGGACAAATCGAGCCCCATCTCTAAGCGTACTTCGCGCTTGAGAACATCATCATTTGAGTAGTGAGTGGCATCAAGCCCGATAAAGCGTAAGCCACAGGAGCGATAAAAACGAATCGCTGGCTCGTTACAGCTTTGCGTTTCTAAGACGATACCGCGCAGGTTTTTTGAACGCGCGTAATCGATGGCTTTTGCCATAAGTTTTTTTCCAACACCCTGATGTCTGGAAGATTCATCGACCCATAACTCAGCTATACGCAAGCGATTATTCCAGTCCTCCACGCTCAGGCATATAACGCCAAGCAGGGTATCCCCATCAAACGCCCCATATGCCACAGGCTCAAATAGCCAATCAGAGAAAAGGGATCCTTCAAACTGCTTTTCGGTTGGCTCTTCAAAGGCTTTCTTCGTCAGA
>MTBK01034590.1_pt2 | contig 10720 bp, 4 predicted proteins | sample 1535981 | NCBI WGS metagenome assembly MTBK01 (sample SAMN06109225, study PRJNA356200) | anaerobic digester metagenome | isolation source: biogas reactors fed with pig manure or primary and secondary sludge | place: Spain | collected 2016-06-30 | reverse complement strand
GTCTCCATATCGCCACCGAGCGTGGGCGTCCAGCGCTTGCCCTTGTAGCCGTTGTAGAGTACAGGTTTCGGGGCACTGGACTTGTTGTTGTTGGTTCTGTTGGTCTCGGCGATGGTCTCTTCGGGATCGATGGCGGCGGTGTAGGTCACCGTGCCACCCTCAAGATCCCGGATCGTCGGGTCGATGAGTGTCACGGTGGTCTTAGCACCGCTCGCGAGCGTATCAACGGTCGTGGTGTTGACCGGGACGGTGCCGTCGTCGACGTCGCTCGCATACAGGGCAACCGGTATGTTCGTGGCCACACCGGAACCTTTGTTCTCGATGTCCGTGATCCTGACGAGGTTAGGCTCCCGGGCAAAGACCGCGTCCGCGGGCACCGGGTTGACGGTGCCGGCGATGGTCAGGTCGACCTGGGCGGAAGGTGCCGGGTATTTCACGGCAAGGAACGCAAGCGGGATCTTAAAGAAATATACATCCTTATTGTTCCTGTACTCAAAGTTGACGCCAGACCCGCCAATCTGATCGGAAACATTCCACAGGTACGAACCGGAGTAACTCCCCTGAGGCTCTGTACCGGTGACCGGTTCGCCAGCTACCCAGAGATCCCCATTGGCACTTGCCATATGGAAGACCGTGAGATCTGCTGAGTCAGGATCAACCCCGCTCAATCCAGAGGTATCAAATGAGATCCTGCCTTTATAATCATCATCGAGGTATGACGATACATCATGCCCCTGGTTGACCCAGTAGTGAACCCTGTCGGTTGACCCGTCCTCATAGACGACGACGAGGGCCACGAGCTTGATGCGGCCGTCAAACGTCCCGGTATACCCTTCTGGCTTCGATGTCTTCACCAGGGTCTTCACGCTCGTGCCGCCGATCGCCTCCTTCACATCATACCAGTAGAGGTAGTCACCCGTGACACGGTTGCCATTGCCCAGGTCGACGGGGCCGCTCCCCCCTTCTCCGGGGTACGTGTAATCGGTATTCAGGCGTTCGTTCCAGGTCCGGTCATAGGTGCCATCGGCAGCACCATCAAACCTGACCTCCAGATCCGCCTGATAGTTGCTCTTCATATTGCCACAATAGACGGCAACGTAGAGCCTTGCCCATTTTACCTCTGTATGATGTGGGAGTGTAAACACCTTCTCGACTGTCTTCGCGCCGTCGGCGATGGTGCCATTAGGCCCCGCGTAATCGAACCCGAACACAGCATCATGGTACAATCCACCCGAGACAATACCGCTCTCCATGGTCTCAACCGGGATGCCACCCACATACTCATCCGCCATAACCGGCGTGACAGAGAGGAGGAACAACACCAGGGCAATCGTTGCGGGAATATATCCCGATCCAATCCTTTTATCCATCGATTTTACATTTCCTTTCATATATTCCATCGACTCCAGGTACGCCGCATGGAGGTGAGCGCAACAGTAGTTATAATGACACTTGATCTCTCAATTAATAACACTTTTGAAAAAAACTGTGCAATTTTATTAGACATAATATATACTATTTATGAATAACAGCACCTCAACCCGTATACAAGTCTGTCGCCACCCGACTCATCTAAACCACACGATATCCTGTAGATTATAAAACAGTGCAGGGTAGGGGTGGGAATTCAGCCTTTGGGGAACAAAAAGCCTGCGACACCTCAACCGGTTACGCAAACCCCCGGATCGCCTCGACCGGGTTCATCCGGGTCGCCTTCCTGGCAGGGTATATGCCGGCCACGAGAGAGAATATGACCGCGATACCGAGGCCGGCAAGGAGCAGGCCAGGGGAGAGGCGCGCGATCTCGCTCCCGAAGATACTGGAGAACTCCGGGCCGAGCCGGGCGATGATGAACGGTCTGCCGGCCACGTTCATAACCGATGTGAAGAGAACACCAAAGACCCCACCCAGGACTCCCCCGATGACCCCGATCAGCAGGCACTCGTAGAGCACAAGCCGGATCACGTCGTTCTCTGAGGCCCCGATGGCCATGGTGATCCCGATCTCCCTCGTCCGCTCGTAGACCGAGGTCGTCATGGTCGTGGTTATCATCATCCCCCCTACCACCAGCGCAAAGGCGGCAAAGATCATAAAGACGATCATAACAGCGTCCATGAACTGGTTGACCGCCCGGATCTGCTCAAACGCACCCGACGCTTCAAGCCCCTGGCTGGTGATCCGGTCCACAACCGGGAAGACCCGGTCAGGGTCGTCAACCCTGACAAAGACCGTATCGTAGCCCTGCTCACTCCCCCGGATCGCCGCTGCGCTCTCCATATCGATGAGCATCATCCGGTCAAATTTGTCATCCCGGCTCCCCAGGACTCCTGCGATCACGAGCGTCACCTCTTTGTCGCCGGGCATCCCCTGCTCATCGTACTCCCGCACCATGGCGATGAAGGGATCGCCCATCCGGATACCCTCGTTCCTCTGGAGCATCGCCGCAAGATCAGCGCCCACAACCACCTCGTTTGCCCAGGGCGAGAAGGCCCCCCCGCCGGTATACCTGAGGCGGAGCACCTCATCGATCTCATCAGCCCTCACCGCCAGGATCTGGAGAAATGTCTGTTTTTTTGTGGCATACGAATCAGAGAAGGCCGGAGCTGTAGCGGTCACGTGGGGAATGGAGCGGAGTTGATCCACGCGCGCCCGGGTGATGAGCTGGGTCACCTCCCGGTCGGTCTGCGGATGGACCTCGATGAGGGTGAGGTCTGACTGCGCCCTGACGGTCTCGATGGCCTGGTAGCGGATCCCCTCGCCGAGCGCGACGACCCCGATGATCGCCGCCACCCCGATCGCGATCCCGATTACCGTGAGTGCTACGCGGAGGCGTTTGCTGTGGAGCTGGCGTGCGGATAACCTCAGGAACTCAATCTCCCGGCCGATCATGCCACCACCATCCCATCCCGGAGTTCGATGGTTCTATCGCAGTAGGATGCCAGTTCGCGCTCATGTGTCACGACAAGGAAGGTGACATGTTGCTCCTGGTTGATCGTGCGCATTAACCGGTATATCCCGGCGCTGGTCTTTGAATCGAGGTTTCCAGTCGGTTCATCAGCGAGGATGATGTGAGGCCCTCCCACGAGTGCCCGTGCAATCGCTACCCTCTGTTGCTCCCCGCCGGAGAGCTCGTGCGGGAGGTGATCGGCCCGATCCTCAAGGTCGACCAGGGTCAGCAGGCGCAGCGCCTGCTGCTCCCGCTCCTTCCAGGGCATGTAATTAAAGAGCAGGGGGTATGCGACATTCTCGATCGCGGTGATGGTCGGGATCAGGTTGAACTGCTGAAAGACAAAACCCACCTCAGTCCGCCGGAGTCGGATCAACCTCCTGCGGTCCGCATAATCGATCCTCTCATCATCAAAGTACACAGATCCCCCGGTGGGGGCATCAAGCCCCCCCAGGATGTTCATGAGGGTGCTCTTCCCGCTCCCGCTCCTCCCGATGAGCGCCACAAACTCTCCGGGGGCGATCGCGATCGAGACGTCGCGGAGTGCGGTGACCCCGTTCTCAAACCTCCTGGTCAGGGACTCTGTTCGGATACCTTCTGTCATCCCTCATCCCCTGCGAACCGGATCGCCAGGATCGCGTTTGTAAGCTGGAAGTAATCACCCTGGTCGCGGACGACGACCCTGTTACTCTCCCTCCTGAGGTAAGGCTTGATCTCCCGCGTCTCATACCCTATCTCGGTCCTTGAATCGAGGACGAATATATCGAACCACTCCTTGCCGCGATAGTTCGGAAAGAGGAGGGAGAAGATGGTGCGCATGAGGAGAGGGGTCTGCTCTTCGTCAACCCGGTTAACGCGGAGGCTGTTGATCTCAAAGTCGCGATCCCGCGAATACCCTCCCGACGGAGCAACCAGGAAGAGCTCCGCCCCCTCGATCTCGTCAGGGGGAAGCGTCCCCTCAAAGATCATATCGTTAGACGCCATCTCCGGTGAGACCCCGAAACTCGAGAAGAGTATATCGCATCCCTCCTTGACCCAGATCAACCGCCAGGGTTCCGCGGCATCCTCGTAGACCACCAGGATCGCCATGCCAGAGATCGCCACCGAACTCTCGGGAGGCCCTGACTGGGTGAGCGTGACGGTGAGGTTGTTCTCGCCCGGGCGCAGGGGCGGGAGAAGGTATGCATCGGTGCCGGAGTAGAAGTCATAGGTTCCCACAACACCCTTGCTGTCCACGTAGCGGGCAGCGCTCTCAAGACCTGACGAAGGATCCCGTGAGTCGGAGAGGTTGAAGGTGGGATAGAACGGCTTCTGGTTGAGGTTGCTCCAGGCCCAGTAGATGTACAACCTCTGGAACCGGACATCGGCACCGGGGGGGATCTCGAAGGAGAATGAGACCGTATACGTCTCATCGCTCTCAACACCCCCGCGGTAGATGCTATCGCCGGTCGTGTGGAGGTACTGCATGTGCCCCTCATCGTAATACACATCCGCCAGGGGGCGGTCTCCTGCATAGGTGGCGCCGGCCGTGGTGATGATCGTCCCCATACACACAACAGCGAGGATGAGCCACCGGCTAGGTGAATACATACGTGCCCTCTGCGACGTTGTTGCTGCGGTCAGAGTCCTTCAGCAGACCGCCCTCGTCGACAACGACCTTCACGGTATGGGAACCCGGCGTGGCGTAGACCGGCAGCTCCGATCTCTCAGACCCGCCGGCCTTCAGGCCCTCCGGATAACCCTTATTCATCACCTTCTCTCCGTCCAGGTATACGGAGAGCGTAAAGGAGGGGGCATCGCTCCCCCCCAGGTTGGTCACCGTGACAGGGAGGAGGTAGATCTGTGTAGCAGCATCCTGCGCGGCCGCCGGCACGACCGGTGCAGCCGGGAAAGGGAGCAGGGACACGAGGATCATCGCGCCGAGGAGGAGTGAGAGCATCTTCTGGTATCGCCCCGGAGGTCTTTTCGCGAACAGCAGGAGCGCCAGTGACAGTGCCACCCCGGGAACAAGAACCTGGAGGGGTGCCTGCTTGGTCGCATCCCCCGGCCGGTAGGGATCTTCGAGAGATACCGCGAGGTCAGGGATTGTTCCCACCGTGACCTCCTTCTCCTTCTTGTTGTTGGCCGGGCTCACATCCCCGGGGATATCCACCTCCCCCTGGATGATGTAACTCCCCCTCCCGGGGTTCCAGGGGATCGATACCTGCTGAATCCCGCTCCGGTCGATCGTGACCTGCTGCGCCTCAAGGAGATCGCCGTTGATCCTGACCCGTACATCTGCCGGGGCGGATGGCAGCACACCGAGGTTCCTGATCGTCAGTATGATCGCCGCCTCCTCCCCCGCAAAGGCGTCCTTCACCTCGATCGAATCCAGCATCAGATCAGGCCCCGTGGCGCCTGCACGGGATCTCTCCAGGGTGAGCATCGCAAGGACCGGGTGGAGATAGTGCTCGCCCTCCGGCGGATTTGCCGCGGCCGATATGATCCCATCCCCATCGAGATCACGCCCCCGCTGGAATGTGACGACGTTATCACCCTTCTTCAGGAGCGGGAGCACATCGAAGACCTCGATATCGACGTACCGGGACTTGATGGGGTCATAGTATCCGGCGTTGAACGATGTCTCATCCGCTATGTCCTTGACCCCCGCAGGGTATCCGGGGTAGTCCACATCCGGTCCCAGATCATGGGAGTTGAACTGAACATAGCTTGGTTCCCCCCGGGTCGATGTCAGGAGCTTGACGGTGAGGCTGGCTGCCTGAACACCCTGGATGTCGCTCGCAGGGAAGGTGACCGAGCATTCATCAAGGGTGGTGCTGTGCATCCCGGTATCCCACCCCTCTCCGTGGAGGTTCTGGTTCCCTTCGGCCACCCGGTACTGCGTGGTTATGCCTGAGGCGTCCGGCACTGCGGCAAGGGTCACCACCGAGTAGATCCGGCCATCCAGCTTGTTATCCGGCTCAAACCTGCTGCTATCGGCGGTGATTGTATTCTTGCCAGAGGTGAGCAGAGAGGTGGTATCATAGGCTACCCAGTAGACGCCATAACCTGTGGCGTAGACATTCTCGCTCTTATCATCACTCCCGTATAGCTTGATCCGGGGGAGTGCCCTGCCGTTCACGGTCAGGTCCGTCCATCCCGTGTAGCGGGGCGTTCCTCCCCAGACACCGACATAGGTTCGGGCCCATTGCACCTCCCCATCGAGGTCGAACGTGAGGGTGGCGGGAGGATCGTCGAGCCCGTACACACCATACGTGTGCATCCCTCCAGGAACCTCTCCCTGGGCTACGATCTCCAGGGGAATCCCGTTAAACTCATATATAGCACTACAGGGCGCCCCGCAGAGCAGGACCATGAACAGTGTGATCAGGAGCGTGGTGCGTCCTCTCATTCAATCATCTACCTCTCTTCTTCGGGAGGGGTAACCGCGCCTCCCCGGCGGTGATCGGCTCCTGTGCCAGCAGGGGAGCATCCGGCCTCAGAACCCCGAAAAACCTCCGGCCTGCCGGAGATCTCCTGGCGAATGGAAGCGTACACCATCTTTTCCATGAATATCTCTCCGGTTCTGGCAATGAAAGGTTCGCTGCTCCATCAAGTCCCTGGCCCGGGTTTTTGCGGGGGGTGGTTCGTCTCCGGGTCTGATCATCCATCACAGCCCACCGCATGGGGCGGGCCTGTGTGGCATGAGCGCTCAAAGCCTCCTCACCCCCCCTGGCCGAGCACCCATACGGGGCGCTCCACGACAGACTCGATATCAACCGAGAGGCAGACGTCAGACGGGCGCATCATATCAGGGATCTCAAAGAGGATCGATCCATCGATCGATTCTTTCCTGTCGAGCACCCTCTGCGTGTACACCTCGCCAAACGAGGTTGTGGCGTTTGCCGGGATACGGAGAGGGGCAAAGTCTGCATCGCCCCAATGAAGCGTGAGTGCCGAGAGCGCCGGCGTCTCGATGGTGTAGTTTACACCGTCGAAGTTACCGCGATGTGTTGCGCGTATATGGATGACCATATAGGTCTTCCCTTTCGGTGCCGTTACGCTGACGGTCTCTCCGTCAGCCTTATACCAGAAAGTCGACCGGACCGCCGCAGAGATCGGGCAGACCGATACCTCGTTGCTTCCTGCCGGATCCATGTAGATGAACGGTGTCCCCACCATGAGGAGATCCTCCGGCACGGTGAACGTGCTGGAGGGAGCTACCGGCCCATCCGTCACAGCTCCTGAGGGATCGGAAGACCACCGAACCTCCCCGGAGGCGATCTCCTCTCTCGAGAGGAGGAGGCGGTATTTTAGGGCATCCCCTGCAGCCACCGTGAGGGAGCCAGAGGAGGTATCGGGCCTCCAGACCAGGCACTCCCTATTCAGGCCTGAGATCCTGCGGATCAGACATCCATCGGCGTAAACCATGAGCCACTCGCCGGACGAGATGACCCCGTCACCGTCTCCGATCTCCTCAAAATAGGTGTTGATCCCTGCGTTCAGTCGCGGATCGTCAGGGGGAGTGCTGGATGGTCCGATGGTTATCCGCTCTCCTCCCGAGGCCAGTTCCACCTCCAGGGACGAGATAGGGACACCTCCCCTGCCGTTGTACATAACGAGCAGTCCGTTTCGTGCAGCAAAGCCCTCTGGATAATCCGGTAGATCGTTTTCGGTGTCGAGATCCTCGATCCTCTCGATCACGGGGCTCACGCTGAAACCATCCGGATCCAGGTCCACCGGACCGGGACTGCCACCGGCATTAACCGCTATAAGGCCGACCGCGATCAGGAGGAGGGCCGCACCGACTCCTGCATAGATCCGGTTTGCCGGCATAACCCGGAGCCCCATCCAGAGTCCGCCGGCCCCCATAGCACACAGCAGGGCTGAGATCAGAAGAACCTCAAGGGGGAGGGTCTCATCGGTGGTACCTGGCTCCTCCCCCCCGGACAGGAGACCCGGTTCATTCTTCACCGCTGTGCCGTCCTCTCTCTGCACCCTCTCGAAGCGCTGGATCGTGGTATCATTCTCCCCAAAGAGGAGCGCCCATTCATCCTCGGTGAATGTGATGCTGACCAGAATAGGGGGGCTGAATACCGCCCCCTCCGGCTCGAAGAGGAACACCTTATCTTTCGCGGCGATGCAGGCGCCGGGCGGGAGCTCCGGGATATCATAGACGGAGGCCCGGGCGACGGAGAGCCTGGTTATCGGCCGGCCACTCACCACCGCCACCGTCCCCTCGGGGATGGTGAACCGGGCCGCATCCCCGCAGGTGATGACGATCGTCTCGCTTACAACCCCGGTCGATGGATCGATCCTATCCCTGACATCCTCGGTCGTCTCCAGGGGATCGATCGCACCATTACTCTCCGGTGTCACTGTTGTACTATTCTCCCCTGTCCCCGTACCTGAGTGATTCAGGTCAGCAGGGGTCGGATCAACAGATGCTTTTGGCAACGTGATGGGAGCAAAGACGCTGAACCTTCCTGTCCATCCGGATATGGTCCGGGTTGCCCCGTCGATCACCTGGTCTTCAAGCGGCACCCAGGCATCCGACCCTGCAGGCCTCACGGTCGCATTCTCCACCAGGATGTACCCCTCTTTCTGTTCGGTATGCTCCGCCGTCGCGTTCCTCACGGTGAGCATGACGGTGTAGTTGCCGGGGGTCCGGTACACGTGATGGGGGTTTTGTGTGGTGTTCTCGACAGTCCCGCCATCCCCGAAATCCCATTCCCAGATATGAGGATCGCCCTCCGAGAGATCCCGGAAACGCACTGAGAGCGGGGCCGGCCCCGTAAGGGGTTCGGCCCTGAATTCAGCCTTCAGTGCCTGATCTGCGGGTGGCAGCTGCCGGGCCTCCTTTCCTCCCATCTCCACCACCAGGAACTGCTGGGATACCGCCATAAGCGGTGTTAATCCGGCAGGAGTGCTCTGGATCGCCACTTCATTCCTGGTAGGTTTGAGGTAATCGCAGATATCGCGGGTATCTACGGCTACCTCTGGCCCCCCGGCTGATCCGAAGTCCCAGACGTTCGATGCGACCCGGTTACCGTTCACGTAGAGGTTCCCCTCATAATTATCTCCCCAGGGCACGAACGTTATCAGTTCCGCACACGAAACCTGATCGAGATCGATAACAGGGCCGGCGAATGGCACGTAGGTGATCGTCCTCTCCGAAGTGGTGCCGTAATTGATCTCATCGACCCCCAGGACATCGAAACCCTCGTTTAGAAAGATCAATGATCGAACAGCAGATGGATCCTCATAGATCACCGCGAGGGTAAAGCCGCCCATCGAGAGTTTCGCGTCCTCGTCCTTGCGGCTGAACTTCGCGACATTCTGTCTGTTTTTCCGGAACTCAGGGGTCACATCGTATGTGAGGAGGCCGTATGCGTGATCGTGATAGGCGCCGATGTTGGAGATGTCGTGGTACCACACCTGAAGTTTGATGGGAACCCCGTTGAAGGTAAGCGAGGCATGCTTCACCTCATCGGAGTTGTCCCAGGCATAGGGTGCATAGAGCCAGGCCTCCTTCACCGTAGCGTTCGAGGGTATGGGGAGGTCATCTGCCGTCCAGGTGACGGAGAACTCTGTCCACCCCTGGGCGAAACTTCCGGAGCGGTAGCGGCTGTCCCCGAGGGAGTGGATGAGACCGCCGCGGATATCATGGATCCTCTGGGTGGTGATATCGCCTCCGCCCTGCCAGCGCTTGCCGTTGTAGCCGTTGTGCTTAACGGGTTTTGGAAAGCTGGATTTTTCGTTGTTAGACCTGTCGGTATCCTGGATCTTCTCATCAGGGTCGATCACTGCCCTGTAGGTCACGGTGGCGCCTTCCACCTTCCTGAGGGTCGGGTCTACAATGGAGATGGTGGTCTGGTTGCCGCCGGCAAGCCCCTCGACCGTGGTCGTGACAACGGGTTTTTTGCCGTCATCCACGTCGCTCGCATACAGGGCGACGGTGAACTCTCCGGATGCATCTGCACCCAGGTTCTTTATGTTGGGGATCATGACCACATTCGGCTGATTTGTGGATATAGCGTTTGCAGGGCGGGGGTTTACCATTCCCTCTATGGACAGGTCGATATCCCTGTAGACGCCGCCACCCCCGCCGCCACCAGTGCTGACAGTGATGGGGGCGAAGATGCTGAACGCATCCGTCCACCCGGAGATCGTCCGTGTGGTCTCGTTCTTTGTCTGCCTCTCCAGGGGCGTCCATGTACCGTTATCGAAGCGCCGGATCGTGGTATCGTATCCCGCACCAGAGAGGCGATCCCATTCATCATCAGTGAGGATGATGCTAACCTGGACTTTGGGGTCGAATCTCACCCCTTCCGGCCCGAGGATGAACACCTTATCTCCTGCGACGATCTGCGCATTCGCAGGCGGAGCCGGGACGGCCTCAACCGGGGCCAGGCTGATAGAGAGGTTTGTGATCGACTGGTTGCTCACCATCGCGACGGTGCCTTCGGGCACGGTGAGATCGATGCAGTCTTCATAGGTGATTACGATGGTCTCGTTCACCGATCCGGTCAGGTTGATCTTTCCTGAGATATACTCCGTCTTTTTCGGCGGGTCGACGGTGATGTAATGCGCCTGGTTCAGGGAATCAGAACCAAATTCGTTTGCTGCGGTGAGTGAGACGTTGTAGCGGTTCCGCCCGGCCACCCGGTGGATATACGTATGAACCGGGTGCCGCTCATCCGATACGTTCCCGTCCCCGAACGTCCAGCTCCACGAAGTCGGGTTATTCGTGGAGAGGTCGGTGAAGTTGACCGTGAGGGGTGCTGTCCCGGA
>MTBK01227567.1_pt1 | contig 10731 bp, 9 predicted proteins | sample 1535981 | NCBI WGS metagenome assembly MTBK01 (sample SAMN06109225, study PRJNA356200) | anaerobic digester metagenome | isolation source: biogas reactors fed with pig manure or primary and secondary sludge | place: Spain | collected 2016-06-30 | reverse complement strand
GCACAATTCTTGGCGACAGCGGACATGTATGGATTGGTACAAAGCGCTGGGAAAAGACAGATGATTTGAGCCACGAACTCTACAATCTGGGGCATTTATATGAAGCGGCAACTGCCTGGTATCAAACAACTGGCAAACGAAATCTTCTTGACATTGCCATAAAAAGCGCCAACCTGGTTTACCATGATTTCGGATATGGAAAAATTGAAAACTGGCCCGGACACCAGGAGATTGAAATCGGGCTGGTGAAGCTCTACAGAACTACCGGAGAAAAAAAATATTTGGAGCTTGCTAAATTTTTCTTAGATATCAGAGGAAAAGGAATCGGAAAGAAAAATTCATACAATCAGTCGCACCTTCCGGTTGTAGAACAAACGGAAGCAGTCGGACATGCTGTCCGGGCAGCATATATGTGGACTGCCATGGCTGATGTTGCAGCGCTCACCGGCGACAAGTCCTACATTCGAGCTATTCAGAAAATCTGGGAAGATGTGATTTGCAAAAAGTTTTACATAACCGGCGGAATCGGCGCCGAAGGCGGCAACGAAGGTTTCGCCGGACCTTATGAATTGCCAAACGAAAAGGCGTATTGTGAAACTTGCGCTGCCATTGCCAATGTTTTCTGGAATCACAGAATGTTTCTCATGACCGGAGAAGCTAAATATATTGACGTGCTGGAGCGTTCACTTTATAACAATGTCCTTTCGGGTGTTTCACTTGAGGGCAACCGGTTTTTTTATCCCAATCCTTTGCAGTCGAGCGGACAGCATGAGCGAAGCGAATGGTTCGGCTGTGCATGCTGTCCGTCAAATATTGCAAGGTTCATCCCCTCCATGCCCAATTATATTTATGCCAGAAAAGAAAACGACTTCTATGTTAACCTTTTTGTGCCGGGCTCGGCAACATTTGAAACATCAAAAGGCAGTTTCAAATTAATTCAGGACAGCAACATGCCCTGGAACGGGCATATTTACATCAACCCCGAAACAGACAAACCACTGAAAGCCAATCTACTCATCAGAATCCCGGGCTGGGCATCCGAAAATCCTGTTCCCTGCGATATTTATGAATTTATGAACTCGCCATCCGCCGCACCGGTTTTTAAAATTAACGAAAAAGTTGTTACTCCTGAAATAAAAAACGGATATGCCGTTCTTTCCAAAAAGTGGGAAACAGGCGATAAGATTGACATAAACTTTCCTTATGAAATCAGAAAAATAAAAGCTCACCCTGAAATTGAAGACAACAAGGAAAAAATGGCACTCCAGCTCGGACCGCTGGTCTATTGCACTGAGTGGGCTGATTATGAAGAGACCGGCATCCCGAACATATATCTCGACCCGAAGGAAAATCTCTCTTTTGGATTCAGACCGGGAAAATTGGGCGGTTTAAATACAATAACCGGTGAAGCATCCATACTTAAAAAAGGGGAAGGTCCCGACAAAGGCGAATTCTATCCGATCAAATTTACCGCAATTCCCTATTATGCGTGGGCTCACCGCGGAAAAGGCGAAATGACAGTATGGATTCACACCTTGCAAAACCATTGAAAACCCCGGATTAAATATATCCGGATTGAAACTATATTTTGTAATTTTGTTCAAAATTTGAATTTTCCGTGGATAAAACAGAATATGTTATCATTTTTGACCTGAACACACCATCGCTTCACGAGCCTTTGGAAAAACTGGATGAAATTGGCAAAACCATTCTCAATTTGTTTAAAAGAAAATCGTAGAACAACAATGAAAAAAAGACCAGCCTCCGGAAAAATGAAAAAAAGACTATTTCGCTCATCGGCTACTTCCATGGTGAGCATTTCGCTGGTACTTGTACTTCTTGGAGCCTTGCTCATCATACTGATCAACGCCGGGCAGCTATCCGATTATGTAAGGGAGCAAGTCGGCTTTACCCTTGTGCTTCACGACAATATCAAAGAGAGCGATATCACGCGGTTGCAAAAGGTTTTGGAAGCATCAGAATATGTTAAATCCACCCGCTATATTGACAAAGAGACGGCTGCTGCCGAACTGACCAAAGAGCTTGGTGAAGATTTCATTGGTTTTCTGGGATTTAACCCGCTTTTTGCATCAATGGATGTGAAATTGTTTGCTGCCTATACTAATCCGGACAGCCTCCAATTTATTGAAAAGGATTTCCTTGCATACCCCCAGGTCAGCGAAGTTTTTTATCAGAAAGACCTTTTAGGCGTCATTAATGAAAATGTCAGTAAAATCACTGTCTTTTTGCTCATAGTCAGCACACTGACCGGGTTTATTTTCGTTTCGCTCATTAACAACACCATTCGCATTTCCATCTATTCCGAGCGGTTTACCATCAACACCATGCAATTGGTAGGCGCTGCACGTTCGTTTGTCCGGAAACCCTTCTTAAAACGTGGTTTATCTTTGGGAATTTTGGGTGCTTTTGTGGCAAACGTTCTTCTTTTTACCTCTGTTTTTGCTTTCAGAAAAGAGTTGGGCGGAATGCTTAATCCGGACGATTACATGACTTTACTGGCAGTTTTTATTCTTGTTTTCATACTTGGTATGACAATTTCCTATATTTCCACCTGGTTTGCGGTTAACAAGTTCCTGAAAATGAAATTTGATGATCTGTTTTATTAATTATCTTTGCGAATTATGAAAAAGAGGACAACACAAAGGGATACTTCAGACGGGAAAGCCGGATTTGCTTTAGGTAAGAAAAACTACAACCTGATGGCTATCGGTTTTGGCATTATTGTGATAGGTTTTATTTTAATGATTGGTGGCAAAAGTGATGACCCCAATGTTTTTAATCCTGAAATTTTCAGCTTCAGGCGAATTGTACTTGCACCCATGATTTTGCTTTTTGGCTTCATGTTTGAGATTTATGCCATTATGAAGCGACCGAAAGAGAACAAATAAACCTGTACGATAATGAGTACAATCCAGGCGCTGCTCTTAGGTCTCGTGCAGGGGCTCACCGAATTTTTACCTGTAAGCTCCAGCGGACATCTCGAAATAGGACATGTACTCCTTGGAGTGGAAGCGGATAATAACCTGTTGTTTGCGGTTACCGTCCACATTGCTACTGTGCTGAGCACACTGGTTGTTTTTCGCCGCGATATTTTAGTACTGCTGACCGATTTATTTGCTTTTCAATGGAACGAATCCACGCAATACATCTTCAAGCTTCTCTTATCTACAGTTCCAGTACTTTTTATCGGGCTATTATTTATGGAGCAAATCGAACAATTTTTCACCGGAAATCTTCTGCTGGTCGGGAGCATGCTGCTCATCACTGCAAGCCTGCTTGCATTAGCCCATTTTGTAAAAAAGGGAAACTCAGAGATCACATGGGGCAAAGCATTCATCATTGGCATTGCACAGGCAGTAGCTGTGATCCCGGGAATTTCGCGAAGCGGCGCAACCATTGCAACCGGGCTGTTAACCGGCGCCAGGAAAGATGAAATCGCCCGTTTCTCATTTCTGATGGTGTTAATACCCATTTTAGGTGTAGCAATCCTGGATATTATTAATGGTGATTTTTCAAAAGCGTCATCCATTGAAACCTTTCCGCTATTTATTGGCTTTTTTGCGGCATTTTTATCCGGTTTGTTAGCCTGTTCATTAATGATAAAGATAGTTAAGCGCGGAAAACTAATATATTTTGCTATTTACTGTTTAATTGCCGGTTTTTTTGCTATCTTTGCAGCCTGATTTTTCACTTTTTTAACATACTGGTAATCAAATGCTTAATGCTGCCCATCCAAAAAAAACATACAATTATATTGAAGGTGAAGTTTTGTTGTTTGATAAAGATATTAACTGGACTTCGTTTGACCTGGTTCAGCGGGTGCGTAACACATTATGCAGAGAACTGGGAATAAAAAAGCTGAAGGTCGGACATGCCGGAACGCTTGACCCGTTAGCCAGCGGACTGATGATTCTTTGCACCGGAAAAGCAACCAAACGCATCGAATCGTTTCAGGAAATGGAAAAAGAATATGTGGCAACTTTGAAATTAGGCGCTACCACACCCTCTTTCGATCTGGAGACAGAAGAAGATAATAAAAGTGAAATCAGCCACATTACCCGCAACGATTTTGAAAAAGCTCTCCTAAAATTCCTTGGCGAGACAAACCAGGTGCCTCCAATCTTTTCTGCCGTAAAAGTGAATGGAAAGCGGGCATTCGATTATGCCAGAAGCGGCACAGAATTAAAACTTCAGCCCAAGAAAATTGTTATTCAGGAGATTGTTGCAGAATCATTTGATCCTCCTTTTGCAACCATCCGTGTCGTTTGTAGCAAGGGGACATATATTCGTGCATTGGCAAGAGATATTGGAAGGGAGCTTGAATGTGGCGCATATCTTACAAATCTGCGTCGTACGAGAATAGGGAAATACAGAGTGGAAGATGCCATGACCATTGATTTTTATCTGGACAATCTCAGCTACCTTGTAACAAAACCTCTATTAGGAACGTAATCCTTAACCCAGACCACAACTTCCGAACAGGAAACATAAAAATTAAAAAGATTAGTAACACAATAAGAAAGTATTAAACAATTGTCCATGTAATGAGCCATGAGAATAGACATCAGATTGGCAAGTTTCATGTTTTACCATTAAAATATTAACAATTTGAGAAAAATGAAATTATCGAAGTTTAAGTACGAATTAGATGAGAAAAAAATTGCATTACACCCTGCGCCCAACAGGGATGAATCGAAATTGATGGTATTGGACAGGACAAACCGTAAGATAGAGCACAAGTTGTTTAAGGACATTGTAAACTATTTTGATGAAGGAGATGTGCTTGTTTTTAATGATACCAAAGTTTATCCGGCGAGGCTATACGGCTATAAAGAGAAGACGGGTGCTGAAATTGAGGTGTTTCTGCTTCGGGAGTTAGACCGTGAAATGCGGTTGTGGGACGTACTTGTTGATCCTGCCCGGAAAATCCGTATCGGAAACAAGCTCTTTTTCGGAGAAAATGAAATTCTGGTTGCCGAGGTTATAGATAACACCACATCCAGGGGTCGTACCCTGCGATTTTTGTATGACGGCCCTTATGACGAATTCAAAAGAACATTACACAGTTTGGGAAGCACTCCATTGCCTAAATTCATAAAAAGACCGTTAGTTCCTGAGGATGAAGAGCGCTATCAAACCATTTTCGCCAAGCACGAGGGAGCTGTTGCGGCACCTACTGCCGGGCTGCATTTTAGCAGAGAACTACTCAAGCGCCTTGAAATAAAGGGGGCTGAGTTCGCATACGTTACTCTTCATGCGGGATTGGGGAATTTCAGAAATGTTGAAGTGGAAGACCTTACCAAACACAAAATGGACTCGGAGCAAATCTGGATTAGAGAGGAAGCGTGCGAAATAATCAATAAAGCAAAAGATAACCGTAAAAGAATTTGTGCGGTTGGAACAACCGTGATGCGCACCCTCGAAAGCTCGGTTACCACCCAGGGTTATGCAAACCCTTTTGAAGGCTGGACAAATAAATTTATTTTCCCACCGTATGAATTCAATGTGGCAAATTGTATGATTTCCAACTTTCAACTGCCCTACTCCATCCTGCTTATGATGGCTGCAGCTTTTGGAGGTTATGATTTTGTGATGGAAGCCTACCAGGTTGCCCTGAAAAAAGATTATCGGTTTGGCACCTACGGTGATGCAATGCTGATTATCTGAAATTCCTTTGAGACCAGCCAGCCTGTAAGCTATCAGTGAATCAGGCAAAAACACTATTTTAAAAATAATTAAGGATAGCATCGCCCATAAGCGATGCCATCCGGCGCTTAGAAGGATGGCATCCCTTGTTGGTTTTTTGCAGTAACTTTGAAATGAAAAAAGGGATGCTATCCGTATCTGTTTAGGAATTTTTTTTAATTGTTTACTATGAAAAAATTATTTTTTCTGTCTATTGTGCTATTCAATCTTCCTCTTTGGGCACAAAACAACGATGAAGTGAGATACATCGAAGTTCGCGGCAACGCTGAAATGGAAGTTCAACCCGATGAAATGGTGCTTTCAATTACTATTCAGGAGTATTACGAAGAGGAGTTCCAGAAAGGCAAGGAACCCAAAAGTTACAAGAATAAAGTTCAGCTGGCAAAAATTGAGGATAGCCTGATTAAGAATCTGCGCAAAGCAGGTATTGACAAAGATGATATTCGCGTACGCAGCATGGGAAATTACTGGAGAAGCGAAGGCAAAGAGTTTCTTTTCACCAAACAGCTTGAGGTGAAAATTTCCGATTTCTCAAAAGTGAACCAGCTCTCTTCTCTGGTTGACGGAAAGGGAATCCGTTCGGTAAACATTGGGCAAATGACTCATACGAACATTGAAAAATTCAGGAAGGAAGTAAAAACCAATGCACTGAAACATGCCCGTGAAAAAGCTGCCTATCTGGTGGAAAGTTTGGGTGAAGAGCTTGGGGAAGTTCTTTCAATTATTGAGCTCAATGATGGGTATGCACGCCCGCTGATGGCTAAAAGTATGCTGATGTCTGCCGATGCCGCCTATGAAAGTATAGACCAGGTGCAAAACATCACTATCTCTTATCAGGTAACAGCAAGATTTAAAATTAAATAGGGACGTTGCTGTTTTATAGTAAGTTGATTTATAAGGTAGTCCAGCCATTTGTGGCATTAGAGCATAGCAGATTCCAATTTAGGAGGAGGTGATGCAAGAATTTTATCTCCGGGGGATAGACCAGATTCAATAATCACTTCCTCATCATTTTCAAGCCCCGGAGTTACCCTTTTTTTCCAGATTTTTCCGCTTTCTTTCAGATAAACAAAACTTTCCCCATTCTGTTTTTGAAGAAAATTCCTTGGAATTTTAATGACATCCGGGAACCTCGAAACAATAATTTTATTATTGGAGGTCATCGAAGGTTTTATCTCTTTCCCATCTGTTTTAAAATCAATAGTTATTCGGAAAACCCTCATGTCAAAGCCGGACAATTCCTGTCCAATATTGGCAATATCGGACACCACCCCTGTAAACTTGTCTTTCGGAAGGGCATCAATGGTAATTTCAGCACTGTCGCCTAATGAAATCTTAGTGATATCGATCTCGGGAATATATGCCTCAGAAACAGGCTGCGACAAATCGGGCAATGTGGCAATGGTGGGCATCCACATGCTGACTCTGTCGCCAACACGTAGTTTTCTCCCATTCCACAGACGGGCATACATCACTGTTCCCTCTTTTGGCGCAGTTACCTGCACAGCATTAAGTGCTACTTTCAAAAGGGAATCTCTTTTGAAAAAGCGGTCGTAACGATTTTCAAACCATGAAATCCTTCTTTTAAGATTAAGCTTTCTCAACTCATAGTCGCGATGCTTTTTATCCATCAGCCTTACGGTCTGGTCATATTCCACTTTCTTTCTCCGCTGGTATGCCGGTGATTCAAATTGTGCCTGCTCGAGTTCTATCTTCTTGTATTCCAAATCAAAAACAAATTCGCCCAATTCTTCTCTCAAATTGGTCAGTGTTATGGAAGAATCGATTTTGGCATCGTTCAGTTCGGCAGTTGCCCGCTCCAGATCCTGACTGTTTCTCTCAATTTGCTGGCTAATCTCTGCTGCATCAAGAGTTGCCACCCAGTCGCCGGTGTTTACCTCCGTTCCCTCCTCCACCATCTCCTTAATTTCAAATTGCCGGATAGGCATGTCCCTGTGTGCCAGTTCATCGGGCATGCCGATAACAATTGCATTCTTCCCCTGAATTTCACCTTTAACTTCAATTGCAAGCGTAAAATTACCTCTTTTCACTTTGTGCAGGTTCTCCCCGGGAACTGAAACAATGGCAGCAACTATTGCACCGGCAATTACCGCAACTGCTGCAATAAGTACAATAAAAATTCTTGTTCGTCTCCGCTTCATCGCATTTTTTAATAGTTATTTATAATCCTGTCGAAATCTTCCGAAAGGGTTACTTTTCTCTCAAAATCATATAAGGTCAGCCGCCTGATGGTAAAATAGTAATTCCAGTATGAGCGCAATGCCCGGATATAGGCACGGCGCGCCTGTTCTTGGTCATTCCGGGCAAGGTTTAACTTGGTTACATCTACTTTTCCGATAAGAAAACGCTGCTGGGTAACATCGTAACCCAGCTGAGCAATTGTGTCTGCTTTTGCAGTATTCAGCACCTGATTGGCTTGCAGGTTGAATTCCATCACATTCATAATCACATTCTGCTCAAAGTCTATTTTTTCCTGATTCACACTGATTCGAACCACCTCACGGTTCGATTTTGCCATGGCTAAACGTCCTTTTCTCCGCCCCCAGTCAAGAATGGGAACATTCACTCCAACCCGCAGCCGTTGCCTGTCCAGCGGATTCTTGTAAACCTCGCTGAAATCTTCCGCATTTTGATTTAACCCATAAAGCGCAAATAAGTCTCCGGTAATTCCGTTTTCACTCTTTGCCTCACTCACCTTCCGGTCTTCCTCAATCAATCTTTGCTCCTGATTCAGAATTTCGGGGTTATTTGCCAGCGCCATATCAACTGCATCGGCTGCCGGTATCTGCAAATCGGGCAGTTTGTCCGGCACAATGCACTCAATTTTGGTGTTTTTATCGAATCCCAAAAAGGAGTTCAGCTCTGCCTGAGCGCGTTCAAGTCCCAGTTTCGACTGGGTCAGCGCCAATGTTGCATTCATCTGACTCAGTTCCAGGTTGAGCAATTCATCCTGCGTAACGGTGCCTACCTGATATCTTCCCTGCCCGATTCTAAAAAGAGTGTCGGCATTGGCAAGATTTGTTTCTGCAATGTTCACCTCGATTTGAGCATCTACCAGGTTGAAAAAAAGGCGTGAAGCCTTAATGGCAATATCTTCCCTGGATTGAATGTAGTTTTTTTTCGCTTTTTCAAACTTCAACGGCTCAATTTTAGCCGTCCATTTCAGCCGATTATGCCCGCTAAGCGACTGCTGATAACCGATGCTGAAAGGAGAAGATGACCATGATGAGATTTTACTTGCTCCTAATTTTTGTGAAAGATTCAGATCGGAGCGGGCAAAAAACTGCCCGCCGGTTAAACCCACATTCTGGTTCAGCGACAGTGAAACATCGGAATTCAAGTCTTCGCGCGGCTTATACTCATCCCGGTTTTCGTCATAATTATAAACTTTTTGCATCGACCGGTTGTAATCTATCGGCGTTGCCTGAAGCATCAGGCTCGGCAGACGGTCGGCTTTGAAATAGCGAAATTCCCAAAAACTGGAGAGAAACATATTTTCATACCGGAAAGCATCCAGCGATTGCTGTGATGCTCTTTCAATTACATCCTCCAGGGTAAGGTACTCCTTATCTGCAGCTGAGCTTGCAAAACCTAAAAAGCTAAAAATAAAAATTGCAGCTATGAGTCGTCTCATTCTCATTAAAATTAAATTTAGTAACGTAACGAATTGACCGGGTCATGTTCAGATGCCCTTTTGGCGGGCAGATAGCCAAAAATAATTCCCACCATCACCGAAACGCCAAATGAAATAATTATTGAAAAAGGGGAAATTATGGTTTGAATTCCAAAAACTATTGTAATTATCTTTGAAAGCGCCACACCAAGGAATATTCCAATTATACCGCCGCTTAAACTGATTATTGTTGATTCGGAGAGAAACTGAACAATAATATCAATCCTGGAAGCACCAATCGCCTGTCTGACGCCAATTTCTCGGATTCGCTCCATCACTGAAGCCAACATGATATTCATAATTCCAATTCCGCCAACCAATAAGGAAATTCCGGCAATCACCCCCAAAACGATATTGAAGATATTTTTGGTGCGCTGCTGTTGCTTGAGCAGTAATTCAGGAATTGTTACTTCAAAGTCGAACAGGTTATTGTGCCTGCGCAACAGCATTCTTCGTATGATTTCTGCTGTAGAGCTCAAATGTTCGGTATCGGTTACCTGCACAATAATTTTATTAAGCTGATTGAGATTTTCTGTATTTTTACTATCGCCTCCGCCGGATGCGGCAAGCGCTTCCACCTCCTCAGCCCGAATCAGGGAGCGGTTGCGAAAACGAATATTAACGGTGCGTGTGGGAACAAAGATTTTATTGTCGGTACTGCTGATTCCCAGTTCATCGGATGCCGAAGCGGTAAAATCGCGGCGCTCAACCACTCCCACAACCTGCAGCCACACATCGCCACATTTAATGAATTTACCAATCGGGTTTTCCTGATTGAAAAACACTTCGCGAATATTGTCGCCAATTATGCATACAGGAAAAGCATTTGCCATCTGCTCATCTGTAAACTCTTTTCCCGACACAATATTAATGTTAAATAAGCTGAAATAGTTATTGTTAACTCCTTCCAGCACAACAGGTTTGCTTTTCCCGTCGTGAATTGCCGAATAGTTAAACGAAATCACCGGGCTCACCCGCTCCACAGTTGGAATTATCTCTTCAATGGACTCCGCATCAAGAAGTGTTAATCCCTTAGAAAATTTTTTTGCACTGACTTGCTGCCCCTCCTCACTGTTTGACTCTGAATTGTTATCATTGTCGGAGCGTAAAATCGGTGAAACAATAATATTGTTCACTCCAACCATTTTTATCTGCTCCAGAATTTCCTGCTGTGCCCCGTTTCCAATGGCAAGCATGGTGATTACCGCAGCCACACCAAAAATGATTCCCAATGCAGTGAGCAATGACTTCACCTTATTGGCAAAAATGGACTCAATGCCTGTAATTATGTCATGCCCGTAGCGCTGAAC